>JAABUV010002299.1_pt1 | contig 26179 bp, 24 predicted proteins | sample 5559971 | NCBI WGS metagenome assembly JAABUV01 (sample SAMN10711881, study PRJNA513362) | rock metagenome | isolation source: Antarctica rocks | place: Antarctica: Victoria Land, Knobhead nord | collected 2015-12-19
GTTCCAGTCCTGGAAGCTCATGTAGAGCGCGAAGAAGACGGGGAAGACGATAAAGACCAGCACGCCCAGGAAGTTCGGCGCGAGGAACAGGTACGCCGGCCCGTATTTACGGACGGCGCGCCGCCAGCCGCCTCTTCGCCGTACGGACGCGCGTGGTCGGGACGTTGCAACAGCCACGAGTGATCCTTTTCTAGTCGTGGGGGCTCACCCTCACCCCGACCCCTCTCCCGCCGTCAGGGAGAGGGGTTGGGGTGAGGACCGTGTATCAGGCGTACTTCTTGATGTCGGCGTTGATGGTCTTGTCGAGGGCCGGCAGCGCACTCTGAGCGGTCTTCTTGCCCTGCCAGATATTGTTCATTTCATTGGTCCACGGGATACTGAACTCAGGCCAGGCCTGGCTGATTGGCAGCGAGTGTACATGACCCTCTTGTAGGATTTCGGTGAAGTTCGTCGCGTGCTGCATGGCCCCGTTGGACTGCTTATACGCCGACGATTGGCCAAGGTTCTTGAGCGCCGGAACCCACAAGCCCTCTTTCGCGATCACCTGCTGGCCCTGTAGGCCGGCCCAATACTTGACGAAGCGCCAGCACTGCTCGGGATACTTCGTCTTGGCCATGATGGAGATGCCCGTCCCGCCGATGTTCGTGCGCGAATAGGCGTCACCGCCGGGCCCGATCGGAACGGGCGCGATATCGAAGTTCAGTCCTTTGGTCCCGGCGAAGGCGTTGTAGAACCAGTGGCCGACGATGCCCATGGAGGCGCGGTTGGTCATGAAGAGCTGGAAGCCCATCTCCGACAGCAGCGACTGGTAAGAGGCGGCCACATTGGACTTGTTGGTCAAGTCGGCGTACCACTGCACCGCCTGGGAAATCTTGAGGTCCGCCAGGTTGCTGGCGCCGGCGCTGGGATGGACCGGCTGCTTGAACCAGTCGCCCCCGTTCGCGGCGGCGACGACGTTGCAGGCGGTCAGACCCCAGCCCCACATCTCGGCGTAGCCGTAGCGGGTGACACGGCTGCCACGCTTCTGGGTCAGCTTCTGGGCGTAGCTGAGGAACTTGTCCCAGGTCCAGGTCTTGTCGTTCCAGGATGTCGGCATCGTCAGGCCGGCGGCCTTCATGTGGTCTTTGTTGTAGTAGAGCACCGTGTCCGTCACCTGCTCCGGTAATACGTAGAGGCCCCCGTTGTACGAGAACATGTCGAGCACGGCCGGATACTCCTGGGACAGCACCTGATCCTGGAACTGGCTGTCGCTCTTGATGAACTGGTGGAGGTCAAGCAAGACGCCGCGCTTAGCATAGGGGCTGTAGTCAAGCTCCCACGACATCGTGATATCTGGCGGTTTGCCGCCGGCGACCTCGGTGTTGAACTTCTGTAGGTGATTGACCCCGTCGAGCTGGTTGACGATCTTGATGTCGGGGTTGGCGGCCATGAACTGGTTGATGATTTTCTGGCGCGTCTGCGCCTCGGCGGCATTGGCGCCAAAGTAGTAGGTCAGCGTGACTGGGCTGCCCTTGCGCATGATCTCGGGCAGGCGGCGCGAACCGGCGGCCAGGGCCGCGGCGCCCTGCACGCCCACGCCGATGGCGGCGGCGCCGGCGACGGTCTTCGCGGCTGTCCCCAAGAATTGTTTACGCGACGGATGTGTCTCCGTTGTCTGCGTTGCGGCGGACGTGTCTTGCGCCGTTCCCGCGGTTGGATCGTTCGGTATAGCCATGAAACGTACTCCTTTACCCCTTCGTGAAGGACCTACTTATGCGGCTCATCCAGGTCTGGCCGAAGAATCTAAGCGTCAAAGAGTCCACAATGTTGACCGGTGGCCGGCGATAGGACGTCTACCGCGCGTGAGCGCTCTCTTCACCTCCTCATCTATACCTACTCGTTTGCGACAATCTTTAGAGGCGGTCACTCGCGCGGCCGCGGGTCACGCCGAGTCCCGCACGACCAGGCGATGCGGGACAATGACGGTTTGTTTTTCCTCCGGAAACTCGCCGCGCATACGCGCCAGGGCCAGGCGGACGGCCTCATGCCCAATCTCCCGTTGACCATGGTAGACCGTGGTCAGGGCCGGCCGCGTATCGGCGGCAAAGGTGATGTCATCAAAACCGACGATGGCGATATCGTCAGGAACGCGCACGCCCGCGTCAAGGCAGGCCCGCATGGCGCCGAGAGCGGTCAAGTCGTTGGCCGCGAAGACTGCGCTTGGCCGTCGGGGCTGGGTAAGCAAGCGCCCCATGGCCGTATAGCCGCCGTCGCGTAAGAACGTGCCGGGGATTTCCAGGTCGGGGGACGGGGCGATTCCCACGGCGGTCAAGCCGTCGCGATAGCCGCGCAGGCGGCCATCGGACGATGCCATGTCGGGGGCGCCGGTGATATGGGCAATAACCGTGTGCCCTTTGTCGGTGAGATAGGCCATAACGTCGCGCGCGGCGGCGTAATCGTCGATGTAGACGCGGTCGGCCTGGGGATGGGCGGTTCCTCCGATCAAGACCACGGGTGTGCCCGTATCGATCAACCGTTGGCGCGATGTCGCCGCCACGGGCAGCGTTTCAGCGTAGATCACGGCGTCGTAGCGTTTGCGGCGGATCGCGCGCAGATAGTGCTGCAACAGCTCCGTGCCGCTCCCATGCGGCACATCGGTGCTGTAGATCACGACATCATAGCCGGCGCGGGCCGCTTCCTGTTGAATAACCGTGGCCATCTCGGGGAAAAACGGATTGCCGAGGTCGGGCACGATGAAGGCAAGCGTACAGGTTGTGCGGACGCGCAGGCTGCGCGCCGTATCATTCATCTCGTACCCAAGCTCCTGGATGGCCGCGTGCACGCGCTCACTTGTTTCGGGCTGCACAAAGCGCGTGCCGTTGAGCACATGAGACACCGTCGCCTTGGACACCATGGCGCGCTCCGCCACGTCCTTCATCGTCGCCATCGCCATCGCTACCTCGGAAAATCGGTTACGTAATCGGTTGTCAATGGGTCCATCGTACTACGCGGTGGTCACGTTGTCAAGCCCCCGTCGGCGACAGGGTGCACCACAAGAAAGTTCCCTTGTGCGGCGCGGCAGCCAACTGGCACGGCCGCTGTGCGCGTGCTGGGAACTTTGCTGTGGCGCATCCTCGGCGACAGTCATCGACCCACGACTGGGGTGGGAGTAAGGAACATGCTACAACCGCGGCGCTGCGTAACGTCCCCGGCTGAGTAGATTGGCGCGGATCGTCATCCGCTCGGGGTCATTGAGCCGCAGCAGGAAAGTGGTGGCACGCCCGCTGGGGGTGAGCGGCTCAATAAGCGCTCCATCCAAGCGGAAGTGTTGGGCCCAGCGCGCGGCGCGAGGATTGAAGAGGGGCGTCACCGCCCCGGTCGCGGGATCAAGGGAGGCGATGTTCGGCCCCTTGAAGCGATTGCACTGAAAGCAGGCATAGGCTAGATTCGCGAGCGTGGTATCGCCCCCGTGCTGCGTGGCGATGACATGGTCGGGCTCGTGCGGTACCAGCGTTTCCGTGTCCGGCATCCCGCAGTACTCACAGCGGCCCTGTGTGCGCTCACGCACCGCGCGGCGGAGGGCGGCCGTGACGCGCTCACTCACGCCCGCGCGGTCTCTGGTTGCATCCCCGGCCGCGGCAGTCGCGAACGGATGAGCATCACAATGCGGTCCAAGAGCATCAGTTGGTCCAGCTCCTCACTCTCGTCGCGGGAGAGCGTTCCGGCGGCGTTTTTGTCGAGCAACGCGCGCACACGCGCGATTGTTGTCTCAGACAATTGGAACGCGGCGATCTCTTCGACCGAGGGGGCACGGGCAAAGAACGCGGCGATCTCCTCGGTTGGGCGCACCAGCGATGCCTGGCTCATTATCATCCTCCTCGCGCAAACAGGCGCCACTCAGGCGTGGACGCAGTAGAGCATCATCGGCTCCTGAAACGTCCCACTTGAGTAGCAGTGGAACGGCCATGCAGAGGCGCGGCATGATCCTGCCGTCAGTATATGCTTTCCGTGTTTTGATGGCCTCCTCTGGCCTTGACAGCGCGGGCGCGCCGGGCTATCATCAAGTACAATCGGTTACGCAACCGATTATACCCGCCCAAAAGGGGGAAAGGGGAGGATTTTGATGCGACGGTATTTCACTATAACCGGCTTGACGTCGCTGTTCGTCGTGGCCGTAACCATCCTCGCAGCCGTGACGCCCGCGCGCGCCACCTCTCCTCCGCAAAGCGCCTTCTTCTCGACGGCGGCATTAGAGTCGTACTCGACCTACCAAATGTCCGGCGATGGCGATCTCTGGCCGTCGTGCTGGGCCGACGACGACAACCTCTACGCGGCTAACGGCGACGGGACGGCCTTCACATCGTCGCCGACGCGCTACGACATGGCCGTGAGCCGCATCGGCGGCGCCCCGCCCAACCTCACCGGAACAACGTTGGCCACGAACGTGGGGACGAACTACAGCGGCGCCGGCTACAATCGTAAGCCAACGGGCATGGTTTGCGTGGGCAATGCGATGTATCTCGCCTTTCAGAACTTGAGCACGGATTTTAGCTCCGCCAACAACGCTCCGGTGGCGTCAATCGCCAAATCTACCGACCATGGATCGACCTGGACCTGGGATACAAGCGCGCCCATGTTCAACAACCACATTTTCACAACCATTTTCCTCCTCGATTTTGGTAAGAACAACGCCAACGCCATCGACAACTATGTCTACGCATACGGATTCGATAATAACTGGCGTCGTCAGCAGAAAATGTATCTGGCCCGCGTCCCCAGTACGAGCATACAAACTCGATCGAGCTGGCAATTCTATACGGGAACAGATAGCAACGGGAATCCAACCTGGTCTAGCCACATCGGGGCCAAGATACCCGTGCTGGAAGACGATCGGCTGCTGTATTCCACGACATTCGGTTCTATCTGCGGCGGATGCGGCAGTTCCCCCGTGCTTGGGCAAGGCGGTGTGGTGTACGACAAACCGCTCGGCCGCTACATATTTACGTCGTGGTCGGAAGAATCGTTCGAGTTCTACGAGGCCCCCCACCCCTGGGGACCATGGAACCTCTTCTTGTCCAAGGACTTCGGCCTCCTCCGGTTGACGCAGAATCGTGGGCTGTACGGGACCAGTATTCCCTCGAAATTCATCAGCGCTGCCGAACTACACTCAGTTAACCGTCACCTTCAACTCCGGCTCTAACTCAACCGTGAAGGTATACGGAGGTTTCTGGGGACAAGGCGCGGACTATTGGATGCAACTGGACGATATCTCGCTGACGCCGAGCTAAATACCTCCATGATACCCGTTAACGGGTGCATGGCAACCGTCAACGGGTGAAGGATAACGTGGCGCCCAAGATGATGAGCGCGGCGCCGGCCCCGGTGGTGACCGTTGGGCGCTCATTGAGCAGGGCCGCGGCCAATATGGCGGTGAACAGCGGGCGGATGTACAGGTAGGCGCTCACCGTGCCCGCCGGCAAGAGGCGCAACGCATGGTTCCAGAGTACGTAGCCGACCGCCGAGCCAAGCACGCCGAGATAGAGGCCGCAGGCGACGAGCAGCAGGTTGACGGGGCGGCTGGGGTGATCGATGGTTTCAATAGCGGCGAGCGGGATCAACACCACGGTGCCTAACACGGTCGTGTAGGTAGTGAGCGCCAGCGTCGAATAGCGCGTGAGCAAGCCCTTGCCGTACACGGTGTATAGCGCCCATCCCAGCGCCGTGAGCGCGATCACCGCGTCGCCGAACGCGCGTCCACCCCCGTTGGACGCTGTGTGAGCAGCGGTAGATCCGCCGACCGCGAGTGTCACCACCCCCAGCGAGGCCAGTCCAATGCCAAGGGCGCGGCGCCAGCCGCAGGGCTCGCCGAGCACGAACACGGCCAGCGCCGCGACGATCGCTGGAGACGCGGTAACCAACAGCGCCGTATCCGTCGCCGTCGTGTAGCGCAGCCCGATATTCTGCAGCATGTAAAAGAATCCCACGCCGCACACGCCGAGGCCAAAGAGGATAGGATAGTCAGCCTTGCGGGGCAGCAGCTTCGCCGGCTTTGTAGCGAGAAACCAGATCACCAGGACGATCGTGGCGACGCCGTTGCGGAACAGGGCCAGGGATATCGGTCCCATCTCCGCCAAGGCGATCTTCGTGAGGACATAAGTAGCCGACCACAGGGCGATCACCAGCAACGCGCTGCCATGCGCCCGTAGATTGCCCCCTGCGCGGAATCGTCCCAATGAGACGCTCATCCTGTGTGTGGTGGTTGCTTTGCAAGCGGCGTCCCTCCTGGGACCGCCGGGCGCTCGCTCCGCTGCTCGCCGGCCTGCGAGGGTAGGCGAGCGCTTCGCCTCTAGTGAGCGCCGTCCGGGCAACCGTGGGCCGGCGAGACGCCAGCGGTCCCAGGGGGCGCGATTCCGTGGCTGCAAACGCTCCCCCTTAATCCCGCGCCGGGGCGGTAAAACCTATCAGGCGCTCGGCGCGGCTACAGTCAAGGAGCGACCAATGCCCGTGCTCGTCGCCGTTGTGTATGGACGCGGCGGGGAAATAGCGCCGTACCAGGGCGGCGCTCGGCACGGGCGAGAACGTGTCCGGCGCGCCTACGTACAGCGCCTCAGCGCCGAGGTGTGGCGCTTCAAGGGCCAGGCGGCACGCGCGGGCCGCGTCTTTGATCTCGATATAGCCCCAAAGTGTGAACAGCCCACGCTGCTCCTCGGCGGCCAGCTGCTCTAACCGATCGGGCTGCGTACTGCTGTTCCAGAGGATGGGGAAGCGCAGGCTGATGGCGGCGCCGCCGGTATGGCGGTGGAACGTTTGGCACATCTCCTCGCCAACCAGCTTGGAGAGTCCGTACACGTCCTCGGGGGCAAGGTCGTGTTTTTCGTCAATGGGAAAGTAGTGGAGGGGGACCGGCTGGCGTTGCGCGAAGGCGTGGCCGAGCACGGCGGCCGACGAGATGGTCACGACGCGCTTGATGCCGAGCAGGCGCGCGGCCTCCAGGACGTTGAAGGTCCCCAGGACGTTGACGCTAAATAACTCCTCCGGCGTGTGGCCGCCGGGGCTGGGGATCGCGGCCAAATGCGCGATCGCGTCGCAACCGGACAGCGCGCCGCACATCTGACCGAGGTCGCGAATATCAGCCATGATGAACGGGCAGCGCTGTTCGTCTGGTAGGACGCGGTCGATGGCCCGCGCCTCGTGGCCGGCCGCCAGCACATCAGCGACGACGTAGCGTCCAAGTCCCCCGCTAGCCCCGGCAACGGCAACGCGCATGATACCTTCTCCTCCTCATTAATGCTACGTAGGTGTGCCCCAAAAGTAGGTCTCGTGATTATCTGGGAGCGCGGGCGTCTCGCCCGTCCCCGGCGTCCGCGGGCGTGGGCCAGCTATCCCCGCAGGGCCGCGCGTCGCCTCCCCTTACGCGCTCATCCCCGCGTGCACACGGGGACGGGCGAGACGCCCGCGCTCCCAGGGCTTTTCACAGACCCTAGGACCGCGACGTTATCCTTGCGGGTGTGACTGACCGTGATGGGGAGACGCAGCCTGACCTTGAGAAGGTCATGGCAGACGACGGACCTTGACAAGGTCTATCGGGGCGCGACACACCACACGTCGCGCCCCACACGGCTGACGCCGGCGTAACCTTTTAAGGTCTGGTCCCTGCCATGGTCTTTTAAGGCCAGGCTCTCGATTAGCGGTGCAGGTGGCCGAAAACGCCGCCTGGCTTGAGCGGGCCATAGAGATAGACGGAGACCATATGCTCATGGACCACGAGCGAATGTTCGTCACCCATCTTGGTCAAGACCATGTCGCCCGGTCCGATCTCGTAGGTATCGCCCTCGGTCGTGCAGGTCCCACGGCCGCTGATGATGACCCAGTATTCGTTGGCGTCATGGTAGTGCAACTCAACCGTGTCGCCCGGTTCGAGGGTATTGACGCCGTAATGGATGATGTCACTCCACTCCGGTACGGGGCTCTCGCCTCTGGGCTTGGCAATAGGCATACGTAGGACCTCCCTTTGTTGATGGCTAGGCGGAGCGCTGTAGTTGATGGCTAGGCGGAGCGCTGCGCCGGCGTGAGCTTCGCGAGCAACGGATCAATGGCCGTGCTGATATTCTGGGCGAACTGTTTCGGCGTGACCTGATTCAGCGAGAATAGATCCATATTGCGCGTGAGAATCGGATCAAGCTGGTTGTAGATGGGGCTATACGGGAACGCATGTCCATGGTTGATGGAGTCTAACCAGACTCGCTGTTCCGCTGCCGGTAGCGGATTGAACAGGATGTTCGCGTCCTTCTGCGCCACCTCCTTGAGCAAGGGGATGCCCAGGTCTGACTGGCGTACCAGGTAATCCTCACTCTGAGGACTGAGGAACGAGGAGATTAACTCCCACGATAGCTCGGGATTAGGTACGCCCCGCGGCACGAACCAGCCATCGATGTAATAGCCGGTGTAGACATGCGTATTGTGTGGCAGCGGCGCGACACCCCACTCGAACTTCGTGATCGTCTTCGCCAGGGGCATCGACCAATTTCCATCGATCCACATGCCTAAGCGCCCGCTCACGAAAAGGGTGCTCGGGTCGCTATAGGTCTGCGGATTAGGCCAGACCTCGTCCTTAAATATGAGGTCGTGGATGTAGTTCAATGCCTCCTGCGCGCCGCTATCTCCAAGCGTGCAACGACCGTACCCTGAGCTGAGAAAATCCCCGCCGCTCTGCCAGATGAACTGGATCCACCAGCGTAGATCTTTGAGCGTGCCGATACCGTATTGCTTGCCCGGTCCATTCCCTTTGGTTAGCTTCTTCGCGACGTCAAGCAACTGATTGAAGTCATAGCCCTTTGTCCAGTCGGTCGGAGGCAAGGGGATGCCTGCTTCCTTGAACATCGTCTTGTTATAGTACAGGGCCATCGTGTAGATGCCTGTGGGTAGGCCCCAGAGGTGTTTACCTGAGAGATAGCCCTTTAGGGGACCTGGATAATAGGCGTCGAAGTTAAAGTGCGTTTTCTGCGCATACGGCATCATATCCTCGACGTACCCAATTGGTAATCAGCAACGGCCGGTAAATGATAGCGTCTCGAATGACGTCCGGCGCCGCATTGGCGGCTAACTCCGCGGTTAGCTTTTGGTCGAAGTTTTCCCAAGTACCCGCAACGAGTTGGAGTGCCGCCTGGGCATTCCCGTGCGTCTTGTTGAACTGGTTAGCCAACCCCTTAAAGATCGGTATCTCGGGCGCGTTAGCTGGCGTGGCGTACTTCAACTGCGTCGTTGCGTTATTACGTGTGAATGCGGACGCGGATAGGGGGTCGCCCACCACTGGGAGCGCTGCTACTCCCAACGCGGCTGCGGCGGCGGACTTGAGCACGTCGCGCCGCGACATTTTATTGAAATGAGTCATCGGTGACATCATCCTTTCACTGCAAATCACTGCAAAAATCGGGTCCAGAAGAGTTCGCAAACCGTCATCTGTGCGCGGTCGCCATATGTCCGAACTACCCTCCTTTCATCATCCCTTCAGGCCGCTCAACGCGATGCCTTCGATAAAGTAGCGCTGCCCCACGGCATACACGACGATCAAGGGAACCATAGCCAGGGTCGATGCGGCCATCATCAGCCCCCATTGCGTGCCGTAGTCAGCCAGGTAGGCCGTGAGCAGCACCGGGACGGTGAAGTCGCTCTGGCTATTGAGGTAAATCAGTGGGGTCAGGAACTGATTCCAGTTAAACAAGAAGATGAAGATGCCCAAGGTCACCAGAGCCGGCACGGCCAGTGGGAGCGCGATCCGCCTATAGATCGTCCATGGGTTGGCGCCGTCGATGCGCGCCGCATCCTCAAGCTCACTGGGCAGGGAGCGGAAGAACTGGCGCAACAGAAACACGCCATAGGGGTTTTGGAGGATAGGCGGCACGATCAGCGGCCAGTGCGTATCGATCCAGTGGATCTGCTTGAACAGAATATAGAGCGGGATCAGATTGACTTCCTGGGGGATCATGAGGGTGGCCAGGAGGACAATAAACAGGACGTTGCGGCCAGGAAAGCGTAGCCTGGCGAAGGCATAGGCGGCCATCGAACAGGTGAGCAATCCGCCCACTGTATCGAGTGTCGATATCTTGATGCTGTTCAGGTACGCCGCGGCCATCGGCAGGACAGCCCACGACTGCGGGTAGTTGTCCCACACCACGGGGTTGGGGATCCACTGCGGAGGGAACGCGATGACCGCATCCGAGGTCTTGAGCGAACTGGAAATCATCCACAGGAATGGTAGGAGGACCACAATGCACCCAACCACCATGACGACATGGAAGAGCAGCCGCACGGAGAGAGGTATGATGAGCCGGCGCGCGCCGCGGGCAATGGAACCTGATTGGCGCGGGTAGCTCAGGGTCATAGTGCGTTTACTCATTAGTAATGCACCCATCGTTGGAAGCGGAACTGCAGCAACGTGACGATAAGAATGGCGGCGAACAGGAAAATCGTCGCGGCGGAAGCTGGACCGAATTGGAACAGCCGGAAGGCGAGCTCATAGATATGGAAGACGATGACGCGCGTGGCGTCAGCCGGACCGGCCTGTCCGTTGGTCAACACGTAGACTTGGTCAAACACCTGCAACGAGGAAATAACTGAGGTCACGACCAGGAAGAACGTCGTCGGCGACAGCAAAGGCAGCGTGATATGTCTGAACTGCGCCCAACGTCCGGCGCCATCAATTTGGGCCGCCTCGTAGAGCTGTCCCGGCACGCCCTGCAAGCCGGCTAGGAAGATGACCATGCTATAGCCGAAGTTGCGCCAGACACTGACCAGGATCACGGAGGGCATGGCCCATTGCAGACTGGACATCCATCCCGGCCCATTGATCCCGATATAGCTGAGGGCAATGTTGATCAGTCCTTCATCAGGGTTTAGCAGCCACAACCACACCAGAGCGATCGCGACCGTTGGCGTAATGACCGGCATGAAGAAAATCGCGCGATACCAGCCCCGCAAGGCCATCTTTCGGTTGAGTACCAGCGCCACCAGCAAGGCCAGAATCAGGCTGACGGGGATGAAGACGACCGTGTAGTAGATCGTATTCCGGACGGCCGTCCAGAAGATGGGGTCGGAGAGTTCGGTTTTGTAATTGTTGAAGCCAACCCACTGCATGGTGTGGATCAGGTCCCAATTGCCAAAGCTCAACACGAGGGTAGCGATCATGGGACCCAGGGCGAACACCAGCAGACCTATGACTTGCGGCGCGATGAAGAGATACGCCCAGGCCGTTTCGGGCTTCACGAGCCTTCGGCGGTATGGTTTGCTGGAACGTTGCGCTGTTGCCGCGATCATGACCCTGTCGCTCCCTGATCCGCGAAGAATTCCCGCTCCAGGGCGACGGCGCGGCCGTCCGCCGAGGAACGGCTGACCCCAAAGGCCATCGCCAGCGTGCGCAGATTGTCGCGGCCATCGCTTTGTGGGCGCCGCCCCTCGCGCAACGCCGCGGCCAACTCGCGCAGCGTCCCTGGGATCCCCGATCCGGGCGACGGCGGCGCGCCAAAGGATTCGAGGAGGTCGAACGTGTCGGGGGACCGACTTAGATAGAGCCCGTAGCCGCGCCCGAGATCGGCGAGGTGTAGGGCGCCCCGTTCGCAGTCGATGCGCCAGACGCCCTGCCAGGGGTCTTGCGCGCCCGGCGCCTCCAGGCTGCCGCTGTAGAGCGCGCGCACCTCACGCGGGAACTCGAACGAGCAGGTCACCCAGGTGTCGCCGCTGTACTGTGTCCACGGCGGCCGCCACGTTTGCCCTTGCGCGGTCCGCGCGTCACCGGCGAGCACGAAGCGCAGCGCGTCGAAATGGTGGATGGCCATCTCCAGTAGCATGGTATTGGTCATAGCCGACTGGTAGGTACGCGCGGGCCAGTTGTAATTGAACGTGAGCGCGACGTGGGTCGGCCTGCCGGCGGCCTCGTCCTGTATCGCCTGTCGTAGCGCTTGCATGTCGGGCAAGTAGCGGTAATTCTGGTCGACCACGACACGAAGACCGCGCCCTTCGGCCAGGGTGACGACGGCGCGCGCTTGCTCGAAATCGACCGTGAACGGCTTCTCCACGATCACATGCTTCCCCGCCCGCAGCGCCTGGCTACAGAGGTCCGCGTGCAACGGGGACGGCGCCGCCACGACGACGGCATCGAAGTCGATTGACCGGGCCGCTTCGTCGATCGAGCTAAAGCCACGATCGGCGCCGAGGCCCGCCCGCTCGACCGCGTGTGCGCGATTCGCGGGTACCACGTCGACTACGCCGGCCAACTCCCACTCGGCGGCTTCCTGAATGAGCGAGAGCCACGCGGAGCCGATGCCGGTTGGCGCCACGCCAACCTGGATGATTTGCAGCGTCTTGTCAGACATCGTGATCCTTTCTTTCGGTTACGCTAGTGTTGTCTCCGAGGGGTTACCTTGCAGCGAGGCGTACCCCTTGGGACCACTCCCCAGCGGGGTCCCCGATCCTGCCGGCAGCGGTAGGCAGGCAGGATGTCGGCGGTCCCAGGGGCGCTACTTCTCGTCACGCCCGTGCCCGGCGGGCGCGGTCCGCCCGTCCGCTGCGGAGGACAGCGCGGCGTGCTCTGTCGTGAAAGGCGAGACATCGACGCGTGGAGCGTGCGCCTCGCGAGTCTCCGCCGTCTGATGCGCGACCTGGCGCCCGACTGGGATGCTCTTGAAGGCTTCTACCTGCGCGGTTATGGCGCGTTCGGCCGGGATGCGCTCGATACTCGATGCGCCAAAAAACCCCGCGACGCCCTCGGTTCCGGCCAGTACGATGGCCGCGTCTTCCGGTTCGCTGATCGGTCCGCCATGGCAAAGGACCAGGATAGCAGGGTTGATGCGCTTGGCCGCATCGTGCATGGCCTGGATACGCCCGCAACACTCCTGTAGCGTGAGCGCGGTTTGCGCGCCGATCATCCCCTTGGTGGTAAGACCCATATGCGCGACCACAATATCGGCGCCCGCCGTCGCCATCTGCTCCGCCTCTCGCGGGTTGAAGACATAGGCGCAGGTGAGGAGATCCAGCTCACGCGCCTGCCGGATCATATCAACTTCGAGGCCGTAGCCCATCCCGGTGTCTTCCAAGTGCTGGCGGACGATGCCATCGAATAAACCGACCGTGGGGTAGTTTTGCACCCCGCTAAAGCCAAGGTCGCGGAGCGTGCGCAGGAAGTGCGGCATCAGCCGGAAGGGGTCCGTGCCGTTGACGCCGGCCAGGACCGGTGTATGTCGCACTACCGGCAGAACCTCCGCCGCCATCTCGACGACGATGGCATTGGCGTCGCCATACGGCAACATGCCGGCCCACGACCCCCGGCCCGCCATACGATAGCGGCCGGAGTTGTAGATGATGATGAGATCGGCCCCGCCCTGTTCGGCGCACTTGGCCGACAGCCCCGTGCCGGCCCCAGCGCCGATAATCGGTTGCCCGTTGGCAACCGTCTGGCGCATGCGCCCCAGTACATCGCCCCTGGATAGCATGGTCATTGCCTTCCTTCCACTCGCACGTTCATTCTGCTATTTGTTTTACCCTACCACTCTTTGGTTGCCTTGTCTCCAACCAAATCCACTGATTTCGGCCCGACCAACAAAGAAAATGACTAGAACAGCTGATTGTCATCCTTCCAGCGGATTGCTATGGTACAGATGGTAGTGATGGTTTGTGTGACGGAAGGAGACGATATGGAGCTTGGCGACTTTGCGTGGCGGCCCGACGAGAACAGCGCGATCCCGTACTATCGTCAATTGATGGTCTACGTACGCGACCAAATTGTGACGGGCGCGCTGCGGCCGGGCGCGCGGCTTCCTCCGCAACGAGCGCTCGCCGCCCGGTTCGGGCTGAACCGCAGCACGGTCGTCGCCGCCTATCAAGAACTGCAAGCGGATGGCTTGGTCATGGGACGCATGGGCGGCGGCACGATCGTCGTTGGGCCTGATAGCGACGCGGACGGCGCGAGCAAAGCGTTCAAGTGGCATGAGATGCTCGACCGTGGAACGTACGTGCACGATAAGTCGCTGGCCGCGGAAGTCGCGCGGGCGCGCGACCACCCCGATATCATCCCTCTGGCGCAGGGCGAGTTGGCGCCGGACTTGAAGCCAACAGCCGTCATGCAGGAGCTTATCCATAGTGTCCCCATCACGGCGGCATCGTTGAGCTATGAAGATCGGCATGGTTACAGGCCACTGCGCGAGGCGATTGCCCAGCACATGACGAACCGGGGGGCGCCAACCGATATGAGCAGCGTTCTCACCCTGGCCGGCGCGCAGCAGGGCTTGTACATCATCTGTCGGGGGCTGTTGCAACCAGGCGATACCGTCGTCGTGGAAGCCCCATCGTACCTGCTCACACTCGACGTGCTGCGGAGCGCCGGCCTGCGCGTGCTACGCGCGCCGCTCGATCAGCATGGGTTGATGGTCGACCGTTTGGAAGAGTTACTGGCGCGACGGCATGTCGCCATGATTTTCACAACACCGTCTTATCAAAATCCAACGGGATCGTTATTGGCGGCTAACCGCCGCGCGCGCATCCTGGACCTCTGTGAGCGCTATCAGGTCCCTCTGGTCGAAGACGACGTCTATGGTGAGCTTGGTTTCAGTGGCGCCGCTTCGCCTCCGCTGTACGCGCAGGACCAGCGTGGCCTGGTCATCTACGTGAGCAGTATCTCCAAAAGCGTGGCGCCCAGTTTGCGCGTGGGGTGGCTCGTCGCTCCGCCGTATTTGACCAAGCGGCTGGCCGAGACAAAGTATCAGGTGCAGTTTGGCTGTAGTATGGCGCCGCAGTGGGTCGCGGCCCAATGGCTCGACCAGGGGCATCATCGCACGCACATTGCGCACGTCACGCACGCCTTACAAGAGCGCCGTGACATTCTTGAAGACGGCTTGCGCCAGCATTTTGGCCCACTGCTGGAGTGGGTGCAGCCGCGCGGCGGCTTCCATCTGTGGGCCGAGGTTCATGCCCCGGTCAGCAGTACCGCGCTGTTCCGCGCCGCCTTACGCGCCGGACTGGCGATCAAGCCGGGAAGCTTGTATGGTATGCCGCCCGGTCACGCCTGGATTCGGCTCTCGTTTCAGTACGCGTCGCTGGACAATCTGCGCGCCGCGCCACAGGTCTTGCGCCAGGTAATTGATGAAGTTATCCAGACCGATCAGGACAACGAGGGCTACCCCGCCGAAACCGCGGCAATGTGATATGCGCAATATGCGCAAGCCCCAGGGCAGGGCTCGTGAATTGTCCTGGGAGCGCGGGCGTCTCGCCCGCCCCGGTGTCCGGGGGGATGAGCGTGTGACGGGCGGCGACACACCAGCCCTGCGGGGATGGCGGCCCCACGCCTGCGGACGACGGGGACGGACGAGACGTCCGCGCTCCCAGTGGGGTATCCGCCGACTTTTCACGGGTTCAAGGTACTCTTATAGGTCAATCTGATGCTCCTCGGTGACAAGAAACGTGGCGCCTCCCGTAGCGAAGCGCGGCACGTCCGCGGAGGCCGCCTGCGCCTCCGGCGTCGCCAGGATGCGCTCCATCTCTTCCCGGCTGGCGGCATAGAGGCCCACGACCATATGGTACGGCGAGGCCGCGTCGCCGAGCGCGCCCTGCACAGGTTCGACCGTCCAGCGCGACCACCCCTTCATTTTCTTGGCCAAAGGAATATGGACGTTCCAGTAGTAGTGGTCGAAGGCCGCGGGGTCTGTTGGTTGACCGTAGAGGATCGTCAGGCGTACCATACCGTGTTACTCCTTCTTGCTCGTCTTTATTCGTATTCGTCGTAGCGTCATGCTAAGTTGGCCGCGGCGCCCTGTTCCCGCATCGTTTCCCACGCGCGATACAGGCGATCGAACGTTGCGCTAGCCGTTTCCGCGAAGACGGGATCATTGATAGCGGTCGCGATCTCGATCACGTCAATGTGGGACTGCAAGCCGCGGCGCAGAGACGCGAAGAGCGCGTTGTCCGCCTCCGGATCGAAGAAGGGCTCGCCCTCCACATCGAGCATCGATACGCCGCCGCGCGGCACGAGCACGGCTACCGGCCCGCGCGCCCTGTTCAACTTCTCCGCGATGAGCGCGCCGAGTCGCGCGTTCTCGTCGGTGGTCGTGCGCATGAGGGTGACGGCCGGATTATGCTGGTACAGGAGACGCTGCCGGAAGCGCTCGGGCACGCTCTCGACGGGGCCAAAATTCGCCATGTCTAGCGCGCCCAGTGAGACGACCTGCGGAATGCCGGCCCGGCCCGCCGCCTCCAGACGATCTGGCCCCGCACTCAACGTCCCGCCGGCAACCTCATCGGCCAGTTCCGTCGTCGTGAGGTCGAGGACGCCCGTGATAAAGCCGTCCCGAATAAGCGCCTCCATCGACCGCCCGCCCACGCCCGTCGCATGGAAGACCAGCACCTCGTACCCGCGTGCTTCGAGCAACTCGCGGGTGGCGGTGACGCACGGGGTCGTGACGCCGAACATAGACGCCCCCACGAGCGGGCGCCCATCCTCTGGCACGGTATCGGCGGCGCCGCGCCCTATGACCATAGCGCTGATCGCGTGCGCGGCGTTGGCCAGGATGCGGCGGCTGAGCCGATTGATGCCCGCGATGTCGACCACCGAGTACATCATGGTGATGTCCGTGGCCCCTATGTAGGGGCGGGTATCGCCGGCCGCGACCGTGGTCACCATGAGCTTCGGCGCGCCGATGGGCAGCGCCTGCATCGCCGTGCAGGCGATCGTCGCGTTGCCCGACCCTCCGATGGCGATGGCGCCGCCAATCTTCCCTTGCTGGAAAAGATCGGCAAGGACGCGGGCGGCGCCGGCGGCCATGTGCGTCACGGCCTGTCCCCGATCGTGTGTAGCCGCGAGATCGGCGATGCGCACGTCCGCGGCGCGCGCCACCGCGTCACGGGTGACATCCGGCTCAAAAGCAGGGGCGCCCAGCACACCCACGTCGATGACAAGAGTCGTCGCGCCGGTCGCAGCGATACGCTGCTGAAGGTAGCGCAGTTCCGCCCCTTTAGTGTCGAGCGTTCCCAGAATAGCAATCGTCTCAGACATGTCTTACCCGCGCATCTTTTTGCTGCGTCATCCGCGCCGATTCAAAAGTTGAGTTAACCATACCATCGGTCGGGGAGACTGTCTACAACCAAAGCTCTCGTGACTGGGCCAGCCAAAAGCTGTGAGCGCTGGGTGAAAATAATCACCCTTAGCGCGGTGCGCCACTCTAACATTGCCTGGAAGCGCGCCCTCTGTCATGCTAACGCGTAGCTCTTGTAAGCCGGCGCTCAGGAAGCTCGACAATCGGCTATGTGTCAACGGTAGACAGGTAGGAAAGGGCATGTGGGGGCGACAACGTGTCAGCAAGCGGTGGCCGCGCACGTCGGTCGTGGTACTGGCGTTGGCGCTCGTGCTGGCGCTGGGTGGCCTCGCGCTGGTCGTCGGCGCGCCGCGCGGCCCTGTTGTACATACCATTGCTCTCGACGCGCGCCCCGACGGCGCCACGTTCGACCCGACCGGGCGCTACGCCTTCATCCCCACGTACACCATTGACCCACAAACGCAAAACAGGACGTCGGCGCGCCTCGCCGTGCTCGACCTCCGTCGCGCCTCCCTGGTACGCGCCGTTGACGTAGGGATTGATCCCCAGGCAACGGCCTTCGATGCGCGACGGCGCCATTTCATCGTCGCGGGGACCAATGCGCTTGCGCTCGTGAATATCCGCACCGGCGTGGCGACCGTGCCCTTGCCCGCGTCCATGTTCGACCCACTCATCGTCGACGATCAGCGCGATCGCTTCTATGGTGTCGATAACAGTACAGCCGGGATTAGCGCCGGTCTCGATATATTCGACGCGCGCACGGGCGCGCTGCTCAAACGCGTGGCGCTGGGGAATAGCCAGGATTCCGGTGGATTGGACAATGCGAATACGATCGCCGCTGATGAGCGGATCGGCCGCCTCTACGTCCCTTACACGAGTTCCATCTACGGCACGAAGATTATGACGGACCGCGTCGCCGTGCTTGACACGTCGGGCCGTCTCATCGGCGCCGCGACGCTCGGCCGCTTCGCGGGCCAAGGCAGCGGCGCGCTGTCCATAGCGGTCGATTCCGAGCGTGGCCGCGTCGTCGTCCTCGACCCCAACACCGGTGACGTGACCACGCTTGACGCGCGCACCGGCCGTCTTGTGCGCACGCTCCACCTCACGGCAGCCTCCGTGATGCAAGCCAGCCTGATCGCCTTCGCCTTCGGACCTTCCGTGCTGGACGTCCACACAGGCCGCCTTTTCCTGACGATGCCACGGCGCCGGGTTTGCACATTCACGCGCACGTCTGGGGGGCGCTGCGTCCTGACCGGGCCGCCGGGGCGGCTCTACATGCTCGATACTGGCGCCGGTCGCGTCCTGCGCCGTCTGGCGGCCGGCGCTGATCCCGGATGGATGACCCTGGACGAGAAGGCTGGCTGCGTCCTGGCGCAGAGTTACGCGGCGTCCCCGTCGCCTACCGCGTCGGGGACGCTGCGTGTCTTCGATGCGCTGACGGGCGCACTGCGCTGGCAGGCGCCTCTAGGGCCACAAAACGCCGGTCGCTACGCGGTCGTCGACGACGCGACGGGGCGCGTCTATCTCGTGGATCGTCAGGGCTCGATCGCCCTGATCGATCCGGGCGCCGGTCGCGTATCCGCCAGCGAAACGGCGCTGGAGCTGGCGCTGGCCGCTCCACAATCAGGCAGCGTGAGCGTCACGATCACCCACGGCCACGTCGTCGCCGTCCGCGATAACGGCACGGATGTCCCGCCCTCCGATCCGCTGGGGTGGCTGCCGGGCCAGATCCGCCATCTGCTGCCGTGGCGACCGCCGCGCCCGCGCACCATGTCAGGGAGTGTCAGCATCTTTGACGCGCCATAACCATAGAGGAGTATGGTGGAAGCTGCTCTCCACGACTACGACCGCATCGTGACCTGATCGCCGATTTCGCACAGTACAGTTCAAGGAGAGACACTGACCCGCGCATGATTGGCGCGCTTTGGTGTAAGCGTGATTGAGATGTCGGTGTCAAGTGCTTTGAGTAATCGGAATAACTTGTCGAGCGACACGCCTTCCCAACGGCCACGCATCAATGCCGATACTTGCGGCTGCGTGACGCCGAGCATGGTCGCTATCTCCCCTTGTGTCATATCTCGTTCGGAGATGAGCCGCGCGACCTGCGCGGCGATCTGCGCCTTCGCGAGTTGTTCATCGGCGTCGGGAAGCCCCATGTCGGCAAATACGTTACCGCTGCTGCGTACGAAGCGGATCTCTTCGTCCATGTGTGTCCTGCTTTCTTACTGTTATGTGTTGCGGATATAGAGTGGGCGATGGAGTGTTGCGTGGGAGGGCAAAGGGCTCTTAAAAGGGCTGAGCCTTGTCGTGGCGCTGAGCCTCAGCCAGGCGTCTCTTGATGAGATCCATGTCCCGCTTCGATGTTGCGATGCCGTGCGTGCTCTTCTTCTGGAAGCAATGCAACACGTACACCGCGTATTGCAGCCGCACCGTATAGACGGCACGGTACGTGTCGCCGTCATGCCGCTCGATCACTTCCAGAACCCCCGCGCCCTTAAAGCCCTTGAGTGGCTTGGCGTCCTCGTGTGTTAGGCCAACTTGCGCGAAAAAGAGCGCGTAGCCGACGGCTTTCTGTACCTCGTCGGGGAATGTCCTGAGTTCGTCGAGTGACGACCCTTCCCATTGCACCTCACGCATCCCTCACCTCCCGCTCGAATTATACATTATTCTGTATAAATAAAGGGGGGGTCCTGCGCGAGGAGTATTTAGAGCGGTGTCAGATGACCTCAAGCATAGCGGCCGTTGGTGAGACGGGTCGCGGCGCGGAGGTCTCTTTCTGGTACCAGAACGCGGTGGACGCGATGTCGTCCTGCAACGGCAGATACCGCCGGCCGGAACGCCAGCCCAAGGCCTGGATGGTCACACGTAGATCGGACTGGAAGCGGATGGGATCCATGATGTGCCAGCGATACATGCCGAAGCGGGGCTGCGATCGATAGAGCCCATCTGGCCGCAGCACTTGATTCAGGCCCAGGAACGGCGTCGTAAACGGGGTGTAGCCCTGCTCCGGCACGTCGAAGTTCCAGGCGCCGCCGAAGTAATCTTCGGTCCCCGTCCCGCAGATCGTCGGATACGCCTCGTCGCCGTCGAGATAGAACTTGATCTCCCCTTCGCCCCACCAGCCAGAGTTATGCGCGCCCCAGGCGATATAGGAGCCCACGTAGTGCCCGCTGCCCTGGATACCGTCGAGCAGCGTGTGGACCTCTTTGTCGGGCAGGGGATTGCTGCGCCGCCACTGGGCCTGGAAATAGGCGGCCTCGTCCGGTACCTCGGTCAGCGTATAGTCGATCTGGTAGTAGAGGATGGCCTCCTGGTCGGAGAGGCTCTCGATCGTGATGCGCGCGGCCTGACGGAAGGGCATCTCCCAGTAGCTGTTGAAGCCGCCGTGGGGATTAACGGCGACGGGCAGCGAACTGACCTGGCTATAGACGCCCCAGCCCTGACAAAAGAAATCGCCAAGTGGGACTTCCACGGCCGGCCGCGTATCATCCTCCCAGTACAGGCGCAACAGCAGATGGCGCCAGTGCTGTGGATGGGTCGTCAGCCAGATGTGCTGGATCGCGCCCGAGCCGGTGATGTCGGCCAGCGTCGCTGTCGCGCCGGGTTGAATGGCGATGCTGGGCGAGATTTTCCAGCCTTGCCCCAGATCACGCGCTGGCTGGGCGCCCGTGCCCACGGTCGCCATGCCCCCACGGCCTTTCTCGCCGGTGGGATTCTCTGGGCTGATCGAGCGCGTTTGCGCGGTCGAGAGATACGAGAGATTGCCAAGGCCCATACCGAGTCCGTTGAAAGCGCTCATCTATTATCTATCCTTTCACGATTTTAGGCCGAACATCGTAGCGGCCCTCACCCCCCGACCCCCTCTCCCGCGTCAGGGAGAGGGGGTCGGGGGGTGAGGGCCGCGCCCTATTTCCGCGAGCGTCCCCCGCGCGCCAACGCGCCACGCCTGTGAGCCGGCCTCGAGCGTATACCCATCCAAATTGCCGCCCCGTATGGTCAACGACGGGCGTACCACACCGTCCGGTCCACGGGTCTGCGCGTAGACGCCCCAGGCCGCCCCACAGCTGAACACGCCGCGGAAGTTGTCGTGGTTGATGGCGGGGTCGAAGCGCAGGACTTTGTGGCCGGTGTCGCAGCTGAAGCCGCTCAACGCGGGCAGCAGCGCCCAACTCGCCATCGAACGCGCGTAGTGGTGGCCGCACTCGACCTCATCCCACGGATTGCGCCGGTAGCCGTCGTGACGCGCGCGCACGGCCTGTACCAGGGTGAGCCCCTCCTCCACGCGCCCTTCGTAAACCAGGTGCGCGGCGACATGGTATTCGACGCCTGTCCACACCTCGTCGGAGTAGACGAAGGGCAGGCGCGGCCGGCCTCCCCTGGGCCAAGTACACAGCAGCAGCCCCGCCTCGTCGAAGAACGCGTAGGCGCGCTGCGGGTTGACGTGGGCGCCCAGCGGCTGGCGGAAATTGTAGCGGTAGATCGCATCGAGCGCTGCCCCGACCCGTTCCGGCGACGCCACATGGCCGAGCCCGGCCACATGGGCCAGCAATTGCCCGAACACTTGATCGGAGAGACAACCGTCGCCGTGCTGATAGGGGTAGGCGTCCACGTCGTCCAGGCGCTGGCGGTAATAGTCTCCGTTCCACAGCAAGGCGTCCAGGTGCGCGGCGCTTCGCTCGCGACACGCGCGATAGCGCGCCGCCGTGTCGTGATCTTCCAGGCGCGCGGCCATGGCCTCCGCGGCGGCGAGCGCCCCGAGCAGCAGCACGCCCGTCAGCGGGTTGGGGCCGTGGAACTCGATGTCGTAGGTGTTGTGCTGCTCCCCGTCCAGCACCTCATCGCCGTCCGTGTCCCACATCGCCAGGGCGTAGCGCAGCGTTTTTTGCGCGTTGGGCCACAACGCGGCCAGGAAGTCGCGATCGCCGGTGAGCGCGTAGGTCCGCCAGAGGCGGATAAGGGAGGCCAGTTGCCCGTCCGCCGCGGCGTGCCGCAGCGGCCAGATCGTCCCGAAAGCTTTCTCCGCACGGAACCGCATCTTGCCCGACTCGTCCACCTCATCGAGGAAGGCCGTGCGCAGCATGCTGGCTTCCAGCGTCGGGAAGAGGAAGGCCAGTGTCTGTGCGTAGGCCCACACATGTGTGCAGCTGCCGTGGCACGAGCCGCCGCGGTCGAAGCAGCCCTCCCAGCCGAAGAATCGGCCATCCTCCAGCCAGAAGCAGGTGTTGCTGCGCAGCACGACGATGTTGCTGGACAGCGCGTCCACGACGGCAGCGGGGAGTGTGCTCTCGAACAGGGCGTCGCGGAACTGGAGTGTCGTCTCCTCGAGCCGCGGGAGATGTGCGGCCACATGCCGCGCGACCGCCCAGGCGTCATCAAAGCGCCCGGTGTAGCGGACGCGCGTCGTCGGTGGACGGTCCGGCGCGGCCTCGTTCCACCCGTCGACGCGGTTGGGGACGTACCAACTCAGGATAAAGGTGATGGTGCGGGTCTCACCCGGCGCAAGCTCAACCGGGACGCCGACGGAGCCGGGGTCGACGTTGACCACCTCGGGGCCGACCGGGCCGCGCCGCACGGGTTCGTCGCTATCCGCGGCCGTGAGGCGGCCATCCTCCGACAGGTCATCCCAGAACGCGCGCAGGCTATCGTACCAGCCGCCGCGCGCCCACGCCGGCTTGGCCGTCGCCGGCGTGTCGAGCGTGACCAGCGCCGCGTTGCCGTAAGCGAGGTCAGCGGGAGGAAGCGGCGGCCCCTCGAAGAACACGCCGCGCGCCATATCATCGTCGCGCCACGTATTGCGGCCCTCGCCTCGTGGGTCACCGCGCAGGTTGCCGAACTTGTCGGTCCCCACGAAAGACATCGGATTCAGCATCGAGGCGGCCACGGTCGCGCGCGCCGTCGTCGGACCGGGATTGCTGAGCCGCCAGCGAAACACGGCGCAGGGCAAGCCAGACGCGTCGGGATCGAGCGGCACGAATGGTGTGTAGGCCAGTAGATCGGCGTGGACCGGCACGTCGGGGTCGCGCAGTGCCACCTCGGCCGTCGGGTAGCGTCCGCGGAAGCGGCTCTCAGCGAAGCGCGGCAGGCCGCCGCCCAGGTTGGGATGAATGCCGTGTGAGCCGGCATAGGGCGGCGGTGTACGCCCCTCCAGCACGCGTGTCACGGCCTGTTGTCCGTTCGCCTGCGCCCAGAGCGTGAAATGAGTGAAGGGCAAGGTCAAGCCCTTGCGGGGCTCATTCCAGATCTCAAAGTCCCGCAGGTCGCCGCGCGCGCCTATTGATATATTACCCGTCCCGATCCCTCCGAGGGGGAACGCCACCTGCGTGGCGTCGGGGTCGAACCACCGGCCGCCTTGCATGTTATCCGAGTCGCTCAACCGCATAGACCCTCCTTGTGTCGTCATATCGCTCGCTCAGGCCGTTGCCGAGAGGCGCCCCTCGCCGCTGGACTCTCGCACGATGAGCTCGGTATAGAGCACTGTCTTGCTCGGCAGGACAGCGGCTCCGTCAATTAACGCGGCGAGCCGTTGCACGGCCACTTCACCGATGGCCTGCCCCGGTAAGCGCACCGTGGTCAGCGCCGGCGTGACGTGCGCGCTCTCAGCGATGTCGTCGAAGCCCACCAGGGCCATATCGTCCGGCACACGCAGCCCCGCCTCTTTGAGCGCGTCCAGCGCGCCAAGAGCCGTCTTGTCGCTAATGGCCACGATGGCCGTTGGCCAGTCGGCCCGCGGCAAAGCCAGGAGCGATTGCGTCTCGCGATAGCCCTTGCGCGAGCTTCCGTGCAGGGGCTTGACCATCAACCGCGGATCGGGTGATTGGCCGGCTTGATCGAGCGCGCGCAGGTAGCCCTCCCGCCGCTCGACCAGCGTCTTGTACTTGCGCGGCCCCTGCAACAAAGCAATGCGCTCGTGACCCAGGTCGATGAGGCGCCGCGTGGCGAGGTAGGCCCCGGACACGTTGTCGGCCAGTACACAGGGGACGTTTAGCCCATCCACGTAGTTATCGGCGAGCACGAGCGGGAGCCCGGTGTCCGCGAGCGTGCGGATGTAGGCGTCGGACACGTCGCCGCCGCCCAGCGCCACCAAGCCACTGACCTGCTGCTCGGTCACCATCGCGGGCAGCGTCGTCGTCCCCGGCTCGACGCTGGCCAGCAACACATGATAGCCCAGGCGGCCGGCCTCGATTTCGATCCCGTGGACCATCAGCCCAACCAGTGGGTCGCTATACGCCGGGACGGACAAACGCTCAATCAGCAAGCCGATGAGCGGCCGTTGTCCGCGCCGCTGGTAGCCCAACCGCTCCATCGCCGCCAGCACGCGCTGCCGCGTGTCATCGCCGACGCCGCCCTTGCCGTTGAGCACGAGCGAGACCGTAGCCAGCGACACGCTGGCCTCGTGGGCCACATCGCGTACGGTCGAACGCGTCACCATAGGCGCCTCACTAAACATGTTCACTAAATACTGATGGATTATTTTACTTATCTTTACGGCCAATCATAGCCTATCATTGTAAGCTTGTCAAGCCTTTTCTTTAGCTCTTTAGCTTCACGCCAAGTGGCAGCAGCCTTGACAGTGTGAGCGCCGCGGGCTATGATCGAAGAAAACCGATTACGTGATCGGCTGGATGGACGAAGAGTAGAGAGCGGCACGAGCACAAGGACCAGTTGAAAGGAGCATCGATCATGGCAACCGTAGGTATCCTCACATTCTCGGACGGGCGCGACTTCGTCGCGCGCGAGACCGACGCGATGAATCGCGGCTATCAGGATCGCCTGGCTGCGCGCCTGACCGCGGATGGTTACAAGGTCGTCGCGGGCGAGGAAATCATCTGCACGAATGAGCAGGCCGTGCGCGAAGCCAAGCGGCTGGCCGCGACAGGCTGCGACTGCACCATCTTCAACTTCGCCGTGTGGTCCTTCCCCCACCTGCCCGCCCTGGCCTCGCGCTTCGCGCCCGGCCCCCTGCTGCTGTTCAGCAATGTCAACCCGGAGTATCCCGGCCTCGTGGGGATGCTGGCTAGCGCGGGCGCGCTCTCGCAGGCCGGCACACCCTATGCCCGCGCCTACGGCGCGATTGAGGACGACGCTGTCTACGCCACGGTGCGCGCGTTCGTGCGCGCCGCGTCGGCCGTCGCACGCCTGCGCGGGCAGACCTTCGGGCTCGTCGGCGGCCGCCCCATGGGCATGTACACGACCACGGCCGACCCCGCGCAATGGCTCAAGATCTTCGGCGTCGACGTCGAGCACATCGACCAGGGCGAGATCGTGCGCCTCGCCGCCGAGGTCCCCGACAGCGTGGTCGAGCCGGCCTTCACATGGCTCACGGAGCATGTCGGCCACATCCATTACGACGGCAAGCAGCTCACGCCCGACAAGCTCAAGACACAGATCCGCGCTACCGAAGCCATGAAGCGGCTGATCCGCGAGTACCGGCTCGACTTCTCGGGCATCAAAGGCCAGCCCGAGCTGACCAACAACTTCTGCACCATGGACGTGACCGAGGCCTTCCTCAACGACCCCTACGATTGGGAAGGGCCGCACGAGCCGCACATCTGCGCCACCGAGGCCGACATGGACGCCGCGCTGACCATGCAGATCCTCAAGCACCTGGCCGGCACGCCAGCCCTCTTCGCCGATGTGCGCCACTACCACGCCGACCTGGGTATATGGGACCTGTGCAACTCGGGCGAGCACGCCACCTACTTCGCCGGCCGCTCCTTCGACCCCAAAGACAACCTGCCGCAGGTGCATTTCTATCCCGAGGGCTTCTACTTCCCCGCCGGCGGTGCCAGCGTGCATCACCTGGCCTACCCCGGTGACGCCACGTTCGCGCGGCTGACGCGGCAGGACGGCCGCTACCGCCTGGCCATCTTGCGCGGCGAGTTCGTGCGCTACGACATGGACAAGAACGACGCGCTCATGAAGCAGACGACGCTGGAGTGGCCGCACGCCTTCGCACGCTTCACCTGTGCGGCTGAGGAGTTCATCGGCAGCTACGCCAGCAACCACATCCACGCTGTCTATGGCGACTGGACCGCCGAGTTACGCCTCGTGGCCGGCCTGCTTGGGGTCGACGTGACGGTGTACGGGGAGGCCTAGACGATGGCGGACGGAGACCTCGTCTTGGG
>JAABUV010002300.1_pt1 | contig 26173 bp, 32 predicted proteins | sample 5559971 | NCBI WGS metagenome assembly JAABUV01 (sample SAMN10711881, study PRJNA513362) | rock metagenome | isolation source: Antarctica rocks | place: Antarctica: Victoria Land, Knobhead nord | collected 2015-12-19
GCGCGCGCCGCCGCGCCGGCCGCGCCGGCCGGCCGCGCCACCACGTACCGCCGGTCCTCGGTCAGGATGAGCAGCGGCGAGGCGGCGGCGGCGGCCCGCTGAGCAGTGCCGTCAGGGGTGCTGCCGGCGCCGGGGTGCGCCAGCGCCGCGCCCGCGCCCGCCAGCGGCGTGCCGGGCGGCGCGAAGAGCAGCGCGGCCGCGCGCGCGCCCGGCAGCGCCCACGCCGCGGCTGGCCGCGCCGACGCTGCGTCGAAGAGCAACACCGCGCCGGCGGCCGCGGCGCCGGCGGAGCTTGCCGCTGGCCGCACGGCGGTGGTAGGGCGGCCTGCGCCGCGGCCAGCGGGCCTATGCAAGCCCTCTGGAGTGTGCGGGACCACGCCGGAGGGCCCCACCAGCCGCGCGTCGGCGCCCGCCTCCGCACGCGCGTGCGCGCCCGCCTGGCGATCATCCCCTGCAACGGCCGCCTGCGCGTGCCGCGCGTCTGCAAGCACCGCAGCCGCTTCCGCCGGCGTGCCGTTTGGCAGGCGGGATGCAGCGCCCTGGCTGGCCCCGTCCTCCGCGGCGCTGCCGCCGCCCGGCTCCCCGCTGCCGGGCCGGCCGGCCGCGGGCGCGGCCCCCGAGGGCAGCGGCGGCAGCGCGACCGCAAAGCCGCCGCCGCCGCCCGGGTCGGCCGCAAGCGCGGTCACGCTGACCGCGTGCGACCACCACAGCGCCGCCGTCAGCAGGTTCCAGACGGCGAGCGTGCCGGGCGCGGCGCTGCCGCCACCGCCCGCGCCGTGCGGCGCCTGCGGCGCCGGCGCGGACGCGCCGGCCAGGTACGGCGTGCCCGGCACGAAGGCCAGGCGCGTGAACGGCGCGCCGGGCGCGTGCGCGGCCGGCGGCGGCAGCACGGCCACGAGCGTATTGGCGCTGGTGTCCCACAGCGTCACCTGCGCGCCGGCACGCCCGGCGCTGGATCGGGCGCACACGCTGGATGGCAAGGCACGCATGGATGTGTCCGATACCATGTCACCTTACAGACAGACGACCAGACCGCGCCTGACATGAGCGCCAACATAGACGCCGACTCGACAGCCGCCCTGGCGCAATTCTGGGTTTTCAACACCTTGTTCTCACCCCTCAATCCAATGCTGCATCATGCAGGGGCTGCTGCTGGCCTCCTTGAACTTAGCCTTGCAGGCAGCAGGCAGCCGCCGTAAGACGCATGCCAGGATACAACCGGACTGCTCTTGACCAGCGCTGTCTCCATGACCCAGTCCCAGCGCCTCCCTATGAACACGATCACAGCTCTGCACAATCCATGCAAGCAGGCCAAAGCACAGCGAGAAATCTGTAGGGGCGTGCAAGCCCATGCACTGCCAGCAGCGCCCGCTCGACAAGCCCGGGCCGCAGCACACCGTGTCGGCGGCCGCCACGGCCACCAGGCTGCCGTCCGCGCTGAAGGCGGCCGCCGTCATCGGCGCGTCCCGGTACGAGCCCACCGAGCGGCACAGCCAGTGCCCCTTGGGCGCCGGCGCGCCCGCCGCGCCGGCGCCGGCGCCGGCGCCGGCGGCGGCGCCCCGGCCGCGCGCGGGCGCCGCCGCGCGCGCCCAGACGCGGAAGGTGCCCTCCTCGCCGGTCGTCACCGCCTGATCCGCGCTCGGGTGGAAGGCCAGGCCAGTCACGGTGCCCCTGCGCGCGGCGTGGCCGCTGCAGCGCGCTTGCATCGCACCCGCAAACACCTTCAAACAGCCCCAGGTCACGGGGAGTGCGCGACGGGATGTCAGGGCACGTGCTCGCACCCCGCCGCTTCTGAGCTCTGCTTGGCACGGGCAGAGACGCTTTGCGGGTACAGGCTCTGCGTGCACTCCTTGCAGCCCTGCACCCGTCCCGGGGCGCACTGGTGCGGATCGGCGACCTGCGTGTTGAGCACAAAGCCGCCGCCGCCGCCGCCGCCGCCGCCGCCGCGCGCGTCCCAGAACTGCAGCACGGCTGCAGCGCTGCCGGCGGCGCCCGCGTCGGCGCGCACGTCCACGGTCGCGAGCGCGGCGCCGTCGCCGGCGAACGCCGCGTGCGTCACGTGCGGCGCGGGCGGCGGGCCGTACAGGCCGCCGAGCTCGGCCGCGTCGCGCTCGGTCAGCGACACCGCGTTGCGCGGCGCCACCTGCCGCGCCGCGCGCGCGCGCGGTCCTCGGCGCTGCCGGGCGTTGCCAAATAGGCTTGGGGGGCTGCAGGCTGAGGTGCAGTGGAGGCACAGAGTGCCCTGAGGCGGCAGGCGGGGTAGGTATCGACGAGAGGGCCAGGTGCCTCATTTACCCAGTGCCGGCTGAGGAAGCTCCTTTGTCGCCATGTCAAGAGCGATGTGCACAGGTGCCAGGCGATGCCGAGGCATGGTCCTCAGGCGACAGCTCTGCTGGCACATTCCGCACCCCTCGCCCACGCGTCCCAGTCAGTCCCGGCGCCCTGCAAACACGCCCAGCTGGCTCCCTTGCCGGCTTGCCCGGGGCCGCCCCTCCCCCCCCTTGCCCGGGGCCGGCCGCGCCGGCGCGCCTGCAGCTTGTCAACGTGCCGGTCGCGCGCCGCGTCGTAGAACTGCAGCAGCGCATGCGCGCCGGCCACCACCAGCGCGCCGGAGCCGGGCGCGAGCGCGGCCGCGGCGCCCGGCGGCGGCCGCGGCTGCCCGGGCGCCAGCACAGGCTCCGGGCGCAGCCCGTGCACCGAGCACTCCACGCGCATGGTGGCCAGGTTCACCTGCGGCCACAATACAATTCTTTATACCACCATGGCGCGCTAAGTGTGTCGCCATGCTTTTGCGCGGGGCTTCATAGACTACACTACAAGGCAGGAGTGAGAAATGTGTGATGGCCAGGGCGGGTGCGCTTGGCGCCGGTGGCACCGAGCCAGAGCCGGCAAGCCGCAGGACTGCGCCCGGCGCCGCTCGCACACCGGATCCGCAGCGGCAAGCATGCCCCGAGCGGCGCTCATGGCGCAGAGCGCGCGCCGGCGGCGGGCACCACGCGGCGCGCGCCACGCGCGGGGCCAGAGCGGCCGCGGAGGCGTGGCTGCCGGGGCCGTGCTGGCGCGCACCAGGCGCAGCGTGTTGTCGGCCTGCGTGAGCACGTAGCGCGCGGGGTCGCGCGCGACGGGCGCGATGGCGGTCAGCGCGCCGGCCAGCCGCGGCAGGTACGTGCGCTTGCCCGTGTCCAGCTGCCAGGCGACCTGCGGGAGGACGCGCGCCCGATCAAGCGCCCGCGCGGCGGGCCCGCCCGCGCGCCGCGGCCGGGACGCATGCGACCGGCACCGCCTTCCTCTGCCCGCGCTGCGGTATGCACTCCTGTCATCTTACGCCTGTTACGTGAACCCTATGCAAACCCTGCAGCAGGCGGGGCCCGCGCCGCGCCGCACCAGCACGGCCTCGAGGCCGCCGGATAGCATGTACACGCCCTGCGCATCAGCGCCGAATGCGAGCGCGCCGACCGCGTGCGCGTGCCAGTGCAGGCTCTCGCGCGGCAGCCCAGCATCCGGGCCCGCAAAAGCTCCGCCGCCGCCGCCGACGCGCCCGCCGCCGCCGGGCGCACGCGCGCCCAGGCGCCGCCGCTCGGCGGCCTTGCGCGCGGCGGGCGCTGGCTGGCCAGGCTCGGGGCTGTCAGCGAGGTCGGCATCCGCATCGGCGTCCTCTGCGGCGCCGTCGTCGGGCTCGGCGCGCAGGGGATTCAGCAAGCCCTGACCCTGACCCTGGCCGGGGGCGCCCCCGTCGACGCCCTCCATGGGCGCCGCGCCGGCATCCTCCGGGTAGGCAGCGGCCACCGCCGGCGCAAAGCCGTGCCAGACGCTGATGCGGCCGCTCGCGTCGCCCGCCGCGACGCGCTTCTCGCTCGCGTCCAGCGCCACGCACTGTGCGCGCGCGCCCTCTCAGCGCCGAGCAGGGGCGGCTTGGGGGGACGTGCGGGGACGGGCCGCCATGCAGCGCGGGCCGGCACACAGTGGTGCTGTCTCAAACGTGAGGCCCCGCTGCGCATCACACGACGGGCAGGGCGTGCGGCCGCCGCGGTGTTGCGCCTGCCTGCAAGTATGCTGCCCACGCTCAGGCCGCCCCGGATACCGCTCGCAGCCACTGAAAGCACGCCTGTGCTTTCTTCACGCCTTCGCGTCAAAGACAGATGGCTGCCATCGGGCAAAGGTGCCGCAGGATGAGGCGCGTCCACTGCGGCTCAGCACCCGCCGTCTCACTCCCGCGCGGGATGCCAAGTGGGCCGCCCGGGGCCCCGCGCGCACACCGTGAGGCGCTTGGTCGCGTGCAGGGCGATGCGCTGCTCCGGGCGCGCGGCCGACCACAGGTGCAGCGTGTGCTTGTCCAGGGTGGCCACGTAGTTGCCCTTGCCGCTCGCCTGCCGCGCGCGCGGCGGCGCGGGGCTCGAGCGCAGTGCCCCACTCCTCGTTGCGTGCAGGGCACAAAATTAGCCCTAGCGCACTGCACGCCGTCCCCCGTACATGGCAGCACAGAGGCGGGAGGGCCGCCGCGCAGCACGCGCTCGCAGGGCGCATCGGATGCGGCTCCCGCGCGCCGCATCACTTCTCGCGCAAACCAATTCACATGCGGTCGTGGGCTGTCCGCTGCGGGGGCGCCGCCGCGCACCGCCAGCGGGCCGGGCCGGCTGACGGCGAGCCGGCCGGGCAGCATGCGGCCGGCGGCAAGGTCCACGCCGGCCACGCGGCCGCCGCCGCCGCCGCCACGCTCACCCCAGCGCAGCGCCACGTACGCGTGCCGCCCGGCCAGCGCCAGCACCTGCACGCGCGCCATGCAAGTCAACCCTGACCCTAACCGCCTCGCCTATGTAGGCGTGCGTTCGCTGCGCTGCCTGCGCAGCCCCGCCAGCGCCAGCACCTGCGCGCGCACGCGGCCGCGCTGTCTGCGCTGCCTCTCGGGCCCCGCTGCGGCTCGCCGCGTGGGTCCGGGGCCTGGGCCGCTTGGGGCGGTCCGCGTGCGCGCGGCGCGGCGCGCCGGCGCAGCCTGTGCACTGCACGGCGTGCACTGGCAGGCGGCACGGCCGCAGAGCAGGGCGGCGGCGGGCGGCGGGTCGCCGGCGCCGACATATGCCGTGGCGCCGGCTGGCATGCGGTGCGCAGTCGGCCGCGAAAAGAGCCGCGCCGTGCCGCCGACCAAGAGCGGGCGGGCCGGGCGCACACCATGCTGTGGATGGCGTCGCCCAGGTCGATGCACTGCAGCTCGGCGCCCGCCAGGAAGTCCCACAGGCGTAGCGTGCCATCCAGCGACGCGGTCCACACCTGCAGCGCGAGAGCGGCCGGTGCTTGTGGGTGGGTTGCCGCCGTGCACGGCGCGCTTGCCAGGCCAGGCCCCAAAGCTGCTGTTATTTGACAGAACACACAGTCACTGCTCGGTGTGGGCAGCTCAGAGCGCACGCTAACTGTTACAGACGGAGGCGTGTATGACTCAGAACGAGCACGTTCATGCAGTTTGCTGGCCTGGGAGTGCAGCAGGGACAGCCGGCAAAGCAACTGCCAGCACTGCCGTGCACAGTAATGCTCGGGGCCTCGGCGGCCACGACACCAGGGCCGCGCCTGCGACTCGGTGTTGGGCGCCAAGACTGCGGCCGTCACCTCCGCCACGTGCCCTGTGAGCACGGCCGTGAGCGCGCCGCTGACTGCGCTAAACACCTTTACGGTTGTGGCGGCTGGCGTGAGGATGAAGCGGCCGTTTGCGCTGGCGATGGCCGGCCACCGCGAAATTGGGCCGCCGCCTGACACCATACTTTCCCTGTAGCAGCAAGCTCAGCGCTTTTCAAGCTGACATTGACCGCGCGAGCTCGCCGGCCCTCAGCCGCCGCCGCCCAAGGCCGCACAGCGCGTGTGAGCAAATTTGGTGTCTTAAGCCCGGCCTGTGCTACTAGCAATCAGAAGGGGCGAAGTGCAAAAGGCTGTTTGTACAGCAGGACAGCCCTGAAAGCTGCAAGCTGTTTTCCAGTCCTGGTTGCACGTGCCTGGCCAGGGCCTCAGCCCTGATGCTGCAGCTCAGCATGAGCGCTAGCTGACGCTAGCAATGTGAACCGATCCTCAGAGGAGCTTTCGTTGCATGTGGCCGAGCTGCCTTTTCTTCCCATGGCGCACACAGCAGTGGGCTGCAGCAGCAGCCCGCTCTTGACACATTTGCCATCCTACACTGAGACCAGCGCCAAGCCGCAGGGCCGTGCAGGCTTGCACGCCACGAGCACCATCGCCAAAGGCAGCGCTGCAAGCTGGCAAATATGCCAGGACATTGTTTTCCTACCTGTCCGCGCGGCGCACATACAAAGAAGCACATGTGTGCGTTCCTAGCTAGGAGGCGCCCCGCTGTAACCCCCAACATGCAACACCCCAACCACTCTCCAATAAACACACCCCGCAGCCTGCATGCTCGCCGGGGCAGGCGCCGCCTCAGGCGGCGCCTGCGGCTGGCCGCGCGCGCTGCGCTTCGCCCAGGTTATTCAAGCGGCGGCCGACCATGTACCTGCGCAGCGTCGGCACACGCGTGACCCTCAGCGCACCTTGCCAACGGCTGCGCCAAGCGACAGGGCTCGCTGCCAGTGAGCGGCACCGCCAATGCCTGCTTCAGTGGCAGACTCAGGATGGATCTGAAAGCGGGGGCAACCTTGGCCAGGAGGCCACATGGAGCCGTTGTGACGGGCCGTGGTCTGCGCCAAGCTCAGCCCGACCTGGCACTAACCCTGAATGCCATGTACATCCCGTTGCGCTGGCGCGAGCGGCGCGCGCAGCGCCGCGGCCGCCGCGTGGCTCGGCGCGAACCCGCCAGTCCCACTTGCTCGCGAAGACCGCACATGCGGCGCGGTGCGCGCAGCCGAGAGCCTGCAAGGGACAGCAGCGGTGCGTGTGGGCCGCACCGCTCGGCGTGCACGCGCGCGACCCAGGCCGCCAGTGCGGCGCGCGCGCGCAGCGCGCCGACCGCAGTGCCCACCAGCACGGCCTCCGCCAGCCACGCGTGCTCGCGCGCGCCGCCGGGCAGCCGCGGGCCGCCGCCCGGCAGCAGCGGCAGCAAGCGCAGCGCAGCCGCCGGCGCGGCGAGCGCCGCGGCGGCTGCCGCGGTCGGCGCCAGCAGGACGCCAGTCAGCGTGGGCCAGAACGGCGCGCGCGTCCAGCCCTGCGAGGGGGCGGAGCGCGCCAGGGTTAGGTCGTGCGACCGTCGTGCGACCGCGAAACTCGACGCCGGGGCCACGCGGCTGCGCACCCGCTCGCGCAGCGCGCCCAGGCGCGCGCGCAGGGAGCCCGGCGGAGCGCGCGCGGCCGCCTCGGGCGTGCCGGCTGCCAGGAAGAAGGCCAGCTTGGACGCGAGCAGGCCCATGGCCCAGTCGCCCCAGAGCACCAGCGCCAGCGGCGCGCGCGGCGGCGGCCTGCCGGCCCGTCGCAGCGTCTTGCGTTGGCTGGCGCTTCTCAGGGAGGCGTGATGGCGAGGCTGACTCATGGTAAGGCGGAGTCACAGCAAGGCGGCATGGCTAGGCCCCTGGCACTGGCAGCGGCAGCCCGCGCCCAGCGCGCCGCCTCGTGGGGGACACGGCAGGCAAGAGGCTGGGCCACAACGGGGTCAGGCACAAGACCCTAGGGTATGCGGGGGGCGCGCGTCGCAAGAGCTGCATGACCAGGTCCAGGTTGAGCCCGACCAGCAGCGGCAGCAGGCAAGGGGTCTACACCCTAGGGTCTGCGGGGGTGGCGCGCGCCGGAAGGGCTGCATTGCCAGGTCCAGGTTGAGCCCGACCAGCAGCGGCAGCAGGCCCAGGCCCAGCGCGCCCAGCGCGGCCAGCCGCGCGGCCTGGCCCGCCCACGCGCCCACGGCCGCCGTGCAGCGCCGCACGTTGCGCAGCGCGGCCAGGCCGGCCAGCGCGCGGCCGGCCGCGAGGCCGGCCCACAGCAGGTAGCCGCCCGCGGCGGCCGCATACAGGTCGTGGCGCGCAAGCGGCAGGCCCGCCGCGGCGAACGCCGCGCGGCCCAGCGCCAGCGGCCCCGCCAGCAGCGCCGTGTTGGCGGCGACCAGGGACACCAGCATGCCGGCGCACAGCAGCGCCACGCGCGGCGCGACCGCGCGCTCGCGCGCCGCCACCGCGTTCGCCTCCCCCTGGCCGTCCGGCGGCCCGTCCTCCGCGCCCGCCGCCTGCGCCGCCCCCGGCTCCTCCGCGCCCGCGCCCGCGGCCTCCTGCTCCCCGGCGCCCTCCGCCGGCGCGGCCATTAGGGCCCCCACGGCAGGCGCGCGCGGCCGCCCGCCTGCCGGCGCGGGCAGCAGGTAGCCGGCCAGGCCGAGCGCGGCCGCCGCGCCGCGCAGCCACAGGCCGAGCGCGGCGCGCAGCGCGGCGCGCGCGTGCAGGTGCGGCAGCGTGAAGGGGAACAGCACGTGGAAGAGCAGCAGGTCGGCCGGCACGTCGCCGCCCACGCCCGCCAGCTGGAAGCGCAGCGGCAGCACGCCCGCGCGCGCGGCCAGGCGCGCCTGCACGGCCGCCGCGCCGCAGCGCGCCGCTTAGCACGCTCGCAGGCATGCGCTCTCAGCCCGCCCTGCATCGGCGTGCACAGACCCACAGCTGCGCTCCTGCAGCGAGCGGCGCACTCTGGCGCTCCCGCCTGCACACCCTGGCGCGGCCCTCTGCGCTCTAAGCAGCCTGCAACCGTCCTTGGCGGCAGCGGGGGCAGCCGCGCGCACCGGCAGGTGCACGGCAGCCACGGTCGCCGCGGCGACCACGGCGAAGCTGCGCGCCGACCCGGCCAGCTGCGCGCCCAGCGGCGCGGCCCAGAGCTCGCGGAAGGACTCGTCCTCTAGATCGTATGGGTCGCGCAGCCAGGGCAGCGCGGCCGGGTGCAACAGCCCGCGCAGCACCTGCACGCAATCGATCCGTGATGTCTCACACGATCGGCGCGCCCTGGTCGTCAGCACAGCCGAGACTTCCTGGGCACCGCCTGCCTGTGTAGGCAGTGGAGCAGACAGTAGACACCACGAAAGTAAGGCTAGGAAAAATTGCATACCTTGCTAGGAAGCACACTCGTTCCTGCACCTCGCTCCAGCTGCAGCTGTTTGCACTGCAATATCAATGAGCACACACCCTTGCGCACGAGCCAGCGGCGCACAACTCGCGCCCCACCGGCCCGCGGCGGCCGGGCGCGCACCGACAGGAACCACGCGGCGCCCATGATGAACGCGGTGCCAGCCAGCCAGTTGAGCAGCAGGCCGCTCATGGGCGACAGCAGCAGCAGCGCGCTGGGCGGCCGCGGCGGCGGCCGCGCGCCGCCGCCGCCGCCGCCGCCGCCGCCGCCGCCGCCCGCGAACAGCGGCCGCGCGCACACGGCCAGGAAAGCGCCGTGCGCGGCCGGCAGCGCCAGCAGCTCCACCGCGACCACCAGCGCCACCTTGGCGCCCACCTGCGCCATAGGGCATAGGGTTTAGGTATCTCTACCGTGCACACGGCCAGGGAGGCGTCGTGCGCGGCCGGCAGCGCCATCAGCTCCACCGCGACCACGTGCGCCGCCTTGGCGCCCACCTGCGCACGCGGAGTAGGGTCTAGGTTTAGCTTACAGGAGCCCCTAACGCGAGTGGGCTGGGCAACTGCGCCGCGTGGCGTCGCGCCCGCGCCGCCAGCTCGGCGACGCGTGCCAGCGCCCGTACCAAGACAGACAAGCGTTGCGTTGTGTCGCACCAGGCACGCGCGTACACACTTCAGTGCAGCAGCAATGTTGCGCAGCAGGGCGCGGTCCTCGGCGCTGTGCCTCACGGGTCTTTGACGCTACGCCTGCTGTGTGGGCGCCGCCCCGCCAGGCCCGGCGACGCGCCGCATTGTTCGGCGGCCGTCGTCCCGCGCAGCAGATGCGCAGGCGCACGGGCGCAAGTGCGCACCAGCGCGCGTCGCACGTACGGCTCCGCGCGCGCGCGCAGCGCGGCGGGCGCCCAGCCGCGCCGCCGCCGCGCCACATTCCAGGCGAGCGCGAGCGCGGCCGCCAGCGCGGCCGCCTGCGCCAGCAGGCAGTACCCGACGGCCAGGCAGAGCCAGTCGGCCACGCCCGGCCCGGCCGCCTGCGCCTCCAGCTCGGCGAGCATGCGCTCCAGCGCGGCCGGCAGCGCGCGCGGCGCGCCGGCGCCGGCGCCAGTGCCGCCGCCCGCGCCGCGCGCCGCCGCGGCGCCCAGCGCGCGCGCTGCCGCTTCGCCCCCGGCCTGCGCAGCGCGCAGGTCTCCATTAGCCGTCTCTAAACGTGCTGGCGCCTGCCGGGCGCGCTGCAGCCGCCCTGCATGCTCGCGGAGCGGCGCGGTAGGGCAGAGGGGCTGCGCAGTCGTGCAAGGGCGGGCGGGTATCCAACGATCCCGGGCGGCTGCGCATGGAAGCAGCGCAGCCGGACAGGGACCCTCGGCAGCGCATGCACGCCAAGGAGCTGCGATGCGCGTGCGCCATGAAGGAAGCAACGCGCCGACGCATGCGCTGCGGGGCGCCCCACCCCTGCAACCCAACCAGCGCGCGCTGGGCCGCTGCTGGGCCGGCGGCCGCGCCTGGGTGGCATTGCCGAGCGCGGCGGCGGCGGCGGCGGCCGCGGGCGCCCAGCGCGGCCCCGGCTGGCCGGCCAGGGCGTGCAGCCACGCGGGCGGCGCCGCGTGCGGCAGCAGCGGCGCGGCCGCCAGCAGCGCGCCGCGGCCCACCGCGACCGGCAGCCACAGGCCGCCGCCAATCAGCACGCTGCACCAGGCCAGCACGACCGCCGCATGCTGCGCGCGCGCGCGGCGACCCTCAGCCCGGGACCGGGCGGCGCTCCCGGGCCTGCGCGACACAACCCCCGGCAGGCGCGACGAGCGCAATGAGCGCGACGGCGCCCGCGCGCGCCGGGCACCGCGAGCGGCACGCGCCGCGCCGCGCCGGACCTGACCCGCTACGCTCGCGGGGCGCCGCCGCGCGGCCGTAATCCGTAAAAACTGCGTGCATAGGGTAGGGTTCTACCCTACCTAAGGCACGGGCCCGGGCGCGCGCCTCCAGGAGCTGGAATACAGAGTTCATGCCGAGCAGGTCCATCAGGTTGAGCACGACACGGACCTCGCCCGCGGCGCCCGCGCCGGCCCCGCCGTGGCCCTGTCCGAGCTGGCCGCCGGCGCCGCCCGCGCCGCCGGCGCCGCGTGGCGCCGCGCCGTGCACCTCCACGCGCACCTGCCGCGCGGCGTGCGCGCCTGGGGCCACGGCCGCGCATGCGGGGTTGCTGCACGCCGACGACGGCCGCGCCGCGGCGCCGCCTGCGCCTGCCCCTCTGTCCGATGGGTGCGCTGGCAGGCTTGACGGCAGGCGCTGCTGCATCCCAAGAATGCACAGACAGCGACCACGTCGCTCCATCCCTGTTGCAAGCCCAAGCTAAGCAGGGCCAGAACACGTGCTCTCACATCAACACCGGAGTCAGCTTGAAGGCTGGGACCGCGCGAAGCGCAAGCATAGGCAGCGCAACCAGCATCCCCCACAGCTCCCCCAGCAGGAGCGACCCCGTCGCGCACCAAATCAGGCCGCGGCCGCATGTTCATGAAACGCCGACGCAGACCCAGCCGATTGCGCACGCCGCGCTGCGCCGCGGCGCCCACCGGCGGCCCGCCCGCCGCGGCTCCGCCTGCCGCCGGCTGCGCCTCAGCCCGCGCCGCGCCGGCCGCGCCCGCCTGCCGGGCCTCGCCCGGGCCCTGCCCCAACCCCGGCCCTGCCTGCGTGCCCGCGTCCTCGACAGCCCTGCCCTGCTCGCGCCTGGCCCCAGCGCCGAGCCCGGGACCCGGCTCGGGCGCCGCGGCTCCGGCCGCGGGCCCGGGCGCATGCGCGCGCGCCGCCTCGCCGGCGCCCGCGTCAGCCGGCCGCAGCCGGAAGCGCCTGAGCATGCGGGGCGGCGCGTGCGGCGGCGGCCCAGCCGCGCCGGCCTGCGCGGCCGAGGGCGCCGCCGCGGGGGCCTCGCCGGAGGGCCCGGCGGGGGGTGCCGCCGCGCGGCCGCGTATGGCCATGCCATCCGCCCACGCCTGCCAGCGCTCCGGGCTCATGGGCCGCCGCGTGGGGTCGCGCCAGCGCGCCTCTGAGCGCGCGCCGCCCGCCGCGCTGCTGCTGGCAGGGCCGCCGGGGTCCGCCGCTGGCGGCCACACGGCGGCCCTCGGAGGGTCGGTCGGCGGAGCGGACGGGGCGGAGGTCGGGCTGCCTGCGTCGCCGGGCGCGGGCGAAGCCAGCTCTGGCGCGGCCGGTTCCCCGGCGTCCGCCCAATCCTCGTCGCTGCTGCTGTCCGCACCGCTCCTCCGCGCGACGCGTGCGCCATGCGCCTGCTCTCCAGACGCCTCTGACGCCTGCAGCTGGGGCGCCTGCGCCTGGTGAGCGCGCTCCGCATCGCCGGGCCAGGTTGCCGCGCCGGCGGCGGCCGCTTCCTCGCGCTGCGCCTCAGCCACGGCATCACCCGCACGATGCAACGCCAGGTCGGCCCGCGGAGCAAGCGGCGCCGCATGCTGAGGGTCGGCCTCCGGCGCGGCGGCGAGCTGCGCAGGCTCGGGGTGCGGGGCGAGGTCGTCGCCCTCGACCAGGTCGGCGGGCTCGGGCGGGTGCGGCGCCAGCAGGTGCCACTGCTGGCGCAGGAAGTCGTACGCCGCAAACGCGAACAGCGTCCAGCAGATGAGCAGCGTGAAGATGAGCAGGCCCTGCGCGTGGGCACAGGCGGGGGGGCACGTGACTGCATGCAGGCGAAGAGCCGTCCACGCAAGGGGCTCGAGAAATTCACAAGCGCAGACATGCACACCAAGAGCCGGGTGTCAGATGCGGGCTGAGTGGCAGCGACAGAGCACCACCTGTATGCAGTCGGCCGTCATCAGCAGCGGGCGCCAGCGGCTCAGGATGGTGGTCAGCCCCTGTACAGGCACGAGGCTGAACAGTCAATCGGTGCATGGCCTCCACATCAAAACCAACACCTGGACAGCGGCTAACGAGGCCTGGCAAGTGACTGCAGGTCTGCTGCGAGCCATGGAGGCACTGGGCACCTGCTGCAGGGACCGACTGAACGCCAGGCGCCACATGTAGCTCGTGAGCAGAGGCACAACTGCGCCCCGCAGCGCAACAGACCGAGTCAGAGGTGGCACGTGCTGGAGTGAAAGCAGCAGAGCGCGCTTGAGCACCCCTGGCAGGGGCCACGCGGGCGCACTGTTGAGCCAGACGAGCGCAACGACGTAGACCTGCGCAGCGCTCCGAGCTTTAGCGCTGTTGCGAGGGGGCCGGGCGGGCGCGCTCGTGCGCGAGGGGCCTCACCCGCACGGCGCTCTTGCAGCCGCGCAGCACGCTGCGGCCCAGGCCCAGCAGCAGCTCATGCAGCGGGAGGGTGGCGGGCGCGTCCGGCGCATACACCGGGGTGAAGCTGAAGGGGCGCTTGCAGACCTGCGTGCACCGCGCTGTCACGGCCGCTCGGCGACCTCGCACAGTGACCAGCGTGTGAGTGCACGTCGGCAGCCAGCACCGCTCGGGCACTGCGGGGGGTCGCGCCTCGCAGTGCTGCCGCTTCGAGTGCGCCAGCCAGCTCTCCAGGCAGTGCGCGTGCACGTGCCTCATGCTGCGCCGGCCGCGCCCTGCGTCAGGGCCGGCCGCACGTGCAACGCCGAGGGGCTGCGACCCTGAGAGCAGGCCTACAGATATACCTGCCGCTGCAGAGGCACGGCGTGAACAGCGGGTCGTCTGGCGATCCCTCAACTCTGCAAATCCTGCGCGCGTCCACCTCTGTCTCAGTGCTCAGCCCGGCTGCGCTCAGCTTGCTGGTGCCTGAGTATGCAGGCGCCTACAGAAGTTGGAGCGCAAACAAGCGCACACCTGCAGGTGTCCTCGTCCCCATCTGTGTCGCTTGCCGCAGCCGGCGGCGTTGCTGCACCAATGCTCATACCGCTGCGCCTCTCCACTCGCGCCTCTCCCCCGCTGCTATGCGCACCTCACTAGCTTCAGTTCTGCACCTTACCCTGCAAACAGCAACAACACCAAGATTACCGCTTGTGAGCTGGCCTCCTGATAATCATGCTGTAGCCACACCAAATTTTGCTGTGACGCCTACAGCGGAACACCCTCGGGGTCAGGGAGCCCTGACTCAGTGACGCAGCAGCCTGGCTCTCACGGATGTATTTATAGTCTAGACTGCTGGTGCCAGCAGGCAAGCACAAGTGTGTACGCATCGCTGATGAAGTCTTGCGTACTGGCTGGTGTAGGATATCACAAGCTGTACAGACCGCCATCAGCAATGCGCTTGTATGTTATACACTGCGGTCTACGTATGGCTGCAAGCGCGTGAGGGATAGCCTAAAGTGCAGCAGTCCCAGAAACTCCACTGTTAGGGGCGCCTATACGGGTCGCGCATGGCGCAGATCAGCCTCCAGAGGGTGGAGGCTGACCTGGCCTCCCTCACCGACAACTTTGCCAGCCTCGTGCGCTCTGCTCGCATCGCTGACGATGGCGACGAAGCCAAGCGGCCTGCCGTGCGCACCGCCGCTGCCTCTGTGTGCTCTGTCGGTTGGAGAGCCCTTGCACAGCTGTGCGGCAAGGGAACACGTAAAAGGCCCCCAGGAACAGACTCGGGTTAGGACGCTTCGGAGGTAGATTAACTGGCCAAGTTAAAAAAAAAGGATTGGCTCTGTGTGTGCTTTGGACGTGCGCGGCGGCGTGCCAGTGCATTCACGCAGGGCTGTTTTCGAGTGGTGCACCATGCACTTCATGAAACTCGTAGGCACCGTGTCGCCTGCACCGAGAGCAGCATGTGTTCAGCGCTGTGCTGGAAGCGCTGGCGGGGCACCGGCAGAGGCAAGGCACCGTGTCACGGCTGCGGGTGTCCAGGGAGTGGGCCGCGCGGCGCAGGACCGGCGCGCGCCGGGCGACATGGTCGAAGTGCTGGCGGAGAAGGTGGTGGCGGCGGGGCAGTCGCTGCTGCGCACGGTGGCCGAGCTGAAGCGGCGCGCGCTGCTGGCGGACGCGGCCGGCCTGAACGCCGCGGTCGCGGAGCGCTGCGCGGCGCACAGGGGTGCGGCGGACGGCGCGGCGGCCGCGCTGCGCACGCTGCGCGACGAGGTGGCCAGCACCGTGCAGGCGCGCTGGCAGTTTCGGGAGGCCGTGAGGGCGTCTGTAAGGATGACTGTTGTGCGCTGTGTCACAGGCAGGCAGTCTTAACCTGATAGTTGCGCAGGAGCTGGAGGAGCACTACTTCTCGTCGCGGCATAAGCGGCCTCTGCCTGCAGAGGCGCCAGGGGAGCATAGCGGCGCCTTGACAGAGCTGTGCAGGACCGCACTGGACGTCCCTGTGTCATAGATCTTCTCCACGCAATGCATCTCCTTGTCATGACCATTAAGGGTGCAAGCTTGCATCTGGAGCTGTAGCCAAGTTGGTTGTGCTCCATGCATGTCAGGGGGAGTGCTGCCATGTGTGTTGACAGACTTGTGCGCACGATTGACCCATAATGTACAGCTGCACACTGAGCACTTCGCGCTTATCGTCTCGAACTCTCTCTGCCACGTTACACAGCAGCTCACGCATCACTTTGTGTCCATGCTGGCTCGGCAGACCCTTGCACCTCTCACATACCAGCTGCACAGCCTCAGGCGAGCTGCGCCATGCGCTGCACGGGGGCGCCGGGGTGCACGCTGAGGAAATCGTCCTCCAGCGCGAGCAGCTTCTCCCGCACGGCCTCCAGCGCCGTCGGCGCCATGCGGTCGTGGAACAGCACGCCCTGCCGCCCAGCATGCTGACGCCTCCATCGCAGAGACGTTGCCACCCCTCACAAGTCTCACGCAGCCAGCCGATGCATGCTGCATGGCGGAGTTGCTGTGTCCTGCAGCCAGCGGCCGTCACATGTGAGCAGGTGGCTGTACGCATGCACAGACTTGAGATATAATGTGCAGTTGGGCTTGCAGATTACATGAAATGTAGCTAGAAGCTGTGCAAGCTGTGCGAACCTACCCTATGTCTAAAAACCCTGGCTGCAGCACACCTGCAGGTGGTCGAACTCGTGCTGGAAGATGCGCGCGGTCCAGTCAGTGAGCGTCAGCGACATTGGCGCCCCCGTGAGGTCCTGGGCGCGGATCTTGACCCGCTGCGCGCGCTGCGGGCCGGCCGCGCGCGCAGACTTAGCAAGCTAAACATGCCGGGGCTCAGCAGGCGCATGCAGCGGCTCACCAAGGGCGCCACAAGCCTCAGGAAGTGCCCGCCAGGGCCGACTCGGAGTGCTTGCGTCAGCGCCCCTGCGCACACAGCCGCCGAGCGCCAGGCCGCACCTCCACAGGTGCGAAGATGTGGGGGAAGGAGAGGCAGCCCTCGTCTCCCAGCACGCGCTGCCGCCCGAGGCTGATGACGCGCGGGTTCACCAGCGTGATCTCCTCGTCCCCGCGCCGCCCCGTCGGGTTGAACACCATGAGCCGCACGTTCACGCCGACCTGCGGCGCTGCCAGGCCCACGACGTCGTCCCTGCACGGTCGCGCAATGCGTCACGCGCTGCCTGCTTCACGGTGACCGTCCAGAGTGTGCCAAGGGTCTCCAGCACAAGCCCACAGCACAGGTAGTAGAGGCGTGCATTCAGTCCCACAAACAAATGGTCAAAGTGTAGGCACCGACAGCTGCGCTCTGAAGACCTGTTGCCGCGCGTCTGCCCACTAGCATACCCATTGTTCAATGTAGCCAAATGTAAAACACCTCGTACGCTCGAGGCCAGAGTCTGGCCGCTAGACAGCACGTTCAAAAAAGCGGTGTCTGACGCCGACGGAGCAGCGCACCCGTTATACATGACCTCAAACAGCTCCCGCGAAAGCCGCGCCAGCCGCTCGTCAAACACGCCTATGCGCGCGTTGGGAGCTCGCAGGCGCGGGTCGGGGTAGCGTATGATCTGCAGCGGCGTCTCCCACACCAACTCCGTCACTGCGGGAGCACACACGTGCTTCAGCGCTGGGGCACTGTGTCCTGGGACGAGGCTGGGGGTGGCGGTGGCACCGGGATGTCTCGCAAGGCACAATGCAGCAGTCGCAGGGGCGCGCTACGCTCCAAGGGCGCACGCGCTGCCAAAGCCCAGGTGATGGGTCTGCCAAGCGCACAGCACACAAGCAGCACGCTCGGTAACCACAGCGAGCAGAGCATCACGTACACCACTGCACATCCTAGCGCAAGTGACTAGCCAGCCGCGTGCTCCACACAAAAAGTTCACGAGCTGTCTGAGCTAGAGACAGGCCATACACAAAAACAGTTTAGACGACAGAGCCACAGCAGGCCTGCACCTGTCTCCACCTGCGCTTCCACGACGGCCTCCTGCCGCTCTTGCTTCTGCTCCGCCAGCTCGCGGAGGGCAGAGCTGCGCCGCGCGCGCGCCACGTGGGACGCCCGCCGCATGCTGACCGCGCGCCAGCCGGACCGCCGCGCGTGGGCTGCGTCCGCGCCACTGGAGCGGCCGCTGCAGCTCGCGACGCAGCTCATGCGCTCGTGCGCGGCCAGCGCCTGCACGGCCAGGCGCCTGCCGGCGGCCGTGCAGGCCGACATCATGCTGGCGCTGCTGCTTGTACCTCCGCGCGCGGGCAAAGCGCAGTGGCGCTTTCACTACCGTGCGGCTTGTTTGTTGCTTGGTATGCAGAGTGGAGCCCAGTAGATGCTGTCGACCGAGGCAAGCCTCACCAAGCAAGCCACCTCCTCTGGTCACAAGCCGCACTGGCTTCGGCTGTCGAGCCCACATCATCAAGCCCAACCCTTCCAAGCAAGCTTGAGCCCTGTCACGAGTGCGCCAGTGCTAGCGGCGCTGTGAAGGCTAAGGGCAGTGGGTGGTGCAGCACAGCTTTCCTTTGAGAGGTGTTGGACCTGTGATGGGCCACTGGTTGCGGTGAGCGTGACGTCGGTGTCCTGGTAAGCCCGACTGCGGCAATGCCTGCTGCGGGGCTGCCAGCGGCGTCGCAGCAGCTGCTGCACCGCCTGCTCTTCCCGCAGCGCACGTGCAGGCACAGCGGCAGTGCGTCGTGGCTGGTCCCGCCGCCGCTCAGGCTCGCGCGGGAGCCCAGGCTCGTGCGCCGGCGGCGGCTCAGCTCTGCGGCGCGGGCCGCTGTGCACGCCGGGAAGAAGAAGGCGCAGATGCCAGACGACTTGCAGCGTGCGGCTCGGCGCTCGCAGAGCGGCAGCAGCTGCAACGCACCGCGCAGCATGCGACATTCTTACAAGCATTGGCAACGCAGGGCTGCTGGAGGACGAGCCGCACAAGGTGTTCGACACGGTCAACATCACTGTCAAGTGCGTGCTCCCGACAGGGGCGCAGCGCTGCACCGTGCACTCGCAACAAGCTGGGCGTGTAAAGGAGCCCCTCCCGCTGAGGGCGCCTCCCAACCTCGAAGAGCGCGCCAGACGCCTGCGCTGTGCAGGGCCGGCAGCGGCGGCCGCGGGGAGGTGGTCGCCAAGGGCGCGGGCCGGACGGTCCGGAACTTCAAGTACCGCGCGCGCAGCAGCACGCCCAAGCAGATCTTCCTGCCGGCGGCCGCGCCGGCCGACGGCGCCGAGGGCGCGTCCGTCGTGTGCGCGCCCCGCCCGCCCGACGCCTGCACACCCCCTGCACCTCCCTCGGCCCTGCCGCCTCTGTGTGGTGCCGGCTGCTGTGTGGCAGTCCGCAGCCGAGGGCGGCGTGCCGGGCCGGGCTTGGTCGGGTCGTGGACGCCTCGCCCAGGGCAGACGCGCTGTCGGGAGGGGCTGAGAGCGGCGGGCCTGTGCTGCGGCAGGCTGGTGGCGGACCCCGCGCTCGACAACCTGCTGCACCTGCACGCGCGCCCGCGGCTGTGCGGCAAGGGCGGCGCGGCGGGCAGCCCGGCGACCGGCAGCGCGGGGCCCCTGTGCGCGCTCGGGACCCTCCCCGAGGGGCTGCCCTCAGCCGCGCTGCAGCAGCCTGCGTCGCGGGCCCATGTCCATGGCGTAACAGCAAGCACGCAGCGTTTGGAACCATATCATTAGCCAAGGTCGCCTATGCTTACGATACCGTGGCACGGAGCGGCGGCAAAGCACCCCATGCCATGAACCACTTGGCTGAGCAGGGTCTGCGAGCCATCCATCTCTGGTGCTTGCCCCTGCCCAACGTTCGGCACGCCTGCACCAGGGAGGCGAGCGGGGCGCGCGCGGCGCAGGCGCGCGCTGAGGCGGCGCGCGACGACGGCGCCGCTGCGCGTGCCGGTGCCGCTCGGCACGGTCGTCAAGCGGCGGCGCGGCGGCGCGCTGCTGGGCGAGCTGCTGGCGCCGGGGCAGACGCTGGTGGTCGCGCGCGGCGGCGCGGGCGGCGCGGGCGTGGTCGCGCCGCCGAAGAAGGGCGCCGCGCGGGCGGGGCCGGCGCAGCGGCGGCAGCGGCAGGCGCGCCGCCGCTTCGGGGCGACCGGACGGGGCCTTGTCGGGCGAGGGGGCTTGTCCGCCGCTGCGTGGGTTGCGGCGCCGGGCTGTCATGGGCGGCGCCGGCGTGGTTGCGTCGCATGCGGAAGGGCCTTACGCGGGCTGTGCGCCGGCCGTGGACGGCAGGAGGCGGTGCATACCTACTGCCGCGTCAAGTATGCTGCAGGCAGATGCAGAGCCCACTGAGGCCGAGCAAGCGCTGAAGGCGCGCGGGGACCGGCATAGTGTTACGCGGGGAGCACAGATCCTCAAGCGTAACGATTCCCAAGCATGATTTCTTGGCGCACGGAGTGAGGCGCGGGCGACCGACGCCGGGGGCGCGCTGCAGGCCGAGGACGAGGGCGTGGCCGAGGTGGAGGACGCGAACTGGGAGGCCGACGCGGCGGGCGGGCCGGGCGAGGAGGCGGCGCTCGCGCTGCTGCTGCGCGTGGTCGCCGATGTGGGCCTGGTCGGCCTGCCCAATGCGGGCAAGTCGTCGCTGCTCGCCGCGCTCACGCGGCGCGCGCCCCGCCCGCCCGCCCCATCCAGAGCGGTCACGGCTGTCTTGTCGCGGCGAGACTGCTTACTGTGACCACCAAAGCGGCGAGCGCGCTGCAACGCCGCTTGCTGCCGCCGCGCTCGGAGTGTGCGCACGGGCGCGCACCTGCTCTGGGGCTGAGAGCTACCAGCAGCCTTCAGCGCTGTCTGCAGAGGGGTGTGTCCACGAAAGCGCTGCAGGGCGCTGCCAGAACCTGTCAGCCTATCCTGCGCAGTGCGCGTGCCCAGGTCGGCGCACCTCGCTTCCACCGTGTTGCGCCCAGGATAAGGGTAGGGTACGGCCGCGCAGGGCGCAGCCGGAGATCGCGGCGTACCCCTTCACCACGCTCATGCCCAACCTGGGCGTCCTGGCGGCCGGCGCGCCGCCGCCGCCGCCGCCGCCGCCCGCCGCCGACCCTGCCGCGCCCGGCAGCAGCGGCCCCAGCGCGGGCGCCCGTGCGGGCGCCCGCGCCGGCGCTCGCGGGCTGCCGGCGCCCGACGAGGCCGCCGGGTCTTCGCGCGGCGACGGCGGCGGCGCTGCCGGCTGGGAGGGCAGCAGGCAGGCTGACAGCCACGCGCGCGACGGCGGCGAGGAGGATGCGGCGCCAAGGAGCGGCGCCTCGATCGGCGGCGACGGCGAGCCCAGCTGGCACGACGGCTGGCGGGACGATGGCGACGGCTGGGGCGCGCGCGCGCACCATGGAGCGCCCGCGGCCGCGGCTGCGCAGGACAGTGTCGTGCAGAGCGCAGGGAGCCTGGGCTGGGGCAGCCTGGATGACGAGAGCGGCTCGCCGGACGCAGCAGCGCCCCGGGGCCAGGACGGCTGGGGGGAACCGGAGGGGGCTACGTCATCAGACGATTCGCCGGCGCCGCGCCGGCCGCCCCGCCGCAGCGAGGTCGCCGCTTGGGCGGACGCGGAGGGCGGGGCAGCAGCCGCGGCGGCGCCCCGGGGGTCGCTCGGCCGCGGCGCGGCCGGCGGCTGGGAGGCGCAGGCGGGCGGCCCGGTGCTGGCGGACCTGCCGGGGCTGATCGAGGGCGCGCACGCCGGCCGCGGCCTGGGCCGCATGTTCCTGCGCCACCTGCGCCGCACGCGCGCGCTGCTGCACGTGGTAGACGCGGCCGCGGGTGCGCGCGCAGCTCCCAGCAAGCCTTGGAGCGCCGGCTCGGCCCTGCACTGTGCGCTTGATCGCAAGCAGCGCCCTCGTGAAGGCTTGCCATGGCTCGCCAGGGACGTGAGCCGGCCGCCTGTGCCCTGACGAGTGCGGCGGCCTTGTGACCGAGTGCCTGAGTCCGGGGAGCAGTGCGCAGGGGGCCCTGCTGCCATCGAGCGCACTCCCCTGCCACTTGCGCATGCCATCAGGCATGCCAGTTCTGGCCGACACGGCCTCCTACAGCCTCCGAGCACACCCCCTGCCTGACTCACCTTTCTCCGCGCTCACATGCGTCATGGTCGGCTGCCGCGGCGCGCAGGCGACCCGGTTGCGGACTACTGCGTGGTGCGGCGCGAGCTGGCGCTGTACAACCCGGAGTACTGCGCGCGCCCGCACGTCGTCGCGCTGAACAAGCTCGACCTGCTGCCGGCCGCGCACGGCGCCGGGCTGGCGCCGGCGCCCGACGCGGCCGCGCTGGTGGACGACATCCTGGCTGCCGCGCAGGCCCTGCAGGCGCGCCTTCACTTGCGCGCCGCGCCCGGCGCGGCTGCGGCGCTTGGAGCAAGCGCCGCGGAGAGAATCGCCTGAGAAGTCTCAAACTGGTGGGGTGCTGCACGCCGTTCAGCAGCTGCACACCCACGACACTGTTCTCGTGTCTAAATGTATTTCCTGGTTACCTCCTCGATGAGCCGGTGTGCCGGGGGCCTGCCGCAGGACGATGTGGATGGGGAGCCGCGGCCCTCGCTGCCGCGCGCCGTCGTGGCCGTGAGCGCGACAGAGGGCAGCGGCGTGGCAGCGCTCAACAAGGAGCTGTCTGACCTGCTGCAGTAGCGCGCGTGCTGCTGCCTGGTCTGATGCGACAGCCTCGCGAACAGTGCGTCCTTACGGCATGGCAGCAACTGGGAACATGCAGAAATTACACTACAGAAGCTGCAGAGCTACATGTCAGAAATTTGCATGGACTGTAACAGCACTGCAACAGCATCGCCAAACAAACTGCTCACAGCAAGTGTTCCAGCATCATCCTGGTCTCAACAGTCTGCATTATCATGAAAGCATACATCGCCTTTCCAACCGCCATTCGCGCCCAGCTAAATCAGCTCCCGCACCTGCGCTGGCGTTGTAACAACAGCACAGAGACTGCCAGCGGTCCCTCACATGGGCTGTAATGCGGGACAAGGAAGCGCACATGGCATGTGGCACGCACGGAGCTCAGTAGCAGACAAGTTGTCGCCCGGCGCCGTCAAAATCCAGGTCTCATGCCGCAGGCTATTTTATGTGGCACCCCCGCAACAACGGGCCGCTCCCGCTCGAGGGCCACCTGCAAGCCCCCGCCCCGCTCACGCCGGCTGGAAGAGGGAGTAGGCGCGCATGACGCGCGCGCACACGGCGGCCTTGAGCGCCGGGCCGGTCCCCGGCGCGGCCAGCTCGACCAGGTCGCGCCGCAGGCTGGGCCACTCGGAGGCCGCCGTGCGCGTGAGGCCCAGGCCCGCGTGGCGCCGGAACAGCGCGGCCGCCTTTGTGAACACGGCGTGCGCGCGCCAGACGAGCGCGCCGCGCGCGGCCGCGGCGGGCTCGGCGGCCGCGCCGTCCGCGCCCGCGGCGGCGGCGCCCTTCTCGTGCGCCGCGGCCAGCGCGGCCACCGCCCGCTCCACCTCGATCATCGCCATCCTGTCGCACCGGACTGGTGTCAGCGCAACAATGTCAGTGCTACGATGTTAGTGCTAACAAGCACCCGCCTGGACGGCCCTGTGACTACCTATGGGCGCCTATGTAGTCACGCAGGCGCATGGGCGGAATGCCTGATCAACCTAATATAAAGCACGTGCAATGCATGCTGGTGCGTAGATGTGCGCGGTACCGCTCAAGCGCTGGCTGCGCCGTGATCACGCGACGCCTGGCAGGGTGGCATGCACCCTTCCACAGTCGCCGCCAGGCTGTCCAAAGGGACGCAGAACGCGTGCATGACTTTGGAATCCAGCCTGCAGGACGGCGTGTGCTGCGAGGCGCGCCGGACAGGGAGCGCCTCCCAGCGCGTGTCCGGCGGCGAGGGCGTCAGCCACGTGCGCAGCGCGGACAGGAGCACGCCGGCGATGGCCAGCGCCGGCAGTGCGGCGACCACCGCGATCGTCAGCTCGTTCTGGCGCATGATCTGGTCCAGCTCCAGCATGGCCGCCTCCGTGTCCACCTTGAGCTTTTGCAGCTGCGCGCGCGGCCGCGGCGGTCAGCGCCGCCTTCGTGAGCGGCGGCCCTGTGAGCTTTCGCAGCTGCGCGTGCGGCCGCGGCCGTCGGCGCCGGTGGGCGCGAGCGGTGACACTGTCAGGACTCGTTTGATTCAGCTTGTTAATGTGCGCAGCGAACAGGCTGCTTGGAGGAGAAGGACGTGGCACCGGGGTCAGACTGACTGCACACGGCCAGAGCGCAGCCATCAGCCATGCTGCACGGCCAGCGATCACAGCAGCAGGCCCCGGCACTGCTGCAGCAGTGGCACGCTGCAGCAGGGGCTGCTACAGGGGCAATGATTTCGCTCCACGTGCGCCTTTTGCAGCCCTCCAATACCTCACGTTCCGGTCCTGGCCCAGGGCTGGGGGTGCGCCGTGCAGAGCCCGGCCGCGAGGGGCCCAGCACCCCCCGGCGAGGGGCGTGCCTGGATGAGCAGCGAGCGCGCGAGCTGGCCGCCCAGCGCGCTGCGGATGGGCTGCTTCAGCTCGTCCTCATAGCTGCGCATCAGGAGCGCGAGGCTGGCCCCCACATCGTCCACGCCGCCCCCGTCGCTGCTGGGCGGCGCCTGCACGGCGGCGGCGGTCGCGGGGCCCACGGCCGCCTGCGCGGCGCCGCGGCCGCCCGCGGCCGCGCCGGCGGGCGGCGCGGCGCCGGCCGCCGGCGCGGGGAGCAGGTCGTCCGGCACGCGCCCCTGCGGGGGCGCGCCGCGCGCGCGCCTGAGCCAAGGTGTCACAAACCCTAAATCTGCTCGCAGGCGCTGCGCTCACGACCACTGCCACTGCCCAGGCCGGCCCCGCATGCAGGGCCGCACAACACATGCGCTCTTTGCTTTACCCCCGCTCCTCGCTCCTCCGCTTTGGCTTCAAGGTCCGGCCAGGGCCACGCGCAGCATCCTGCTCTCAAACCTGCAGTGCAATCTCACAACACGCATGCCAACCGCGATATGTTGCATGAATGAGCTACAGCCGAGTATCAGCCAACTTTGGCTGCATACGCCTGCCAGGGGGAGCCTCATGGTGGGCAGCGGACGCGCCCCGTGCGTGCGCCGGTAGTCCGCCTCGTAGGCGGCCAGCATGCGGCCGAGCGACGCGCGCTCCGTGCCGTACTCCGCCGCTGTGACCATGGCGGGCCGCTGCCGGAACGTGTTAAAGAGGTGGTCGCGCAGCGCGGCCAGCGGCGCCGCTACGTGCTCGAGCACCGCGGCCGCCACTGCGCGGTAGGCGCCGCTGGCCCAGTCCTCCAGGTCGCGGCTGCCGGCCAGGCGGCTGTGCCTGGCGGCGTCGCGCGAGCACGCGTCACGCGTGACTGCTGTGCGAGCCCGTTGGGCGCGGCCCGCCGACCGCGCAGCCGCCACCCAAGCGGCTGCGCCTGGCAGTGCAGCGACATGCGGTCCTCTAAACTAATAGGCATTCTGCCGCTGCAGCAGCGCATGAGGTGGGGGACAGCCAGAGCTCCATGCGAGCCATCAGTGCCCTCCCCCCCCCCATGTGACGGCTTAGAAGCGCGACCCTGTATACGAACTTCCCTACACCGACCGCCTGCTGCTGCATCCGGGCGGGCGCGCGCCTGTACAGGAAGCGCACGCCGGCGGCGGCCGCGGCGGCGGCCGCCGCGTAGCGCACCCAGTGGCGCTGGTAGCGGCTGGGCGCCAGCAGCCAGCGCGGCAGCGCAACCAGCCCCCGCCGCGCGCGCGCCTGGGCGGCCACATCAGCGCTCGGGCGCCAGGTTGGATGGACGGCAGTACCGTCACGGGACACTTTGGCATTGACAGGGTCTGATAAGCTGGTGTGGCGCGTGTCGCCACGTGCACACACCTCTGTGCAGCGCCACTGGCGCACGCTAAAGTACAGCTGCGTGGCAGAGACATGAGCGCACCTGCGCGGCTGCGGCCGCCAGGGCCGCCTGCGCCGACGTGCCGCCTGCGCCGCCGACCGAGCCCAGCACAGGCTCAATGTGCAGCAGCGTTGCCGCGCGCCGCAGCGCGGGCGTCATGGTGCGCCCGGCGCCGGCGGGCCCCCCGTCGCCCGCGCCGACGGCCTCGCCCGCGCCGGCCCCGCCCCGGCCGCCCCTGCCGCCGTTGCCGTTGCCCGGCGCTGCATCGGCCTCGTCCGCATCGTTCGGCGCGCGCCTGCGCAGGGCGGCTGCGGCGCGGCCCACCTGCGCGGTTGTCGTCACGTTGTCGGGTCCAGGTACGACATAATATCCTGGAGGCAAGCGTGCAGGCTCAGGGCAAGGCGGCGATGCCCGACGCCCTGTCTGACTACCTCCCTGTCGCATCCCACCGCTCGGTTCTTCAGCAAGTTACCGCCCCAAAATGGTGCCAGGCTTTTGCTGCCAGGCATGCAGCGCGCCCCCGTAGTCGCAACACATGGCATGGCAACACGGGTGCCGAGCGCGCCGCGGCGCGCCTGCCAGGCGACGCCGGCGCGCAGGCGCCGCAGCGCGCGCGCGGCCGCGCGCAGCAGCGCCACGCCGCCCGGCTCCGGCGGCGGCGGCGCGGCGCCCGCCAGCTCGCGCACCGCCGCCTGCGCCGCCTCCACCGCGCCCGCAACGTCGGCGGCGCACCTGCCCGCCGCGGCGCCCGCCGCCGCCAGCAGCTCCCGCTGCACGCCCGCCTCCAGCGCGGCTGCCGCGGGCGCTCCGTCGCCGGCGTGCGGCCGCGGCGCCGGCGGCGCGGCCGCGCCGCCGGCCCCGCCGCCGCCGCCGTTGCCGGCCACCCCGGCGCCGCCGCCGGGCGCGCCGCGCGCGCCGGCGCTGCCGGCGGTGGCGAGCACGGGCGCGGCGGCGGGGAGGTGCTGCTCGACCGCGGCCGCCAGGCCGGCCGCGCCGTCGTTCACGCGCGCCAGCGCGGCACACAGGCGCTCGCGCAGCAGGCGCAGCACGAACGCGCGGCGCTCGATCTGGTCTGACGCGGCCAGGGACGC
>JAABUV010002302.1_pt1 | contig 26154 bp, 24 predicted proteins | sample 5559971 | NCBI WGS metagenome assembly JAABUV01 (sample SAMN10711881, study PRJNA513362) | rock metagenome | isolation source: Antarctica rocks | place: Antarctica: Victoria Land, Knobhead nord | collected 2015-12-19
CCGCGCTCGCGCAGGTCTTTGACGTGGGCGCAGTCAGCCCCCAGGGCGCGCTCGTGCTGAAGGAGGTGGCCGTGTTCCTGGCGCAGCCGCTGCCGGACGCGGCGAGCGCGCTCGGCGTGTATGTGTCAGTGGGCGGGCGGCAGTGGCAGTTCCGCGGCTATGTGGCGAACAGCCACCCCTCTGCGTGCGTCCCACCGGCTAGCGTACTCTTGATTGATGCATTGGTGGGGACGCGTGACTCGTTGGGCGGGCAGCAAATGGTGCCGTTTGGCAACGCGACGGGGAGTTGGCCCACCACGGTCGCCGTCTGCTCCTGCTGTGCGTGTACTGGCGGTCAGGCAACAGTGGCAGGCTCATGGCCAAGTTGCCATGAACCAGTCCTCTTGTCTGATCCCATGGGTGTTGTTCTGAAGGGCAGCAGGGAGCCTTTGTCGCTCAACCGCACCAGGCCTCGCAGGCCAGCAACCTGGTGCAGACGCGCCAACCAGCGGAGGTGCCCGCCGGGAACCCACAGCGGTAAGGGCGCGCAGGGTGATGCCACTGCAGTGGCCGGATCCCGAGCAGTGCCGCCGCCTGGCGCCGGCCCGGGTGTATTCCAGCTGGGCGTGTCCGTGGAGCCCCTGGGTGCGGCCCCCTACCTGGTGCGCGTGTGTTGCGCGCCCAGGTATGGTGCCCCAGCTGAGCGCCTCTACTGCGCCCCTGGGGCATGACGGTGCAGTGCCGATGCTGCTCCAGATGCAGTTTTGAGTACTCTGTCTCTCGGGCAGAGCGTAACGCCTGCACGTGTCTGCAAGTGCACCTGGGCACAGATGCCTCACACCTGCCGGCCGGTGCACACAAGGCGCGAGGCATGCTGCCTGCGCTTGCCAGGCGGCTCAGGTCAAGTCGAGCCTGGCCGCTCCAAGACAGGCCATGACCCTCCCACTCAGTCGCCTCTGACCTGCCCCAGTTGCACAGCTGAAGAGCGGGCGCGCCACTGCCAGCTGTTGTACATGTGCACAGGGCCGCTGGCGCTGCTGAGCGGCGCGTGGCGCGCGTGCAGTCGAGGTCGCCATGAAGGAGGGCAGCAAGCTGCTGGGGAGGCAGGAGTACGCCAAGCGCGTGGCGATGGACCTGTACAGGTTCATGGAGGTGCGCCGGGAGGACAGGGTAGGGTTAGAGCAGGGAGATCAACCTTACCTTTAGCGTACCCTATGCTCTGTCCCCAGTGCACGCACTCTCTGTCGCTTGCGCGATGCTGCAGCTGTCCTTCAAGGAACGCCGCTTCTGCTCCTGACTGGAAATTATGATGACCGGGCGACGACCGGCTGGTCAGGGGGGGCAGCGGGCGCGGCAGCCGGCCGCGTCCTGAGCCAGCGCGGCTGGCTGGTGCACGCTCATGCAGTGCGCGAGCCTGTCGCCGTCATGGACGGCGCAAACGCACTGGTGCCCTGAGCGTGCACCACTCGGCCGCACTGGCCAAGGACGCGGCCGGCCACCGCGCCGCTGCACCGCTGAACACGTCCCTGCGAGACAGTTCCCCGCATAGTGCAAGGGCACATGTTGGGGCACATGCGTCTGCCCACTTCCACTCAAAAACCGCAGCCAAGAGCAGCAACTCATCAAGCATGCCTGGGTGGGCCGCCAACCAGTGGCGCGCGCCGCGCAGAGCTTCAACGTGGGCGTGGCGGGCGATCGGCTGGTGCTGCCCACCACCTGCCTGGAGCAGTGGCTGACCAAATTTGACGCCAAGTTCAAGCGCGACCCGGACTTCCTGCTCTCCAACCTGGGCGACGGCTGACCGCACGGCCGCTGGCGGCCCACGCCAGAAGCGCTTCTGGCTGACCGCTGTGCCACAAGGCGTGGCCCACGCCCATACCATGCATGGAGCTGTTGGTGCAAGGCAAGCGCTGTGCAGACTGAAAGAACTTCCAGGACGGAGCAGACCCGCTGTGGCTATGAGATAACAGGTCCTCTTTGCGGAGCAGGCCAGCCACAACGTGTATCAGCTCTCTTTGTAGTGTTTCCAAATAGGCAGCAGACGTGTTGAGGCCGCCCGCATGTGCACACGCTCTGGTATATACATCCAAGGAAGAGTGCTAGGAACTCAGCATTTTCTTAGCACCTCAATCAAATAGTCCTGGCATGCGACAACAAGGTACAACCTGTACAAGGTCCAAAGCCCGGTCGCTGCCAGCACAGTGCAGAGCACCACGCGGCCCAGCAGCCTTGGCCGCCACTCGCACCCGGCCCCTGCAGCATATAGGACATCCTTGTTGGCCAGGGAATGCACTTGCTGCAGCGCATCTGAAGCAGATACACCCCAAGTATAGATGGCCACTTTGCATGCAAATGAAAACATGTCCGGGCCATGGTCAACAGCATCACCGGGTGCATGTACGCCCCGCGCTGGCAAGCACGGTCAGCGCCGCAGGGCTACTGAGCAAATACTTGCAGACGGGATGCATACGCACGCAACCCCAGCCACAGGCGCGCACCGCCGAACGCGCTGCAGCAGCCTCAGCGCCTCCGCCGCCGCAAAATCCGCCTGGCGCAGCGTGCGCCGCTACTCTTGCTCAGCGGCGCCGCGGCGGGCGCTGCACCGCCCTTGCCCGCCCTGCCTGCGAACGGGCGGGCTGCGGTCGGGCTGGCCGCGCTACGCAACACTCTGTCGGCCAGCGGGCCCGCCTGGCCGTCCTCGCCTCCGCTGTACTCGTCATCGCTGGCCTAGCAGCTGCCACTGCGCGGCGCTGCAACACTTGTCGACACCTCGGGCGACCTGCCAGCCGGCAAGCGCGCCAGGCCGCCTGCACGCTGGGCCCCCGCGCTGCACGCCGGGCTGCTGACCCTCGGCGTGGCCGCTGAGGCGCGGAAGCGCTATGCTGGATCTCGCTCGGCTCGCGCGGGCTCTGGCATGCCGCTAGCCTCGGCGTCATCTTTCTGCGGTAGTGCCTGCAAGCCTCAGCACACGCAGGCTCATGAACCGGCCTGCATTATTTTACAGACCAGCAAGTATATCCTGCTGCTGCACACCCAGCGCCTTGCCTAAAGGCAGGACGCTTCACAACGAGTGCTGCTCACCCAGCGCACTGCGTTATGGCTGGATGATGATGTGTGCAATAAAGGCCGAGAAAGCCTCTCAGGGCAGTAAGCAAGCACAAAACAAAGCACGCAGGAGGCCTTTGGAAAGGCCGCGCACAAGGTCTGGCTGGTAGATGTTGTGCACGACGGCCGCCCCCGACAGCAGAGACACGAAAGCCACTGCATATGCCTTGGCCCACCCCATCCTGCTGGCAGAGCTCACTGTTTGCCTTGCTTGATCGGCTCTGCCATTGGACTCTGGAGCATTCCTCTTCCCTATTTTCCCTGCTGTCAACAGGAAGGCTTGCACTTGCAGTATGCATGATGAGAATAAGCTCTATTGGCCCTCCTAGGACTAGCGCTGGTGTCAGAGCTGACAGCAAGACAGAAGGCTGTGCGAACAAAGTCGCGCACGCAGGGAAGCCCAGGCGCCCTGGCATGTTTTGGAGACGCGGCAAGAAGAAGAAGTGCGCACCCCGTGCCTGCAGTACCTCTAGTACCAATGAGTTCCCTTTTTACTGGTGGAACGCTACCAGACGCATCTGCGCCCGCTCTGACGCCAGCGGTGGCGCAGGGAGGACAGCAGTGAGGAGGAGGGCGCTGAGGCTGGCCCAAGCAAGGGCGATGGCAAGCGGCCAGCAAGCGCTCACCCGAAGGGCCCGTCAGACCTGGCCGTCTTTGAGTTTGGCGGGTGCGCGCGCTGCACGGCACTGCCTGCACCTGCTCGGGCCAGCAGCCCGTCCTGCCGACCCACGAGCAGCGCGCTGGCCCGTGATGCCAAGGGCGCGTGTCGCTCACGGCCCCGTGCCGCGCCAGGCCGGTGAGCGCGGAGAGCGGGCTGGTGATGAAGGGCGTCTGCAGCGCGGAAGAGGCAGAGGCCGTCCAGGCGTGCGTGTGGCGGGTGGAGGCGCCCGCGGCTGCCGAAACTGCTGAGCCGCTGCCCAAGTTCCACATCGAGTTTTGAAGGTCGCGCGGGCTGGTGGCAGCGCGCCCGGCCCTGCCCCACCCCGTCCTGTGTCGAAGTACGGTGGAGTTTGCTGACACGCCCACCTTGTTTTGGTGTGATTGTGCACACGCTGCTGCACCAGGCTAGCTGTTACATGGGGTCTTGCCTGCCTGCATGGCAACGTGTTGATGACTTGTTGCTGAGCCTGCTCACCGACAGCATGTGCAACAAATACAAACAAAAAGAATGCACTTGTTCTTTCTGGTGCATGTCGCATCCGGCAGGTTGCACCTGCTTACAGAGCTTCTGTGCCGCTACAGCATACAAAGCTAGAAGCTACTATACAGACTGGCTGCAGCATGCCTTTGCCAAACGCACAACATCACTTGTTCTGGTGGTCACTGCAGGGCGCAAGTGCTGCCTGGCATGCTGTCCGGCAGGCGGTAGACCCAGCACTCAGGCCAAGCACGCCATGCCATACGGCGCCTCAGGCCTGGCCACTGTACCAGCCATGTGTTATTCCGACACTGGGCCGCATGGGTTGCGGACCTGCCAGACAGCTTCAGCAATCCTTTCTCCAAATGTCACGTGAGGGTTAAGGCACTACCTGCGCAACACCTGCACCAACGGCTGCAACACCCACATGCAAACCCCAGCCACGCACATGCGTTTCGCGCCAGTCCTTTAGCTGTGACGCACCGCAAGCATGCGCGCCGCACCCTACCTCCCAACACGTATGCTACTGAGCAGCACGCTGGGCTTGGGGCGCACTCCCGCGCTCGCCATACATGCCCTGTGGCTGGGGCACGCAGCTGCGCTCCATTCAAACAGCCCCCGCCACGCTCTTCATCGCTGTACAATCGTGCATTGAGCGCTGGCAAGTGCACGCCATGCACGCAGACATGACTCCCCCAGCAGCCCCTAGGCGCGCGGCGGCGGCAGCCACACGCGCATGCGCGTGCCGACGCCCGGCGCGCACTCCACAGTGAGCCGGCCGCCCACAGCGTGCAGCGCTGCGCGGCCCAGCTCCAGCGTCACCGCGCCCGCGCTCGCGGGCAGCCCTCGCGAGATGCGCTGCAGCATCGTCTCGGCCGAGCCTGCACCCTCGGCCGCGCCCGCTAGCTGGGCGCCGCCCGCGGCCGCGCCCGCCGCAGCGCCGTCTCCGCCGGCGCGCAGCCCGGCCGCCGGCAGCATCCCCACCGCAGCGCCCGCCGCCTCGGCGGCGCCGCCGCGCAGCCCCTCGCCCGCGTACGCGCTCCAAGGACTCGCGGAACGCGCGTCCGGCAGCGGGTCAGCCGGCGCGCCGCCGCCGGCGCCGCGCAGCGCGGCGCGCATGCGCGCGCCCATGGAGACGTCGCCGCAGTCAGTGATGTCGAGTGCGAGGCCGCCGCCAGGCGCGTCCGCCGCAGCGACGCCGAGCCGCCCGCCGCGCGGCGAGCGCTGCAGTGCGCTGTCGAGCAGCAGCTCCAGCGCAGCGCGCAGGCCGGCCGCGGGCACGCCCACCAGCAGCGGGCGCACCTGCGCGCGGCGCGCGGCCAACGTTAGCCTGCACAGAGCGGTTGTGATGCGTCCAACGCATGGCGCGCGTGCGCCTCCTGACACGCCGGCTCACGCCCTCTCCTTTGCATGTGCACCTCCACGGCTGTGTTACTGTCTCAGCTTGTACTGCATAATCAATGTAAAAAACCCAGCCAACCCCGCAAAGGTCTCAAACACGCACGCCACACCAGGCTGCTGCACAAGTTCACACACGCGGCTCAGCCGGCGCGACGCACCGGACGGGGCAGCAGGGCCGCGGCGCCAGGTGCAGGACCTGCGGCGGCCGCGGTCGCGGCGCGCGCGCCCGCGGCGCGGCCCGCGCCCGCCGGCGCGCTCGCCGCCGCGCCCGCCGGCTGTGGCAGCGCCGCCGGCGCGGGCGGCGCGCGCTGCTCGGCGACCACGCCCAGCGCCGCGCACGTCGGCGCGAGCTCCGCCAGCAGCTCCGCCACGACGTCGCACACGCGGCACGCCTCGCCCTCCCCGCGGCCCGCGGGATGCCGCGCCGCCGGCGCCGCGCCGAGCGCCCGGGCGGGCGCCGCGGCCGCCGGCGCGCCCAGCAGCAGCTGCGGCGGGGGCTGGCGCACCGCGGCAACCGCCGCGGCGGCGGCGGCGACGGGCGCGGCATCGGCGCAAAACGCGGCCGCGACCGCGGCCGCAGGCGCCGCGGCGGCCGCGGGCGGCTGCAGCGCCGGGCGCGCCGCTGCGGGCGCGCCCTCAGGCTCAAATACCTCAGCCTCGGGCGCGGTGGCCGGGTGCAGCGCGGCCTGCAGGGCGGTCACGACCTCCTGCAGCCGCCGGCCCTGTCCCGGCCGCCCCGCGCGCCGTCAGGGCCGCGAGCCCTCAAGGAAGATTAGGTGTATGGACCTACCCTACCCTGCCACTACGCGACACAGGCAGCAGCCCCTGCGCCCGGCAGGCGCTCAGGACGCTGCGCAAGAAGCTGCGGGAGCCCCGCTTGCGTAAGACCATGGCAGAGCAGGCCCGTGTGAACCGTAGTCATCGGGCCTCGACTCGATGGCACAATCCAGGGTGCACTGTGCATGCCAGCAGAGCGTTGCGAGGATGCCCCGGGCGAGACCTGCACGACGATGCCCTCGGCCATGTCGCTCTCGAACGTGCCGCGCGCGCGCGGCGCCAGCATGGCGCCCAGCGTGCGCAGCGCCGACAGCGGCCCCCTCGCCTGCGCGAGATGCCACGACCGCGGGTGCAGCACAGCAGTGTCCTTTGTCGACCACCCTGCGGCCCTGGTGACGCGCCCGGGCACGCCTGGACGCACAAGGGCTCCGGGAACCACAGGGGCTGACCTGGCCTCATCGCTGCAGTGCTGCAGAGTTGTGCCCACCCAGCAGAACAGTGCGGGCCGCAGCGAGCACAGGTGCGCGCGCGCGCTGCAACGTGCACCGCGGTGCGCGCGCCTCGTCGACCAGGCCGCGCACAAAGCGCCGGCGCCCGGCCTCGGCCGCGCGCTCCAGCGCCGCGCGCTGGTCCATCGCGCCCGCCAGCGCCAGCACGCGCGACGCGCGGCGCAGCGCGGCCACCTCCGCCACCTGCCGCGCGCGCGCGCGCGCCGACATCAGGGTCGTCGCACGGGTCAGCGCGCGGGACGCGGCGCTGCCAAGTCCGGTGCGGAGGCGAGCGGCCCGCGTGCTGTCGAGGACGTCCGGGGGTGCCGGGCCAGCAGCCAGAGGCGGCCAGCAGCATGCAGGCCGAAGAGCAGCGTGGACCCTGCCCGGCGGGCGGGCGCGCGAGCGGGCGCGCACCGTGAAGAACTGGCTCATGGCCGGCGGCGCCAGCGCCGCATCGGCCGCGCCCGCGCCCGCGCCCTCGCTCGCGCCGCCCGCCGCCCCGCGCGCGCCCCCGGCGGCGCCGCCGCGCGCGCCGCCGGGCCGCGCGGCCGCGCCAGGGTCGGGCGGGGCGTGCTGCGGCTGCCAGGCGGGGCCGCGCGCGCGCGCCGCGCCGCCCGGCGGCTCCTTCTCCACGACGAGCAGGCCCAGCAGGAAGCGGCTGAGCGCGACGAGCGCCAGCACCAGCCCGCCCGAGTCGGGCAGCACCACGACCTGCGCCGCGGCGCCCAGCGACCCCCGTCGCGCACGCGGCGACGCCGGCGCCTCAGCATCAACAGCGAGAGGGAGCGCGTCTGTGGCCGACAGCCTTGGAAATGCAGGCCGAGGAGTGGGATCGCAGCGCCAGCGAGTGCAGCTCTTGGAGCGAGGATGTGACGTCCCTTCCTCACTGGACGACCCGGCAGGCATGGTGGCGCGAAGGGGGTGTTGCAGGCTGGCAGCCGCGGCGCGCTGCCCGTCAGCGGCGCTGTGCCCGGCGCCGGCGAGCGGCGCCGCGCACCTGCTCCTGCACGAGCGACGCCTCCGCCTCGGCGCCCGCGCCTGCGCCCAGGTGCAAAGCGCACTCGCCAGCCTCGCCGCGCGCGCCGCCCGCCGCCGCCACGCGCCGCAGCAGCAGCTGCCCCGTCTCGAAGCTCGCCGGCGCGCGCGCGTAGCTGCGCCCCCCGCGGCGGCCGGCGCGCGTCAGGTGCTGCTGCTGGGAGCCCGGCTGGCCGGGGCACCGGGCGAGGCGCTGTGCAGCACGCGCACGCTGACACGTGCCGCCCTCTGAAGCGCGGGGCCAGTCAGGCGCTCCTGGCGTGCACTGCTCATCAAACTTTTCGCTACTCTCGGTCAGCTACTCTCAGCCAGCAGACTCGGGCCTGCGCGCAGCGGGGCGGGGAGCCGGCTTGCGCCGGGCAGCGGGCGCGCACACGCTTGCGCGCAGGCCCGACGCCTGCACCAGGCGCGGCAGCAGGTCCAGCTGCGCCTCGCACAGCCCCACAAACTCCGCGCTGGCCTGGAGGCCGTCCTCGCCCGCGGGCACGAGCGGCGCCGCGGCCGCGGCGTCGTCAAGCGGCAGGCGCAGCGTCCCGTACTGCTCGGCCAGCGCTGCAAGCCACGGCATTGCGACCACGGTCACTCTCCCGGCACCGCGGCATGCGCGACGCATCAGAAGTAGCAAGCGCCGCACCCACGACTCGGTTGACTGGCACTAAGGCGGGGAGTCAGCGCACACCTTGGCTGAACTGGCAGCGCCCCTTGCGCTGCCGCACCAAGAGGCTGCGGCAGTGCGAGCCAGAGCGGCTGCGCTCGAGGCTGACCCAGGCCTCGAGGTGCCTTGCATTATGTAAAGGACCTGGGCAGACGGGCGCACGGCCCTGCCTAAGGCCCATGCTGCACTGCGCCTCCATTTCTGCCACCGCCGCGCTGCGCGGCTCACAATCAAGCCGACGAACGCAAACTCGAGTGCCTGGTTGTCAGGCAGGGACCCCCCGCTAGGCAGAGCTGCCCCGGGAACCCCATAGCGGGGATAATTTAAAGGTGAATGACAGCTTCATTAACAACAGCATGCATCATCTGAGAAGTGAATCGCGCGTGACATGCAGCTATGCTCGACGGCCTGTTGCCAGCTGTAGTGCATGCATATCGTGATCACCTCAGAAGATGGAAACTGCGACTTTTGTGAATTACAGAACCCCACGCTACATGTGTTATAAAAACCAGTACAGAGCAATGGCGCTGCTCATGACAGGTAGGTATCTGGCATGACAGGTGCTCAGTGTGGCAGCAAAGCGCAAGGTGCCATGTCACCGCTGAAAAAGCAAGTAATGCTATGTTGCAGTGCAACCTCATTTCCTCCGTCCGCAAGGCAGAGCAGTTGCTTGCGGTTTTGCCTTCAACACAACTTCAGGCAGCCAGCGCGCAGCACTCGCATACTGCCTGACAGACCAGCACAACAAAAGGGGCCAGACTCTTGGCACCTGCCATACCCACCAAACGATCGCGTTCAAGGCAGAGCTGCATGCAGCACTGTTCACATCTGCACGAGTGCAGTCCTTACCGTCCCAACACAGGCTGAGCAGGTGCATGGTTTGCTGCCGCCTCCCACGCCTGGTGACCGCAGGAAGGACGAGCCGTGGTGGTGTGCAGTGCTAGTGCAGCTGCTTCCCAAGCACACCACAAAGATTTCCCCACGGCAGCCGGCGGCTGGTGCACAACTCTGCAGACAGTGCTCGCACTGCCAGTTCACGAACAGGCGCGTTTGACTCGGAACATTTGCGGATCTGCAATGCTGGTGCAGGCTGCTGCCGAGCGGCGCAGTGATCCTCCTGGTCAATCATTCACACTGCCACATCAGGCACCGAAGCCGGCAGCGGAGCGCGCTGTCCAATCGACCGCTCGCACATCGAAGCGCGCCCGCGCTGTGCAGGCGCCTGCGTCAGTCGCGCAGCGCGCACAGGCGCTCTGCCAGCGCCAGGCACTCGCGGTGCTTGCGCGTGCGCTTGCGCCAGCGCGGCGGCACCGCGTCGGCGCCGCCGCGCGCGCCGAGGCAGGCGCCCACGAACAGCGCGCGGCTGGCGCAGCAGCCGCCGCCCCGCAGCGCGCCGCGCACGGCGTCACGGTAGCGGTCCGTCGCGCGCGCCTTGCCCATCTGCTGCTCGGTCTGCGCGCCCGGCACCCGGTGGTTGGGAGCGTTGCCAGCGCAAGCGCGCAGCGAGGCGCGGCATCGCGGCATCCCTGCTCTGCCCGCGTGCCGGCTAGCGGCCGCAGTCAGCACAGGCGACTGGTCGCTGCGCAGTGCAGATATCGATGCGGTGTGCGCGCAGGGGCGGCCATGCCGCCGCGAGGCCAGACGAGGGCTCAAGCGAGACGAGCGGCTGCTGCGCCGGGCTGGGGCGCGGCGGCGCATGTGGAGCGCGCGCAAGCGCGGCCGGAGCCAGCGCGCGCGGGAGCATGTCAAGCGCGCGCCTGCAGCAGCAGCAGCACGGCGGTCTGCAGCGGCATGGGCAGGTGCGAGTGGCGGCCCAGGCGCGCGAGCGCCTCCGCCAGCGGCGTCTTGTCGTCCAGCATCCGCAGCACCACCGCCAGCGCGTGCACGACCTCGCTGCCCAGCGCCGCCACCGCGCTGGACAGCTCGCCTGCGCGCGCGCGCGCGCCTGCCTCATGCAACGCGCCTGGCTTGGTCTTGGCGCATGAGCGCGTCGGCGCAGTAGAATCCCTGACTGTCGTGGCAGCACACCGCGGCGCAGCCTCCGCTGCCGCGACGTCCCTCGCTGCCGAGCACCGGGCTCGTGCATGCATGCAGGCCCAGCAACAGCCGCGGGCTCGCTGCCGAGAAGACGCGTGAAGGACGCCGCTCAGAAGCAGTGCACGAGTATGCGGACGGTCTGCGCCGCTCGCATTGCGCCTCGAGCAAGCAGGCGCAGAGCGGACGGGGTCAGGGTAGGGTTGCGCACCGCCCGGCGCATCGCCGCGCGGGCGCGGGTTGAGCAGGCCGCCGACCGCGGTTTTCATGGCGCCGGTCACCGTCTTGCCGAGGATGACGCCCTCCAGGATCGCGGCCGCGGCGGCGCCCCACGCGACCGCCGCATGGCTGTCCTGCGTCGTGCGCACGCAGCGCTCGACCAGCGCGGGCAGTGCCGGGTGCCCCGCGTACAGCGCCACCAGCGGCACCAGCCTGCGCGCCGCACGCACGCCCAGGGTTTCATGCGCAATCCGCCGCCTGGGCGGCTCCTGAGCAGCGGCCCGCGCGGCGCTGCGGCGGCGCGCGCGGGGCTGGGCGCCGTGCGCGTAGCGCCGGCCCATGCGCTGCCGGGCGCCCTCGGCGGCCACTGCTGCTGGCGACGCCAGCCTCGTACGCACCCAGAGCCTGTGCAGGGTCGGTCTCCAGAAGATCGACATGTTTGGCGGCAGCTGCTGCTTGAGTGAGCAGCCAGGACCATATTGCGCGCAGCCTCCGAAGCAAGCAACGGCCGCGCTGGCTCCCTGCCTAGCTGCCGCGCGCGGGTGGCCGACAGGCCAAGGACGCACCGCGTAAAGCAGCTGGCCTGGCAGTCGTCCACACCGCACGCCGGCGGCATGACGCCCGCCTCGTACGCGCGCAGGAAGCCCTGCGAGCGGCAGCAGTCTCATACTTCACCGCAGGCATGTACGCAGACACCCGGCCAGCCCAAGTCGCTCGGCCCAGGCTCTGCCAGAGGCCTCTGGCAGCTACGGCACGGCGCACGCTCTGCGGTTGTGCACGGCGCAGCACCAAAACAGGCATGATACACGGCCTGAAGGCAACGCGTGCGTTCCACGGTCGCTGCGCAGCGGGAGCAGAGGCTCGCCTTGGTGGAGGCGTCCTTGACGCGGCCGGCCTCGGCGGCGGCGAACGCGGCGAAGTTCAGCGCCGCGTACTTGTTGCAGTTCAAGCCGCCCTCGTGCACCAGCGTCTTCAGCAGGACGTGCGCCTGCGCGCCCCGCCGGCGTCAGGCGCGCGCGCTCGCGCCCAGCGCAGCTCACCTCGGCGCGTCCGCTCTCCTGCAGCGCATCCGCAGCGCGCGCGCCTCCTGACGCCCGGGAAGGGCAGCGCCTCTCGCGCTCGCCGCCACGCGGCGGCCGCTCGCCGACCAGCCGCCTGCCGGGGTGGGGTCCCGGAAGAGAGCGCGCCTGCTCGCCAAAGATGGTGTTGTGCCCGTCGGCGTACTGCCACAGCGGCCCGCGCGGCGGGTCGACAAACTCCAGGCCCTGCGGGTCCTGCGCGCGCGCCGCGCCTCCCCGTCAGCGACCCGGCGGGCACGCGCTCGCAGGCGCCTGCACACGCGGGCGACGTCCAGACATCCAGCTCTTGCATCCACCCCGCAACGCCTCATCCCCTGGACGGCTGCCGACGCCTCCTTCAGGCCATGCTGCTGGCGGGCAATCCTTGAAGCGCATGCATGGGCGAAATCAACGCTAACAGCGGCGATCACCCTCCGCAGCAGGCACGGGCCCTCCCGGCCGCCCCAGGCGCGCAGCACGAGCCCGGCGCGCGGCGCGGGGCCGGTGCGCGGGCGCGGGGCCGGGCGCGGCGCGCCTGCTCGACGCGCCCGCGCTCCGCCGCCAGCGCGTCAAGCATGGAGAGGTCCAGCACGCCCTGGACGCCCATCGCGGCCGCGTCCGCCACCGCCGCGCCCAGCACCGCGCCCAGCGCGCGCCGCCGCACCTTCTCCGTCAGCTCTGCGCGGCGCGGGCCACCTCATTTCACGCCCCGCCCAAGCAGTCAGCTCTGCTAACACAACGTGATGCTTCGTATGCACCTGCAGCAACGTGGCTGCCCTGCCCTGTCCAAGACATATAGATGTCAGAAGAGGCTCCGCATGGCGCTGCGGGACCCGCTGCATGGGGCGGCCACGCGGTGACCGGAACAGGCGCACCCCCAGCCCCAGCACGCTTGTGACAGGGGCGCCTGGTCAGCAGCAAGCGGGCAGGCGTGGCAGAGGCCGGGCGCGGGCGCCGCGGGGGCGCCGCGCCTGGGCTGGTGATGCCCGGCGTGTCCTGCCAGCGCAGCGGCGGCACGAGCTCGCAGTACGCCGCGGCCGCCGGCACGGGGACGTGCGGCGCGGCGCGCGGCGACGCCTGGCCCGCAGCCGCGGCTGCGGCTGCGCCGTCGCCCTCCGAGCTGGCGCGGCTGCTGCTCGCGCGCCGCGCGACGCGGCCTGCGCAGAGCCAGTCAGAGGTTGGTCGGGTGAGGTGCCACGCAGAGGGCCTCGGCGGGTGCGGGCCGCCTGCGCGATGCATCTGTGCAGGCACTCGTGTTCCGGCTCGCCTCTCAATCAGCCCCACGCCCGCTCGCTTTGCCGACCTTGCGAGCCCACTGCGCAGCATGTCTAGGAGGTGACCAGCCGGGCCGCACTTGGGCTCAGCTTGCTGGGCGAGCCGCGTCGGCGGGCGCGCGCGCGGTCAGCTGCCTCCGGCTCGGACGTCCGTCGGCGGCCGACCGCCGCGTCAGCCCCCTCGCCGCCCCCGGTCGCGCGCGCCCGCGACGACGCAGGCACGTCGAGGCTGCGCCGCGCGCCCGCGCCCGCCTTTGCGGTCGGGCCGCCCACAGTGCTGGGCGGCGGGGTGACGGGCGCCGCCGGCGCCGCCGTGGCGTCGGGCGAGTCCGGGGCACAGGCGTCAGCCGTGGCGTCGGCTGGCGCGCGTGCGCGTGCGTCCGGCACACAGTCTTTCGAGCGCCGGCCCGGCTCGGGCGGCGCAGGCGCCGGTTGAATCTCCGCGCATACAGGCGGCACCGGGGAGCCTGCGCAACCGCGCGTGAGATTTTATAGACCGTAAGCTGAGTGCCGGTGCGGCGGGGCGGAGAGCGCTGCCGGAGGCAAGACGCACTCTTCGCGCGCTCCTCCCAGTGGTTCAGACGCGCTCCATAGTTTCCGGGGAAGATTCCGCGCTTGCCGCTGCTGCCCACACGGGCGAGCGGCTCCTCGCTTGCGGCCATCGCACGGGACGCCCTGCGACGCGCAGCTTAATGTTGTGCGCATGCACTACCACGAGCGACTGCTGCGGACTGGAGTGAGCCTGAAGAGGCACACAGTTTGCTACAAGCGCGTGCTCGAGCCGGCAGGACAGCCTGACCTGCGTCGCAGATGCATACGGGGCCGCCAACCTGGACAGAGGTCACCCGTCCAGCATTGGCCTCACGGGCTGGTGAGGTTAATGCTAGCTGGTCAGGTCCTGCCACAGCGCTGCTACCTGCGCACGCGCCCCTCCCCGTACGCTGCTCGGGCACGGCGCCGCTCAGCGTGGCACCCGACCGGCAACTCAACTGCCACACCCCTCCTGGCTCGTTGAAGCCTCTCAAGGAGCTCTCAGTAAGCGCTGAGTGGCAGCCAAGTTACACGGATGGCTCCCCAGATGCCACGGAGGATTCAAAATGATGTCGCACAAAGGCGCTTGCTGGCGGTAACCTGCCGGCAGCACCGATATAAGTGGTAATCGATCTTCTTCGCAACACCTTGGCACTCGACCAGCGCCGCGAGCAAGCAGGCTCGTCTCCCGCCGGAGTTGTAGGGTCCAACGATGGAAGGGTATTGACTCGAGTCTGAAGGCCAATGTGGTGCTCTTCAATACTGCCAAGGTTGAGCGTGCGAGGTTAAGCAGGCGCCAGCTCTTCTTTGCGGCCCCGTTGCGCTGTGTGGTGCAGCAGCCATGCATGCCCTGAGGTCAGGCGTCTTGCTGGACACAGCCTGCGCGCAGCGGAGGGGTGCCAGCCTGCACTGCCCCGCTAGCAGGCCAGACGTATCATATCAGAGGCCGAACGCGCCGCGTCGGCGCAAGGCAGCCAGGTGGATACCCTTGCCTTTGCCAAGTGACGGAGTGGCAGCGGCATTGCAAACGGCGCTGGCGCTTTGCAGCGCTGCCGCGGACCGGGAGCTGGCCCGGAGGCCGGACATGCGCAACTTGCCGGCGGCGCCGCCCCCGTTCACGCCCCCGCCGCCGCCGCCGCCTCCGCCGCCGCCGCCCCTGGAGGAGGTGTGCGGCCTCCGCCTGGCTACCTGTACGTCCTCAGGTGCAGGATAGGGGACTCAGCTGGGCTGCTACCGGGCCAGGCGAGCGCGTTCACGCCGCGGCGAGGCGTGCTGCTGGGCATCATGCTCGGTGGCTCGGCGCTCTGGTGGAAGTACCTCCAGGGTGCCGCCCCCGTGCCCTGGTCTCCCTGGTCTCCCGGGCAGCCTGCGCGCGCTGTGCTTGAGCACACCAGGCGATGATGCGCGGGCGGGCAGCACGCGCGGCCCGCTGACAGCTGCGCGCGCCTGCAGGCCAGATGCCGGAGGTGTACGAGGACAAGTATGGCCGGCACTACATGGTCACGTCGGGCGGCAACCCGGTGGCCGTGAGCGTGGACCCGCAGGGCCGCGCCTACTTCATCGACAAGGCCGGCGACCTCTTCTACGACACCGGCAACCGGAAGATCGGCTTCTACGTGGCGCGCGCCCGCGCACGTCCAGACCCAGGCCGAGAGCGCCTTACTGCCGCTGCGCTGCCCCGTGCCCAAGCCTGGCGCTGCCTGCCCACGGCCAACCCGACCTACACGCGCTCGCGCTCGTGGTTAAGACAGAGGTGCAGCGCGCACCCTGCCCGCAACTCGCAGCCCAGCACGCCGGGCGCATGCCCTGCTGCATCGGTGCCGGCGGCGCGGGGCTCATGGGCCGTGCATGCAAAGCGCCACTGGGGCACATGTGCCGCCACACTGGCAAGTACCGTGACCTGCCTCACAGGCAGACGGCAGGCACGGAGATGCGCCCGGACGACCCGCACGCTTGCGAGGTGGGCGCGCGCGCGGGGCGCTCACACGGGGCGGCGAGCGCAGGTGGACGCGCGCGACAACATCTACAACGTGTACATGGGGCCCGACGGCGAGCCGCAGCGCGTCGCGGTAGGCAGCCTGGGCGAGCTGGGCACGATGCGCATGAGCGAGCTGGGCGGCATCCCGGCCGCCAACCTGCGGCACGCCGCGGGCGAGCGCCGTCGCGGCGCCATCACCGCGTTCCCGGACCCGGACGCCGGCAGCGTCATGCTGCCGCCCAACACGCCCTTCACGCGCGGCCGGGTGCGCCCCACCCTACAGGGAACCTACCCTGCTGTGCACGTCATGCTGCTGCCCAACACGCCCTTCACGCGCGGCTGTGCGCGCCCCGCGGCGCCACAGCAGCGCGTGCAGCCTGTGGCCTGGGCCCAGCATGCACAGCGTGTGAGGTTGCTCACTTCGGGTCTGCTCACCAATTCCAGCCCCACCTCCCCCAAGCTAGCTGTCGACCGCCCGCGCGCTGCAACACCCGCCCCGGCGGCCGCGGCCGCCGCTGGCAGGCCGTGGCTCGCCGAGCCCTGCCTCATCCGCGTTGCAGCGCCTGGCAGAAGCGCTTGCACATGCACGGATCGGGCATGCTGTGGCTGGGAGTCATGCGAGACGCGCGTGGGAGGCGCTGAGAGCGGCCTGGGCGGCAGGACGGCTCGCTGGAGCCGCCGCGGATGCTGGAGGAGGGCGGCATCATCCTGCAGGAGAAGCAGGGCTGGTGGCCCTTTGGCAAGCCCAAGGACATGGGCGGCCCCCTAGAGCGGGGCTCCGGGTGACGCGCCGCGTCGCGCGCGCTCTGTACAAACACTCGTGCGTCTTTGTGTTGCTGGTCTGTGTGCTAATGGTGAAGCAGCTTTGTTACGAAGCAGCTCAATAAGGGGGCGAACCTTAGTAACAAGCGGCCAGTGCGCGCGGATGCACCTGGTGGCCCTGCTCGCCATTGTAAATTGATTGGATGTCCCGCCTCACAAGGATTGAGATGACATGCGGAGGGCAGCCCTTGCCGAGGCAGCATGCACATCGCGCTGCGTAACATGCGCTGTCCGTGAAACGGTCCTCATTTGCAGCAAAGGCTCCTCAGCAGGCCAGCAACCGGGGCCATAGGTGCGACATCAGATTCAGAGGTCCTCCGCGCGCCCTGAACGCCACGCATGAGCACATCCCCCCTGGTGTGCCTCGGACGTATCTCAAAAGACATGACTGGTTCCTGATGGCACACACTGTGCATTCGGCAACGCTGCGCTGCAGAGGCTCTGGCACCACAGAGCGCTTGCCTGTGGTCCCAGCATGGATGACAGCCCCGGACCATCACTTGGACTCGACGCACTCGACAGACGCACTCACATGCTCTCAGGAACGAAGGCCGCTGCACCCAGCACACACACCACACACCCGAGCTGGGAGTCAGGGTGCAACGCCAGGCACGAACAATGGCGCAGGTCACTAGGCGAACCCAGCAGCCTGCAAAGAAGGAAATCCTAAGCGACATTTTGGGGGTGGCCCGCGCTCTGACAATAAGCAATACCCAAGCTGCTGCGCATGCCACCTAGCACCATGGCCATGCGCCGCCCCGCGCATGCCGCCAGGGGCGCCGCAGCGGGCTAGGGCCTGGCGTAGGGCGCCGACGTCGCCGGCACCTTGCGCGTGCTCAGGCGCCGCACGTCGTCGACCGGCGCCGAGCGCAGGTAGGCCGACCAGCGGCGGGGCAGCAGCTGCGTCAGCAGCAGCAGCTCCGGCGGTTCCGCATCGCCCAGCGCCGCCTGCACACAGAGTGCCAGTCAGACACTCTTGGTCGACCGGCTCGCGCAGTGCTGGTGCACACCGTGGCAGCGGCCGGTGTCTGCTGCGGTTTCATGACGCCGCAGGCCCGGCGCAAAAGGAGCCTCAACAATGAACACAATGCCACAACCGCAGGGAAAGCGTCCAGCTTGCTAGAGGTGTGGTCAATGTAAAAAACTCATATGTGCGTTCGGCATACCACCACTGCGCATGAATGCGTAGTTGCATTGCATGCACGCATAATACCATCTCCAGACTATTTGAATAAATGCATGCCGCTCCCATCACGCACACCCAGGTATCAAGGCATCCCAACTCCCAGCTTGCATGCCTCGCCTCAGCAGAGGGCTCTGTAAGGCGGGGTGCAGCGCGACGGTGCACCAAGAGCAGGATCATGGCTGACCTGGCAAGCCCTAAGCAGGGCTGCCGGCCGGGGCGCGGTCGCGCAGCCCGGCCCAGCGCTGCGGCAGCAGGTCTGCCACCAGGGTCGTATGGGGCAAGGGTTCCTCCTCCAGCGCCACCTGCCCCCCGGGTCTGCCTCTGTGTGAACCACGCCCGCTTGGGCCTCCCGGTGCAGCGCAAGGCGGACCCTCAGCGGCCTTGCGGGCACGGGCGCGGCCCCTGGGCTCTAGATAGATGCCCTGCTAGCACGCTAAAACGCACCGAGGCTTCCAAGGGTGGCAGCAGACTTATACAATGAGCGCCCAATCAGTGGACCCTGCCCGCCACTCAGCGCGGCTTCCTGCCTTGCTGCAAGAACATCTGACGAGACGTCGTGATGCAGAGCATTTTCGCCGACCTTGCAGCTGCGCCGTTGGCACACAGCGCCAAGCTCACAGGTGCGCCGTCCAACGCCCTCCGGCGCCGCCCGCGCACGCAATCCCAGCCCGCCGTTGGGGGCGGCCGGGGCGCGCCTGCAGCGCGACCACCTCGAACAGCAGCTCCTCCAGCGCCTTGCGCAGCGCGGCCTGTTTAGGCCGCACGGCCGCCGTCAGCGCCTCCACCTCCTCCGCGCCCAGCCACAGCTCGTGGCCCGCCAGCATGCCGGCGCCGCCCTGCGGCGACCCTAGCGCCTCCACCTCGCCCACGAGCACGCCCGCCAGCGCGGCCACGTCCGCGCGCAGGTCCGGCGCCGCGCGCACGGTGCCGTCGGCCGACGAGTTCATCGCGCGCGCGAACATGCCTGCGCCGCGCCCCACGCGCCGGTCGGGCCGGCGCCCTGGCGTCTGCGCCCATGCGTGCTGCAGAGCGCGCCTCTGCCAGGAGCGTTCAGGAGCTCGGTGCAGCATACGCACAGCGCGACGCAGACCCTTGGACGCCCCGAAGTGGCACAGCTGAGCACAAACGGCACCTGTGGCGTGCATGGCGGGCAGCGTCGGCACTCAGCATCGGAAGCCCCAGACGGCGCCTGCCCACCGAATGCCTTACACCATGCCTGCCCATGGCAAGGCACCCCCCCTAGATGGCACGCCTGCACCACCGCGGCACCGAGTGCCGGCCCCGCACCGGCGAAGGAGTAGTCGAGCGACTTGAGGCTGTCGCCGACCGCCAGGCGCGCGATCAGCCAGTCCGCGATGCGCGGCGCCTCGTCCGGGCGCTGCCACAGCACGTGCTGCAGCAGCAGGCAGTCGAAGCGGCTCACGGCCGCGCGCCCGCTCGTGAACGCGGCCACCTGCGCGCCCGGCCCTACCGTGACCCTACACCACTGTGCCTGCTTGCAGTGACCCAGTCCCCCACGAAAGCATCATGTTGCCGCGGGAAGGTGCTGTTGCCGATCGGGATCCGCCGCCTCTGCAACACGTGCGCTTCTGCATCCGATACCCAGATCAGCGAACGGCGGGCGTGGGAGCCAGCGCATGCGCGCTGCGGTGCGCGCCGACGGGCGGCCGCGGCGGCGCGCCGCGGGGCGGCCGCGCGGCGCGCACCGCAGCGCGCGTGCGCCGACTGCCACGCCCGCCGTCCGACGATCTGGGTGTTGCGTGCAAAAGCACACATGCTGCAGAGGCGACGGCCGCGCGGCGCGCCGGGCGACGCCGCGCGGCGCCGACCGGCCGGGCGCTTGCCTGCATGAGCGCGACCGCCTTGACCAGGCGCCGGTCGGAGACGTAGACGGGCGGCTCGCACTTGTCCTGCAGGTGGCCGCGCAGGTCGGCCAGCAGGTCCACGACCTCCTCCGGCACCGCCACCGCCGCCGACGCGCGCCGCCTGCGCGCCCGGCGCCCGTTGTCAAGAGGCAGCCAAGAGGCCTCTCCTGTGCCAGCCGAGCGCCGGGCGCTGCGTGCGTGGCCCCCGCCGTCTGCGCAAGGCGCCCGTGAGGAGCTTGCGGAGCGGCGCGCCACGGGCGCCCGCCGTACAGAGTTTGGCGCCCCAGTATGCCCCAAATCAGGGACAGGACAAGAAGACCAGGACGCCATGCAGAAAGGCAAGCATGAAGGCCTACCCAACACGCACGCCTCGTCGCGCTGTCTGCTGGCCCTGCGTGCAGCTGAAGCTCCCCATGTGCGCACGTCGACCGGCCAGTCGCGACTCGGCACGGCCACGTCAGCAAGGCCGACGCGTCGTGCGCTGCGCCGCCGCCAGCGCGCGGCCGCACCTGACCATGGCGAAGTCCTCCTGCGTCAGCGCGACGCGCCGCGGCGCCGCGGCGGCCGGCGCGCCCTCGGCGCCATTGTCCGAGGCCAGCACCAGCGCCTGCGTGGCGCCGCTGAGCAGCGCGGGCAGGCCCTCCGCGCTGACCTGCGCGCGCGGCCCGCCCGCTCAGCCGCGCGGCCGGCGCGTGGCCCGCGGCCCGGCGCAGCGGCCTGCAGCCTGCTTGCCCTGCTTGCTCATCCCGTGGCAATTTCCTCGTACCACTGGTACGGCCGGCCGGCCGGCCCGGCTGGACCGCTGCCGCTGCTGTGCCACTGGCCGTGACAGAGCAGTCGAGCAGGGCGCGTTGTGCTGCACACGCTCTCACGCGGCGGGCAAGCATCGCCTGACGAGTCTCGCGGGTGCATGCTGGCGCACTACTGGCCGCGCATCGCCGCGGCGTGCGGCGCCGAGCGCAAGCACTGCGGCACCACAGACGGAGCGAGGAGCTGCGCGGCGCGCCTGGGCCACGCGCCGCCTGATCAGGAAGCGGTCGTACAGCGCGTCCAGCTCCTCGCTCTCCGGCAGCTCGTTCGAGGCGCCCACCTGGGCCAGTTACGCGTGTTGAGCAAGCTTATTCTACCCTTAGCCCTCAAAAAGGCAGAGTGTAGAGCAAGGGCTTACCCATGAATGCCCCGCACACTCAGCGGAATATGTGCGCTCTCGAGTGGGCGAGCAGCCATGCATGCCGCGCCGGCCGGGGGCCGCCGCAGCGCACCAGGCAGATGAGCGGCACGCGCACGCGGTCGGCGCCGTTGTCGAACAGGCGCTCATTGAGGATGGTGAGCAGCGTGTTCAGGATGGCGCTGTTCGCCTTGAAGACCTCGTCAATGAACGCGACGCTGGCCGCCGGCAGGTAGCCCTCCGTCTGGCGCGCCGCAGGTGCATGTCAGGGAGCTGGCACAGTGCGCGCGCGCGTGTGCGTGAGCCCGGCACATCTCGCCGCTCCGTTCGCGCTGGGTCGTCTCGCTCGCATGGGCGACGATCGCTCGCCAGAAAACCTCAGGCCTGGCCTGACACGCTGTTGCAGGGCCGCGCAGGGCAGGCGGCTCGCGTCGCCGTGACAGCTCAGGCAGAGAGCCGCGCTGCCTGCTGGCGCTGCCGCGGGACCCCGGCGGCGCGCGCGGGGTCACCTGGCGCACGTAGCGGTCGTTCTCCAGCTCGCGCATGCTCAGCGGCCCGAACAGCTCCTCGGGCACCGAGAAGCGCGTGAGCAGGCGCTCAAAGAATGGGCCGTCGTAGAGCTGCGCCAAGCGCCGCCCCAGCTCGCTCTTGGCCGTGCCCGGCGGGCCCAGGTACAGGATGTGCTCGCCCGCCAGCGCCGCCAGCAGCAGCAGGCGCACCTGCCGGGCGGCGCACCGCCGCCCTGTTTCAGCATGGCCGGTGTGCGCCCTGGGACTGCGGCTGTGCGCGCCCGCGATTCAAGGCTGCAACCTGGAGCTGCCCAGTGCAAAGGTGCTACCCCGCAGAGGTGACGGGCATGTGTGCTGAAGGGGGCCTGGGTCCCTGTGTTGCCCAGGCCGGGTGCGCCGTCGCGGGCGGGCCGGGTGCGCCGTCGCGGTTGGGCCGGGGATGGCTGACAACCCGCGCCGCGCCCTCGCGCCGCCTGGATAGCGGACACGCCCGTGGCGCCAGCCGAGGCCAGCGCACCAGCAGGCGAGCGTGCTGCGGGTGGGCCTGCCAGGGAGGCGCTGTCCTGGCTGGTGCTGGCCACACAGTCCGCTGCATGGACGCGGGCTAGCACCGGCCCCCCGCAGGCGCCCACCTCAGTGTCGCGCTCCACCAGGCCCTCCTGCATGACCTCGACCGCGGCCTCGAGCCGGACCCGCAGCTCCGCGGTGGGGTCTGCACCGGCGGGCTGCGCGCGCCCGCCCCGCGCCGCGAGCCGCTGCGCTATGTCGTTCATGACCTTCGCCATGCGCGACTCGGCGTCCGTCCTGACCTCTGCAAACTGCGCGCCACGGCCAGAGTTCGTTGAGATACAGGCCATTCTTCAGGCAGCGCGGGACAACCAGCTTGGCATACCGTGCGCCGCGACGTTGCAGCGGAGGCCTGTGGTGCAGAGCCTGCGGACACAGCTGCACAGAATTGATCAGGTGCTGCATTGACGGCAGGCAAGGCGCAAGTGTGGTAACGGAGACAAACGCGCTGCAGGCGTCACCACCGCCACACAATCGGGGCCTGCACCTTGCAAGCGATGCGTGCGCAACCTGCGCCTGTGCCGCACAGCAGAGCAACGTCAGAGAAGTGGTTTCCAGTTGAAGTGCTACACAAAAGCATCACTGCGCCCACCTTGCCGGCGTCTGCGGAGTGTGCGCCTGCAGCCTGCGGCACACGCACACGGGGCAGCGGCTGCCCGGCAGCGACTCATGGCGAGCCTTTGGCGCCCACATTGAGGTGGGGCCACAGGACAGCACACTGCTCCGTATGCCAGCAGCCGCCAGTGCAAGCACGCTCTCAACTGCGAGGCTGTCAAGTATAAGGCTCTGCTGTTCTCCTACACCACGCCAGCACCGGGCTGAGCTTCAGGCTGCGAGTGGTGACAACATCCAGGAGAAATTCAGTATTGAGCACAGATTGATAGCGTCTTGGAACATGTAACATGCAAGCCTTGCGCCCTTGGCGCTCACCTCACCTTTTGAAGTAGCTGTGGGGCACCCTAACAACCGCATGACATGCGCTTCAAGCGCAAGCTTGTGTTCAGATTGCAGTGTTCGGTGCACAGCACGACGTGCTGCTATTTGCAACTCCCGCCCAAGTGATCTTGATTTAAAGTGACGTTTATTGCAAAGGTGCAGACACAAAGCCAGACTGCAACACAACCAACGCATGCACACCATAAGGACTGTGGACAGTGTCACACATGCTGGGCGCAGTCACGTGGCCGTCCACAGGCTCAAACAAAGGACAAAAGAGCATCTAGCATGTGTTGATAAGCGATACTGCGATGCTACAAGAATACTTCAAACGAGCAAAACGAACGGGCAGCCAAAATAACCCCCAGGCATGCTAATTGGCATGCTGTGCTAAGCGGCGTCGTCACTGGGTGTGCAAGCGCTCCCAGAGGAAAGTCATATTGTCACGGCAGTCTCTGAAGCACAGCCGCGCAGCTGCTGCGACGCTGTTCAACCATGCATGGCTGCAATAGCGAAGGTGTCAATGGCTCAGAGCTTGTCAGCATACATCCACCAACGGTGCCACTCAACTAGAAAAGGTTGCCCAAAAGGAGTGTGTCTCAGACTGGTGACGGTCAAAGGGACGTGCCAGCGCCGCCTCTCAGGGGCGCCCTAGAACAGTCACGCACGCGCCAAACGCGAGCATGCTAAGGACAACGCGCACAAAGTGCCACTGCTGCCACTCGCGCAGGAGCTTTGGAACCTCGCCCTTGCTCACGGCGCGGCCTTTCCCAAGCAGCAGGTCGTTGGTCGGATATATGACCAGGAGGGTCAGGGCCACAATGCCCGCCATCGCCGCAGCGATAGCTACTGCAGTCATGCGCACCACCGGCCTCTGAGCGAAGCACGCGGCCAGAAGAGCGCTCGCCGCAGCGGTCATCGCCAGCGGTGCCTGTCGTACCACGTGCTGTCAGCCCACACGCATAAGCATTGCAGCATTGCATGGACTGTTACACAACAGACACGCAAGGTGATTTATTTTGCTGTTTTGAAGTGCTGCTGTGGTATATACGCTGCTGCAGAGCGTGCCTGTATCGCCGCGGCGCGGGGGTAGGAGCGCTTAAACTGCTCATGGCCGTCCTCAGGCCTGTCTATCCGTGTGGGATGCTCCACAGCATGGATAGACAGAGCAAATCCCGCGAAAAGGCCCGAAGCGACAGTGGCTGTAGCGCTTGCAGCGGAGAAAAACATCCTGTTACTATCGAGCGGGCAGCACTTCCAGTGCTCTTGAGTCAGGCTGACTCCGCCACTGGCTCTCTTGCGGACTTGTTTGTTACGCTCGTATGCATACTTGACCTAAGTCCTTAAGAGCACAGGATGACGAAGGAATGTGCTGTCCATGATGGAGCTCTCCGAGAGGCTCCTCTTGCATGCCCCAGCTCTGCTAGCTCGGAGCCCTAGAGCCTGCGCACACGCCTGCAGTGGTGGCCCGCAGCCAAGCATGCAAGGCACAGCTAGCCCTGCCTTCCTTTGCACAGTAGGCTTTTTACAGACTTGGCTCAAGACGTCAGCATCATACAGGAACAGTCCGACAAAAAAACAGGCATGGCAGTGCAAACTCCCTGCCATGCATCACGCTTCTGACCGCTATCATGGGTGACAAAGAGACAAAGACTCGCGCGAAACCAAGTCCAAAATAGTCAAACGCCCGGCAGGCCGCGGTCGGGCGCGCAGTCGGCAGGGCCGCGCGCGAAGCTCAGCATGACAGCCAGGTGCAGGGCGACGAGGTAGGCCGCTACCAGCAGCGTGCGCGGCGACACGCGGCCCCGGTCCAGGCGCTGGCGCAGCAGCCGCACCGGCGCCAGCCTGCAGCACACGCGCGGTGTCAGCTTCGGCGAGGGGCAGGCATGCTGGAGCCGCTGGTCCGTGATGTGGCTGCAGACGTGCGCATGCTGTGTGTGAGTGACGGTGGCCGCTGGCGCTGCACTGACATGAGTCTGGCGTGCGGCGTTCCTGCCGGCTTATACCGCGGGGGCGCACGCCGCCGCCGTCCCGCGGCTGCATGCTTGCAGCGCAGCCGGCCAGGTACCAGCGCCCGCGGGGCGGTGCGCGCGCTGGTGGCTCAGCGCGCCGAACGCGCCGCCGCGGGGCCGGGCCAGGTCCCAGGGGCCCCGCAGCCCGGCGCAACTACGCCGGGCGCCGCGCGCGCGGGAGGGGGCGGCGCCGCGCCTGCTCGCGGCGCGGCCGGGCACGCCGCCGCCGTCCTTCTTGCCCAGGCCGGCCTCGACGTCGGCCGCGCCGCCGCCGCCGCCACCGGCGAGCGGCTCGCCCTCGCGGCCGCCGCCGCCGCCGCCCAGCCGCTCATCGCGCCAGGCGTCCAGGCCCAGGCCCGCCAGGAAGCCGGCGAGCGGGCGGGCGTCAGCCGGGCCGGCGGCGGCGCCGGCGGGCCGCGCGCGCGCGGCCGCCGCGCGCATCAGCTCCAGCTCGCGCTCCAGCGACGACACGCGCGCGGCGGCGGCGCCGGCCGGCGCGGCGGCCGCCGCGGCGGCCGCCTGCGCGAGGTCCGCCTGCTGGCGGACGGAGCGCGTGACCGCCTGACTATTGTTACTCTACCCCAATTGGCAGTACCCTACCCTTATTGCAGCACACTACCCTGCAGTATCCTACCCTGACTGACGTCACCGAGGCTGGCGGCTGCGGCGGGGGCATAAGGCATGACGCGCTCCATGCGCGCGGCTCCCGTCGGCGCCGGGGCGCAGGCGTCCGCGCGTGCACGCAGGGACGGCCGCGCGACGCAAGGGCTCGAGCAAAGCGATCGGTCGGCGAGGCTCAAAGCGGGCGACCGCGAGGAGCCAGGGGGGGCGGACACGGCGCCCGACAGGCGCGCGCGGACCTCCAGGCCGCGAATGCGCTCGCCGTCGCGCTGCGCGGCTGCGGCGGCCGCGGCGCGAGCCGCCGCAGCCGCGGCCTCGGCCGTGTCGGCGCGCGCGCGCGCCGCGCGCAGCTGCTCGCCCACCTCCGCGGCCTCTCTGCGCAGCGCCGGCGCATGTCTCACACTCGCGCGCGCATCAGCACCCTCAGGACCGGCGCCCGAGCTTGTGCCCATGTGTGCTTGCGCCTCCGGTTTGTCACATGCAGATTGGCGGCGCCGTTGCCTTCGGTGCTGCAGGTGGAGGCCAACAGCAAAGCCCCTGTATGCTTAGCTGCGCCAGGCGATCACCTGCACGGCCTCCAAGGCCGACCAATGTTCAGGGCCAGGTGAGGGGGCACGTGGCGGGAATTGGGTGAGAGGCAGGGTGGTCATTTCGGAGCCCTACTCGTGTCCACCCGCAGCCATGCGCCGCCGGGAGGCACAGCGCACCGCTCGGCCGCGGCGCGCCTCTCCTCGGCGGCCGCCGCCGCGCGCCGCGCGCCGCGCTCGGCGCCGCGCGCGACCTCGGCGGCCTC
>JAABUV010002303.1_pt1 | contig 26140 bp, 26 predicted proteins | sample 5559971 | NCBI WGS metagenome assembly JAABUV01 (sample SAMN10711881, study PRJNA513362) | rock metagenome | isolation source: Antarctica rocks | place: Antarctica: Victoria Land, Knobhead nord | collected 2015-12-19
ATGTTATATCATTTACTCCGTTTTGTTACCTAGTGGAATGGGTCGTTTCATTGTGGGCCGAGGGCGAAATGGCGGTCTACGGATTATTGGGGACGGCCAGTCAAAAGATAGCATTAGGTATTATATAATAATAATAATAATAATAATAATAAATTCATACACCCTTGTGACATCGGTTAGGCCGACCCATGGGGGACTCTATGCTATGTGTGTCGAGTGGACAAAACCCTCTGGGGTAGAAAATCACTCGCTATCTATACGGCTGCTTCACGCAGCCGAAACGGCAAGATTAAGACTATGTATCAAATTTGTTCGCGTTGATCGCACGTTAGAGAATGAGTGTTCTAGCCACTCTAAATTGCTTCAGAAGCTTCGTTTTCATCATCATTCTCGCTGCTGCCCTGAGGCCTTTCGTGATCGCGACGATTATTCGATAGTTCAAGAAGTTGACGTCGCGTAGCATTCTCGATCGCAGGTGCGTTCAGTCCGAGCAGTGCATGAGTACATGCTTCGCTGTCTGATGACTTCGTTCGCAGTTGCATCGCGAGCTATTCATGCTCTGAATGTTTCTCGAGTGCAGATAAACGTTAAGATCTATGCGTTCGATTCTGATGTGAGTTGCGAGAATGCTTTCAATCTTCTGAAGATCATCACGCATCTTTATCATCTTGTTGAATAAATGAGATCTTTGTGCTGAAGTTACATTGACATCTGCGATGCGTTTCTTGTATTTTTTCCATCATTGCTCTCATTGATCTTTGTGATATAACATTATTGCGATGCTATCGCTTATTGAAGTCATCGTAGAAAGATTGAATCATCTGCGTCTAGACTGCATTTTTGCGCCTTCTTGAATAGATGTATTCAGAAGCACTACTTTCTTGATGACAGAGAAGTGAGAGATGAAGCGATTAATTCTCATCAGTCGAACGCGTATGAGTTTACATGCTTGTCTAGTCTTTTGCGTTCTGTCATCGACTCGACTGCGTAATGTGACTTTATTCTGCAGCATATTCAGATGAACATGCAGTGAACTTATGTACATTTTGATCTTTAATGTTTCAATGCTTACTCTTTTGAATGCTTCTGCAACGTGATGTAGAGTCTGATTCTGCAGAGTTTCTAGTCTGCATTTCTTGTCTGACAGTTCTTCTTTCTTGTCGCGCTGATGTCAGATTGATGCTTCAAATGCAATTTCTGATCTCACTACAGCTGAGTACACTTGTCTCGCTTTTGTGAAAATTGTCTTTCATGTGAAGACTTCTAAACGACTAAGCGCAAGCATTTTTGTGACGTGACTCGCTTTTATCTGTTGAAGATGCGCGTCTCATTGCAGTTTCGTGTTCAGTTGCACTTCTAGAACTTGCACGTCTGACTTTGACTTAATCACTGAGCTTTCTATTTGTATGTTAATCATCATGTTAAATTTTCTTGATTTTCTAGTGAAATGTGTAAGCTCATATTTTTCTGATGCAAACATTGCATCATGAGTTCAAGCTCACTTTATGCAGACATTATGTGTCTTGCTCAGTGTTTTGCAAATTTCTTCAATGAATCTGTCATAGACTAAAATGTTGATGTCATTTATGAAGTTGTCAGAAACTGAGCTAGACTAGAAATACTATCAATATAAAAGACTGATATTATTATTATTACTTTGATAGAATTTAAATACAAAACAATACATCAGATAATGTATAAGATGAAAGATAAAGAGCAAAAGAAAAGAATGAGAACTTGACTTTTATATACATGAATCAAGCAGAATCAAGACTAGACAGTAGTTTTATTAACTTAAGTTTGCAGAAGTTTGCACACATGATTGAAATGATTGAAACAGAATCATTGAAACTAAATTAAGATGATGATGATTAGATTGATGACTTGATTCATTAAACTAGTTCAATGAATCAAGATTATTTAAAATATTGATGATCTATGTTTTAAATTGAATTGATAATCTGACATCATGACAGTAGTTTCTTTCTTCAAGACTGAGCTTCTGCAAGACAATGAGATAAAATAAGATGAAATGAGAAAGAATTGAAGATGAAGATTGAAACAAGATGAAAATTGATGTAAACACATTTTAATGTGATGAAGCACAGATGAAACTAGAATAGATCTGAGTCACATCTGAGTCAGATCTGAGCAAGATGTCTAAAAAGTAAGATGAGATGAGATGTATTTTAACATGATGATGTACAGTGAAATTGAAATACATCTGAATCACATTTGAATCAGATTTAAACGAGATATCTGAGTCAGATTTAAACAAGATCTGAGTCAGATCTGAGCAAGAGAAAGATGAAACACAGTTTAATGTAATGATGCACAGATGAAACTAGAATATATTTGAGTTACATCTGAATCAGATTTAAACAAGATGTCTGAGACAGATTTAGACAAAATCTGAGTCAGATCTAAGCTGAGTCAAGATAATGAAGATTGAACTTAAAGTTCTTGACATTGATATTGAGATATCACACATGACAGTACATGTGATTCTTCAATGACAGAGTTGACGAGATGATATTCATCAAGCATTTGCTCACAATTATTCAGAAGATGAAAAGACTTTCAAGTAAAAAAGTGATCTTTTCAATTGATGTAATACTTAAGCAGAAGTGAATTATAGTATCTATCATGCTTGAAGTTTAATATGCTGTTTACATATCAGAATCTTTTATCATTCTTGATGACAATGAGTTCTTGAAATTTCTGACGTTGACTTGAAAGAAAGTCACTTGCAATATGATTCAAAAGAATGACATGAAAGATTGAATGAATCTTCATGAATGTTGAAAGATTTAACTCAATGATCAAAGAATTATTCTTGAAGACATGCTTGATCTTGAAGAGATCAACATTACAATCATCTAACTTGATAACGAGATGAGCAATGCTGAGATTGCAAGCATTCAGTCAGACTTCATCTTCGATGAAGTATTTAAAACAAGAACGATGAAAGAGATTAACATTGAATTTGTAGATAATCTGAGCTATAAGCATCTTATTATGTAGATGCTCAGTTAATTTCTTCATTTTCTTGATGAACTTTTTGACATTGATTAACTTGTCTCAAGCTTAAAACATAAGATTCTCAAGCAGAGATTCAAAAGACTTGAAGTTTAAACGTGAGTTTTGACTTGAATTGATCAAGAAGAATGATGTTAGAATGATTGATAATGATGCATTATTGATGATGAATTCGACTTCAGAAAGTCACTTAACTCAATCATTTTGCATGTAGTTAACGAAGACTCAAAGATAATGCTTCATGATAGCATTGACTTTCTTGATTTGATTATTGATCTTAGAATGATATGTCGTTGATAACTTAACATTTATCTTCAGCATTTTACATATATGCTTTCAGACATTGAAGATGAATTGTGTATCTCGATCAGATATGAAGAACTCGAGTAAATCATGATGTTTTTAAACATGAGCATAGAAGCAGTTGATAACTTCTTCAACTTTCATAGAAGTGATGAGAATTAAATGTCTCATTTTGATAAGATGATCAATGAAGATTAGAACATATTTATATGTGATATTTATGAAGATACTGAGCGATAAAGAATTTACATAGTTCATGAAGACATCATGTCAACGACGTTCAAAGATTAAAAGAAAATGCAATCATTCTTGAGTTCATTGTTTAGAGAGTTTAAAACATGTGTATACATGACAATTTTATATGAAGTGTTGAACATATTTATAAATGTTTGATCATCAGTAGACTTGACTGATCAATTCATAACTTTTTGCTCTTTCTGAATGATCATCAACGACATTATCATGAGCGAGTTGAATGATACAAAGACGTAGTTTATCTGAGTTAAGCACATACTTTCTTTCTTGAAAGTACAGATGATTCTCATGTTCTTCACACTCAATTAAAGAAATCTTGTTGTGATGTTGTGCTTCATTGTGAAGTACTTCAATTATCTGAGCTGCGAATTTGTTATTGATTTCGATTTGCTTTCACAATGTCTGAGTGAGAATGTCAGCAGAATCTTGATCAAGATTCAGAATGTCTTGATCTAGCTGAAACTTGATGTTTTCAACGTTGAATTCTTCAATTTCTAGATTCATGAGAGCTAGAATTTGCAAAGATGCTGAAATAATTAAGAACAAATGTAACTGAACTGAATTTAGAACAATGATTTGTGATTGAAGCTTCATGACTTTGATGTTGAAGACATCAAGAACGAGATTCTCAACAATATTGAGATTTAAAACATGAATTTTCAGAATTGTTTGATGTTGATATTGATGTTGAGAATTGAATGTATTTCTCTCTTTAGAAAGATCTTCTGAGCGACGTGTCAGAGCATTCAACTTATCATTGATCTTGTCAAGATGATAAGCGATGTGATAGTTGAATTTAGACAGAAACTCACTTCAACAAGCTTAATGACGACTCAACTGCTTAATTGACATGAAATACTCAAGATTTTTATGATTTGTGATCATTTTGATAGAATAGATAAAGTCTTCAAGCTTTGATCATCATTTCTTGAAAGTGCAAACAATGATCATGAGTTCTTTATCATAAATCTCGTAGTTACACTCGATTGAGTTATGCTTCTTCAAAAAGTAAGCGACTAAATGAAGAATCTCATTCTCATCATATTGAGAAAGAATGTCTTTGAACACATAGTTTAAATCATTAATTTCTATCACAATCTTGTGATCTGAATTATAATGATGAAGAATAATCTTGAAAGTGAAGATTTTCTTAAGAATGTTGAATGCAATCTGACATTTCTGAAATCAGACAAAGAGTATTTCTTTTCTGATGAGATGAGTGAGCGAGATAGCTATTTTACTATAGTCATAAATGAATCTTCTATAGAAGTTCATGAAATCTAGAAAACTTTGAATGTCTTTAACGTTGATCAAGATGAATCAGTTGACAATGATGTTTATCTTAGAAGAGTTCATCTTAATCTCTTCAATGATGATTATCAATTCTAAATATGAGACTTAAGTGATGTGAAACTTACATTTGATTATATTCATCTGAAGATCTGCTTCTTGCAGCTTTCGCAGAATGAGCTTGACATGAATCTTATGCTTGAGTTCATTGTCGAAATAAATCAAAATGTCATTCAGATAAGCTGTATAAAACTTATTTAAATGTTCATGAAAAGTATTGTTGATATACTTCTGAAACAAGACAGATTCATTACATAGATTGAAAAGCATGACTAGATACTTGAATAATTCAAATTAAGTGCAAAAGATGATGAGAACTTCATCTTCTTCTTTGATTCAAAGTTGATTGAATGCAGAAATGATATTCAGCTTGATAAAGATTTTAACTTGATTCAGACAATTCAGTGTTTCTGAGATCAGAGACAGAGAATATCAATTCTTGATTGTGATAATGTTCAAATCTCAATAATTCACGCAGAAGTAAAGTTCTTCTTCAAGTTTCTTGATGAAGAGAACAGAGATGATCATCTGAAAGTGACTGACTTGAATGAAATCTTTGCTCAGATTCTCATTCAGATAACGACGAAGTTCTAGAATTTCATCATGATTCATGTTGTACAAAGCGAAGACTGAGAATTGAGCATCTTCTTTAAAATGTATGACATGATCATGAGCTTGATGCAAAGACAAAATATCAACATTCTTCTTAAAGAAAACATCTAGAAATTTGAAATATCTGAATGATAGAATTGTGATTGAATCGACATTCTTACTTTGTTGATAAACTTCAAGATCTTCTTGTGTCATGAATGCAGTCAAATGAAATTTCTTTTTCATTTGATGAAGATTCAAACGATGATTCTTATCATACATACTGTCTTGAGAACAAGATAAGAACTGAGCAAGAGTTGAACTGTTTTTTGAATGAACAGTCAAAGTTGCATGACGTAATTTTGACTCGTCAAAGTCTAAACTAAAAGATGAGATTGATTCAAGATTCAAGAAAACATTGATTTTCTTTAGAATGACGCTAAACACTTCAATGTCTTTGACATGAGCAGCATGATTAAAGCTTCAAGCTTTCAACTCAACTATGTCAAGTTGTATAAAAGATTGATTGAATTGATCTGCTTGAAAGACAACAGAAGTTTTAAAGAAAAAAGAATTTTAACACTTAATTTTTGATGAGTATTCTTTTTGAATGACTTGAAGAATACAATTAGAAGTTTCTTGTTTCAAATGAAAGACAAGATTGAATGAGATTTATTTCTTATGAATGAGCTGAATATTAGTTGACTTCTCATGAGTGAACGAAGAGTTATATTACTTTTTGTGAGCAGACGAGAAACTGAGTTACTTCTTGCAAGTGAATTGAGAATTGAATTGCTTCTTGTGAGTGAACTGAAAACTGAGTTACTTCTTTTGAGCAAATGAGAAACTAAATTGCTTCTTGCAAGCAAACTGAAAACTGAGTTGCTTCTTTTGAGCAAATGAAAAACTAAATTACTTCTTGCAAGTGAATTGAATGTTGAATTGCTTCTTGTGAGCAATTTGTAGACTGAATTACTTCTTGTGAGCAATTTATAAACTGAATTGCTTCTTGTAAATAATTTGTGAACTGAGTTACTTCTTGTGAATGAATTGAGAGCAAGATTGAAAGAAAGCTACTTTGTTAACTTTGAATGAGAAATTTTCTTCTTGTTGATTAAGATCATAGATCTTGACAAGAAATGAACAACAATAATTAAGATAAAAGAAGAAAGACAAGATGAGAATATTATGCTCAAAATTAACATCAATGACGTGATGATGAAGTCATGATAAACTCATGATGATGAAATATTGACTTAATTCAATGATATAAAAGAATAGTCTTTTAATGTGTTTATCAAGAATCATTGTGATTTCGATGATATAAGTAATGTCATTGATTAAAGTGACTTGATCATCAAATTCTTGAAGTCTGCAAGAATGAGTTAATTAATGCAAGAGAAAATGATGTTGTTGCGTGAAGAATTTATTCATAAAGACATAAATAAAGATTTCACTATCAATCAAAGTGAGAATGAGAACTCTAGATTGAGCTTGATGTAAAATACAGAATACTATCATGTGACTATCTTTGAATGTTGAATTGAATTCAAAGAGTTTCAAGACAGATTTAGCAGAAAACTTTCTATATGATTGAAGTAAGAGTGAAAAGATTGAAACTAGTAAACAAGATGATATGTATACAGATCTCTGAGCACAACTTAGCTCAAAGACTAAACTTTTCTTGCAAACAGCAAGACTTCTTCATTTATATTAATGATGTCATTATCATAAATGTTCATGATATGCAAAGTGAAGAACTTCTTATTTGAGCATTCTTTAGTGATTTTGCTTGAATGTTGTAATTTGCAGTAATAGCAAAGCTTTCACTTGTTGCAGATTTTCTTGATCTCAGAAATGATCAAAGTCTTATCTTGAATGATGATAATGACAAAGCTTAAATTCATTGATTCATTGAGAAATGAAAGAGAGAGAGATGAAGATACTGTTGAAACAACAGTCATAAAAATGATAATTTTTGAACTCAAAGAGTTATTAATCAATGCAGAAACATTCTTGACTTTGATGAATGAAATAATGATGAAGATGAAGTGAGATTGATGATGCTTAAGCTGCTGAAACTCTTCATTGATGTTAGAGAATGCTTGAATTCATTAATGAAAGATGAATGATTGAATTTCATCAAGATTTCATCAGAAAAAGATGATGACTTGAGTGAAATAATTGACATTGCACTTCAGACAGTTAATCAATGAAAAATCTTTCATCAAAGAATGTTCTTTCTTTTGATAAAAGAGATTGTAATAATGAACAAAGTTATTCATGTCTTGCTTCAGAATTTCATGAAAATATAAATGAACATTTTCTGTCTTGAAAGAATTGTTGCAGCAATGATGCAACTTGTATCATTAATCTGCAAAGATGAAAATGATACAAAGATTATTGATTTAATATTGACTCATTAGATTGTGAATCTTCTTATTTATGATGAGTCGTGACTCGACATAAATGATCTTGACTCGATGAAAGAAATAATGATCATCATTCATATTCATGCGCTGTATCAGACTCTGCTCTTATGCATTCAATTGATCTTTGTTTCTCTCATACTTAAGTATGTCAAGAAGCTTCTTGAATCTAAAAGTAATGAAGACAGCAACAAAGTTTGCAAAAAGATGAACAACAAAGAAAGATTGATTGTTTAAGATTTGTGTGATGATTTGAACTATCATTACAAGAGACTGAGAATTCAATTCTATATAAACTAAAGATCTGAGAATAATGAACAAGAATGAGATGATAACATCATGTTGTTGAACTTGATTTTGAAGCTCTTGCATTATGCGAAAGATCTCAACTGAATTTTCGATCATACTTTGAGCAAACTGTTTAACAGCATGCTCATTGTTGATCAAGAGATTGTGAGATAATTTCATTTAAGTGAAAGAATAACTAGATGAGATTTCAATGTATGAAAATGTTGCAGAAAGTGTAGATCTTTCATAATGTCAGAAACTGAGCTAGATTAAAGATATTATCAATATAAAAGACTGATATTATTATTATTACTTTGATAGAATCTAGATACAAAACAATACATCAGATAATGTATAAGATGAAAGATAAAGAATGAAAGAAAAGAATGAAAGCTTGACTTTTATATACATGAATCAAGCAAAATCAAGACTAAACAATAGTTTTATTGACTTAAGATTGCAGAAGTTCATGCACATGACTGAGATGATCAAAACAGAATCGTTGAAACTAAATTAAGATGACAATGATTAGATTGATGACTTGATTCATTGAACTAGTTTAATGAATCAAGATTATTTAAAATATTAATGATTTATGTTCTAAATCAAGTTGATGATCTGACATCATGACATTAAGTTACATAGTTGAATGAGCATGCAGCTTTCTAAAAAATAGAGAGACGTTGCTGATATTCAATGAGCAAACGAGCACTATGCATGAGATTAACGCAAACATATCTCAAGAATTTCTCATTTCATTGATTCTCTTTCTATTTTTCAACGCAAGTTTAATTGAAAAATGCAAAGCATTGAGAATCAAAATTGAAGTGCTTGACTTTTGTCATGATGTCAGATCATCAACTCAATTTAAAACATAAATCATTGATATTTTAAATAATCTCGATTCATTGAACTAGTTCAATAAATCAAGTCATAAATCTAGTCATCATCATCTTAATTTAGTTTCAGTAATTCTGTTTTAATCATTTCAATCATATGCGTGAACTTTTGCAATCTTAAATCAATAGAACTACTGTCTAGTCTTAATTTTGCTCAATTCATGTATATAGAAACTGAGTTCTCATTCTTTTCTTTCATTCTTTGTCTTTCATCTTGTATATTATCTGATGTATTATCTTGTATTTAGATTATATCAAAGTAATAATAATAATATCAATCTTTTATATTGATAGTATCTTTAATTTAGCTCAGTTTTTGACATTATGAAAGATCTACACTTTCTGCAACATTTTCATACATTGAAATCTCATTTAGTTATTCTTTTGCTCAAATGAAGTTGTCTCACAATTTCTTGATCGATGATGAGCGTGCTGTTGAACAGTTCGCTCAAAGTATGATTGAAAATTCAGTCAAGATTTTTCGCATAATGCAAGAGCTTCAAAATCAAGTTCAACAACATGATGTCATCATTTCATTTTCATTCATCATTTTCAGTTCTTCAATTTATATAAAATTGAATTTTCAGTTTCTTGCAACAATAACTCAGATCATCACACAAATCTTGAATAATCAATCTTCTTTCATCGTTCATCTTTTTGCAAACTTTGTTGCTGTTTTCATTGCTTTTAGATTCAAGAAGCTTCTTGACATATTTGAATATGAGAAAAACAAAGATCGATTGAATGCATGAGAGCAGAGTCTGATACAGCGCATGAACATGAACGATGATCATTATTTCTCTCATCGAGTCAAGATCATTTATGTTGAATCATGATTCATCATAAGTAAGAAGACTCACAATCTAATGAATCAATATCAAGTCAATGATCTTTGTATCATTTTCATCTTTGCAGATTGATGACACAAGTTGCATCATTATTATAACAACTCTTTCAAGACAGAAAATGTTCATTTATATTTTTGTGAAACTCTGAAGCAAAACATGAATAGCTTTGTTGACTACTATAATCTCTTTTATCAAAAGAAAGAACATTCTTTAATGAAAGATTTCTCATTGATTGACTGTTTGAAGTGCAATGTCAATTATTTCACTTAAATCATTGTTTTCTTCTGATGAAATCTTGATGAAATTCGATCATTCATCTTTCATCAATGAATTCAAGCATTCTCTAACATCAACAAAGAGTTTCAGCAGCTTAAGCATCATCAATCTCACTTTATCTTCATCATCATTTCATTCATCAAAGTCAAGAGCATCTTTGCATTGACTAGTAACTCTTTCAGTTCAAAAATTATCATTTTTATGACTGTTGTTTCAACAGTATCTTCATCTCTCTCTCTTTCATTTCTCAATGAATCAATGAATTTAAGCTTTGTCATTATCATTATTCAAGATAAGACTTTGATCATTTCTGAAATCAAGAAAATCTTCAACAAGTGAAAGCTTTGCTACTACTGCAAATTGCAACATTTGAGCAAAATCATTAAAGAATGCTCAAATAAAAAGCTTTTCACTCTGCATATTATGAATGTTTACGACAATGATATCATTAATATAGATGAAGAAGTCTTGCTGTTCATGAGAAAAGTTTAGTTTTTGAGCTAAGTTGCGCTCAAAGATTTGTATACATATCATCTTGTTTACTAGTCTCAATCTTTTCACTCTCACTTCAATCATATAGAAAGTTTTCTGCTAAATTTATCTTGAAACTCTTTGAATTCAATTCAACATTCAAAGATAATTACATGATAGTATTTTGTATTCTACGTCAAGCTCACTTTAAAGTTCTTGTTCTCATTTTGATTGATAGTGAAGTTTTTGCTTATGTCTTTTTGAATAAATTCTTTGCGCAACAACATCATCTTTTCTTGCATCAATTAACTCACTTTCACAGACTTCAAGAATTTGATGATCAAGTCGCTTTAATCGATGACATTACTCATGTTGTTGAAATCACAATGATTCTCGATGAACACATTAAAAGACTATTCTTTTATGTCATTAAATTAAGTCAATATCTCATCATTATGAGTCTATCATGACTTCATCATCACATCATTGATATCAATTTTGAGCACAATATTCTCATCTTGTCTTTCTTTTTCTGTCTTAATTATTGTTACTCATCTTTCGTCAAGATCTATGATCTTAATCAACAAGAAGAAAATTTCTTATTCAAAGTTAACAAAGTAGCTTTCTTTCAATCTCATTCTCAATTCACTCACAAGAAGCAACTCAGTTCATAAATCATTCACAAGAAGCAATTCAATCTACAGATCATTCACAAGAAGTAATTCAATCTATAGATTGCTCACAAAAAGTAATTCAATACTCAGTTCGCTCATAAAAAGCAATCTAGTTTTTCATTTGCTTAAAAGAAGCAACTCAGTTTTCAGTTTGCTTGCAAGAAGCAATTTAGTTTCTCATTCACTCAAAAGAAGTAACTTAGTTTTCAATTCACTCACAAGAAGCAATTCAATTCTCAATTTACTTGTAAGAAGTAACTCAGTTTCTCATCTGCTCACAAAAAGTAATATAACTTTTTGTTTGCTCATGAAAAGTTAACTAATACTCAGCTCGTTCACAAGAAACAAATCTCATTCAATCTTGTTTTTCATCTGAAACAAGAAGCTTTTAATCATATTCTTCAAGTCATTCAAAAAGAATACTCATCAAAAATCAAGTGTCAAAATTCTTCTCTTTCTAAAACTTCTGTTGTCTTTCAAGCAGATCAATTCAATCGATCTTTTATACAATTTAACATAGTTAAGTTGAAAGCTTGAAGCTTTGATCATGCTGCTCATGTCAAAGACATTGAAGTGTTTAACATTATTTTAAAGAAAATCAATGTTTTCTTGAATCTTGAGTTAATCTCGTCTTCTAGTCTAGACTCTGACGAGTCAAAATCGCGTCACACGACTTTGATTGTTCATTCAAAGAACAGTTTAACTCTTGCTCAGTTCTCGTCTCATTCTTAAGACAGTATGTATGATAAAAATCATCATTTGAATCTTCATCAAATGAAAAAGAAATTTCATTTAATTGCATTCACGACACAAGAAGATTTTGAAGTCTATTGACAAAGTAAGAACGTCGATTCAGTCACAATTTTATCATTCAGATATTTTGAGTTTCTAAATGTCTTTTTCAAGAAGAACATCGATATTTTGTCTTTACATCAAGCTCATAATCATGTTATACATTTTAAAGAAAATGCTCAACTCTCAGTCTTCGCTTTGTACAACATAAGTCGTGACAAAATTCTAGAACTTCGTCATTATCTGAATGAGAATCTGAGCAAAGATTTCATTTAAGTCAGTCACTCTCAGATGATTGTCTTTGTTCTCTTCATCAAGAAACTCGAAGAAGAACTTTGCTTCTGTGTGAACTATCGAGATCTGAACGCTATCACAGTCAAGAATTGATATTCTCTGTCTCTGATCTCAGAAACGCTGAATCATCTGAATTGAGCTAAAATCTTTATCAAGCTGAATATCATTTCTGCATTCAATCAACTTTGAATCAAAAAAGAAGATGAAGCTTTCATCATCTTTTGCACTTGATTTGAATTATTCAAGTATCTAATCATGCTCTTTAATTTATGTAATGAGTCTGTCTTGTTTCAGAAGTATATCAACAATACTTTTTGCAAACATTTAAATAAGTTCTGTACAGCTTATTTGAATGACATCTTGATCTATTTTGACAATGAACTCAAGCACGAGATTCATGTCAAGCTCATTCTGTGAAAGCTGCAAGAAGCAAATCTTCAGATGAATATAATCAAATGCAAGTTTCACGTCACTCAAGTCTTGTATTTAGAATTGATAATCATCATCGAAGAGATTAAGATAAACTCTTTTAAGATAAACATCATTGTTAACTGATTTATTTTGATCAACGTTAAAGACGTTCAAAGTTTTCTAGATTTCGCGAACTTCTATAGAAGATTCATCTATGACTATAGTAGAATAACTATCTCGCTCACTCATCTCATCAGAAAAGAGATACTCTTTGTCTGATTTCAGAAATGTCAGAATGCATTCAACACTCTTAAGAAAGTCTTCACTTTCAAGATTATTCTTTATCACTATAATTCAGATCACAAGATTGTGATAGAAATTGATGCTTTGAACTATGTATTCAAAGACATTTTCTTTCAGTATAATGAGAACGAGATTCTTTATTCAGTTACTTACTTTTCGAAGAAGCATAACTCAGTTGAGTGTAACTACGAAATATATGATAAAGAACTCATGATCATTGTTTGCGCTTTCAAGAAATGATGATCAGAGCTTGAAGACTTTATTTATTCTGTCAAGATTGTTAAAGATCAGCATAGAGCGAGTCATATGAATGTCATTTAACTAATAGATAAATGCTAAGAAAGAAAAGTATCTACAGAAAAGAACTTAATTCTTATATGTGTGTTTCTCAGCTCTGTGCTAAACTCGATTGAGTTGACATCTTACACATATGATGCAGAGTTTCAATGACATCACTTCTAGCTTGAATGCTCACTAGACTCGATTAAAATGAAATCAAGATAAAGACTAGAAAGAATAAATGAAGACTAGAATCATAACATTATCTTTCTCTTTTGAATATTCATGTTTGCATGAATGTTGTTTCTTAGTGCGCTTTTCTTGAATATTTGATATGAAAGTCATTGATCATCTCTTGAGCGTTCATAAATTCGTTGTCGTCAGCGTTATATCAGTTGAGATCGTTGTCATAACTCTTTTATTTAACTCGATATTGAAGTTATCTTCAATATCATCAAGAGTTTAATATATTGTCGATTTCTCATTCGTCTTCATCGTTTATCACTATTGATCTCGAGAATTCATTCTTCTGATCAGACAGAGAGTCATTAACGACAAGACGAAGAAGTTCTGAATGAAATACATCGTGTATACACATAGTCTCAAGTAGTTTCAATTTATAGAATGAGTCAATGAAATCAATGATCTGAAAAGAATTGAGCATCTTGTCATTCAATTTTTTGAAAAATCTCGCTGTAATGATGTTTCGTTCATTCAGAAACACTCTTGATTCAATCTTGTAATTGATCTTCTTTCTATGCTTATTAGCTTGATTCATCATTTGTTCTCGTGTTTTGATCAGAGCTTCACGAGCGAAGATCAATGTTTTATTCATTTGTTTAAATATATTCTTGACTCGATTAATCTGCAAGCGTTCACGAGTGCTTTCATACTCAATGATGTCAGAGTTGAAGCTCATACAAGAATGAAAGCTCTTGTTCATGAAAAAGAGAATCAAGAAGATGACTGAGAACAAGATGTTATTGTTGACAAACTCGATCATGAGTAGTCACTTAGATCAGTCATTCTGCATATACGAACAGAAGAATTGAAGATATCGCTTGACATTCTGATTGACTCGTTCGCTTTGATCGTTGATCTGAGAATGATAGACGATGAACAATTGAAGAAAATTGTTCAGTCGTTTGCAAAGAAACTTTCATAGTATAAAGATGAATTGCGAATCTCAATCAGATACTATGAAGCTTGATAAATCATGAGTTCAATATACTCATTGAATCAGCATTTCAGCTGTCTTTTCGACAGTGATATCTTCATCATCAATGATGCAAGAAATATAATGCCTTTCTTTTGACAATCTGCAGATAATCGTCAGAATAGCGTTGTACTCGCTTGAATCAAATAGATTGATAATGAAGTTCATTGTTATGTCTTGTCATCGCTGTTCAGATATTGATAGAGATTGAAGCAAGTCATTTGATTTATCTCTAGATGTCTTTGAACGTCGACAGATATAGCAGTTTCAAATATATTGATCTATCGTTTTTCGTATGAATGATCAATAGTAGTTTCGCTTTATGACTTTCACAGTTCTAAGAATATCAGAATGATCAACTGATGATTGATCATGCATCTCACGAATCAGATTCATTTGTAGAAGCTCGTTGAATGAGATTTATAACTGACTATCATGATACAAGATTTTATTCTGAGTTCAACAATTCTTCAATTTGATATCTTCATATTGTGTCTCATCTCTTGCTATTACTTCGCGAAGTAGCGTACAATTCTCGTCGATTTCATTAGTCTCAAGAATCTGTTTATAGATTGATTCACTGATGTTCTTCTCTAGATCAGCAATTTTCATTCGATTCAAAGTCAGAATAGTGATTCATTGATAACGAACGCGCTCATCTTCTGAATCTCTGAGCACAACGTCAGCTCAACGAGTTAATGCATTGATCTTGATGTTCTGTTTGTCAGATCAATACATTATTCTGAAGTTGAAGTCAATAAGCTTCTGAACTCAGCGCATCTGACGTCTGCTCAGCTCTTTATCTTTCATCAACGAGATGAGCGCTTGATGATCGATGAACATCTTGATAGAAATGTCAGTTAGCTTCAGTTTGAATCATCAGTGTTCAAATGCTTAAATGATGATCAAAAGTTCTTTATCATATATTTCGTAGTTGCATTCAGCAGAAAACATGTTCTTGCTATAGAAGACAATTGAATGTAGTACTTCTTCGTCATCATATTGAGAGAGAACTTCATTGTTGACGTAGTTGAATGAGTTAATTTCAAGAATAGTCTCACGAGTTTGATCAAAGTGACGTAGTATAAAAGTCTCGATCATACATTTCTTCATATGATCAAAGACGATCTGACAGACTTCATTTCATTTAAATATGATCTTTTTTTGAATGAGTTGAATCATTGAACGAACAATTTTCGAAAAGTTCTTGATGAAGCATTGATAGAAATTGCAGAAGTCAATGAACAACTGTATCTGAGTGAGATTGATGAGAATAGATCATTCAATGATCATCTGTATCTTTCGAGAATTCATTTTTAGTCTCTTGATGAATATCAATAGTTCTAGAAAGATGATTTTCTGCACATGAAACTTGCATTTGTTTATGTCTATCTGTAGATCGATCTCTTGTAGTCTATGCAAGATCAATCATACATGTCACTTGTGTTTCTTCAAGATCTTGCTATAAATAATAATGTCATCTAGATAAATCTGACAAAACTGATGTAAATATTTGAACAACACGTCATTCATATAGTGTTGATAAAACGTTGATTTGTTTGTTAATTTGAAGAGCATTACATGATATTTGTATGAGGCAAAGAAGATAATAAAGATAGTCAAATCTTCGCTATCTGAATGCATACGTAGTTTATTGAACGCGACAATGATATTCAATCGAATCAGATACTTGCTTTCTTGTATACGAGCGAGAGTCTCGTCTATCAATGACAAAGAATAATGATTTCGTTTGATCAAAGCATTGAGCTTTCTGTAATCGACGCAGAAACGCAGACTTTCGTCTTTCTTTTCGATGAACAAGATGAGCGAGACGTATGATGCAAAGCTGAAGAAAATGAACTCTTTGTTTAGATAATCAATCAAATATTTCTTTATCTTCTGAAGCTTGTGATCAAACATCTGATATAGTCTGCTTCAAGAGAGCATTTCTTCATTGATCAACTCAATTTTGTGATCATAGAAACGATGCAATGATAGCTGATCGATTATTGCTCGATCGAAGATGTTTAAATAGTCGTGATATTCAGAGAAAAGCTTGATCTTGACTTGCTTGAGAACTTCAGCGTGAAAAAGCTCATGCAAATTCACTTCTTCAGACTTGTTTTCAGCTGTAGTTATGAGTCAATCGATTTTTGAGATGATAACAGCAAAGATCTTGATGTCTGAACGTTTGACTAACATTCTATATGTCGCTGTTTCTATCATTGCTATGTTCATTGAACTGAAAGAGAATGATTTCAGACTGAACGTTCATTTAGAATTGACGCTAGTCAAAGTCACGCAGCGCTGTTTTAACTGTTCAATGAACTTCTTGTTTTGACTGAATTGAGATGTAACGAAAGTGAAAGATCTCTTCAATATATGAGTAGAAGTCAAGCTCTTTCGTTTCGTGATTGATTTATTGCTTGAGAATAGAGCAATTGATTTCTGACTAGTAGGGTTGAAATTCGAAAATCGAAGAAAATCGGTTCGCATATCAATTACTAGGTCGATTTTGTTCATTCATGTTTTTTCAAGAATCATTTGATGTTGATCTAATTGAATGATCAACATAGAAGCTGTGTCAATCATATGATCTTGAACAGTTAGATTCAAATAGATAGCATGAGTAATGAGTTTCTTAGCATAATGATCGTTGAATTCTCGAATTGACTTCGCTTTGATCAAAGTCAGAAGCTCAATTTGCAACTGATCACAAACAATCTGCACGATCACTTCATCAATGAACGAATAGTCAGCAGCTTTGATGTCAATCAATGACTTCAATGAGTAACTAATTTCATTGTTAGAAAGTACACATTCAGTAGTCAAAGATTCAGAAGCAAAAGAATCATCTGACATGCTCATCGTTGAAGAAATTAACACATCTTTCATTGCGTCTTTGATGAAAGTCTCTAGTTTTTTGCCTCGTTATTCTCGAAAGAAGACATTTTCTCATTCTCTTTATTCTTCGAAATGATGATTTTATGTAGATGAGAGATGAAAGCTCAAGAAGTCAAAGTACTGATCTTGTTCTGAGAGCAATTCTTGAACAAGTGATTTGAGATCTTGCAGATGTAGCAGATGATAGACGATTTCGCTCGATCAGACTCAGAAGTAGAAAAGATGATAGACTTAACATAATCAATTATTGAAGTCATCACTGACAATGAAGTAATGCATTTGTCAGATACGACAGTGACTTTGACGATGACAGTGCAACGTTCGCTGTGTAGCTAATAGTTGACTCGCTGTTTATTATTCACATCTTGAAGAAATTTCTTTAAACGAGAGAGCGAAGTAAAGTTCTCTGAACAGACTGATAGAATTTTCTGCAAGCGATTGTTGATTTTATTCTGAAGATCATTCATCAGAATGCAATCATCATAATCGAGATAGCTGAATAGCTTCATAAAGTCAAAGTAGAAGACATTGAAAGACTTGTCTGCTTGTCTCAGAGTGTTGTATTCGCGTCGAGACTTTCAATACTTATTCAGTTCATTGTATATTTCTTTCAAATGATCAAATAGCTCGTAAATCGAAGTGAATAAATTCGAAGAATCAAAACAACGTCGAGCGAAGATGTGCTTTGCAGCGTCATCTTCTAGTCTAGATATTATGTAAATAATACAGATGATCTCATCATCGAATTGATTGACATTAACAATCAGCTTGTCATTCATCTTGTTTCTTCAATTTTCTCAACTCGATTCATCTTCATCAGTGAATATAGATGAGTTCGAAAATTTGTAGAATCGATAATGATCATTTGCGAATGATTTGAACGATGATTTGAACGTCTCTTGTCAAGTATGATTCTCGATAGAAGCTTGCAACTCGATATCTTGTTGAGATAGATGATTCGTAGTAGATTGAGACTCAGTAGACTGTCGAGATCAAAGCTGTTTCTCTTTGAGTTTCAACATTTTCTTTCGTAGTCGAGTGTTAATCTTTTCTAGAATGTTTATTGTTGTGCAATTGATCTCTAGCTGTTTCAGTCTCTGAGTATGTTCAACTTGTAGAACGATTCAATGCTCATTGCATTTCAAAGTCATGTTTCATTGATCTCTTAGCTCATTTAACATCTTGATGATCTCGTTCGACTGATCAAGAACTCACTGACGTAGTTGTTCTTCAATCTTGATGTTTCATGAGATTGCGACATTCTGAGATTCAGCTGAAGCATCGAAAGAAAGAAGAAAAACTCGTTTATTTGCAATGCTTCTAAGCAGATGAGTCGTTCGAGATTCGACTGGTTCGAAGTCGCGTGTCATGATGAGAAATTAAGATAAAGATAGAGATAGATATGTAAGTGTGTAATGATTGATTGTGATAAAGTTGAGTGAGTGATTTGATAAATTTGAGTAAAAATAATTCAAAGAATTTCTTGTGAATTTTCTGAATAAACGAAGTAGATTATTTCATATCATCTACACATTGATAGCAGAGTAGTTGATTAGCATTTATCTACTGTTAGAAATCAGCATAGAGCGAGTCATATGAGTGTCATTTAACTAATAGATAAATGCTAAGAAAGAAAAGTATCTACAAAAAAGAACTCGATTCTTATATGTGTATTTCTCAGCTTTGTGCTAGACTCAATTGAGTTGACGTCTTACACATGTGATGCAGAGTCTCGATGACATCACTTCTAGCTCAAATGCTCACTAGACTCGATTAGAATGAAATCAAGATGAAGACTAGAAAGAATAAACAAAGACTAGAATCATAACAGAGATGATCACGAATCACAAAAATCTTGAGTATTTCATGTCAACTAAGCAGTTGAGTTATCATCAAGCTCGTTGAAACAAGTTTCTGTCTAGATTCAACTATCACATCACTTATCATTTTGACAAGATTGATGATAAGTTGAATGCTTTGACATGTCATTCAAAAGATCTTTCTAAAGAGAAAAATACATTTGATTCTCAACATCAATATCAACATCAGACAATTTTGAAAACTCATGTTTTAGATCTTAATATTGTTGAGAATCTCACTCTTAACATCTTCAACATCAAAGTCATGAAGCTTCAGTCACAAATCATTGCTCTAGATTCAGTTCAGTTACATCTGTTCTCAACTATCTCAGCATTCTTGCAAATTTTAACTTTCATGAATCTAGAAATTGAAAAATTTGATGTTGAAGATCAAGTTTCAGCTAGATCAAGACATTCTGAATCTTGATGAAGATTCTGCTGACATTTTCACTCAAACATTGTGAAAGCAAGTTGAAATCAATGACAAATTCACAGCTCAAATAATTGAAGTGCTTTGCAATGAAGCATGACATCACAACAAGATTTTTTTAATTGAGTATGAAGAACACGAGAATCATCTGTACTTTCAAGAAAGAAAGTACGTGCTCAACTCAGATAAACTACGTCTTCATATTATTCAGCTCGCTCATGATAATGTCATTAATGATCACTCAGAAAGAGCAAAAAGTTATGAACTGATCAGTCAAGTTTATTGATGATCAAACATTTATAAGTATGTTCAACGCTTTGTATGAAACTGTCACGTGTGCACACGTTTCAAGCTTTCTAAATAATAAACTCAAGAATGATTGCATTTTCTTTCAGTCTTCAAACGTTGTTAACGTGATATCTTCATGAATTATGTAGATTTTTTATCGCTCAATATCTTCATGAATATCACATATAAATAAGTTCTAGTCTTCATTGATCATCTTATCAAAATGAGACATTTAATTCTCATCACTTTTATGAAAGTTAAAGAAACTATCAATTACTTCTATGCTCATGTTTGAAAACATCATGATTTACTTGAGTTCTTCATGTTTAATTGAGACACACAATTCATCTTTGATGTCTGAAAGCATATGTGTAAAATGTTGAAGATAAACATTAAATTATCAACAATGTATCACTTTGAGATTAATGATCAAATCAAGAGAGTCAATGCTGTCATGAAGCATTATCTTCAAGTCTTCGTCAACTACATGCAAGATGACTGAGCTAAGTGACTTTCTGAAGTTGAATTCATCGTCAATAATGCATCATTATCAATCACTTTAGCATCATTCTTCTTGATCAATTTAAGTCAAAACTCATGTCTAGACTTTAAGTCTTTTGAGTCTCTGTTTGAGAATCTTATGTTTCAAGCTTGAGATAAGTTAATCAATGTTAAAAAGTTCATCAAGAAGATGAAGAAATTAACTGAGCATTTACATGATGAAATGCTTATAACTCAGATCATTTATGAATTCAATGTCAATCTCTTTCATCATTCTTGTTCTAAATACTTCGTTGAAGATGAAGTCTGACTGAATGCTTGCAATTTCAGCATCGCTCATCTTGCTGTTAAGTTAAATGATTATAACGTTGATCTCTTCAAGATCAAGTGTATCTTCAAGAACAATTCTTTGATCATTGAGTTAAATCTTTCAATATTCATGAAGATTCATTTAATCTTTCATGTCACTTTTCTGAATCATATCGCAAGTGATCTTCTTTTGAATCAACGTCAAAAATCTCAAGAACTCATTATCATCAAGAATGATGAAAGATTCTGATATGTAAACAGCATATTAAACTTCAAGCGTGATAAATGTTATAATTCATCTTTGCTTAAGTATTACATTGATTGAAAAGATCACTTTTTTACTTGAAAGTTTTTTCATCTTCTGAATAATTGTGAGCAAATGCTTAATGAATATCATCTCGTCAATTCTGTCGTCGAAGAATCACATATACTGTCATGTGTGATGTCTCAATGTTAATGTCAAGAACTTTAAGTTCAATCTTCATCATCTCAATTCAGCTCAAATCTGACTCAGATCTTGTTTAAATTTATTTCAGACATCTTGTTTAAATTTGACTTAAATGTGACTCAGATGTATTCTAGTTTCATCTGTGCATCATTACATTAAACTGCATTTCATCTTTCTTTTACTCAGATCTGACTCAGATCTTGTTTAGATCTGATTCAGACATCTTATTTAAATCTGACTCAGATGTGATTCAGATGTATTTTAATTTTGCTATACATCATTATGTTAAAATGCATCTCATCTCATCTCACTCTTCAAACATTTTACTCAAATTTGACTCAGATGTGACTCAGATTTATTCTAGTTTCATCTGTGCTTCATCACATTAAAATGCATTCACATCAATTCTTATTTCATTTCAATCTTTATCTTTGATTCTTTCTCATTTTATCTTGTTTCTTCTCATCATCTTGCAGAAGCTCAGTCTTGAAGAGAAAAGTTACTGTCATGATGTCAGATCATCAACTCAATTTAAAACATAAATCATTAATATTTTAAATAATCTCAATTCATTGAACTAATTCAATGAATCAAGTCATCAATCTAGTCATCATCATCTTAATTTAGTCTCAACAATTCTGTTTTAATCATCTCAGTCATATGTGCAAACTTCTGCAATTTTAAGTCAATAAAACTACTGTCTAGTTTTGATTCTGCTTAATTCATGTATATAAAAGTTGAACTTTCATTCTTTTCTTTTGCTCTTTGTCTTTCATTTTATACATTATTTGATGTATTATCTTGTATTTAAATTCTATCAAAGTAATAATAATAATATCAGTCTTTTATATTGATAATATCTTTAATCTAGCTCAGTTTCTGACACTCAACATTCTTCTCATTTTCAATGTGTGCAGCAGTTTGATTTGCAAGACTCAATTAAACGCTTTGATGATATTTAAACTTAGCATAAAGATCATGTACTTGATTTTGCAGTCTCACACAATGTGAACTTGATCTACTAGTAAATTTAACGTCAAGATCATGAATCATTTGCATCTCGTTCTCATTTGAGCATTTGAAAGCATGTGATGAGTCTCAACTATGTCACTCAGTCTTTTGATCATAATTGACTCTAGAGCTTTGCTCATGATATCAAGCAAAGCGATGAGTCGATATGTCTTTAAATCAATATAATCGCTTTTTCTTGATTTATGTAACACTATTGTTTAAGTCTTTTTGAACTGCTTCAAGTGATATTTGTGTATCACACATGCGTTGAATAAACTCATCAGCACTGAGATCAGTTCTGTGAGATTTGCTTGAAGTGCTTTGTTTGAAATTTCAGAAATGTCTGATGCTTTGTTCATCTTTACTTGTTTAATTGCTCACTTCATCTCATCTTCTGAAATGCGTGAATCTGATGATACTGCTAAAGATATGAATGAATCTGAAATGTCATTAATGTCTGCTTGTGAGAATGAAGAAAAGAATTTTTCTTGCAGCATCTCGATTTTTTCTTCAAACGTTGTTATCATGTGATCAGTATCACTTCATTTCAATGATGAAAACTGAGAAAGCTTTTTAGATAACTGACTTTCAATTCTGACTCATTTTGCAAAGCATCATATCGATTTCAATGTGTCGCTTAGCTCATGCATTTGTGATCTAAAGTGTGCACATTTTGTTTGTCTGATAATCTTGTTTTTGTGATCATTATGTTTCAAATATTCATTTCATGTCTTTAATGTATCTTGTGTTTTTCATATGATTTGCAGTCATCTTGATTTCATTACTACTTTGAAGCAGCTTTAATTTCAGAAGTTTCTTGCTCAATTTGATGATTTTGCTCAAAGAGTAAACTTCTCAATGATCTTTTATAGTACTTTGATGATTTCTGTCACTCTGTCATTCATTTCAGCTCTGCTGTTCAGAGAGCAATCTGACAAAAAATATATTCGCAAATAAGCACTCAGTGCTTCTGTGTTCATTTTTTTTCAGAGTCGACGAGTCGAGAGCTGCACTGAGATTGTTTGTAAATTTAGCTCTGTGACAATTGAAAGATGATCTGATCTCTGATGTAGATCAATTCGTACTTTGCACTTGCATGTCATAGACTATATTTTCTCGCTGCTAAAGACTAAATTTATTGTCGTAAACTGATTGTGAGTCTTGCAAGTGATTGTGTCTGATTTCAACAGTAGTTTCAATCTTGCATTTGTAATAACGTTTAGTAGAGTATCAATCATCATATGTCGAGTGAAGCATCTTCATTTTTCTCAGTGTGAATGATGTAAATTGAAATCTTCTACGACTAGTTGTTTGCAATCATTCTTGAGTAGTTCATTTAAGCGAAAAATAGTTGAGAGTCTCTCTGTGAATGTGCTGAATAGTGAGCTTAAGTTGTAAATGTTTAAAAGTCTTAACATCTGCATTTCATCATCTGTGTTGCAAGTTAATATTCTGATTGAGCAGATGTTTGACTCAACTGTTTCTACTGTTCACTGATCAAGTCTTAAGCATTTGTTAACATATATGCATGTTCTTGACTGAAAGAATGAGTTTTTCACTAGATAAAAGAAGTTGTGAGCTGAGCTAAATGATTGCAAGTCGTTAATGTTGCGTTCTTGCTTCTGTATGATTACTATGTCAAATCTGCGAACTTCTCTGTTGATCAAGAATGATTCTTGAATCTTTAATGACTTTCTGATGTTGTACTGTAGAATTTGTAGAAAGAGTTGTTTTGTCATAAAGTTATTTATAGCTGTTGTTGACTCTGCGCTGAAAAGACTCTTTGTATGCTTTTGATCACTGAGAATCTTTCATACTTTCTGATTGAATGTTTCTGAGTTTGCTCAGATGTTGTCTTATCTGAGTCGCTAGTCGCGCATAAGAAGAGATCAACTCATCTCTTCTTGACTTCTATCATCTGTCATGTTGATTCAACATTTTGATTGCGTGTTTTCAACATGATGATTGCTGAGCTCAAAAAGTTCGTTGAATCTGCAAAGTCTGTTGAACTCAACGAATTCATTGAGTTTAAAGAGTTTGAAAACAGCGAGAGAAATGTGCAATTGTATTTTAACACTTTTAAATATTTGATCAATCTGTTTCTGTAGATTTCTGACATCTGTTTCATCTGCTGTCATCATTTGAGACAGATGCATCTTCAGAGTTCATGATCTTCATTGCAATTGATGCAACGTCTTCTATTTGAAGACATCATGCACTCTTCAATGTGATGTTTGTCTGCGTATTTAGTGCAGCGTTGTTTCTTCTTGCAGAATCTGATCATATGATCAAATTTGAAGCATTTGTAGCACTGAGTGATGTGACAGTTCTTTTCAAACAGTTCACATGAGCATTCTTGATACAAGTCTAGCATGCTCTTGTTCATTAGTCAATTTATCATCGCTTCAATTGCAATCTTTACAATGAGTGACAAGTGAATCTTCTCGCTTTTGACTACTTTCTTGAGTCAGACTATTCTTAGAATCTTTAAATTTTCATGAAGTTTTGCGTTGTCTTTTATCAATCTTTTAATGATCACTTTCTGATTGCTTGTGTTTATTGTGATGTGTACTTCATGTGCTAGCACAGCGAAGATTCGATGCATTATACGCGTTAAGTTCGCGATTTCTTTTGCTCATGTTTGAGATCTTTTCAGATTTGCTCGAGCTTCTGAACTCATTGCGTGAAGTGTGATGTCTTCACTTTCAAGCTTGCGAAGAAACATGATTAAATCTTTTTGAGCTGTCGACATGTTTGTGATTTCTTGAAGAATCTGTTCAATAGATTTCTTTTGTATCTTCTCTATTTTCTTTCTTTCTGCTATCTTCATCATGACTTCTCATCTCTTGCGAAGTGATGACAATTCATCTCTGAGACGTTGCTTTCTCATTGTTACTTCTTCTCTTGTCACGTTCGCTCATGACGTGATTTTCGATGAGAAGCGCATGTTATCTTGCGTTTGCGTGCTACCTTGTGTTTGTAGCTGCTTGTTAAGCAGTTGTACGGATGCCTTCAGTTTCTGTACATTCTTCGCAATGAACGCGTTCTGATTCTCGTTGTTTTTTCCTTCTGAACCGTTTCGAAGACGTCGCATCAGCTTCACTGCTACTTCTTTCCACGGATGATCTTTGCCCTTCTCTTTCTCTAACGTTGATGTCTGTATTAGAAGATCAATGATGTTAGCAACATACTTCTCGCCGTTGCGTGAGCTTTTCGGCCTCGCGTTGCTGTTTCTTCGCGACGGGTCAACGTCGCTCGCAACCGCCTCTGAACCAGCATTGCTGCAGTTCATGCGATTTATCGTCGTTTATCCGCCTTCTAGGTTCGTTCTGCCTTGATTGTATTGCTCTTTTCAAAAATTTGCTTTGCGCGCGTTGTGGTTGTTTATTCATTAGGTATTATATACAAACTGACATATTCTACCTTGGAAAAGTTGAGGTGTCTAAATGGTATTCTAGTCGTTTAAGAATGGGCCTCCATGAATTCGTAGCGGTTTCCATGGCACGAGCTCCCGGTCAACCAGCGAAGGTACAAGTCTAGATGACACATGCATGCATGTACGAAGGCGCATGCGGCTTTACTTTAGATCCCTCCACTTGAATTTGAGACCTGACTATACCTTACCTCCGCTGCAAGGCACTCCGCAGGATACCTTGTGGCGTTCGATTATTC
>JAABUV010002304.1_pt1 | contig 26139 bp, 25 predicted proteins | sample 5559971 | NCBI WGS metagenome assembly JAABUV01 (sample SAMN10711881, study PRJNA513362) | rock metagenome | isolation source: Antarctica rocks | place: Antarctica: Victoria Land, Knobhead nord | collected 2015-12-19
GCATCATCCAGCTCCACACCGGTCGCGACGGCGAGCCGCGCCAGCTCGACGCCGCCGATCGGTCTACGGTGCTCCGCATCCTGGAGGCGGATCTCGCCTGGCTCAAAGACATTGACCGTCGTGTGCCGTGAGGTGGGAGTGATGGACATGGTTAACAGGCGAGGGAACGACGCGACAGACAGCGCGTTGCCGGCATCCATCACCCTGACCACGGATCACATCACGGCCGACGCCGCCGGCCCGCTCGCCGACGCGCTGCACGCCGCCGGCGTCGCGGTCGAGCGGCACGCCTTCCTGCCCGTGCGCGGCGAGGAGCAGCACCCCTGGGGCGTGCTCCTGCTGGCCGCGTCCGGCCCGTCCCTGCCCCTGGCCCGCCTCGTCGGCCCCGCGACGGCCCCGGCCGGCGTCGCCCCGGCCCTCGCCGCCGCGCTCGGGATTGGGGTTGGGGAGCGCCCAACGCCGGCCACACTCCAACTCAAGGCCGATGGGGTCTTCGTCTCTGTCAGGGGTAGGAATCTATTCGACATAACGCAGGCGCTCGACGCGCTCCCGGCTCAGCTCGCGCCCCTGGACACGCGCCGTGAGGAACGCCGTCTCGTGTACGCCGAGAGTACCTGGCGCATCGACCCGTAACGAGAGGTCACCCTGCGCGCCGGGCCGGCGCCGTGAAGGTGGAGGTCGCGATGAGCACAGCCGTGGCTAGGCTGCGTGGCGTGTGGCGCAAGGTGGGACTTGTTAGGAGTGTGATGCCGGACGTCGCGGGATGAGCAGACCAACGGCGATGGCCGCGCCCAGGGCTGCCATTCCACCGAGGTAAAAGGGGGCGGCGGGGCTGACATGATCCCACAAGAGTCCTGCGAGCACGCTGGACACCAGCGCCATGAGGCCCGTCGTCGCGGCGTACAGACCCAGTGCCCCTCCGCGTTGGGCCGCCGGCACGAGGTCGGTGATGTAGGCTTTGATGATGCCATCGGTCAGGGCGATGTAGAGGCCATACAGGGCAAAGAGCGGCCACACGACCAGCGCCCCCGTGGCCAACCCCATCCCGCCATAAACAAGGGCAAAGAGCGCGAAACCCGCGATGATAATGCCGCGCCGACCGAGCCGGTCGGACAGGATACCGGCCGGCCAGCCCGCAACCGCATAGACCACGTTATAGACGGCGTAGGCCAGCACGGTGGCGAGCGTGCCCAGCCCCAGGTTGTGCGCGCGCAGGATGAGGAACGCGTCCGATGAATTACCCAGGGCGAAGAGCACACCGATGGCAAGGAAGGCGCGATAGGCGGGCGCGGCGCCGCGCCAGGTGAAGGATGATGTCGTCGCGGCACCCATCGCCGGAGCACGCGCGGCGACGTGCCGCGGTTCGCGCACGCGCCCGATGAGCAGCACGCCGATGACGGCTGGGACAGCGGCCAGGAGGAAGACCAGCCGGAAGTTTTGGGCGGTCCAGGTCAGCAGCGCGTAGCCGACTAATGGACCGGCCACCGCGCCAATCGTGTCCATGCTGCGATGGAAGCCGAAGGCGCTACCTCGTGCGGCCGGGTCGCTCGACGCGGCGATGATGGCATCACGCGGTGTCCCCCGTGTGCCCTTACCGACGCGATCGACGAGGCGGGCCAGGAGAACCAGCGGCCAGATGGTCGCCAGCGCCAGGAGCGGCTTGGAGAGGGTCGAGAGGCCGTAGCCAGCGAAGACCCATGCGCGCCGCCCCCCGCGCCGGTCGGTGATCCGCCCCGATACCAACTTGAGCACGTTGGCGGCGGCCTCCGCGAGTCCTTCGATTAGACCCACCACCGTCGCCGGCGCTCCAAGCACGCCAGTGAGGAAGAGCGGCACGAGCGGGTAGATCATCTCACTGGAGGTATCCGTGCACAGGCTCACCAAGGCCAGCACGAACACATTGCGGGAGATGCCCCGGATCGGCGACAGCTCCAACGCGGCGTCATCCTCCTCGTCGCGTCCCGGCTCCGGGGCCTGTGTCGTGGGGTTCATGTCCTTACCTTACCTCATCGGGGACGGCGTGACGCCGCGGCCACCGCACGCGGTGGTCCGCTCCGGGAAAACGCTCGCCCCGCCGCCGAGAGACACAGCCCTCGGCCCATCCGCGGTTGTCTATCGTTCGCTCACGTCTCGACATGCTCCCGTCAGCCCCTTCTCTCCCTATCCATGGCGCGACGTGACGGGATGCACCCCTGGGGCGTGCGGCGCGAGGGCATGCAGCAGTCCGGTCAACCATGGCAGCGTCGCCGTCTGTAGGATGTGTCCCGCCAGGTAGAGGCTGACGCCAGCGAGGGCAATGATGACCATGACAGCAAGTAATGTCTCCTCCCTGCCGCGTGCCGCGTATCGCGCATCACGCAAGCACTGCGCCTGTTGCAATCGTGGATCGCGTCGCATTGCTCCCCCACTACCGGCGCGGGTACAGCGGACGTCGGATGCTCCGATGCGCCAACTCATCCGCAGCGCCATCCCCGTCCGGTTGTGGCCACCCCGACCGCTGGCGTGGGTGGGATGCCCGGTGGACTTCCCACAGGAAATAGGTGATTGAGGCAACCGCGATCACGCCGTAGCCGATCGCCAGTACGCCCAGCAGATGTATCATGTGTCCCTCCCAGAGCACGTCTCTTCCCCAGTCATTCCAGAGCGCGTCTCTCCCCCAGTCGTTCGTCTAGTCCCCGTTGTGTCCGTGCGGCGTCCGCCTGGGCAACGGGTCCGCGCCCCGTCGGCGACGCCGCGAGCAATGGTCACGGGCCAGACCCGCCCAACGGCTCCGTCGCCGCCGCGTCCGCCGTCGCGTGGGATAGCATGCCGGTCCGCACGAGCGCGTCCAAGACCTGTCGCTGGCGAGCGTGCGCCAGGGCGATGTGCCGCGTCGGGTCGTACGCCGACGGCGCTTGCGGCAGCCCCGCCAGAAGGCTGGCCTGCGCCCAGTCGAGGGATTGGGGCGACCGTCCAAAATAGATGTGGCTGGCCTGCGCCACGCCCCACTGTCCATCGCCGTAGTAGATGCTATTCAGGTACATCTCCAGGATCTGCGCTTTGGAGTAGCGCAACTCTAGCTTGACGGCCACGCCCATCATGCGCAACTTCGCCCCCACCGTGTGGTCATCGGTGACGTAGAGCGCCTTGGCGAGCTGTTGCGTGATGGTGCTGCCGCCCTGGAGGGCGGAGCCGTGGACCAGGTCCACATGCGCGGCGCGCAGCACGCCCACGACGTCGATGCCGTGGTGGCGATGGAACCGCTCGTCTTCGATGGCGACGACCGCTTGCCCGACCCGTGCCGGCACGGGCAGGCCCGTATCGCTGCCGCCCGCGGGGCGCAGCACGCCTGCGACCCGCGTCTCGGCGTCGCCGATAGCGGGCAGCGTGGAGAGGTAGGCGGCACCGGCGACGCCGGGCACGAGGAGCAGCGTGGCCACGACCGCGAGCACGCGCGCGAGCAGGCGCGACCAGCGCCGACGCCGCGGACGCGTTGGTACGGCGCGTGGTGAGCGGGACGTTACGACCATGCGCGATCTCCCGCAACGGGCCAGGCGGCCGACAGACAGCGATTCATGCGGCCCCTTCCCTCACCTGCCCCGTGATGGATGCGATGACGGGGACACAGCCTCATGGCGTGGGGTGCTCCGTGGCGATAGCGGGCTCCGCAGGGGTGCCAGGGGTGGCCGTACCATCTGTTGGGGCAGGGGCGGCCGGTGGCGGTAGGGCGGCTCGTCTCCTGTTCGCCTCCTCCCGCGCGTGGGTCGGGGCCATCAACCACTCCTCCAGTGGTATCTCCGGCTCCACAGATATCTCGGTCCGTAGGCGGGCGGTGGTGTCGTCCCCACAGGCGACGCACACGCCGCCAGGGGCGGAATGTGTCGAGAATGGTCAACCGTATCCCACGGCCGTCGCACCACGTCCCACTCCACTGGCCGCACCGATAACAGGGGCGCATCACCTCATCTCCCTTCCATAGAGCACACCTTCAAGCGTAGACGTATCAGCGCAGTACACGTGCAAAGGAACCTCAGAGGGAGGTAAGAAATTGCACCGCCGACGGCTACGCACAAGGGCTTTGTGACGGATCGCGGCGCGGTGCCGGCGTACCGGCGCCGCCGACGCATCCTCTCCCGGCCTCGCCGCGTCGAGAGGACTATCAGCAGGCCAGGCGCGACGATGACAAGAACAATGAGGCTGAGATAGACTATCTCTACCTTCCTGTCGTGACCCACGGATGCGGTCAGCCGTCAGGCCTATGGCGTCATGCCGCATAGGTTCCCTCTGTTGCGCTCACGCACGCTCTTCCGCGCCCCTGTGGCCAGTCGCGTTGGCGGTCGTACGACGTGGACGGGGCCGGGTGGCCACAGCACAAGGACGCGTCCATCAGGCCGAGGGATCCCGGTACCCGATCGGCCGCACCGCCGCGAACCGCTCGACGATGCGCGCGAGGTCCGCCGGGTCGATGCCGCTCCCCGTGTCGGTCACCGCGACGCCGGCCGCCGCGTTTCCCTGACAGAGCGCGAACGCCACGCGCCCCCCGACCGGCGTGTACGTGAGCGCATTGTTGAGCAGGAGGAGCAGGAGGAGCGGGAGTTGCGTGATGGCAGCGGGGTCGATGGCCGCCGTCACCACGTCCACGTCGTCGGCCCCGTCCAGGCAACCTCCTGCCCGCGCGCCGACAGCCGCGCGGGTCCTGCGAGATTCTTACCTCGTAGTGAGGCTATCGTGCGACTCATCTGAGTTACCCTTGTTACATTGGAACCGTGTCAGGAGGAAAGGGGGCGAGGGGAAGGGCGGCGAGAAGGCCCAGGAGGCGCGCAACGGCGGCGAGAGCGGGCCGCTGGGCGCCTTGTACACCTGGCTCAACGTGTGGCTGATCGTCGGCTCCCTCAGCACGGGTTCTCTGCTGCTTTTTCGCCATACGCGCCAGGTGCTGGCGCGGCGGGCCCACCTCCTCCTCGGGAGCGCTCTGGTGGCGTTGTTCGCACTGGACCTGGTGTTGATCACGGGGGCAGCCGGCTTGCAGCGCGTGGTCGAGCAGGTGAATACCGGGATCCTGTTCGTGCTGGCGGCCACGGCGGTCGTCCTGTACGCGAAGCCCCGTTACCTATGGAAGGACTGTACTGGCCGCTGCGCAACGTTCACGTCGTTTTTGCCCTGGTCTACGCGGTCATGTTCTTCGCCGAGCCGCTGCTGGGCGGTAAGCTCGGCTGAGAGACGAGGGCGCGCCGCACACGCCCCGGTCTGCACAGGCCAGGGAGGGTCTGATCCCGTTGCAGACGACGTGCAGGGAGGAGATGGGTCAGTCCGTGTGTGGCGATATGGACCACGCACATATCTTCCCTCCGTGCGCGTGCGCGGCGGCCTATCCATCGCGTCCGTGTCCGCGGTCTCCTGTGGCGCCACGGGCACATCTCCTAGCCTACAGCCGCGCGCAGCCCACCCCGCCGAGGGACCTCGAAGCGCGGTTAGGATAGGGCGGGGCGCGCCGGGAGGCAGACGGTGAAACTGCTCCCCTGTCCGGGGGAACTCGCCACCTCGATGCGGCCGCCATGCTGCGCGGCGATCCATCCGGCGATGGATAGCCCAAGCCCGCTGCCCCCCACGTCGCGGGCGTCATCGGCACGGTAGAACCGCTCGAAGATGCGCGCGAGGTCCCCTGGGGCGATGCCGATGCCCGTGTCGGACACCGCGACGCGGACCTCCTCCTCCTCGCGGCAGAGCGTGAGCGCCACACGCCCCTCGGCCGGCGTGTATTTGAGCGCGTTGTCGAGCAGGATGAGCAGGAGTTGCTTGAAGGCAGCGGGATCGATGGCAGCCGTCACCATGTCGGCCCTGTCCAGGACGACTTCCTGCCCGCGCGTGAGCAACCGCGCCTGCCGACACACCTCCTCCATCAGTGGGCGCAACGGCGTGGGGCGCGGCGCGAGGTGCTGACCGGCGTCGGCCCGCGCCAACGTCAGCAGATCGTTGACCAGTCCGCTCATGCGTTCGGCCTCGCCGGATAAGTCGGTCAGCGCCTCGGTGCGCTCGGGTGCGTCGCCGGCGTCCATCCAGTGCAGCACGTCGGCGTTGGCCCGGATGATGGTGAGCGGCGTGCGCAGTTCGTGCGAGGCGTCGGCGACGAAGCGCTGCTGGACGGCCAACGTCCGCGCCAGGTGCGCGTTGGCCGCCGCCAGGTCGTGATGGGTCGCCTCCAGGTCATGGTGGGCGTCTTCCAACTCGGCCAGCATGGCGTTCACGGTGGACGCGAGGTGGCCGACCTCGTCGCGCGGCCCTCGATGCGCGATACGACGGGAGAAGTCGCGTGCCTGGCCGATCTCTGCGGCGGTGCGCGCGAAATCCGCGATGGGCGTCAGCGCGCGCCCCGCCAGCACCCAACCCAGACCGGCCGCCGTCGGCAGCACGAGGGCGCCGCCCAGGACCAGGAGCAGCCGCAAGCGGTCCAGCATGTGGTCGTCGGGGGTCAGGGAGCGCCCAACCTCGACGACCCCGACGACCCGGCCCCTGGACAGGAGGGGCGTGCTGTAGATATGGAGGCGGTCGATGGCGCCTAGCGTGCGGACCATGGGCTGGTCCCGCCGCGCGGCCGCCACCGCCTGCGCCAGGAAAGGCAGCGTCTGGGCACCCAAGGTCGCGGAGCGCGCCACCACCCGCCCCGTGCGCGCGTCAGCCACCTGGACGAAGGTATCCGGCGCCCCGAAGACGTTGCGCGGCGGGAGGACGACGCGTAACGATCCGTGCGGCGACGCGTCGAGGACTTGCATGGTGCGCGCCAGGTCTTGCGCCACGCCCACCGTCACCCCGTAGGACTCCTGGCTCAAGGTGCGTACCAGCAGCAGGTAGAGCCCCAGCCCGAAGACGCACACGGTCGCGGCTAGGAGGGCCGTGTACCACAGGGTCAGGCGCAGACGCAGAGAGGTCAGGGGCAGCCACGCCGGCCACCACGCCGGCCACCAGGTGGCGATCCGTGCGCGGCGCGACGGGAGCACGGCTTCAGCCCTCCCGCAGGACGTAGCCAGCACCGCGCACGGTCTGGATCAGGCGCGGCTCGCCGCCGGCCTCCAACTTCTGCCGCAGGTAGCCGACGTACACTTCGAGCACATGCGTGTCCACCGTGGCATCGGTCCCCCAGATCCGTTCCAGCATCTGGTCGCGGCCCAGGACCTGACGCGGGTGCCGCAGGAACAACTCCAGCAGCCCGTACTCCGTGGTGGTCAGCGTGATCGCGCGGCCGGCGCGGCGGGCCGTGCGGCCGGCCGTATCCAGCTCCAGGTCGGCGTAGCGCAGCAGCGGGGGAGCCTCGGCCTGGCGGCGGCGCAAGAGGCTGCGCACGCGGGCCAGCAGCTCGGCGAAGGCGAACGGCTTGACGAGGTAATCGTCGGCCCCCGTCTCCAGGCCGACGACCCGATCCGCGACCGTATCGCGCGCCGTCAGCATCAGGACGGGCACGTCCCCGCCTGCGCGCAGGCGGCGGCAGACCTCCAGCCCGTCCAGGCCCGGCATCTGGATATCCAGGATCACCACGTCGGGCGCCCAGCGCCGGGCCTGCTCCAACCCCTCGGCGCCGCTGTGCGCCACGTCCACGCGGTAGCCCTGATAGGCGAGGCCACGCCGCAGCGCGTCCGTGATCTTGCGGTCGTCGTCGATCACCAGGATATGCGCTGCCGCTGCCCCAACCCGCTCCTCATCAGGGTGCATCTGCCCTCCTTCCCTCTCTCCTACCATTACCATCGCCTCTATCACCCGCTCCTGTGCAGGGTGCCTGCCGCAGCGCCGAGTGCAGCGCCGCCAGGGACAATCAGCAGCGGGTGCGTTGTGGTCCGCAGAGCCAGTAGCAGGGCCACCGCTGCGATCGCGGCGTCCTCCCAGCCGTGGAAGGATGCCCGTGCGAGCCCGAGAGCGGTGACCACGAGCAGCCCCACCACGGCGGCCGCCGCGCCCCGCCCGAAGCCGCGCAACCGGGGATGCCGCATGACGCGCCGGAGGTGGCGCGCCGCGACCGCCGCCAGGAGCCAGGGCATGAGGAACACGCCGAGCGTCACGGCGGCCGCCCCCGCGAGCCCTGCCGCACGGTAGCCCACGACGGTCGCGGTGATGAGCACCCGGCCGGGCGTGAGATACCCGAAGGCGACGGCAGCGGCGAAGTCCCGCGCGCCGATCCAGTGCGTCGCGGCGACGGCCGTCCGCTCGACCAGCGGGAGCGCCGCCTGGCCGCCACCAAAGGCGCGCAGGCTGACCAGGAGGAAGCGCCAGAACAGCTCCCCGATCATCAGCCACCTCCCATCGTCACACCCGATTCCGCGCCCCGCGCCGTACCCGGCCCCGTGGGCGCCCGAGAGAGCAGGAACAGGCCGACGAGCTCCGCCGCGACCACAATGACCGCGGCGTTGACGCCGAGCGCGGCGCCGATGACGACCGCGGCCACCGCGATCGCCGCCGTGAGCGGCCCCGAGAGGTTGGCGCGTCCCAATCGATAGGTCGTGGCGAGCAGGAGGCCGACAACCGCCGCGGTGAGCCCGGTGACGGCCGGACCGAGCGTGGGCAGAGCGAACGCGGCGGTGTACAGGGCGGCCAGCAGGGTCATGGTCAACGCGGAGGGTAGGACGAATGCCGCCGTGGCGAGCGCCGAACCCGGCCAGCCGCCGAGCCGATAGCCCAGGTACGACACGACCTGCACGACGGTCGAACCGGGCAGGAGTTTGGTATAGGTCAGCGCCTCGGCTACCTCCGCCCGCGTCAGCGCACGCCGGTCGTCCACCAGGTCGCGCTCGATCAGCGCCAGGGCGACCCCGAGCCCTCCGAAGGCCGTGGCCCCGCTGCGCGGGAAGACCCATCCGAGTCGGCCGGCCGGTAGCCGCGCGGGTCCCCTGCGCGCGTCATCGCCCTCCGGCGCCCCGGTCCCCCTCGTCTCCTGTGTCGGCTCCCGCTCCATGCGTTACTCCCGCTCTGCCACGCGGCGGCGCGGTCGTGCCGCCCCACCCTTCCCGTTTATCGTACTCCCTTCGTCCCCTTCCTTATCGCCTTCCCCGTCGGCCTCGCCTTCCCCGTCGGCCTCGCCTTCCCCGTCGGCCACCCCCACAGGGCGCGTGTGCCGATAGAGGAAGACCGCGACCAGGATCAGGAGGACGACGATCACCACGATCTTGAGGGGTCCGAAGACCACGCCGATCCGTGTCCAGTGCGCCCCGAGGGTGTAGCCGAGCGAGGCGAGAGCGAAACACCAGCCGAGCGAACCGAGGAAGGTAAAGAGCACGAACGTCCCGACGCGCATGCGCGCCACGCCGGCCGGCAGCGAGATGAAGGTGCGCACGACCGGGAGCAGGCGCGTGGCGAAGATGGCCAGGTCGCCATAGCGGGCGAAGAACCGATCGGCGCGGGCGACATCGCGCGGAGAGATCAGCAGGTAACGCCCGTGGCGCAAGAGCAGCGGACGCCCTCCCGCGGCCCCGATCGTATAGGCCACGGCCGAGCCGGCGACACAGCCGATGGCCCCCGCGACACTCGCCCCCCACACCGTAAACTGGCCCTGGAAAGCGAGGAAGCCGGCGAGCGGCATGACCACCTCGCTCGGCAGGGGGATGCAGCAACTCTCGATGGCCATCGCGGCCACGATCCCCGCGTACCCCAGGGTCGTGAAGAGAGTCAGCACAAACTGGGCGACGCTCATGTCCATCTATCTATCCTCGTTTCCTCATCGGTGTGGCGGCCTACGGCGTCAGCACGACGCCGACGACGGGGACCCGCGCCTTCTGGAGGAGCGCGGTCGCGCGCGCGGCCTCGACGCGGTGCGTGCGGCCCGCGGTCAGCACCAGCAGCACCCCGTCGACGTGGGGACCCACCCGGAGGACATCGGCGCTGGCGAGCACGGGTGCGATGACGACGATCATGCGATCGGCGAGGGACGACAGCCGCCGCAGTGCGTCCGCTGCGTCGCCTCGATGATCCAGGTGGGCGTGGCGCGCCCCGCTCACGCCCGCCATGACGACCTCAAGGCCTGGGATTGGGGTGAGCTGAGCGACCGCATGCGCATCGTCAGTACCGTTGAGGAACTGCGCGAGACCGGGGGCCGCAGCCGCGTCGAACAACGCGTGCAGCGTCGGCGACCGCACGTCGCCGTCGACAAGCAGTGTGCGGTCGCCGCCCTCGGCCGCGATCAGGGCCAGGTTCGCGGCCACGCGCGTGGCGTGCGCCGTGTCGTCGAGCGCGGCCACGGCGATAAGCCGCCCCTTGTCCGGCCCCAGGGCTAACTCTACGTTGGTCAACAGCGTGTGGTAGGCCTCCCGCACGGCGGCGGGGCAGGCCGGCGCCGTGACGAGGTATGGTGACACAGCGGCGCGGCCGACGACGTCGGAGGGGCTGTGTGGCGTGACGGTCATGTGCGCGTCTCCCTATCTATCCCCTATCCGGGTAAGCGTTTCAAGCCACGGAGGAAGACGGCGCGCGCGGGTGCCTCCACCGCCGCGAAGGGCTGGGCGGCGCGCTCGTCGATCTCCTGCTCGATGCTGGCGTGGAGCGTGCGCCCGGACGCGGTGATGTGCCACTGGCCGCTTTCGCGCCCGACGAGCCGGCGACTATGCAAGGTGGCCAGGGCGCCCGCGGGGTCGTCCTCGTCGTGTCCCACGCCAGCGTCTTCAGCGTGCAGCCTCTGGCTGGCCGCGCAGCACACGTCAACCAGGGCCCGGGCCTGGGCGGCGTCGAAGCCATGTGCCCCCCAGACGGCGGCCGTGACGTCGGCGCGTAGCGCGCGCAGGGCCGCCAGCCGCGCGATGAGCAGGCGCGCGAGGGGCGCGCCCAGGGGATCGGGGACGGCCTGCTGGACGCGGAACGCGGGATAGGCGGTGAGGGGCAGCGTGGCGGCGGCGACGCCGACGACGCGCGTGGCGATGGAGACCAGGTCCGGCAGGATGTCGCCACAGGGCGCCCAGAGCGCCGTGACAGCCGCGCCCTGCTGGGCGGTGACGCGCAGCAGGAGATCCCGCCCCCGCATGGTCGGCGCGTAGGATGTCTCTTCGCCGACACCCGCGCGCGCTACCAGTCCCCGCCGCGCATACTCCTCCAGCGCGGCGGCAAGCGTCGCGCGGGGAGCGTCACGCTCCAAGGCCACGAGGTCGTCGAGGGTGATCGCGCCGGCGAGGAGGGGGCCGGATACGGCGATCAGGATAGCGTCGTGCGGCGGCTCGAGCGCGGGGAGGAGCGCCCGCGCGGCCGGCCACCCCGCGTGGACGAGTCGCTCCACCTGCGGGGCGATGGCGCGCGCGTAGGCGGCAATCTCGTCGGATAATCTATCGCGCAACACGCGCTCTCCTTTCATGAACGGGAACGCACTGCGGCTTCTTGTGTCGGACGATCGTACGGGCGCGCCCCTCCCCCGCCACCGGGAGGCCGGCCGCACATGGAGCACCGTGGGTCGTCCAGATCATGGTGTTGGCCGCCAGCCCGGCCGCCCCCCAAGGCGCGCCGATTGCGCACGCGGCCCGCACGAGGCGTCCTCCGGCGATGGCGAGGCCACGCGGGAGGTCCGGCCGTCGCGTCCACGTCCGGCGCGCCTCGGGGGGTGGCTCGTCGCCCGGTCCCGCCGTGTCGTCCTCCTCCCGGCGCGCGAAGGTGGCCAGCCGCCCGATAAGGGAGAACAGCACGCCCAGCGTGATCAGATTGCGGTCGTTCACCATGCCCAGGTCGAGGTAGCCGAAGATGACCTGTTGCATCACCATGACGCCGCTCCAGAGGGCCAAGCCCTTCAGGGCGGGGTCGCGCAAGCGGCGCACCAGCCCCGTCGCCTGCGCGATCGCCATCCCCATCAGGGACAAGAAGATCAGGTAGCCGATCGTCCCCAGGCGCATCCAGATCCACAGAATGCTGTTGTGCGGCATGATATTCCAGAAGATGTAGGTGCCGCTTATGTTCGCCAGCGGGTACGGAGTGAACATGGGCTTGCCATAGCCGTAGCCGATGAGCGCGCTGGTGGTCGTCGACTTCATCGTGGCCATGATGTCCGCGTCCTCATTGATGCGATACAGGTTGGAGGAAGCGTCGCGGGCGTTCGGGTTATTGTTCGAGGCGACGGCATGCGCGATTTGTCCCGTCAGGCCCGTGCTATTCTTGAAGGCCGCATAGTAGGGCGGCCACGCGACGGCCAGCAGCGCCACGATGGCGATCACGGTCCGTCGGCGGCGCGGGTGGGCCAGCGCCGTGACGAGGAGTAGCGCCGCCATGCCGACGATGAGGGCGAGAGTGGCGGCGCGCCGCTGGTTGGCCAGGTTGGACACCACGACAAAAGGGAGGAAGAACAGGGCGACCGTCTTCATCCGGCGCGAGCCTCCATACAGGAACAGGATCGCCGTCAGGGTGAGGAACGCGTTGAAGAAAAAGGACTGCTCGTGCGGGAAGAGCGCCTCGACGCTGTGGACATTGCCGCCCAGTTCGATCTGGTAGCGGATCACGCCCTGAATCCCCTTGAGGCCGGTCCCCAGTAGGAGAATCCAGACGAGCGCGTTGACCTGCCGGCGCGTCGTCACCAGGTTGCAGGTCAGCACGTAGGCCGCGATGATGTAGACCTGACCGCGCACTTCCCAGAGCGATGTCGTCGTATTGCCTCCGCTGACCAAGCCGTGGACTTCGCCCACGAGCACCATCAGCAGATAGAGGCCGAGCGGCCGCAGCAACGAACCCCGATCGAAACGGACGGCGCGCGCGCTCAAGACCTTGAGCAGCAGGCCGAGCAGGAGCAGCGCCATGGACGCCTCGGCCAGGCTGAAGGAGATGCCCTTGACGTGAGTCCAGGTGGAGATGTCCTCGAAGAATGGCAGGTTCGCGCCGATGTCGTCGGCGTAGGTGACGGACCCGAAGGAGGTCTCCAGCAGCACGGCCGCCGCGAAGAGCGCATAGAGCGCCCACACCAGCGGCCCGCTCCGTTCTGGGCTCTGCCGGACGGAGGGGTGTGCTGGTGAGGCCATGCGCGCGGTCGGGCGCGCGAGGCTACGCGGGGCGACGGCCATGGTCCACCCCGTGAGCGACGGCCTGTCGCCACCTCACAATCGCACGTCTCATAGCGCCCCCACCATCAGGTCGGCGCGCCGGCCTGGCCACCAGCGCGGCAGCGACGAGCGCGGCGCGTTGAAGACCACGCCCTGCGGCGGACGATCGCCGAGGCGCAGAATCGCCTCGCGCACCACAGTGATCGGGGTCCCGCCCGACCACACGACCAGCACCACGGCGTCGGCGAGGGCGGCGACGAGGGGGCTGTAGCTGTGCGTGATGATGGGCGGGAGGTCCAGGATGACGACGCCGTCGAGCGCGGGCGCGGTGTGAAACAGGTCGTGGAGCGCGATGTCATGCAGGAGGCGCGCGGGGTCCGGGCCGGCATCGCCCGCCGTGACCACCGCGAGGTTGTCCGCCACGGGACGTATGACCTCGGTCAGCGCGCGCTCCCCCCGCGCCACCTCGGCGAGGCCGGGGCCGCACGGGAGCCCGCTATGCGCCGCCAGGGCCGGCCGCGACAGGTCGACCTCGATCAGCGTCACCGGGACGTCGAGATCCTGGGCCAGCGTCCGCGCGAGGCCGATGGCGACGGTGGTGCGCCCCTCCCCACGGATAGCGCTGGTGATCCCGATGACCGGAAGGTCGGCCTTGTCCGGCAGGTCCAGGGACACGTACAGGCGCCGGTACGGCTCAGCCCAGCGGGAGCCATCGTCATGCGGGAGGTCGGGGACGGCGGGTGCGACTGAGGAGCGGCGATCAGGCTTGGCCAACAGAACCATGGTGGTTTAATCTCCCGTCTATGAATGGGCTACATGGTAGAGCGTGAGCCAACCGATGATAGCGCCGGTCTATCGTTTCGCCCGTGTCCTGCCGACGCCCCCTGGGTGGACGGAACAAGTCACGTTTTTAGTATCGGCGCACTCGCTCAAGGGACACGCAGAGAAACCTCAGAGGAAAGTAAGAAAAATATGTTTATCTCGCATGCGCGGTACACCGGCTCGTTCTCGGCCCTCGTACACAGTTCCTCACGAGAGGTGTCGAAAGAGTACACAGGCATGCCCGCATGGTGGAGTTCAGGTGGGAGGGTCGGCTCACGATGGCCATCGCCGCCACAGCGGGATGTCATTCCCACACGATCCACACGCGCCGCGCGCTTCAATGCCGGCGGGCTAGACGATCCCAGTGATCGTTCCGGCGCCGTTCCGTCAGGCACGCGGCGACCCACACGGAGAATGCTCCGTTGGCCGGACGGCGCGTTGACCGCGGGACAAGGGGGCCACTGCGCCTCGATGCGTTCACTGCGGCGGCCCGCGCGTGGCATCGCCATCGCCCGCAGCCAGGTGTGTCGTACCTTCACGCAGGACGGGGTACACTGGCCTGGCGACGACCCTATGCGTCCCTGTGCGTTGACGAACGCCGACCCGCGATCCCCCGTACGGTCCCGCCTGTGCCAGGTTGATCGCCCAACGGCCATCGCCTCATAGCGCCACTCGTGTACAGCCGGGGGCAGAGAAGGTATGGGTCTACGGGCGCCGCGCGTCGGCGACGGCCAGGACATCGTGTTCACCGCTCCCCCCCGGCACGATCGGCTACCTCCGCCTCCTCGAGGCGGTGGCTCAGGCCAACCCCAGGGGCGCCCTCCGATCTTTGTTGGGAGCGGTACGCCACGCACCCCCGTTGTGTTGCGGACGAATGGGTCGTACATTCCTTGCCAGGACGGCCGTTCCACCCTCCAGGAATCGCGCGCAGCCGGTCGTAGGGATGCAGACCACGACACGCGAGGCGGCGGTGAGCGGCGCGGGTTCAAGGGAGGAGCAAGCCGACGTCATGCCCTAGCCGCAGTAGTACCGATAGCCGCTGAGGACGCCGTTCGTGTAGACTGGCTGATACGTGTAGCGCCCGCCACCACAGAGATTGGCGTGGTTGCCAGGGTTATAGGGCACGACGCCGGAGGCGCTGGTCGGGCCGGAGCCCGCGCTGCCCGGATAGAGCGATGACGTGGAAGGCGTGCCGCTCGCACCGGCCAGCGGTGTCGCAACAGTCATGATCGCCGCGGGCGAGAGCGACACGTCGCCCTGGAACGACGCGTCGTAGGCGCCGCCGTCGACGCTGAACGATTGCCCAAGCACGCGGTACTCCGCCAGCGAATCTTCCGTGCCCGGGTCGTAGGTGTGCGGGACCGCGCCGATCGGGAACACGTCGACGATCGGCCAGCGCGTATATTGGTCGGCTAGGTACGGTAGATACGGCGTCGACCCCGACGCCCCCGACGATACGCGGGCCAGCACGATGCCCGGCGGGATCGTGAAGTTCTCGATTGGCAGGTTGAGGTCTTTCAAGGTCCATTCCATCGTATCGTGCCAGATGGGCCCGGCGCCAGTCACACCCTCGATCTGGTTCATCGGCGTATTATCGGGGTTGCCGACCCAGGTGGCCGTGAGCAGGTTGGGCGTGAAGCCGATGGTCAAGTTGTCCCGGAAGTCTTGCGTGGTGCCCGTCTTGACGGCGGCGGGGACATTGGTGGAAAACTGCGCGTCGGGTCCGAGTTGTAGCGCTGATCCTTGGTTGAAGGCGGCGACGCGCGAGAAGTTGTCCTTCATGATGCTCTCCATCATGTAGGCGTACTGTGGCGCCAACACCCGCGCGCCGGGCGGTGTCTTGTACGTATACAAGGTATTGCCGTTGGCGTCAGCGATGGCGAGCACCGAGTCCATGGGGCGATAGACGCCACCGTTGGCGACGGTGTTGTAGCCCTGCGCCATCTGCCATAGCGGGACCGCCTCGGAGCCCAGTGTGAGCGAGAGCGGCGGCCGTCCCTTGTACGTGCTGAGGTAGGGCACACCCATGTCCTCCGCCGTCTTGACGACGTTGGCCGGCCCGACCGCGTCGATCGTCTTGACCGCGGGGATGTTGAACGAGTTGGACAGGGCCATGCGCACCGTCACCGCGCCGTGGAACGACTGGTCGTAGTTTGATGGGATGTACTGGTTGTTGGGGTTGGCCGTGGTTGGGTCGGGCCACGATTTTTGCTGGTCGAGGATCATCGAGGCCGGGGACCAGCCCTGCTTGAAGGCGGTGAGGTAGGTGAAGACCTTGAACGAGGAGCCCGGCTGGCGCGGGATCGCGGCCATGTTGTAGTAGGAGCCGTGTGTACTGTAGTCGACGCCGCCGACCATGTTGATGCACTCGGAGGTTTTGGGGTCGATCTGCACCACCGCGGCGTCCTGGACGTTGTTGCCATTCAGGTTGGCGAGTTGTTGTTGCATGACCTGTTGGGTGTGGCGATACAGGGTGAGGTCAAGCGTCGTCGTGATGGTCAGACCGGCGCTGAGGCCGCCGGCCTGGGCCACGAGGGCGGCCAGCGCGGGATCGGTGTGGATGTCCTTATCATTGGAGCCGCCGTACGTCAGCAGCTTCTCGATCCAGTCCGTCCAGTAGGGGGCGACGCTCGTCGTCGCCGGCAGGTTCCACGGCGGCGCATTAAACGTGAAGGTCTTGGCCTCGGCGTTGGCGGCGTTCGCTTGCGTTTGCGTAATGTATTTATACTTCACAAGGTTGGGGAGGACGTGGGTGCGTAGACGCCACAAGGCGTCCGTTGGGCCGTTGGCGATGGGATCATAGAGGCTGGGGGCCTGGACGAGGCCGGCCAGGAGGGCGCACTGCGCCAGGTCGAGCTGCCAGATGTCTTTGCCGAAGTACACGCGCGCGGCGGCCTCGACGCCCGTGGCCTGGTGGCCGAAGTAGACCGTGTTGAGGTAGAGGTTCAGAATCTTATTCTTGGTCCAGCCCGTGCCCGGCTGTGCCATGGCGCGGGCGATGACGATCTCCTGAAACTTACGCTGCACATTGTAGCTGTTGTTGAGGACGAGGTTCTTGACAAGCTGCTGCGTGATCGTACTGCCGCCAGAGGTAATGTGGCCGTGCAGGGCGCCCTGCAGCGCGCGGGCGATGCCGGCGGGATCGACACCCTGGTTTTGGTAGAAGGTGTTGTCTTCGCTGGCGACGATGCTGTCCCTCATGTAGCGCGGCATCCTGCTCAACGGTTCATACTTGTATAGGCTGCGGCTGGGATCGTTGATTTCCAGTAGGAGCCGGCCGTGGCGGTCGAGGATGCGGGTGGGCTGGATATCTTGTGGCCGCGTGGTGTGTGCGAGTTTCTTGAGGCCCTCGGCTGACACGGTGTTGTAGTAGCCCGCCGCGCCGGCTCCGCTCACGGTCGCGACGGCTCCGACGAGCACGAGTTGTAGCAGGAGACCAAGCGCGGCGATGACCAGCACAATCGGCCAGAACTTACTCTTACGCGGCGGCCGCCGTCGCGTGATACGGTTGATACGGTGGGTTCGTTTCATGATACCTCAATGGATGAGCCACCCGTAGGCGGCGGCCCCGCCAGTAGGGCCTTCACCAGGAAAAGTCTATCAAAGGTTTCCTCCACCACGCGACATTCTTACCTCTTCCAGAGGTTTCTCTGCGTTCCGTCCAGTGGGCCATAACAACCAATGTGACGCGAGGCGGCCATGTCCTCGTCCATCAACCAGACAGGCCATCCCCCACTCCCCGCGTCCTCTTCGATGATGGGTATCACGTACACATGCCTTCTGACGTCTTACGGATAGCCCGACTCGTTCTCTAGGCCATCTCCGACAACCTCCAGGGTTTCGGGCGTTGAGATGAATCGGGCCGTGCTCCGTGCGACGGCCGGCGACAAGCGCCGCGGCGACAGGGCGGACCATGGGATAGCGGGGACGCCGAGGTGTCCCGCGGGGAGGCCTGCATACAGGCCACCAGCGATGCCTGATGACGTCTACCGACGCGGGGCACGCGGGACGTCACATTGAGGACGTTTGTGCCAGACACCAGAATCTACAGGGAACGGTGCGCCGGTCACCGAACCAAGAATCCCACGGCTGTCGCCGTGTGGAGTATCACACCCCTCGCGCCACGTCGTCGCGCCGAGAGGGCGGGAGCTTGCCCTCTCGGCGCGTGTCGCTGGCCATGATAATTTGGCTCTGCGCCATTCTTGATGATGCCTGTTTCGACGCTTTATCCACTATATACAGGGATATTTTCTGCGTAACCACTACATGTAGTCCTTAACGTTCCTCCTTACGACGACTTGCCGTGTCGCAGATGCCGCACGTCGCGGCTCGCTTACACCAAGCCTATTTCGCGCTCAAAATTGGGCTTCGACGGGCGAATCCGCATCATCAAGAATGGCGCAGAGCCGATAATTTGCCAGGTAAACGGCTATTTTGGCCATCTTCCCTTTCCACTTCGGCCCTTTCGATTCGAGCGATATATGACGCCTTACTCACTCAAGAAACGCAAACGGTCTCTTCGCTATGCAATGCCATCACCCAACATTGGTGATGGCGAGGGTGGAAAGGCGAGATGACCAACTACCTGGAAAGCCTCATGTCCGGTGGGACATACATGTCGATGAAAATATGGTTGGATCTCATCTGACGGCCTATTTACGGGAGAAAAAGAGATGTCCAATGACAGCGCGACGACGTGGCGGCTAGTCGGAGCTACGGCGCCCGGTGGCGGAGATGCGCAGTAGCATCCCCACAATAATGAAGTTGCTGAGCAAGGAGCTTGGCCCATAGCTCATGAACGGTAGGGTCACACCGGCGATGGGAAGCAACCCGATGTTGCCGCCAATGATGACCAGGGCCTGGATCACCACCGCCACCGTGAGCCCCGCGGCGAGCAACGTATCGAACCTGTCATCCGCAAGGGCGGCGATACGCAACCCGCGATAGACGATAATCAGGTAAGCGGCCAGGATGAACATGGCGCCGAACAGACCGAATTCCTCCCCGAACGCGCTGAAAATGAAGTCGGTGCGCGCGACGGGGATCAACTGCGGCGTCCCTTGCCCCAGGCCAGATCCGGGGATGCCGCCGCTAGCCAGGCCGATGAGCGCTTGTACGAGTTGGTACGACGACGGGCCTCCGGCGAGACCGTGGGCGTACGGCCATGGGTCGATCCATGTGATGATGCGGGCGCGGACGTGGCTGTTGTAGCGATAGGCCACGCCCCCACCGGCCACGAGCATGACCAACCCGATCAGGGAATAGATCGTGCGCGGGCTGGCCACGTAGACCATGGCCACGAAGATTCCGAAAAAGAGTAGCGCGCTGCCCAGGTCGTTCTGGAACAATAGGAGGCCGAGCGCGAGAACCCAGGTGGTGAAGAGCGGGGCGACGTACTGTAGCGGGGGAAGGCGCAGGCGTCCGACCGCGAGGAAGGCGTGGGCCAGCACCTCCTGCTTCTCGTCCAGGTAGGCCGCGAAGAAAACGACGAGTAGGATCTTGAGCAGTTCGACGGGCTGATAGTAAAAGCCGCCGTGCCCGAACCAGCGTTTGTAGCCCTCATTATAGGGATCGACACCGAAGAACTTGGTGCTCAAAATCAAGGCGAAACCGACCGCGGCCAGGGTGTATTTGTAGCGCGCGAGTCGTCGGTAGTCGCGTAGCGCCAGCGCCGCGATGAGCAGAAGCACGAGCCCGGCGGCGATCCCCGCAAGCTGCCGGAACGCAAAGGTCTGGTTGAGCGGGACGGGGTGAGTTGGGTTCAGACCCAGGCGGCGGATCATGACGAGCCCCAGGCCCGTGAGCAGGCAAGCCACGGGGAAGATGACCTGATCGGCCTGCGGGAGACGCCAGACCAGCAGGAGGTGGACGACCAGCATTAGCGCCAACACGGCGCCCATCAGCACCAAAGAGTCGGGCTCTACATGGCCGAAAACGGCCAGGCTCAACGTCATCATGGCCCACAGGAGGGTACCGGCGGCGGCAGTGAGAAGGATAGCCTCTGTCCGCCGCCACGCGGGGCGAGGCGTGTTACGCCTCATACGCATCCCAGGCGAACGCACGGGCATGGGATGCTTTACTCCCGTCACGTTTCTGCTCCCATAGGCGCCCTATGATCACGACGCGTCCTTATCCTCATGATGGTGGCCCGGATCGAGCCCAAGCGCGGCGCCACTGATCGGCCGATCTACGACAACTATGGGATTCATGGCGAGGGGAGCCTCTCCAGTCCGTGCAGGAACGCGACGCGCTCCGGGGCATCCAGGGCCGCGAACGGAGGCGCGATGCGGTGGGTTGATTCTTGTACGATCGCGGCGTGCAGGGCGCGGCCGGGCGTCGTGAGGTGCCAGCGCCGCTCTCGTTGCTGGCCAGGCGCCGTGCGCGGAGCGCGGAGAGGGCACGCTCCGCGCCGTCATCGTCGGGCGCAGGCCCCGTGGCCTGGCTCGGCGTGTCGGCGCGCCGCAAGGCGGCGAGCGCCCGTGCCTGCGCGGCGTCGAGGCCGTGCCGCCGCCGCGTCTGGTCCCAGGCGTCGGCGTGTAAGGCGCGCAACGCGATCAAATGGGTGAGAAGCAGGTGCGCCGGCGGATCGGCGAACGGTGCGGGCACGGCCTGCTGGAGACGGAAGGCGCGATAGGGGGCGAGGGGGAGGGTGGCAAGGGCGTGGCCGACGATACGGGTGGCGGTGGAGGCCAGGGCCGGCAGGGCGCCGGCGGCGGACGCCCACAGCGCGGCGGCGACCTCGCCCTGGAGAGCGGTCAGACGCAGCAAAACCGCCCGGCCCCGCGCGGTCGCGGTATAGAAAGGGAGTTCCGCCATCTCACCCCCGCCCAGGTACGCCACCAGGCCCCGCCGCGCATCGTCCTCCATGACCGTCACCAGGACTCCCGGCGGGAGCGCGCGCTCCACCTCGGCGAGGTCATCGAGAGAGACGGGGCCAGCCAGGAGGAGGCCCCGCGCCGCGATCGCGACCTGGGCATGGGACAGGCCGGCGTCGCGGACGAATCCCACCAGGCGCTCGTGCTGGTGGACGGAGCCGACGAGACGGTCCACATGAAGCGCGACGGCGCCGATGTCCACGATCAGGGTGTCAGCCGTGGTATCTATCATGGTGTCAGCCGTGGCGTCTATCATGGTGTCAGCCGTGGTGTCTATCAGGGTGCCTACCATGGCATGTCCTCTCTTATCTCTCTGCTCCGCTGTGCGCCGCGCCTCACGACGACACGCGGACGATCTGCCACGTCGGATGCACCTCACGCCAGCCGTGCGTGCCATCCGTGACGAGGGCGCCGGTGACGCGCACATGGGCGCCGATGCGCGGGATGACGACGCCCCCTCGGTCGGCCGGCGTGACCTCCACGACGAGCGTGCCCCCCTGCTCGAGGAGATTACGGCGATCCACCAGCGGCCAGTAGCCCCGATCCGGCAGGAGGCTAGTATGGGTATCGCCATCGGGCGCATGCAGGATGAACACGACGCGCCCGATGGCGGTCACGCAGCGCCCGCGTAGGGCTAAATGATCGGCCTTTCGCCCGGCGCTGACCAGCACGTTGCCGCCCCGGCAGACGACCGGCCCCCCGGCGCCGGCCACATCGCCGACGAGCGTGCCCCCGAGTGCGTGGCGCAGGTGGGGCCACGCTAGCCCCAGTAGGCCGACGGCGGCGCATGCGACGAGCAGCGCGAGCGCGGCCCCCCGCGCGGGCATGTGGCGCGTGCCACATCGACCGTACGTGCTCACAGGCCGCCACCATCCCGCTGCCAGCGCGGCAGCAACGCGCGCGTGGTCGTCACGACCACCCCGCGCGAGGGGCGATTCTCCGGGCGCGCGATAGCCGCGCGCTCCACGCCGACCAGGGTCACGCCGGCGCGCATGACCAGGGCCACGACAGCGGTGACACTGGCCGCCAGGCGGCTGTACCGATAATTCGTAATGGGCGGCAGGTCGAGCATGACGATATCCCGCAGGCCGTCAGGCGCACGGAGGTGGCCGCCCTGGGAGAGCTGGCGCGGCAGGCGGTTAGCGCCCTCCCCCGTCTCGCCGACGACCACGATAGCGCGGGTGGCGAACACCACGCGCGCGACTGTGGCGAGCGGGCAACCCTCCCGCACCACCGCGCGGTGGCCGAGCGCGGGCAGGAGGCCGAACCGACGCGTCAACGCCGGACGCCCCGGATTCGCCTCGACGCGCGTGATCGGCGTGTCGAGATCACGCGCCACGGTGAGGGCCAGCCCGCGCGCGGTGGCCGGGCGGCCCTTGTCGCCGGTGGCGCTCGTGATTCCGATGGCGGTGGAGTGGGCGTCGCGCGGCGACGTCACGCCGACGTCACGGTGACGGGAAAGGTCGGGTGTGAGCGTATCGGCGAGTTCTGGGAGGGCACGCGCGGCGGGCTCGACACGATCCTCGACGGTGGTCATATGTCTCCCCTCGGCGCGCGTGCGCGCGTCGGATGGTTGCCGGTGGCGGACAGACCGCACCCAAGCGCGACCAGGAGGCGCGTTCGGCACAGCAGGTCATCCCCCACGAGGCTAGGCGGAGAGGGGTACAACGTGGCCCCTCCCTCTAAGTATCAACCCGGCAGGTCAGATCACGCGCAAAGGAACCTCAAAGGAGGATAAGAAAACGCGCGCGATACAGTCATGTGATAAACATCGGCGCGCTGTATGCCGCCTAGCAGCCTTGATCCGTCGCCGCCCCCGTCGCCGCCCCCGTCGCCCCCGCTCGTGACACCGTTCAATGAGCTACGCGTGGTTCTTCCTGTCTCGAGGTGATCGTGCGGCCGGGTAGCCCTCCAGGACGCGCCGGGCCGCGTTGGCGCGGCTGGATGCGGTACACTACCCAGGCGCGGCGGGAGTGAGCATCCCGTCGGGGGGCACGACCTGGTCGGCCCGCGAACGCCCGGCATCCCGGAAGCGCTCCTTGTAGGCGATGCGCCATTGAGGCCGGTGGCGTTCCAGCGGCCCATCCACCACCAAAATTGGTCAACGCTCGAGGCTGGCATGACGTCCTCGGGGGACGTATGGGAGGATCGAATGCGCACGGTCACAGGCCGACAGCCCTGTTTGATGGGGCGTCGAGGGGTGACAACGTTGCCCAATCGGGGCGAGGGGACGGCCCCATGAGGCAGCGCACGATCATCGCCATCGCGCTCATCGTCCTCGGCTTGTGGAACGCGATGACCGCCATCAGCGCCTTCACTTTCGGGGGCGACGGGTCGATCCTCGTGCCACTGCTCCTGGCATCCTCTGTCGTCGCCCTCCTCGCCGGCATCTTTCTGGTCGTCCACCATCGACGCGACTGATCACCCTCCACCGTAGATTCCGGGGAGGTTGGTGGCCGTAGCCATTCGGAGGTGACCCGCTAGGAGGACCCATGGGTGGAGTTCGAGGACTTCGGGTGTGCGACAGAGGTGGTTCAGGCCGTTGCTCGATCTGCCGCACGGGATTCCATCCCACGACGCCGTCGGGCCAGTTGTTCGCGGCGCTGGACCCCGAGCGCTTCGCGCGGTGCCTGTGGCGCTGGCCGCAGGGCATCACTCGTCCACGCGGGCCACAAGGCATCGCCCGCGAGGGTCGGGCGTCGCGCGGGCGCATAACACGGGGATTGCCCCTTCCACATGGTACACGCGTGGGCACGTCATGAACCCTATGGCTACAGATGGCTGTAGCCAGGGGCTTGTCGTCGCCCTGGCGAGTCGTTGGTCTGGACAACACACCGCGACCCTCACGGGCCGCATGACGACCGGGGATACTCTCGTCTCCCGACGGACACGGCCCCAGACAAGAGGACAGGGACCATGTATCCACCGTTCCCGCAGGTTCTCCCCCGCCGACCCCTCATCGCGCGGCATAGCGGATGGGGACCCCACGGAGCGGAGGGCCGCCGCCGGCTCCCCACGCGACGAAAACCGTGTCCACCCCGAGGGCTTCGTGTCTAGCGTGTGGCGCTGTGTCCACGATACCATCCTGGATGCGCCGCTCGTCGCGCCCTGTGCGCCCGCGTCGCGTCCCATACCTCCCCACGGCTACAGCCGAGACCTCCTGGGAAGGCACATGAGCGCCGACTGTGCGGACGTAGCGTGCCGCGTCGGACACATCGAACGACATGAGCGCCCTGCCGGAGGCGCTAGAGAGGCTGGCTGTGAAGGACTGCACCGTCACAATGGATGCGAGGGGCGCGGGCGCCCCTCGCGTGCAGGCGATTGTCGATCAGAAGGCCGTTGATAACTACACGCGCGCTCAAGGGGAGTCAGGGACGGCCTCCCGCTAGCTTTGGTTCTCTCACTCTTTTCGCCGGGAGCGTCCCGTCGGCCCCGACCCCTGGTGGCCGGATGAGGGTGGATGCGCCGTCTGGGCGCGCGATGTCAGCCTCGGCGTCGGGTGTCATGGACACAACGAATTCACCCGCGCGGCCAAGGGCGACGTATTCCGGCCCCAGGCCAGCGGGCAACAACTTGGAGGCTTGCACCGCTCGCTCCAGGGCGCGTCGGTTCTCTAGACCGAGCGCGTCCAACACGGGGTTGTTGACACAGCGTATCTGCGTGCGGGGCGTGTGGATGAGCGCGCGCTCCATCGCCGCGGCCAGTTCCGACCCGTTGGGAATCAGGGAGAGCGCAGGCATGGTGAAGCCGTTGAAGACGAGGGAAAGCGCTCCCAGCGTATCCTCGGGTAGGTAGCGCAGGTAGATGCGCACGGTCTCCAGGAAAATGCCGTGGTGCGCGATCTCGTCGTTAGCCACGACCTTGAAGGCGCCGGCCGCGCCGATCTGCTTGCCCCGCTTGCGTTCGACCTCGGTCGGGTTTTCGGGCAGGCCGTACTCGCGGCGGATGCGCTTGCGCATCTCGTCGTAGTTGTAGTAGGTGGCGCGCTCCTGGAGCATGGCGTAGCAGGCGATACCCAGGGGCGTGTCAAGGCCGGGGTGGTGCGCGCGCGCGGTCCAGGTGTGTTGCGCCACGCGGTCGCGGTACGCGTCGAGTTGCGTCTGGGTACGGCGGCCGGAGTGGAGCAGCACTAACTCCCAGGCTTCGGCGTGCTTGAGTTCCTCGCTGCCCCAGGCGAGTTGTAGGTTGCGGCGCTCGCGGCGACCGTGGGCAAGGCGCAAGCCCTCCTCGACGTAGTCGCCGACGTAGTCCTCGATACCAAGGTAGGCCTCGACGATGGTGACGGTGTCCTCGGAGAGGAGATCTCCCCGCTGGGCTATCTCGACGAGCGGGAGATCGTCCCATGGGGTCCAGTTGCGGGTCTTGACGGCTTTGCGGAAGTAACGGATGAAGGTGTCGCGCGCCTCCTGCGCGGCGACGCGCTCACGCGCCTGGCGGGTCCAGGGGCCGACGAGAACTGTAGGCATCTCGATCATGGGGTCTCCCTTCCTTATTTCGGGTAATGTAGAGATGTAGGCGATTTCGGGTAATGTAGAGATGTGGGCGCGGGCACGGCCGGCCACATGGCGGTCAGCGAGGGTCGGCGCCGTGCGGCGGACCGTGTGCAGCGCAGGCAGGTTCCGTGCCTTGCGTACGATGAGGTTATGAGGCCATGTAGCCTCTGGTGGGCGCACCGGTCACACCGACCGTGTCTCGCGCTGCACACATGTCATGGCGCTCCAGGGCCTGTCGCGCAAACCATCGTGCACGTGACCGATGTCTGAGTGAGTCTACCAAAGACATCCCCTCATCACTGTGGATTATTACGACCTATTGAGATTACTTTGTACGTCCCCTGAGTACGTCCCCTGATGTGCCCCGCCAACGCCACGCACACGCAAAGGGTCGCAGGGCAAAGCCGCGTGCCACGCTACTGCTCCGTTCCTCTAATTGGTCTATACGAAGGACGGCCCGTGGCCGAGGCGCCGGACGGCGCGTGAGGCGCTGGCGTGCTGCTGAGGAGGAGGCGCAGCCGTATCGTTCGTGGCGGTCGTATTGAGGAATGGAGCAGTAGCGTCGTCGGACTACGGCTGGTTCGGCTTCGCGAACTCGCAGCCCCACCCTTGAGGACCTTGGAACAGTGGGATGTTAGCGCCGCCAAGGATCGGATCGTTGCGCAGGGGTTCGGGGCGCGGCGCGATGTCCAGGTAGCGATAGAGGCTCTCGGCGATGTCGTGCCACACCGGGGCCGCCGTGATCGCGCCGTAGATGTGACTACCCCCGGAGGAATCGCCCGGCAAGCGTTGCGGGTGATCGACGGTGACGAGCATCACGAACCTGGGGTTGTCGATCGGCGCATAACCGAGCAGCGAGGCCACCGTGCCCCCGCTCGTATCCTGCGCCCCCGACTTCACCACGTCGACGGTCGACGTGCCGGTCTTGGCGGCGATGGGGAAGCCCTGGGTCAGCGCGCACGTCGCCTCGGAGGCGCCATACGGGTTGCT
>JAABUV010002307.1_pt1 | contig 26125 bp, 17 predicted proteins | sample 5559971 | NCBI WGS metagenome assembly JAABUV01 (sample SAMN10711881, study PRJNA513362) | rock metagenome | isolation source: Antarctica rocks | place: Antarctica: Victoria Land, Knobhead nord | collected 2015-12-19
TTCTCGAAAGATTAAGAAAGTTCAAGCTATATGCTAGCTTGAAGAAGTGTGAATTCTTCATCACTAAAGTGAATTTCTAGAATTTGTCATATTCATCGAAAGCATTTCGATAAACTCAAGTAGAATAAACATCATCAAAACGTGATTCAGATCGAAGATGTATTGAAAAATACAAGTTTTTCTGAGATTCATCAATTTCTATCGACGTTTTATACATCACTACTCTCAGATAGCAGAGTCTTTAACAGAACTGCTGAAAGATAGTGTAAAAGATGTAAAAATGAACTCATTCATATGATCAAATGAAGCAAAACAAGCTTTTAATCAGCTTCGCAACGTTTTTATGAGAACGTCTATACTAAGACACTTTAACTCAGAGTAACATATATGCATCGAGATCAACGCATTCAATTATGCAGTCGCGAGTATTTTGTCTCAGTCAGATGACGAAGATCAGTGACATTCAATTGCATTCTGATTCAGAATGATGATAGACATTGAAAGAAACTATGAGACATATGATCAGAAACTTCTAGTCATAGTAGCGATGTTTAAACACTGACAACACTATGTGAAAGACAGTTGTCATACTGTTGAAGTTTTAACTGATCATAATAATCTGAAGAGTTTTATGAATGTTCAAGAGCTAAATGAAAGACAAGTCAGATGAGTCATGAGATTGTTGATTTGCAACTTTGAAATAGCACATAGATCAGAAAAGACAAACTCGATTAATGCATCGTTGAGATGATCTGACTATAAGAGTGAGAACATCTTTGCGAATCATTTGCTGCTTACTCTGCAGCGAAAGCTGACTAGAATAGAAAGCTTAAATAACTCTATATTCGTAGCAATCAGAGAACTATACTGTATACAAGTGATTAACAATGTCGAGAAGATGTTTGTTCACGGTATAAGTATGAACAGATATTCAGCAGAACATGTCAAAAGCAGACTGCAAGATGAAACTCATTGATGAACATGAGTGATTAATGATGTCGAGAAGATGTTAATTCACAGTGTCAGTGAACGAAGATATTCAGCGAAACATGTTGAAAGCAGATCGCAAGATGAAATTTACTGTACATGAATGATTAACAAAGTTGAAAAGATGTCTGTTCACAATGTCAGTGAAAACACAAGTACATGTTCAGCAATGCATGTCAGAAGTATGCTGCTGAAAGTCATGATTCTAGCAGTGTGAGAAACGCATCTAAATGAAATATCTTTCTTGAGAGATAGAATCTCTCAATTCGAATCAACAACTTTGAAAAGCACAAACATTGAAACGTTGACTCATAAAGATCACAATGTAACTGAGAAACAGCTTAATTCTGTTGCTGAAACTGTTGATTGCAAACAACTCGTTTCACGTGCAATTGTCAGAGTACTGACAATTCATGAAATAATATACAACTTTAGTAGTAAATTCATAGTTAAGCTCATCAAGATCTTACAGCAAGAAGATGAATTTGCTGTGAGATTAAAAGCAGACGAAACGATGAGTATATGAAAGAGTGACGTCAAAGCTTAAACATTGAATAATCAAGAAATGATAAAGTACAATGAATCATTGTATGTTTCAGAAGATCTTTCTGTCAGAGAAAAGCTGTTGAAACGTCATCATGATAATTCATTAGCGAAGCATTTTGATGCTGACAAGATTAGTGAGCTATTAGATTGCAAATATTACTGAAAAAGTATGATCAAGAATGTCAAAGAGTATATAAATACTTGTGACATTTGTCAGAGAGTAAAAATGAAATGTCATCTATCATATAATGAGTTGAGATCATTATCTCGACTCACAGATTCATGAAAAGAAATTACTATAAATTTCATAACAGATTTGTCGTCTAGTAAATGAAAAAAAGTCGTGTATGACTTGATTCTTATAATAGTCGATTATTACATGAAGATGACGTGTTATCTGTCTACGAAGAAGACTCTGACTGTTGTAAAGTTAGCAAAGTTGTTCTTTGAGAAGATTGCTTTAAGATATGAGATATTAAATGATATAGTTATTGATAAAGATAGTTTATTTATCAGTGCGTTCTGATCAAAGATCTGCTATCATGTCAAGATGAAACAATGACTAAGCATCATCTTTCATTCACAAACAAACAATCAGACAGAATGACAGAATCAAATGCTGAAACATTATCTATGAGTATATTGTTCAAAAAAGCAAGACAACTGAGTTATGCTTCTACTCGTAGTTGAGTTCATGTATCATCAGACGAAGCACTCTTCCTTGAGCTGTAATTTCTTTAAAGTCAATCTTTGACATATACATTAAGAACAATGTTATGAAAGAAGAAGTGTCAGCAGCAAAAGAACGCGTTGAAATGCTGCAAGACATGCAAAACACGTTAATGCAATGATGATAAAACGCGATCAATGCTCAGACAAAGTACTATAATCAAAAACATAAGTTTAAGTTCTTTAATGTCGATGATTTAATCATGCTATCAGCAAAAAACCTGAAGCAGAAGAAGTTGAGCAAAAAGTTATCAAATAAGATGATAGAGTTCTTTTGTATACAAGAACTCATAGACAAGCAGACGTATCATCTTGATCTTTCAATCATTTATAGAGTTCATTTTGTCTTTTATGTATCTTTTTTAGAGTCATATAATCGTAGATTAAACGATGACTCTATACTCGATTATCTTGTATTTAAGCTTATTGATGATGAGTAAGAATGAAAGATAGAAAAGATTCTACAGAAGCGAAAAAGAAAGAAAATCTTATATTATAAGATACAATGAAAAGAATATTTCATTGAATATAATCAATGAATATCAAGCAAAGATATGAAAGATGTCTCGAAGCTTATAGAAGCTTTTGAAACGAGACTGAAATGTAAGCGAAAAGCATAATCACTCACTTTCAAGCATAAACTCATTATTAGAAAAGAAGAATCATTGTATTATGATAGTTTCACTCTCTAATGAGATGATCACATATGTAAATCAACAGACAGAAGAAAAAAGCGCAAAGATGCTCAAACATGCTCAACAAGAAAGCGCAATCATCACAACACAATAAACATCATGCAATTATCACTTCATCAAACATTTCTTACACAAGACAAGATCACAAACTTCTTCTTCTCTTTCATTGTCAGATTTACATTGAGATGTGAAGACAAAGATTTGAAAGATGACAGATTGTGCTAAAATATATCAGAACAATTAAAAATGCTGACAAAACAATATATAATTGAAATTGAATATATCACAAAGCGCTTTACATTCAGAATTTCTCTAACAATGTCATTAATAATCATTATCTCTTTGAGAATGAGCTTTTGAATCTTTAGAGACTCAAGTTTGTAAGCTTTCTCAAAACAATTCTTTACATGAATCGTTGTTATCAACTTCTTGTAAAGAGTTTTCTGATGAACAGTGAATGTCTTCAGAACAACATTCTCTTCTTCATTTTCAATTGCACTATCATGAATATTCTGCAGATGAAAGAATTCATTGACAGTTGAAATGCAGATGTCGAGAATCTAGACATCAAATCATGAGCATTTAGCAGATGTATCAGATAAGTGTACTCACTGCGATACAGAAACTCTCATTACTTGCATAATGAGCACACTTCTTGTACATTGTCTTTCTTTGAAAAACAACGTCACATCGTGATGCTCTATTCTCAATGTATAGAACTCAAGCACACTTTATACAAATTACTCTATTTAAAATTTCATAATCAGCAACACTTCTTTCGCTTATTCTTACAATTGACAGCTGAAAAGCAACATCAAGAAGTGAAATAAATGAATCTCATCATTATTCTTTGATTTCGCGAAGTCTGTGAATTCGATAAGATTGTCAATGAAGCGTCAACAATCATTTCTTTTCTCATCATCTTTTGAATTTTCTCTTTGATAGTTGAGATGTACTTGAAAGTTTGAATAGTAGAAGCAATGAGTTTTCAATCAGAATTTGATGATGTCTGCATCATCACAAGCGATTCAGCATCAGCAGCATCATGATTATCATGTCTGATCAATGTCTTTTGAGCAGATTTATGATACTGTTAATCACAATAATAGTCGTGAAATCTTAAGTTGTGACATCACTTACTTTCGTAATAATCTTGACTCAATCATCAGTCAACTTCATCATCTTACAGTTCTCTTTGAGCATCACTGCACATTCACGACTCATGATCTAAATCTTTTACTCTTACTATACAGATATACTCAAAGTTTGTTAAAAGTAATTACATAATGATAAAAATATGATCATGATTGAAAAAAGATGAAGTTGAAGAAAATGAGAAGTTGAAAGAAACTGAAAGAGCGATAAACAAATCAACAATTATTATTCATTCTTATTTATGCTTTATCATCTCAATCACATCATTTACTCAAAAGATAAACAATGTTTATGCACTATTTACATGTCATCATTGCTGTCATCTACATCAACTACACATCACATATACTATCTACAATGTCATTTATACACATTATAATCGAAGATGAATCATCATTCAATCGAAAGTTTCTCTTTTTCTTGTTTTCTTACAGAGATTTGAAGATTTTTATCGAGAGCTTCTAAAGTGAATCAATGAATGCACATCATCATTTATCAAAGTAAACAAAGACATTAATTATTAAGATCAAGAATGAACTCACTTAAAAGAGAAGACAATTGTCATGATGAATTGACTCATAAAGATTAAATCAAAGACTAAAGTCAGAAGCTGAGTTAAAGATCAGATCTGAGTTAGCTCTGAAACTCTATGACTTTGTCAAGACATCATTTAAACTACGTCATATCTTTGACTTAATATATCATGAGTTATGTCGTGCTCAACTTGACAATGCTTGACAAACTCTTTATAGTCAATCGATTTTCTCAAGTTATTGAGAGCTTCTTAATAATTAGCTCTATCATAATATATACTCATTCTGTGTCTGTTTAAAATATCACATTGTCATATCACTTTTATAAATCTCGTCTATTCATTGAGTAAACTTAATCATCACATTCATTGTATTCTTGATGCATTCAATCAAATAAATGACTTTTGCTTCTAAGCTTATGATTCTTTGCATCTTGATAATTATTTTATCTTTCGTCTTTTGCAAATGCTCATCAAAGTCTTTTCAATCAACTTTTTGCAAATTGTATGATGCATTCAATGACTTTTCAATCAACTTCATCTTTTTTGTAACTATTATAAATAGAATTACTTCATGATTGAATTCTGTGTTCGCGTTCTCATTTATATGTCTATCGAAAATATGTTGTATACATTGCATGCAACATACATAAAGCATAACTTCTATGCTGATTTTTCTCTTAGACTTGAAAGATTACTCAGAGAGAATTTCTTGCAACAAATTCATAGTTCAAGATAAACAAGATCTTTTACTGCTTAAATTTCAACAGTTTACTTCTTAAGCATGAGTTGCAGACGTTTTATTTGCAATATGCATGCATATCACAGTTAATTTCTTCTTTAATCACATTGATACATGCTACTGTTCTTTCAAGTTATACAAATGATGTCTTTGACTAGAAATTGACTTTATCATTAAGACATTCAAGAGTCAAAGCTCAGTGAAGAAATGAAATTCTTAAGATCAACAGTCATCATCATTGTATATCATGCTTCGCAGATGCTCACTTCACTTGTAAAGTGTGCAATTTATCTGTTTCATGTTATTTGTAAAGATCTTTCTCATGCAGATTGATTGTGTCTTGCAAAAATGTTTATATGCTACACTTTTAATCAAATAGTGTAATTCAATCATTCTTTATTAACTCACTTGTATTTCTTTTCTTTTAACGAAGTTTTCTCATCAATGTATCATTTACATGTAAAATGTCTATATCTGAATATCTATTAAACGATATTAATGAGATTCTCAAGTTTGCTCATGTTGAACTTAATGAAACTCATGAGTTGTTTATATCATAGTAACAGACATGCAGTCTTAACAAGATTTATACATAGTTAGCATATAAATTTAAAAAATGTTCATGATTTAAGTTCTTTCTGCTAATCATTCTCAACAAATCAAACATGAAAGTGTTCTGTTTCAGTTCTTGTCATCGCGATGATAAAATGTTGAATTGAATGATTTTCATAAACGATTTTTCTCATAGTTTTGCATTTTATTTAACTTTCTCATCTGCATGCAAATTGCTTTGTAACATGTGCATTGAGATTATCAAAGTCTGCGTGATCGCGAAAACTCTGCATGCAATCAATGCACAGCACTTCATCATCATGCAACATCTTGATATCATTCAAACTTTTGATAATTTCTAGACTTTACTGTAGCTAAACAGTAGATTTGTAATCAGCATCATGTACAGATGAGTTTCATTGCTGATTGAGCAAATCAAGAGTAAGCAGATTCATTTATAAATATATCATGTTAATTATAAAATTATGATCAAATAATATTAAAATGCAATAAAATATACAGAATAGCAAAATGCATTAAGCACATTACAAGTAATGTCATTAATTATCATTGATTTTTTTCAGTTACAACTTCTGTACATTAAATGATTCAGACTTGCATATGTTATTTAAATGATCTTTCACATACATTGTGATCATGAACTTCTTTCTTAGTTTCATCTGATTAATTATAAAGATCATAATAATGATCACATCATCATTTTCTGATGTAGTCTTAAATACTGTTTTAAGTCAAAAAGATTCATTTAATGTTTAAATGCATACATTCAAGATTTAAAAATTTAAACATAAACATTTAATGAATGCATTGAATAAATTTACTCATTACAATGCATGTGACATTTTTCTTTGTGCATTAAACACAGCATCAATACATCACTTTTTCATAAAATTCAACATTGCAGCTTTGCATCATTTCTTCATCATGAAATCTACATGCACATTTTATACATATTATTCTATTTCATATTTCAGAAGCATCAACACTTCTTTTACTAATTCTTACAACTGAAAGTTGAAAAGAATCAGTAATAACATTTAAATGCTGAATATGTAATTTATCATTCTTTTATTACTAAAAGTTCAAGATGAGTCAAGTAAGAATTTTGATGCTGAAAAAGCATCAAAACTCATTTTGTTACTCATTTTTTCATTAAAGACATCAAGATCATTTTTAGAATTTATAAGTATAATAAATTTTAAAATAAAAGATGATGTTGCATGATTAAACTAATCATTGAATCAAGTTTTGAATTGACATTTTGAATTTAACTTAATTTAAAGTCAAGTTACTTACATTTTCAACTCAACTTGAGTCAAATTGCATATATTTTCAATTCAATGTAACTTGACTCAATTGAAAATTGAGTCAACTCAATTCAACTCATCAAGAACTTAAGCTTGACATTAAAAGAATTAAATATAGAAATTTTTTCAACTTTTGCATTATCTTTTTGCATTATCTTTTTGATAGAAAGTCATAAAGAGAAAACATGAAAATCATTTGATAAAAAGTTATAAAGAAAAACATAAAAAGAAACATAAAGAGAAACATGAAGAGAAACATGAAGAAAAACATAAAGAGAAACATGAAGAAGAACATGAAGAGAAACATAAAGATTGTTTGATAGAAAGTCATGATGAGAAAACATAAAGATCGTTTAACTTTGATAGAGAGTCATGACAGAAAAACATGATAGAAAGTCATGAAGAAGAATCATGTAAACTGTTCAATCAAGCTATTTACATTTATTTAATATCTTGTTGAATTAAGTTGAGTTTTTGAGTCAAGTTGTTGAATCAAGCTTCTCAACTTAACTTAAGTTATTAAGTTCAACTTCTTAACTCAACTCAACACTTTTTCAAAACAATTTCAACTCAACTTGATACTTTTTGAGTCAAGTACTTGACTTGAACTCAAGTACTTAACTTGATGCAATCAGTTTATGCATGATTATAAGAATGTTGAGAAGTAAACTTCTTTGCAATAATTTATGATTGTTAAATTGCAGTCTCAATCAAAGAAATTTAAAATAAGCATTGTATATTTTGCTTACATCATCAGCTTTGTCATCAACTTTGTTATCAACTTTGTCATTAACTTTGTTAATTTTTTGCATCTTTGAAATCATTGAAAATTAAGCATACATCATTTCAATACTTAAAACAGAATTTTTTCAAGTAAATACTAATGTAATTATTTATACAAGCAATTCTTTATCAAAGTTGTGAAAAAGAACTTTGATATAAAACAAAAATGAAATGAAAAGAAGATGAAGATTAAGAAGAAATGAAAAAGCAATAAATAAAATAATTATTATTATTCACTTTTGTTTATGCTTTATTATCTTAACAACATAATTTAATTGAAAGATAAACAATGTTTATGCATCATTTACACATAATTGATGCTGTTATTTACATCAACTACACATCACATATACTATTTATAATGTCATCTACATGCATTATAATTGAAGACGAATTATTGTTCAATCAAAAATTTCTCTTTTTCTTGTTTATTTACAAAGATTTGAAGATTTTTATTGAAAGCTTCTAGAATGAAATCATGAGTACATATCATTATTTATCAAGATAAATAAAGACATTAATTTGATTTGATTTGATTTGATTTGAATTCATACACTTTTGTGACATCGATTTAAGTTTAACTCATGAGAGAAACTATGCTATGTGTATCAAATAAACAAAATTCTTTGAGAAAGAAAATCGCTCATCGACTACATGATGACTTCACGTCATTGAAACAATAAAGTTGACACTATATTATCAGTAATGAATCTATAGCTTCTATTCAGCATGTGATGCTCAAGTAAACTCTTGATGAAAGTGTCTGTGCTGTTTGATTATGACACATCGTCTTTGCTTTGCTCTTCATTCATGATATTCTATACAACGATGTTTTGATTCAATTCTTGATTCGAAGATGAAAAACGTTTCTTTGCACTCGTGATGCTCATGATTGTAACGCAGAAACCGTGTTTTCTTGCTCAATGATTGTCATTTATTGAGCAGAGAAATGTATAATAAAAGAGAGATGCACATGATGAGAAGATAAAGTGTGATTGTACTGAATAATTCTTTTCTTCTCTTGATTTGACTTATGTCACGTAGACGTTGAATAGATTGTTAGTATAGACGTGCAATCACAATCGTTCAATGCATAATTCTGATCGATAGTAAAGAATGCGTTCTGATCGTTCTCATGAACTCTCAATTTTTCACGTAGATAAATGTATGACTTGACATCAAGTAAAGAAGATGAGTTCAAGTCTTCTCAATATATCAGCATAATCAACGAGTCACTACTTCTTCGAACACTGTAATCACGACTCTCAAACTCATTATTTGAAATGATTATTCTATCTGATATCTTTTCATCAATTACTCAACAACACTGTCAATGTGATGAAGATGTTTCAGCATATTAATGTAGTTAACGAGTTGCAAATTCTTTGATCACTTATAGTTACAACTTGCAGACTCTTCATCTGAATTGTCTTTTTCACTAGTAGTATCTTTTCATCTCTTACTGACATCGACATGTCATTAATCTTCTTCATAGATCGATTGTAACTGTTAGAAGAAGTGTTGTTGCATGAGTGAAAACTCTGCATGATAACTTTTCTGATCATGCAACGTTTTAACATCATTTGAACTACGTTGAATTGAGATCTCTTGACTCTTCTGACTTCTATTTGAACATAGAATAGAATCAAAAGATTCGTAGTTGACATCATGTACAGATGAATCTTGTTGTTAGTTTAAAGACATTAATTATTAAGATTGAAGATGAACTCACTTAAAAGATTTTTTTTTATCATGATGAATTGATACATAGAAATTAAATCAAAGACTAAAATCAAAGATTGAATTGAAGATCAGATTTAAGTTAAATTTGAAATTCTGTGACTTTGTCAAAATATTATTTAAATCACGTCATATTTTTGACTTAATATATCATGAATTATGTTGTATTCAACTTAATAATGCTTAATCAGTGATGAAACTCATCTGTACATGATGCTGACTATGAATCTACTGTTTAGCTACAGTAAAGTTTAAAAATTATCAAAAGTTTGAATAATATCAAGATGCTGCGTGATAATAAAGCGTTGTGCGTTGATTGCATGCAGAGTTTTCGCAATCACACAGACTTTAATAATCTCAATGTGCATGCTACAAAGCAATTTACATGTAGATGAAAAAGTTAAATAGAATGCAAAACTACAAGAAAAATCGCTTATGAAAATCATTCAATTCAACATCTTATCATTCTAATGATAAAAACTGAAACAGAACATTCTTGTGTTTGATCTGTTGAAAATGATTAGCAGAAAGAACTTAAATCATGAACATTCTTTAAATTTACATGCTAACTATGTATAGATCTTGTTAAGACTGCGTGTCTGTTACTATGATATAAGCAACTCACGAGTCTCATTAAGTTTGACATGAACAAACTTGAGAATCTCATTAATATTGTTTAACAGACGTTCAGATACAGACATTCTATACATAAATGATACATTGATGAGAAGACTTCATTAAAAGAAGAGAGACATAAGCGAGTTAATAAAGAATGATTGAATTACGCTGTCTGATTAAAAGTGTAACATATGAACATCTTTGCAAGACATGATCGATCTGCATGAGAAAAATCTCTACAGATAATGCGAAACAGATGAGTTGCATGCTTTACAAGCGAAGTGAGCATTTTCGAAGCATGATATACAATGATGACAACTGTCAATCTTAAGAATTTCACTTCTTCACTGAGCTTTGATTCTTGAATGTCTTGATGATAAAGTCAATTTCTAGTTGAAAACATCATCTGTATAACTTGAGAAAACAGTAATGTATATCAATGTGATTAAAGAAGAAATCGACTGTGATATGCATGCATATCGCAGATGAAACATCTGTGACTCATGCTTAAGAAGTAAACTGTTGAAATTTGAGCAGTGAGAGATCTTATTCATCTTGAACTGTGAATCTGTCGCAAGAAAACTCTCTGAGTAATCTTTCAAGTCTAAGAAGAAAATCAGCATAAAAGTCGCGCTTTATATATGTTGCATGCAATGTATACAACATATTTTCAATAAATTTAATTGAAAAATGCAAAGCACTGAAAATCAAAATTAATGTGCTTGACTTCATAAATGACATCAACATTCTAGTCTATGACAGATTCATCAAAGAAATCTGCAAAACACTGAGCAACACATGATGTTTGCGCGAAGTGAGCTTGAACTCATGACACAACGTTCGCACCAGAAAAATATGAGTTTACACATTTCACTAGAAAATTGAGAAAATTCAACATGATGATTAGCATACAAATAGAAAGTTCAGTGATTAAGTTGAAGTCAGACGTGCGAGTTTTAAAGATTCAACTGAACATGAAACTGCAATGAGACACGCATCTTTGACAGATAGAAGTGAGTCATGTCACAAGAATACTTGCGCTTAGTCATCTAGAAGTCTTCACATGAGAGACAATCTTCACAAAAGCAAGACAAGTATACTCAGCTGTAATAAGATCAGAAATTGCATTCAAAGCATCAATCTGACATCAACGTGACAAAGAGAAAGAACTGTCAGACAAGAAATGCAGACTAAAAACTCTACAGAATCAGACTCTACATCACGTTGCAGAAGCATTCAAAAGAGTAAGCATTGAAACGCTGAAGATTGAAATGTACATAAGTTCGCTGCATGTTCATCTGAACATGCTGCAGAATAAAGTCACATTATGCAGTCAAGTCAATGACAGAACGCAAGAGACTAGATGAGCATGCAAACTCATATGCGTTTGACTGATGAAAATTAATCATCTCATTTCTCGCTTTTCTGTCATCAAGAAAATAATGCTTCTGAACACATTTATTCAAAAAGATGCAAGAATGCAATTTAAACGCAGATGATTCATCTCTTTTATAATGATTTTAATAAGCGATAGCATCGCAATAGTGTTATATCATAAAAGTCAATAAAAGCAATGATGGAAAAAATACAAGAAATGCATCGCAGACATCAATGCAATTTCAGCACAAAGATTTCATCTATTCAATAAAATGATAAAGATGCATGATGATCTTCAGAAAGCTGAAAGCACTTTCGTAACTTACATCAAAATTGAACGCATAGATCTTAACATTTATCTGCACTCGAGAAACGTTTCAAGCATGAATAGTTCGCGATGCGACAGCGAACAAAGTCATCAGACAGCGAAGCATGTACTCATGCATTGTTCGAACTGAATGCATCTGCGATCAAGAATGCTACGTGATGTCAACTTCTCAAACTATTGAATAATCATTGCAATCACGAAAGATTTCAGAGCAGCAGTGAGAATAATGATGAAAACGAAGCTTCTGAAGCAATTTAAAATAATTAGAACACTCATTCTTTAATGTGCAATCAACGCGAACAAATTTGATACATAGTCTTAATCTTGTCATTTCGACTGCGTGAAGCAGTCGTATAGATAGTGAGTGATTTTCTACCTCAGAGAGTTTTGTTCACTCGACACACATAGCATAAAGTTTCTCATGAGTTGATCTAATCGATGTCACAAGAGTGTATGAATTTATTATTATTACTTAACAATGCTTGATAAACTCTTTATAGTTAATTGATTTTCTCAAGTTATCAAGAACTTTTTAATAATTAGCTTTATCATAATATATACTCATTCTGTATCTGCTTAAAATATCACATTGTCATATCATTTTTATTGATTTCATTTATTCATTTAGTAAACTTAATCATTATACATATATGATATTGAATTGATGAATACTTAATTTACATCAGATTCTTTTGATTTATTCTTGATCTTTTCGTCTTTACAATCAGTAAAATAATGTTTTTTTCAATTGCATATATAGCATATTATGTTGAATAAATTCTTACTATAATATGATGAAGTTTATGAGCTTATGTTTAATAAAGAGTTGAATTTAGTTGATTGATAAAATATCTTTCACTTTAAATGAGTTTTTTATTGACTTTGTTTTAATCATGCAAGTCTTCATCTTAAAGTCATTTCAACAATAAAATGTGTTCTTTTTGCAGATTTATTTTCAATCAAGTGACAAGATTAATTAATGTATTTCATGTAGTAAAGATTGACTGAACATTAGTAATAATTATGCGCAGCTCAAATCTTAATTTAATGAATAAATGAACTCACTTATGCTCATTATTATACAATGAAAGTTGATGTTTCAAAATGCTCAGATAAACTGCAAATGTTCATATCATTTGATTTGAATATTATGATGCATTTGTATATTACTGAGTCACATTTATGTCTTGATTCATTAAGTTTTTAATTATGTTTAAAGAAAGTTGATAAAATCAAATTACATTTGCTGAGCTGCAAATATAGTTTTTTATTTTTTATTTTTTATTATTTCTTCATTAAGTGCATGCAGTCTATGACTATGACATTGTCTAAACGCTATGTATGTGCTACGTTACATGTAATCTGATCAAAGTCGCTGCTTTATATCTTTTTGTTGATCAATCACATCGATAGTTTGCATATACAAGCGCTCTCGCTCAAATTCTTGCAATCATACTTTCATTTTTCTTCATTTCTTTACACTCTTCGCGTTCTACTCTTTCGTTTCTAATAGTCATTTTCTCGTCGTAATTCAAGTATTTTTCAAATACTTTAATGTTGCAATTCTTTCAATCTTGATGATGAACAGTGTCAATATGATGTCTGTGTTTTTGAGCTGAGCTTTTTCCTTAAGCTTTCTCTGCTCTGCTCTATAATGTTTGCAGTTTAGCAGTAAATGCTTCAACGTTTGTCTTGCATTGCATATTTCATAGCATTTGTTCAAATTATTCTCTGATAATCAATGCAAATAGCTTTTGAAATAGTCATGTTTCATTTTCAGCTGAATAAAGATTGAAAACGTTAGTCTATCGATTTTTCTCAACTCTTTTAGTGATTTATGACTTAAATTCACATTCAATATGTTCTTTTGATACTGATTTTTCTTTTTGATACTGCTTTTTCAAATCTTTAATCATTGTAATTTCATCTCTTTGCAAATTTGCTTTTTGACGAAGCTTATGATGATTGCTTTTATGTTGTTGATAATTGATACTTCTTGAGCAGCAATTTTAATCAATTGATCTGTTTTTTCGTTCTCAATAATGCTGCTGCAAACATAGTTTCTTTGTGATTAAATCAAAGTTTCTTTGATTCATTTTTAAGATAAATCATGCAATACAAAATCTTTTTCTCATTTTTTTCAAAATATCAAGAAGTATTTTGTTGAGATTGTGTCTAGAAACTAATCAGAGTGCATGCATGACTAGAATGTTTAATCTATAATAATAATAAATTCATACATTCTTGTGACATCGATTAGATCGACTCATGAGAAACGCTATGCTATTTGTATCGAGTGAACAAAATTCTCTGAGGTAGAAAACCACTCGCAGTCTATACGACTGCTTCACGCAGTCGAAACAGTGAGTTTTGAGACTATGTATCAAATTTGTTCGCGTTGATCGCACGTTAGAGAACGAGTGTTCTAGCCACTTTAAATTGCTTCAAGAGCTTTGTTTTCATCATCATCTTCGCTACTGCTCTGAGACTCTTCGTGATGATGACGATTATTCAATAGTTCGAGAAGTCAGCATCTTGTAGCATTCTTGATCGCAAGTGCGATCAGTTCAAGCAGTGCATGAGTACATGCTTTGTCGTCTGATGACTTCATTCGCAATCGCATCGCGAACTATCTGTGTCTGAAACGTTTCTAGAGTGCAGATAAGCGTTCAGACCTATGCGTTCGATTCTGATGTGCGTTGCAAGAATGCTTTCTGCTTTCTGAAGATCATCACGCATCTTTATCGTCTTATTGCTCAGATGCGATCTTTGTACTGAGATTGCGTTGACGTCTGCAACGTCTATCGAAAATATGTTGTATACGTTGCATGCAACATACATAGAGCACGATTTCTATGCTGGTTTCCCCCTTAGACTCGAGAAGTTACTCAGAGAGTTTTCTCGCGACAGATTCACAGTTCAAGACAAACGAGATCTCTCACTGCTCAGATTTCGACAGTTTACTTCTTAAGCATGAGTCGCAGACGTATCGCAGTCAATTTCTTCTCTAATCACATCAACACACGCTACTGTTCTCTCAAGCTATACAGATGATGTCTTCGACTAGAAGTTGATTCTATCATCAAGACATTCGAGAGTCAGAGCTCAGTGAAGAGATGAGATTCTCAAGATCAACAGTCGTTGTCATTGTATATCACGTCTCGCAGACGCTCGCTTCGCTTGTAAGACGTGCGACTCATCTGTTTCGCGTTATCTGTAGAGATCTCTCTCGTGCAAATCGATCATGTCTTGCAGAGATGTTCATATGCTACACTTCTAATCAGGCAGCGTAGTTCGATCATTCTCTACTAACTCGCTTGTGTTTCTCTTTTCTTAACGAAGTCTTTTCGTCAGCGTATCGCTCATGTATAGAATGTCTGTGTCTGAACGTCTGTTAAACAATATTAACGAGACTCTCGAGTTTGCTCGTGTCAAACTTAACGAGTCTCGTGAGTTGCTCATGTCGTAGTAACAGGCACGCAGTCTTAACAAGATCTATACGTAGTTAGCACGTAGATCTAAAGAATGTTCGTGATTTAAGTTCTTTCTGCTAATCATTCTCAACAGATCAAACACGAGAGTGTTCTGTCTCAGTTCTTGTCATCGCGACGACAAGATACTGAATCGAATGATTTTCATAAGCGATTTTCCTCGTAGTTCTGCGTTCTATTTGACTTTCTCATCTGCGTGTGAATTGCTTGTAGCATGCGCATTGAGATTATCAAAGTCTGCGCGATCGCGAAAACTCTGCATGCGATCAACGCACAGCGCTTCATCATCACGCAGCGCTTCGATGTCATTTAAACTTTTGATAATCTTTAGACTCTACTGTAGCTAGACAGTAGATTCGTAGTCAGCATCGCGTACAGATGAGTTTCATCGCTGATCATGTTTAATCTATAAAGATAGTTATAACTAAAACTTTAAGAATACAGAAGAAAGAAGATAAAAAGAAAAAAAACATGCTTTATATAGTAGTTACTCAGATTCAACGTTAGTTTCAAAGAAAACATGTTGAAACACAAGAAAGATGTTTATGACACAAAGAAATGTGTTTGTCATGAACATTTATTAACTACTCATATCACAAAGAAGTATGTTTATTTAAAAGACAATAAAAGCTGATTAAAAGATGTTAAAGAAAAGAAAAGATGCTGAGTCATATCTGAGTCAAATTTAAATCAGATTTAGATCAAATCTCGATTAAATCTTGACTAGCTTTAATTAATATGCAATCAACTCACTAATGTTGATTGTATAATGATTAGAATTAAATCTTTGATCTTATTCAATTTTGACACATTTGTAACATCATTTTTCTCTTTGAAAATTCATGTTCACATGAATAGAATAAATGAAACGCAAAAATTTTCACTGTTTTTCAATTCAGTGTGACTTGTCTGAATAGAGCTTATGAAATTCAACTAGAACTTCTTTCAAGCTCTTAAATTCTTCTTTATCAACATAGTATCATTCATTATCTTGATTTAGTTTCATTCATTTAACTTTGTATTGTATTTGATCTCAATAACATTTAGAGTTCAAAATGTTATTTATCTTTCAATGCTCATCATTTTTGAGAGTGAGAAATCTGAGTGATTTTGAATGCTGTTCTGATAAGAAATTATTGAAATAAAAACTAGATTGATCACATCAAGTTAAGTACTTGAGTTCAAGTTGAGTACTTGACTTGAAAAGTATCAAGTTGAATTGAATTTTTTTTTGAAAAAGTGTTAAGTCAAATTGAGAAGTTGAACTCAAGCACTCAGATCAAGTTAAGAAGCTTGATTCAATAACTCAACTTGAAAACTCAACTCAACTCAACAAGATATTAAATAGATGTAAATAGCTTGATTGAACAGTCTTCATGATTCTCTTCATGACTTTCTATCATGTTTTCTCGTCATGACTCTCTATCAAAGTCAAATGATCTTCATGTTTTCTCTTTATGTTTCTCATCATGACTTTCTTTATGTTTCTCTCTATGTTTCTCTTCATATTTCTCTCTATGTTTCTCTTTATGACTCTTTATCAAATGATCTTCATGTTTTTCTTTATGACTTTCTATTAAAAGATAATGCAAAAAGATAATGCAAAAAGATAATGCAAAAGTCAAAAATCAAAATTTTTTCTATATTTAACTCTCTTGATGAGTTAAGTCAAGTTAATTCAATTCTCAGTCGAGTTGAGTCATGTTAAGTTGAAAATATGAGTAACTCAACTCAAATTGAGTTGAAAATGTGAGCAATTCAACTCGATCTCAATTCAAGTTCAAAATATCAACTTAAAACTTAACTCAATGATCAGTTTAATAAGAACATAATAACTTCAAACTGAACATTGAATGAAGCTGCTTCATGCTTAGTGATAAATGAAGATAATAAAAGATTTCAACTTTAATAATAATTTAATAGAGTTTTAACTGTTTATCTTTTAAATCTTTGCATGATCTTGTTGTTTTAATATTTCTAAAGAATAATCAAATTCAGTCACTCACTTCATAAACGACATTTCATTTATGTTTATTAATTTGAGCTTCAATAATCTGTTTCATTTTTTTCAACTGCTGATGATTAAAGATAAAAAGCTCTTTCATTTAAATGATAATATCATCAGCTTCTCTAGCTTCAAGACGTTCATGAATTGTTTTATAGTCAGTCATATCTGAATTGAAACTCATTTGAGAATGAAATTTCTTATTGAAGTATTAGCATATGCAGAAAGCTATGAATTTCTTGACATCGCAATTGTTGCGTTTTCCCTCAAATTTACTATTGAATTCAGACATTCTTGACATTCTCAAATCTTCAACACTTTATTGAAAAATCAATAGAAAAATAAAATCGATAAATTTGAAGCTGTTCAAACCTTTCACAGTGCTAACATTCTTTTAGCTATGACAGGTTCACTGACTTCGACTCTTCACTCAAAGATACTACGTCTTCTGCTTTTACATTGAATTCTCTCGTCATCGTCGAAGAGATTCACTGTCATCGTAACATCGTTTATACTATGCAAGAGAATCTCTTCATGTATGATTCTTTCTTTAGATCTCAGTTTCGTTTGAAGAGTGCTCTTCGAAAGATCTTTTCAGCAGCTGAAGACTCTCTAATTATCTATCTGAAGCAACAGTCATGAATCATGCAGAAAGAGATGATGTGATTTCTATGAGAAGAGTAAAATATACATGTTTATCAGTTCACGATATCAAGAATTCTGAAGAAGAGACACTGAAGCAATAAAAAGAAACAGCGTGTGAGCATCAGACAGAATGATGAGCTGCGATTAAACTGAGTTGTCGATCTGTTGCAGCTGACGACTGAACAGCTTGTCTTCGTCGATGAGACTCTGTTTAACGAGACTACGAGATGACGTTATCAAGTCTATGCATCAGTTGATGAGTCAGCTTGCTATCAAGTTTCTAGAAAGAGAGAGCATTTCTGAAGCGTTCTTTCAACGTATACAATCGATGACTATCTACTCTGTATTGATATTCGTGAAGACTGATTCAACGACGAGACTTTCTTCGCTGTTTTGAAACTATCAATAATATGTTTCTTGAAATTGCAAGAGCAATTGACTTTGACAGCAGCGTCTGCAGTGTTTGCTTTGACAGCAGTCTTTACAATGATTTTAGCAGCAATGTCTGCTTTGACTTTGCGAGCAGCGTCTGCTTTGTCAGAAGGTTTCGATCTTGATGAGATGCTTGAGAGAATGAGTGAATTCTTCAGAGATAGTTTCTGACTTCAACGTGACGACGACATGATGACTTTGAGAATTGAAGAAGGGCTAAAAGAATGTCAGCACTGTGAAAGGTTTGAACAGCTTCAAATTTACCGGTTTGATTTTTCCATTGATTTTTCAATAGAGCGTTGAAGGTTTGAGAATGTCAAGAATGTCTGAATTCAATAGTAAATTTGAGGGGGAGCGCGACAATTGCAATGTCAAGAAATTCATAACTTTCTGCATACGCTAATAGAACGAGATCATTGAGATGATTGAGAAGATATTAGAATTCTCGCTGAATTTAATCATTGAAAGTCATTTTGCTCAGTTATTCTGCATGTAATTGCAATAAATTCTTAGCTTGCGTTCAATTTCTTGATTGACTCACTTTGATTGATCATTGATTTCAAAATGATAAACTGTTAATAAACTAGTCGTGATTTTTAGTCGCTTGCAAAGACTTTGTCACATTGTTGATATGAATTGAAAATCTCTGTTTGAAACAATGAAACTGAATAGATCATAAAGTCAATAAACGTTTCATAACATGATTCAGATCATTTCTTCAACTGAAATGTCATTGTTTTCTCAATGATAGAAAACATAATGATGTTTCTTGATGAAATAATATATGATTATACAAATAGCATTATAATCTTCTGATAAAGATAGTTTAATGATGAAGTTTATAGTAATATCTTTTCAGCGTTTCTGTAAAATAAAATAAAAATAAAGAAGTTTATTAATACTATTTTTAAATGTCTTGCTTCACTGACAAACCTGACAGTTTTGAATGTACTATCTAATTGTTGCTCAATGATCTGATCAATAGTAGAAGCGCTGAACTAGATTGATCATTCTTTTATTATCAAGATGAGAGATGAATGACTGATCATGAATTTTCTGCAGCAATTTTATATGTATATTTTCAGAAACTTACAGTAAGTCTTTTCTGAATAGAATGTCATCAATGATCTTGCAGTTCTTCAGTTTAATGCTATAAAGTTTGAGCTTGTTTTCACTTATAACTTGTTTATACTCATTGCAAAACTCATTTATTTAATTGACAATGTATATTTGTTAATAAAAATTAGCTTTTGATTCAATAGCTAAAACATTTACTTTATCAAAGATCAGAATAGTCTGATAGCAATCTTCAGTACGTTAAGCTGATTCAGAGATATCTGCTATTGACATTCTGATTAAAGCATCGACTTTAATGTTCATTTTACCTGATTGAAATATGATCTGAAAGTTGAACTTTGATAAAATGTTTAGATAATTGACTTGATATTAAGTTAACTATTTGTTTTTCATGAAAATCTTCAAAGTCTGATGATTGATGAATATCTGAATGAGTAACTTGATGCATTCAAGCTCAAATCTTCAGTGTTTGAAACATTGAATAATAATCAGCAGTTTCTTGTCATAAATGTGATAATTGCATTCAGCAAGAATCATGCTCTTGCTGTAGAAGATTATTGAGTGAAGAACACTTTCATCATCATACTGAGATAGTATTTCATCTTTGACGTAGTCAGATGCATTGATCTTTAAAATAGTCTGTCGTTTGAAATTAAAATGTCGTAGTACTGAGATTGAGCTGATTTATTTCTTTAGATTGTCAAAAGCTTGAACACAAACTTCATTTTAAACAAAAGATGTGTTCTTTTCAGTCAGTTGAATGAATGATTTAACTAGCTTCAAGAAGTTCTTAATGAAACAATGATAGAAGTTAACAAATTTCACAAAGCTCTGAACTTTTTTTAGATTGATTGACGTAGTTCAGTTGACTATGACTTTCACTTTAATAGAATTTATACGAAGATCTTGTTCTAATACTATGACTTCTAAGAAAATAATTTCTTCTACATTGAATTCACACTTTTGAATATTCATCTTTAAATCAGCTTCTTGTAAGCGATTCAATATCATTTTGACATGTTATTTATGTTCTTATTAAGTTTTGCTGTAGATTAGAATGTTGTTTAGATAAACTTGACGAAAGTCATTTAGAAAGTCTTATAAAACATCATTCATATACTGCTGAAATAAGATTAAATCATTGATAAGTTCAAAGAATAAAATCTTTGATTTATATGCTTTTAAAGCGATACTAAAGATAGTGTAGTTCTCACTGTCAGAAGACATTCGTAGTTTGTTGAATGTTGAAATGATATTCAGTCGAGTCAGATGTTTGCAATCAACTATTTTACTAATCATCTCATCAATCAGAGATAGAGAATAGTGATTTCTCATAATAGCATTGAGTTTATGTAGACTGATCACGTTAAGTTGAGTACTTGACTTGAAAAGTGTCGAGTCGAGTTGAAATTTTTTTGAAAAAGTGTTGAGTTGAATTGAGAAGTTGAATTCAAGCACTCAGATTGAGTTGAGAAGCTTGACTCGATAACTCGACTCGAAAACTCAACTCGACTCGACAAGATATTAGATAGATGTAAATAGCTTGATTGAACAGTCTTCATGATTTTCTTCATGACTTTCTATCATGTTTTTCCGTCATGACTCTCTATCAAAGTCAAATGATCTTCATGTTTTTCCTTCATGTTTCTCTTCATGTTTCTCTTAATGTTCTTCGTTATGACTTTCTTTATGTTTCTCTTTATGTTTCTCTTCATGTTTCTCATCATGACTTTCTATCAAATGATCTTCATGTTCTTCTTTATGACTTTCTATCAAACGATCTTCATGTTTCTCTTTATGACTCTCTATTGAAAAATAATGCAAAAAGGTAATGCAAAAGTCAAAAATCGGAAAATTTTCTATATTTAGCTTTCTTAACATCAAGCTTGAGTTCTTGACGAGTTGAATTGAATTGACTCAATTTTCAGTCGAATTGAGTCACGTCAAGTTGAAAATATGAGCAATTCGACTCAAGTTGAGTTGAAAATGTGAGCAATTTGACTCAATCTCGATTTGAGTTCAAAATGTCAATTTAAAACTTGACTCAATGATCAGTCTAAGTTTATGATAGTCAATGCAGAATTGTAGATCTTCATTTGCTTTTAGAATGAACAGAATGAGTGAGAAATATGAGACTTTGCTAAAAGTTATAAATTCTTTGAAAAGATTCTCATTTAGATATTTCTTTACTTTCTAAAGCTTGTAAAGAGACATTTAATATGCTCGACAGCGAAAGAGCGTTGCATCATTAGTAAGCTTTATCTTATGATCATATGAATGATGAGATGATAGCTTGTCTGCTTGAGCTTGATCAAAGATGTCTAGAAAATTCTGATATTTCAATGATAGCTTAGCTTTAATATCTTCTAGATTCTGAGTCATTTCATCAGTAAAGAAGACGTTTATGACATTTAGTTCACATTGAGTATTGTAAACAATTTTTCTATCAATTTCTTCAATGAACATAGCAAATATCTCTGTATAATTCTTCTTTTTTCTATTTATTAGAGCTTGAAAAGAAACAACATTTATGTTTTGAATCAAGAAAGACTCTTTCTGAATGAATGAAACTGAGTGCTTAAGCATTTTAAAGATCTTGCTGTGAGTTGCTAAAGAGATCAAAGTTGATCATGATCAACTTGAGTGCTTTATATTTGACGAGATTGGAAAAATCGAAATCGAAATATTTAATTGATCAGAGAATACGATAATATCATGTCTCATGTTCAATAATATTTCATTTTTGTTTATTCAGAGTTTGCTCAATATAGCTTCATGATGCTTGATATCAACTATCAGCATTGACATAGTCAATTTCTTAGAACTTTTGATCGTGAGATTGAATAGAATCTTATGAGTAATAACATTTCTAGCTAACTTTTCGTCATATTCTCGTATTAACTTCTCTTTTGCTAGTAATATAGATTGTATTTCAAGTTTCTGACATACTTTATTGACTAGCTTGTCATGTATCAGCATGTAGATGACAAAATCACTGTTTATTAAAGAATGAAGACTGAAAGAATTGCTCTGAGAGATAAGAAAAGCATTGATCAGAAATAACTTTTCAAAATAATTTTCTTTCAACAAAACTTCGATTTGACTGCATAAAGATATGATCTTTATCTCTTTAATGATTTTAAAAGAAATAGCTAGTTTTTGAATCAGAATCTGACTTCAAGTTCAATGTAAATCAATCAAACTCATAATCTTTTAATGCATTGATTCTTGAAGTTTGATTAAAGCACTCTTCAAAGAAATGATTTGACTTATGATAAATAAAACAGCTTTCAGTTTGTAGATTTATCTTTTTGACATTAATCAAAGTCACGTCATGCAATTTTGACGAGTTGACTGATATGATAACTTCGATCTTTCTATAGAAAGTCTTCAAAACTTCGTTGACAAAAGTGACTTGTTTGACTGTTCTGACTTTGATCAATGACTTCTTTTCTTTGATCAAAGTCATAGCTTAATGCTCATTGTTTAGATGAATCAAATAAATATGAATTTCATTAAAAGACTCTGACTGAATCAATTGATTACTTTAAGCTGCATGAAGTTGAAAAGCTATCTTGTCTCGTAGATCAGTTATGAGTTGTCTCTTGTGATAATCTAAATAAAAAGACAGACGTTGAAACAAAGAATAGAATTCACTGAATTTACGTATTTCTTGAGTAAGATTAAAGTATTCTCTTCAAAAGTTAGTCTCTTTGTCGAAATAATCATATAGTTGAGCAAGTTTATCTAGTAAATCATTGATCATTGAATAGAGATTCAATGAATCTCACTGACATCTGACTAGAATAACTTTTGCGACGTTCTTGCTGATTCAAGAATGAATGTAAATTAATATAACTTTATCGTTGTCAAAATGATTAATGTTGATTTCTAGCTTGTTACGAATTTTTCCTTGTCAGTCATCTCAGATGAGTTCAATTTCATTAGTAATTGTAATTGTAATTCATACATTCTTGTAACATTGATTTAGATTCAACTCATGAGAAAAACTATGCTATGTGTATTGAATGAACAAAACTCTTTGAGAGAGAAAATCGCTCATCAACTACATGATGACTTCACGTCATTGAAACAATAAGATTGACACTATATTATCAGTAATGAATCTATAGCTTCTATTCAGCGTGTGATGCTTAAGTAAACTCTTGATGAGAGTGTTTGTGCTGTTTGATTATATCACATCATCTTTGCTCTGCTCTTCATTGATGATATTCTATACAACGATGTTTTGATTCAATTCTTGATTCAAAGATGAAAGACGTTTCTTTGCACTCGTGATGCTTGTGATTGTAACGCAGAAACTGTGTTCTCTTGCTTAATAATTGTCATTCATTGAGCAGAGAAATGTGTGATGAAAGAGAGACGCACATAATGAGAACATAAAGTGTGATTGTATTAAATAATTCTTTTCTTCTCTTGATTTGACTTATGTCACGTAGACGTTAAATAGATTGTTAGTATAAATGTGTGATTGCAATCGTTTGATACTTAGCTGATCGATAGTAGAGATGCATTCTGATTGTTCTCATGAACTCTTGATTTTTCACGTAGATAGATGTATGATCTGACATCAAGTAAAGAATATGAGCTCAAGTTCTTTCAGTATATCAGCGTGATCAACGAGTCATTACTTCTTTGAGCACTGTAGTCACGACTCTCAAACTCATCATCTGAAATGACTATTCTATCTGATATTTTTTCATCAATTACTTGATGACACTGTCGATGTGATGAAGACGTTTTGATATCGACGCAGTCGTTGAATCGCAAATTCTTCGATCACTTGTAATCACAACTCGCAGACTCTTCATCTGAATTGTCTTTTTCACTAGTAGTATCTTCTCATTTCTTACTGACATTGACATGTCATTAATCTTCTTCGTAGATTGATTGTGACTGTTAGAAAAGAATGTTGTTGCATGAGTGAAAACTCTGCATGATGACTTTTCTGATCACGTAACGTTCTAACATCGTTCAAACTGCGTTGAATTGAGATCTCTTGACTCTTCTGACTTCTATTCAAACATAGAATAAAATCAAAAGATTCATAGTCGACATCATGTACAAATAAATCTCGTTGTCAATCATTTCATCAGTAAACAAAAATGAATTTGAAAGCTTTTGAAATCACTTGCTGAAGATGAAAAAGATAAAAATCAATGAAGTGACATTTTTAATCACTTGAAGTTTACTTTCTAACTTCTAATTCTTGTCTTCAATCTTTTGAATAATTTTCTCAGATAAACGTTAAGCTTTGAACATTTCATTGTAACAAGTCTTTCATATTTGATCACTAAATATTTTGTTAAATAGATCAAAAGCTTCTACATTTAGATTTTATTGTTTTCAAAGTTCATTCATGACTTTTAGAAATTGATTCAAATCTTCTTTGATTCATCATTTTAGCTGTTCAGCGTTCTTGATATTTCAGAGAATGCTAACGTCATCAGCTTTATCAAGAGCAGAGAAATTAGGCATAAATCAACGTTTCTCTTGTACAGTGTCTTTTCAAAGATAGATTGATATTTGTTTCAAAAGCTTAGAATAGATAACAGAACTTCTGAAACTTTCAACTTAAGAATTTGAATTTTCAAAGTTCTCTGATTAAGTCTTTACAGATGAGTGAGTCATGATGAATGTTGATGATCAAGCGAAGAGTGATGCTTGACAGTAAATGATGAGATCGCTGTTCTAATGTTTAGTCTTCAGAGAAAAGTGTTGTTGATTTGAAGAGAGTTTTTTTTGTGATTCTCAAGCAATCAAGATCTAAATCTCTTGATTCTATTAATTGATTTGAATGAACGCGTACTAAATGAGCTGTAGATTCTTTAGCAATTAAGATCTTAAGATTTTAATTCTATTGATTTCTTGATGTTGTTCTGTCTTTTGATGTTGTTGATCATCAGATACACAAATTTCTTTATACTCATTTTGTTATCAGTTGAGTGAACTTGAATGAATAATGAAATCAGTATCATGTGATTAATAAATTCTTAAAGTAATGTTGAAATCATGTCTAGAAACTAATCAAAGTGTGTACGTGACTAGAATGTTTGATCTATAAAGATAGTTATAACTAAGACTTTAAGAATATAGAAGAAAGAAGATAAAAAGAAAAAAAGAACATGCTCTATATAGTAGTTACTCAGATTCAACGCTAGTTTCAAAGAAAACGTGTTGAAACACAAGAAAAATGTTGATTCAAAAGATGTTTATAACACATAGTATCTACCTTTTGGTGTTCTGGCGTCCAGATTTGGTAGGTGTTGAAGCCGCTTTATGCTGCCAGAACACCGAGGGCTGAGGGGGCAGGGGGGGTCAAGCGACCGCAGCGGCGAAACA
>JAABUV010002308.1_pt1 | contig 26117 bp, 23 predicted proteins | sample 5559971 | NCBI WGS metagenome assembly JAABUV01 (sample SAMN10711881, study PRJNA513362) | rock metagenome | isolation source: Antarctica rocks | place: Antarctica: Victoria Land, Knobhead nord | collected 2015-12-19
CATAAGCACAAGTCGGAGGCAGCGGCCTGCCGTCAACATGGCCTGATACTCGCCCACACGCAGAAGCTCATAGTGTGCCAACAGCAGCCACGCCTGGACGTACTCGACCGATATATCTGCTTTTGAATCAATCTTATGGGCTTCGAGCAGGTCGCATGTCTCGGTATAGAGCTGATCGCAGAAACGGCGACCGAGCGCTGACATGGCGGCCGCCATTGCGCGCATGGCCGACCGGAGGCAGGCCCGAATGGCTCCGGGATGCTCCTTATCTGCCCAGGAAAAATAACGGCGATGATAGATGATGGGGAGAACCGGATGCACCCGGTCAAAAAATATTTGGTCCAAGTCGGCCCGCATGATGTCTGTCATGGCCGTGTCCTTGTTGTCGGCCGGGGTGATGGGCTCTGTTGAATAAGAAAGAGTTTGGTCGAACGAGTAGAGGTCTGACGGCATCGATTCCACCTCTATGGGGATCGCGGTCATGGCTAGGCTACGATTGTCCACTTGCAAGCCTGCCGACCAATACGGCCGTCCAATGTCGACTGGCGCTGCTGGTTTGATGCCCACTGCCGCCGATGGGAAGCAGATATTCGAGAGATCGGCCTCTTGGAGGCCGCTGAAGTCTAAATCCCCGCATTCGATCTCGATTTCACGGAGCGCCTGTCCTCCATTAGAATCCCATTCCGGCATCGTATGGGCGGGTATAGCATGGCTACTGTCCGTCTTGGAGCCTTCTTGTTGGCTCAATTGCCACTGGAGATTTTCTGTGCACACGTAGATGTTGGTAAAGGAGCTCAAAAGTGAATATTGCAGGGACGGAGCCACGACTTGCTGATGGTAGAAAAGTAGAAGCGTCGAAGTTAGAGAAGCAAAGCTGCTGAGGATGAAAGATGAAGGTGCCCGAACCTATCCGTGACCGTAGCGCAGTCATATGACCCTTCTTTGGACCCCTTTGACTTGTCTTGTCGAGAACGATGCAGACAGTGTCGGTTTCCAAGCAGCATCCACACTTGGGACGAGCCCGATCACATCTAGCTTTCCTCCTCCTGCATTCTTCGCACGCAAATCCGGCTTGCTGTCGTCGTCCTGTCTCTTCCATGTTCGGAACTCAGAATCATTTGCTAGTGCTCCAAGGTGGTATAGGCTCACGGTGAGGGGTGTGTAGAATTGGATAGGGAAGACATAGTAAGACGAAGCGAGCGGCTTGAGATGAAGGGCAGATTGCCCCCATCAGACCTGTAACGAAAAGATGCCCATCTGTCGGCCATGGCAGACATGGTTGTAATCAAGATAGCGTAGGATCAGACAGACCGCCCATCTGTCGGCCATGGCAGACATGGTCGTAATCAAGATAGCGTAGGATCAGGCCGCCCATATCTGTCAGCCATGGCAGATATAGTCGTAAGCAAGATAGCATAGGATCAGGCCGATCCTATAGAGAACAGTAAGATACGAGGCCAAAAGACATATGCGGCCACGATTTGCAGCAACAACACAATATGAGAGACTCCTTACAATCTCCTTGCATTCAGCTATGTGGCACGTACGACACTTATAATTTCTCCCACCATCTCGGATCATTAGCCAGCATTCCTGCATGGTTAGTATATGGCCGTAGATGATCTTATCGTGGCGGCTATCAGACTTACTTGGGAAAACTTCCGGTCCTGAACTTAGGATTGCGGGTTGCCATCTTGGTCCGGGAAATCTGAACAATTACGCGGAACAAATGCGCGCATCATAGAAGGATCCCAGCGGAGAATGGAAATTCCGAGCTGACTCATACTAGCCGGATAATGCAGCCGATTGATAGGTAATTGGTCAAGTAAACCTGTCGGCAGGTAGCTATGGTGGTAGGAGCATATGCTTCAACTACTACTCCGTATAGGTTCGAGGGCGGTGGGCAGGTTGATACGCGAACCAATCACAAAGCTGCTGCTTTATCCGCCAAATCTGGGACAAACGAGGGCCCGGTTGCATGTCTCATGGAATAAACACGTTCGGGCGGCCTTGCATTACACGAGGCTGCGTGACCATGGCGACTTTGGGGGGACCTTCTGCTTCCCATAATCGGGTCGATGGGCCAAGGGTATTTTACACCTCAAAAGCAGACGGGCGGGACCTTGGTATGACTTGACCTCCAAGACCAGATACTTCTACCCCTCAGCAGTCATGGGCGAACCTTCCGTCACCTCCAAGCCCCTCGATGTCGCCATCATCGGTGGCGGTATCGTTGGTGTAATCACGGCTCTCGGTCTCCTGCGCCGAGGAGCTCACGTGACCATATACGAGCGCTCGCCTAGCTGGCCAGACAATGGAGCCGCCTTTGCCTTTACAGGCGTGGCGCGTCGGTGCATGCAGAGTCTGGACCCCACCATCCTCGAGGCACTGGGCCGTGTCGCGCTCAGGAGCCCGGCCGAGACGGTTCGCTACTGGGACGGTTTCAATCCCCGCACTAAGGAGGCTGCTCAGCAGGAGGAGACCGCCCTGCTCTTCGAGACTCCAGAGAAAGACTTGGCCTTTTGGGGGACTCTACGGACTCCCTTTCTGCATCAACTTGCGGCAGCCCTGCCCAAGGAAGGCGACGTGGTCCAGTTTGGCAAGCGACTGACGGGCTATGTCGACGACTGGGAAGAAGGCAGCGACAAGGTCCTGCTGAATTTTGCTGATGGGACCACGGCTGAGGCTGACGTCGGTTCGTGATTTTCCCTGCCCCATACACCGATCGTGTCCTTCGACAACGTTCTAAGTCCTTCTACTAGTCATCGCTTGTGATGGCGTTCACTCCACCACCCGAAAATTATTACTGGGCGCGCATCCTGCTGCCAAAGCCAAATACGCCCACAAAATGGTCTACAGGGCGCTCATGCCTGTGGATGGAGCTGTTGCTGCATTCGGTACCACCAAGGCCAGCGTCAACTGTTTCCACCTCGGACCTGACGCCCATATGATTTCGTTCCCGGTCTGTCCCTCTTCCCACGATCCCAACAACCGTTGTAATGCCCAAGCAGCATCTTGAACCAAAGCTGACGACGACAAGATCATGAACGGCGCCGCCTTCAACGTCCACCTGTTCGTGCACGACCCCGACGATTGGCCGGATATGCACAACAGCGAGAAACCCAGCTCCCGCGACGAGGTGCAGAACGCGCTACAGAGCTGGGGTCCGCACGTGACCGAGCTGCTGATGCATCTACCCGAGAAGGTGAGCAAGTGGGCTATCTTTGACATGGCCGACCACCCCGCCGCGACTTACGCCTCCGGCCGCATCGCCGTCGCCGGCGACGCCGCCCACGCGTCTAGCCCTTTCCACGGCGCCGGCGCCGGCATGGGCGTGGAAGACGCCCTCGTCATCTGCGAGCTGCTCGCGGGTCTAGGAGCGGGTTCCGACGAAGTGCAGCCCGGGCAGCTAGCGGCCGCACTCCGCGCCTATAGCGATGTACGCATCCCACGCACCCAGTGGCTGGTGGAGAGCTCGCGCCAGGTGGGCGACATGTACCAGTGGCGCTACGGGCCGACCGGCAGGGACGCGGCTAGGATGAAGGACGAATTCGTCCAGCGGCAGAGAAAGATCTGGGATTTCGATCCGGAGGAGATGGTGGAGGGGGCCAGAGTGGAATTGGAAAAGCAGCTGGGGGCGTTGTCCTCACGCGGGCATGTGTAGTCCAACCATTGATGGCTTTGGCCCGATTTCCCATGTGCTTAAAAGCTTCAACCTGGTCGGCTTGGACGTAATGCTCTCTGACTGATGTAAGACGGGCTTTGGGACTTTGCCGGCTCTGATGCTGTAGAGGGATCAACGATAAGAATTTCCCCGCCTCTCATCTTCTAGCACATCTGAGAGCTCAGTAATCCCCACTATCAGGGTCTCCAGCTAGGCCTGAGGTGACAACTAAGCCCTGACATATCCCAAAACTCGGGTAGAAGTTCTGTGGCCCCAATTTGCCACGCGTGCATTCCACGATCGCGCGATCAATCGATCCGTGACCGGCAAAACGCGGATCGACCCTTGACTACCGGCTCGACGGTCAACTCCAAAAGACCTGAGTCATCGATCCTCCTTCCTGAACAGACACCCACACCCGGCCCATCCGTCCTGGTTTGCCACAGATCGAGGGGCGATGTCGCAGTGATGGGGCCGTAATGGGCAAGCCCTCAGATACAGCTATGGCCGAACTCTAAAAACTCGATCTCCGGATCCTCGTCTGAAATGCGGACTTGTCGAAGGACTTGACTGGGAGTCATCTTGCTGTGAGACGGGGTAATCCGCCGGACCTACCCCGGAGTTGCGGACTTGAACGGGTGGCTGAGAGATCCTATCGCGCCTATATCCCCTGGTCTCAAAGGTGAGAGGGCTTGACTGCTTCAAACAAGTAGCATTTTAAGCGACTTTGCCCCCTATCCATCTTCAGCCTTTGTAAATCCCCAAATTTCCTCTCACAGTCATGTCGATTCCCGAGTCTTGCGAGGTGCTTGTCATCGGCGGCGGTCCGGCCGGGTCCCACTCTGCGGCGGCGCTGGCGCGCGAGGGCGTCGACGTCGTGGTGCTCGAGCTCGACCATTTCCCTCGATATCATGTGGGCGAGTCGATGTTGGCATCGATCCGCCATTTCCTGCGCTTCGTCGACCTGGAGAATACGTTTGACGCGCACGGGTTTAACCGGAAGGTTAGTCGACTTTGGATGGGGCGATTTGACGTGAGCAGTGGACCTAATGAAGAGGAGTAGAATGGCGCGGCGTTCAAGCTGAACAGTAAGAGCGCCGGCTACACAGACTTTCTGGCGGCCAACGGCCCTAACGGCTACTCCTGGAATGTGATCCGGTCCCAATCGGACAAGCTGATGTTCGACCACGCTGAGAAATCGGGAGCACGCACGTATCAGGGTGTTAAGGTCGACGCGGTCGAATTTGAGCCGGTCGACAACTTCCCGATCAACACGCAGGTTGCCAACCCGGGGCGGGCCAAGTCGGCGTCGTGGAGTCGCAAGACAGATGGCGCTAGTGGCACCATCAGGTTCAATTATATTGTCGACGGCAGCGGGCGCAACGGCGTCATCTCGACCAAGTACCTGAAAAACCGCAAGTTCAACCAGGGACTGAAGAACCAGGCTCACTGGGCGTACTGGAAGAACGCAAAGCTTTACGCACCAGGTACGGCGCAAGAGGGCGCCCCTTTCTTCGAGGCTCTCACCGATCAGAGCGGCTGGTGCTGGTCCATTCCACTCCATGACGGCACGCTGTCCGTTGGCGTTGTCATGCGCCAAGATTTGTTGTTGAAGCGCAAGCAGGAGTTGGGCTCACCCGGCATGGTCGAGTTCTACAAGAATCTGACCACTCTCGCGCCGCAGATCCAAGAGAGGTTGGTCGATGCCGAGATCGTATCCACCGAAATCAAGGCTGCTTCGGATTGGTCGTACAGTGCCTCTGCCTATGCAGGCCCTAACTTCCGCCTGGTTGGTGATGCAGGCTGCTTCATTGACCCGTACTTCAGTTCGGGCGTGCATCTCGCGCTGTCCAGCGCCCTCTCTGCCGTTACAACAGTCCAGGCCGTCCGCAATGGTGAGGTCAGTGAGTTTGAGGGCGCCAAGTGGCACTCGGTTAAGACGGCCGAGGGTTACTCGCGATTCCTCCTGGTCGTCATGACCGCCCTGAAGCAGATCCGCAAGGGCGAGGAGCTTCTCATCAGCGACGTCGACGAGGACGGCTTCGACCGGGCGTTCGACTTCTTCAAGCCGAGTGAGTACAGACACATGCCCCCGTAATGATTGATCGGAAACTGATATATACGTACAGTCATCCAGGGCAGCGCCGACACTGACATGGGCGGCAAGCTCACCCAAGACATGGTCTCCAAAACGCTCGATTTCTGCTTCAATGCCTTTGCTCAAGTCACCCCGGACCAGCGCCAGGCCGTGCTCGACAAGCTCGAGAGCGTCAAGGATGACCCCACCACCGAGACCAAGCAAGACCTGGAGAAACTGACGGATGACGAGCTCGCCATCCTCCGCACTATCCGCGCGCGCCAGATGATGCGTAGCGAGGACGTGATGAACATCAACACCTTCAGCAACGACGCTATTGACGGCTTGCTGCCTCGCTTGGTCACAGGGAAACTGGGCCTGGACCGAGAGAAAGAGCTGGCGGCGGCGCCTGCGCACATCGAGACTCTGTTTGACTCGGGGCTGGCGGGACATTCCACGATGCCCGAGATCAAGAGCGAAGCTTGAGGTTCACACAAAGATCAAGGCTCGCTTCGCCATGCTGATGGCGCCCGTGGTGGTTATTGTATAGGCCATCTACAAATAGTTGATTCGTAGTTGTTGTGCCCCAATCTCTTTACTATAATAGAAAATCGGAAATTCGAACCCTGTCGATCTCCCGTACCAATTTAGCCAATACATTTCGAGAGAATAAGTATATTTTCAGCGGGTTCATTCCGCATTTACGGCTAAGCAAATGGACTATCAAAAGCGGCTCCTTTCTTCGCACACTATGCACTACACCCGCAACATATGTGATACTTAAATTTATACATTAGATTGTAGAGCTCACTCTGCGCTTTCCAACACGCTATGAATGACGTAGATCGGTGCTGTATCGCAGAAGATATCGCGCATTTCCTCTTGAACCATTGCGCGCGAAGACCGCTGCATGGAGCTCGAACTCCAGGTAGCTAAGGTAAAATTTACCTAGTAAGAGTCTCCATTTTTGCAGGCATTCTCTAGTTTTCATATAATATTAATAGAAGTATAGTTATTAAAGAGAATTATTCTTTATAATAAAATCAATATACTATCATCACGCGACACGGCATCCGCCGCGCTGTCTTGCCGAGCGTGCGGGATCTCTAGTGCTCAACGCTTCTTTTATTGTTTCCGCAACTCCTTCTCTACGACATCGAATCCGACCACCTTCTTGATCTCCCCATCCATCATTCCGAATGGCAGCCATGTTCCAAGCCACGATAACATCGCCTGGGCTCCCCTCCAAATCTTCGGTGACGGCTTCTTCTTTAAGAGATCCTTGACCACCTGATCCGCCCACAAGGGGGATGGCATGCCTGTGCTGCTCATCATATCACCGCTCATGATTTTTTCCGCCGCTGCTTTAGCCGGCGCGTAGATTGAGTCCTCTGGCAAGCTAGATCCGATCTGCTTTTTATGATTCTCGAAGAAGTTTGACTGTACGGCGGCTGTTTTCAGGTCGATGACCGTGACACCAAAAGGCTGCATTTCAAGTCGGAGCGCATCCGAGAACATGGCTATAGCAGCCTTAGAGGCGCTATAGGTGCCTTGGAACGGTAGTCCCATCGTTGACGCTACTGACGTATTATTGACTACTATCCCCTTTGATTTGAGCAGTAGTGGCAGGAACGCCTGAGTAACGGCGATGGGTGCCCAAACATTTAAATCGAACAAGTTCCTAGCCTGGGAGATATCAAGATCAGAGATAGACATGATCAGGCCACCGCCGGCATTATTGACAAGGATATCGAGGTGGGGGAGCTTGGAAACACAGATATTAATTGACGTTTGGGAGAGAACGTCGAGGGAGAGGGTCTCAATGCCAGCTTTCTTAATATTCGTCATCTTAGACGTATCCCGGGCTGTTGCGTACACGTGGAGGCCGCCGTCCGAGCAGCCTGTGATCAGGACGGTGCGACGAGAATTCGACATCGTTCTGTTGACGGGACGATGGGAGTTGATGGAATCGTCGAGAGATGAGTTGGTTCTTTTTCTCTCTTTGGCACCTCTGATAGGGCGGGTATGGAGGATCAGATAGAGGTTATAGGGTTCGATGCTTGTATCGCCCTTGCTAGCCGGAAGGGGCGCTCATGATAAGTGAGACACGAGCGATAATCGACATACTTGTTCGAGCGCTGTGTCAATACTCACCGCGGGGGCCATACGAAAGGCATGACGGGATGTCCGGAGAAACAGATTAGAATTGATGGACCGCGCCGGAGCCTTCGGGCTGACTATTATTCATTCACTCGCGGACTTTATCTAATTGGTACTAAAACCCCATGTCCTAGAATTTCTAACTCCGCAGTCTTACCGGTCTCCGCAGCCGGAGTTCCCCCTCGCCAAATCTCCGCACTTCTGGCCTATCTGTATTTCGCTCGACCCGACGTTCTCAAAACTTCCGAGGGTCGGTGAAATATATGATGGGGCTTGGACTCCCGCAGACAGGTCTTGGCAAGTCCCATCATTAAAAACACCGACCCTCGTTCAGTCTGACCGTCTCTACTCCCCCAATCGGCGCCGCCCCTACCCTTCCTCTTCCAAATCCTCCCCCATCCAATCATGGACGCAATCCCCTCCTTCTCCAACTGCCCGCGCCCCTATCTCGCCCACATCGCTCTCCTCCTTTACGCCATCCCTTTCTGTGTCGGCCTCAACGCCCTCTTCCGGCCCCGGGCCGCCCTCTCCCTCCTGCAGTTCCCCCGCCCCTTGCCTTCCGCGTCCCGCTCCACCCCCGGCTCTCAAGACTACAACGAAAAATTGGTCGATGGATTAGTACTGGTCTACGGGTCCAGGGAGCTCAGCGTAGCCTGCGCGGCGCTCGCGGCTTATTTTACAGCGAGCTGGGAGGCGCTAGGGTGGGGCATGTTCGGGGCCACGATATACACGGTTGCGGATGGGGTGGCGAGTCAGAGCGTGACGGGGGGTGGCGAGTGGAGGCATTGGTTTTTTGGGATGGTAGGGATGGTATTGGGGTCGGGGATCTTGGGGTGGTGGTGAGGTCTTTGGGGTTGGGGGGTGGGGGTGGGGGTGAAGAGGCAGGTGGGAAGGTTGAGGAACAAAGATCGCCTTTGTATGATAGCGATTGTTGGGGACGGTGAAGAATATTCTCTGCCCTCGGTGTCGAAAGGTCTAGTCAGTGCTCAGGATAGTCCTGGACGGTATTGGCTGTCTGAATTTCAAAATGGTAGTGGAAGCGATATGAGCCACGTCCAAAATGACGGCTTTAGGGCATGCAACTCTCGACCTAGGTACTGCGAGCTGCTACGTTGCTGTGTTGCGCTCGCTTCGATCTTTGTGATCGTAAGGAGTTTCTCGTTTGCCGAAGGTCCGTAGTCTTTCCTGCAAGACACCTACATATACCCTGCCCCCTTCATCTTCGCGCCTCCAACCTACAATCTTCTCTCACTCTTTGAATTCTTCGCGGGCATCTTTGGAACGGTCAGACGAGTCATCCCCTTTCAGCTTTGTCCTAAGAAATTTGATCTGGTAAATAGTTATTTGCTGGATACACACGCTTTTTCAACCGATCATGCCGGCTCCTTCACCGACTTTGCCGAAAATCGCCTGCTTCCACGGCGGTGGCTCCAACGCATCTATTCACAAAATACAATGCGCGCGTATTCAGGCTTTGCTGCGAGAACAATTTGAGTTGGTTTTCTTTGATGCGCCCTTTGTTACTGAGGTGAGTGGAACTTGAATTTCTATCATTTTCCGGCGAGAAAGAGACCATGAAACAGAATTGAAGAATGAGAAGAATGTATATATGTACAGGCTGGTGAGATGGGTCAGCATGATGGAGCAGATTATCGTCATTGGCGAAAAAATAGAGTCAAAGATTCCTTGTAGTCATTTTCATCAAATCAGCTTACTACTCAGAAACGGTTCGTACCAATCGCGTTGACCTGCTAACATTTTCCCAAGCGACCAGGTCCAGATGTACTCCCTGCATTCAAGGACTACTCTCCTTGGCGGGTTTGGTTCAAACCCTTGAACAAACCGACCTCCCCTGGCAGTCCTGATCCTCCCGGTCCAGCAGTGAACACCGAAGCGCAAGAAACCGCGGCAGGCGTAGATGACGGAAGCGGATACAGTCCCTATGTTGCCGATGGTATAGATCGGGTCCATGAATGGATGGACGAGGTTGGGGACGGAAAGGAATGGGTTGGCGCGCTCGGATTCAGCCAAGGAACGAGAGTTGTGGGTGGCCTTCTGGCTGACCAACAGGCAAGGAAATGGTTGGGGTGGGCAGAGCGAACGAATTTGAGGTTTGGTGTGCTTTGTATGGGGAGTAGAAGTCCTATGTCCAGTGAGGCCCAGAAAGGTTAGTCAATCTTCATGTTTCTGTAAGATAATGTATCATGTGCTTTACTACAGGGATCAAAGTTGTAAGTTCCTGATATGAGCAACATTACTAACACCTATCAGCTATCAGAGGTGAAGCCAGTCGTCAGAATACCGTCATCATCAATAGTCAGACCGACGCCTCAGGCGCAGCAGAAAACAGAATTTCCATTCCTTCGGTCCACGTCCATGGCTTCAAAGACGCTCAGCTGATTCCCGGGCGGATTATGCAAGAAGCTTTCTATGACAAGACCACGACACGGCTGCTCGAGATCGATTATCATCACGCAATGCCTTGGAACAAAAAAGATGTGGATGATTTGGCTAGATTGATCATGGAGGTATATGATAATAAGTCGGAAAGCCGAGCCAGGAAAGAAATTTGAGACTATGAGATACGGCATTATTGGTTTGGCTAAACGTGCATGCTTCTTTCGCCAAGTATTGTTCGACGTGAAGGTACATGATGTCGGATTTGGCCGGGTTTCCTTCAGTGCCAACGAAAGTGGCGAGCATTAAGGTGGCAGGGAATCGGGTTCTTGCGCCATCAAAGCTGGATCACTATCAGCATGAAGTCCATCCATTTGTCAGATTGAATAGCTATGGAACCACTCATTTGCAGATCTATGGTCCTGTCATAACTTCAGCTCGCAGCCACTAGGAGACAGAAAATAATAGTCTAGGTGAAATAGTCGCTCTTTCCCATGTCTAGGCAAGATTAAGCCCTATTAGGTTTAGCGCAGCCTAATTCGGAAAGGTATATCGCTCGTTGCTTTTTTGTAAATATAAATACCATCCGCCTCTTCCTACCATCGTTCCTTCTTACATGCATCTCTTTCTCTAAAGACTGTCCCTTTTTTAGCTGAGACGAGCTTGTTTATCTTTCGACTCTGTTTCTTTCGCCTGACCTGTCTTCTCGCAATTAGGTTTTTCCAGCTCGTTAGCTATATCGTTTATAAAATGCAATATTATTGCATATATTCAACCGTCGATCAATACAATCATTTTCATATAAGGTCATTTTCATGTGAGAGATTATTTATTGCATCTAAACTTCTTCTTTTTCACTAATGTTTCTATAATTTTTAATATCTATATGATCACTTCTTAAAAGCTGTCATTTTCTTTTGCAAGTATAATAATAAAAGTTCTGAGCGATGTTATTTTTTTAAACGATGATTAATGACATGAATGTTTCAAATACTTCGTCTTTCAAAATATTGTTTTACATTGTTAATTGATTATTCAAATTTGAATCTTAGATCAATGATTGTTTTCTGCTTTCAAGTCACTCAGATTTCATTGATTCATTCTTATTTAACTCAATTTAATTTTGAAAGATGAAATTTGTTTCAATATGAAGTTGACTACGACTCATAAAATAATCTCATGAAGAGAAAGAATTGCTGATACAAGAAATACAAATTATACAACATTTTATTTAAGTGATTACTCAATGAAACTTATTCATAAATGAGATAATATGAGCAAGATCAGATTATTGAATATAAGCTTGTTTAAATCTGATCTCAAGTTTAAAGAGATTTTAATTAATCAATGTTAAAATGCAATTTTGTGAAAGTTTGTTCATCTGAAAAGAAAAAAAGTGAAAAAAGAAAAGTGAAATAAAACATTAATTGAATGAATGAAAATGTTAATTGAAAGAATTCTTCTATAAATACACACTTGCAACATTTGATGCAAACATGATTGAACTGACACATTGTGAAAATATTACTATGCAACAGAATTTCAATTTTAATCTGTTATTGTTAAAAGTCAATGATTAAATGCAAAAGAATATAGTCAAAGCTTGATATTAATATGTAAATTGATCATTGAATTGAATTTTCATATCAACATCTTGATTCAATTTGAATACTTGAATCAAACATTATGACTCAGTCTAGTATCAATCTTGAATCAAATCATAAGTTGTTGATTCAATTCAGTTCATCAAGCAATTGAATATAATGTTAAGAGTAGACTGATTGCATCAAGTCAAGTATTCAAGTTTAAGTCGAGTATTCAACTTAAAAAGTGTTGAGTTGAGTTGAAATTTTTTTGAAAAAGTGTTGAATCAAGTTGAGAAGTTGAATTCAAGCACTCAGATTGAATTGAGAAGCTTGATTCAATAACTCGACTCAAAAACTCGACTCAATTCAACAAGATATTAAATAAATGTAAATAGCTTGATTGAACAGTTTTCATGATCTTCTTCATGACTTTCTATCATGTTTTCTCGTCATGACTTTCTATCAAAGTCAAACAATCTTCATGTTTTTCCTTCATGTTCTTCTTCATGTTTTTCTTCATGTTTCTCGCCATGATTTTCTTCATGTTTCCCTTCATATTTCTCTTCATGTTTCTCTTCATGTTTTTTCTTTATGTTCTTCTTCATGTTTCTCTTCATGTTTCTCATCATGACTCTCTTCATGTTCTTCTTCATGTTTTTCTTCATGTTTCTCATCATGACTCTCTTCATGTTTCTCTTCATGTTTCTCTTCATGTTTCTCTTCATGTTTCTCGTTATGACTTTTTATCAAACACTCTTTATGTTTCTCTTCATGACTCTCTATTAAAAGATAATGCAAAAAGATAATGCAAAAGTCAAAAATCGAAAAATTTTCTATATTTAGTTCTCTTAACATCAAGCTCAAGTTCTTGACGAATTGAATTGAATTGACTCAATTCACAGTCGAGTTAAATCGCGTCAAGTTAAAAATATGAGCAATTCAACTTAAATTGAATTGAAAATGTAAGTAATTCAACTCGATCTTGATTTGAATTTAAAATGTCAATTTAAAACTTGACTTGATGATCAGTTTAGTCAAAAGAACTAAATATAGAAATTTTTTGAATTTTTCGCTTTTGCATTACCTTTTTGCATTATCTTTCAATAGAAAAACATGATAGAAAGTCATGATAGAAAAACATGATAGAAAAACATGATAGTCATTTAATAAAGAAACATGATAGTCATTTGATAGAGAAACATGATAGTCATTTGATAGAAAAACATGATAGTCACTTGATAGAAAAACATAATAGTCGTTTGATAAAGAATCATGATAGAAAGTCATGATAAAGAGTCATGATAGAAAAACATGATAGAGAAACATGAAGAAAAATTATGAAGAAAAGTTCATCTTTCTATCTTTCTGTCTTGACGAGTTGAATTGAGTATTTTGAATCAATACTCAATTTTAATTCTCTGACTCAACTTGAATACTTGAATTAAGAATTCTGACTTGAATCAAGTCTTGATGAGTTGAAAATTCAATTCAATCTCAATGATTCAATTCAACACAGTCAGTCTATTAATATGTATAAAAAAATTAACTTGCAAAGCAAATTTACTGTTGTATTTAACTACTTATATACAAAGAGTTCAGAAGCTTTAAAGCTTTATGAAGCTTCATTATTTTCTCATTCTTTCTATTATAAAAGTTTTCAAAATTTCATAAAAACTTTTGAAGTTTTATAAAACTTTAATGAATTTTTTCTTCATTTTATTTTATTTAACTAATTTGATTAAATTAATGCAAATATTTATTTTAAAATTAAAATTAAATTGATAGAATTAAATAATTAAACTTTAAGATAATTTCTTAATTAATTTAATTTCTCATTTAATTCAATGTTTAACTAACTTGATTAATTATTCAATTAATCATTTAATGAGTATAATTTATAATATTATTTCTTTTTTTCATTCACTTAAACTGAGTTGATGTGAAAAGATAGTCATTTTCAAGAGATCTGAACGCTGTTTTTATGCTTTCTCTGCATCGATCTTCAAGTCATGCTCATGTCACTTTATATTTTTCATGCGCTTGAGACTTGATGTTTGCGATTTTTTAATTCTTGCAACGTCACGTCATTTCTGCAGTTAATTTCACTTATGTCTTCAATTCATCTGTTCAACATTCAAAGCTCAATTTTTCATGTCTTGTGCAAGCTTAAATTGTTCATGAACGTTGTGACGTGAAGCGCAAAGAATAAAAAGAAAGAGAAGTGCAAGAGAGAAGAGAGAAGAAGAAAAGATGAGATCATACTAAGCGTTGCATTCATTTTTGAAGCACTTTCATGTTTATAAAGATTGATCTTCTCTTTTCTTTCTCTTCAACTGACTTTTCTCTTTGCATTGATGTACTTGAGAATCTTTTTCTGTTCAGTCTCTACTTTGACTGCTCTCAGAATCATCTGAGATGATTCATTGAAAAGCATCGCTTCAAGCTCAAAATCAACACTCAAACTCATTTTATGACATGTTCATTGAAATCAAGCTCTTCGCTTGAAAATATTACAATTAGCGATTTGAGAAGATTGATAGAAATTATCATTCAATCATTCTTTACGCTGATATGATCAATCTTCACATCAATTATCTTGAGAAATTGTGAAGAGAATTAATCACTTTCAATGTTTGTTCTTTGATGATTTTGCTCACGTCATCAATCTTTTAAATATTGCTCGATTGTTGATATTGATTCTTACTACACACTCAAGAAATCTATGAAGAATCGTATCAAGAACTCTTTTCATTGATTGTGTAACAATTACTCTGTTAAGAAAATCAGTTCAATCGAGATTTACTGACATCAACTGAGTCAGTTATATATCAAATGAAAGAATTGATGAATCAACTCGTTGATCTTGAAACAAATCTTTGATGTAAATAATTGAAAATGTCAATGCTTTTACATGATTGACAAAGAAATAATTCATCAATGATTCACTAGTTGAAGAACACAAGCTGAATGACAGCAAAATCAACAAATCTCTCTTAAATGCAAAAGACTTTCTGAAGGTTTTGCGCTGTTATTGAGTGATGAACATAAATATCTTTTCTCATGAACGACAATGAATTCAACTTGCAACGATCTTGCTAATCGCTGCGTTCACTAAATTTCGATCAGAAGTTCTTCTTGAAATCATTTATCAAGATCTGAATTTGTTCATTCAGCGTGATAAGATCATCAAGAAAGTGATGCTTACATTGCAGCTGAAACTCATCAGAATCAAGTCTTGTAAAAAGCGTAAAAGATCATGAGTGACAGTCAGAAAATTGAGTTCATCAATCTGACTAGTTTACAGTAAAATCTACACATTCTTCATTGATACAAATTCTTTTTTCTGTGCAATATTTCACATCATCAGTCTTATCTGCAACAATAATGTCTATCTTGCTCTTGATTTGATTCTCAAGAAAGTTCTGATGTTGAGTGTTCAAAAGAAATTGAACTGTCAACTCATTTCATGAAAAGAGAACGTGCAAGACGTTTCAGTGTTTCATTTGTCTATGCAAACAACACAAGAATTTCAAATCTCATTTAACATGTTGCTTCTTTACAATAAGTATCACGACTGAGTAAAACGATTAAAAAAAGAGACAGACTTTGAGCAAGTCTTCACAATTTATTGTATTCAACAAGCGACAAGAAACGTCATCAACAATGAGTCTTGAAACTTCTGATTCAAGACAGTAATGATGACATGATCATTTATCAAATGATTTTAATTTCAATGAGACTGTTCACAATCTGATCATGAATCAAATCAACTTAATCATTTTTCATTGCAACTACTTGTTTTGCATGATTCAATATCACACTTAAGTTGCATATCAAGACATGAAGTCTTGTACAAAGCTGATTCAAGCAATCAATCAAATGAGTTGACTGATCAATTCACGACGACTCAAGAGACTGATCAACGAGCAGAGAGAGTCTCTTCGTTAGAAGGCAGAAACTCAGACGCTGTGCTATCATCAAGATCAACTCTATCATTGCATTTAATCATCAAATTTCAAGTTTCTGTATCGAGCAGAAGAAGAGTCGATTCACGACAAGTATCAAGAAGTCAAACGTGTCGTGAAATGACTCATTAAAGCACGAGAGCGAGCGCTCAAGAAGCAGGTTCAAGCAGAGTACAACGTCATTGCTTCGATGAATGATATTCAAGCGCAACTTGAAAAGAATGCAAAGTCGATCAATTGAATGATTCTCATCTCAAAGTTTATTCAATACGTCTTCGTGAAAAGATCTTGCATCGCTCAGATCTTCTTCAATTTGTCGTCAACTCTCAATGAAGAGAGTGACGTAAGTTGACGAGTCTTGATTATAAATGATCTGATGTTGCTTTGTACTCTGCAAGAGAGTTGATTTCGCAAAGTCAATCAAAGACGAAAAACTCAAATCATTGAAAGCTATTTGAATGACGTTGATGTGAAATCTATCTTGAACGCTGTATCATTCAAGTCATTTAAGTCAGAGTCAGAGTCTCAGATCTGTCATTTCTTTTCACTGAGATGCAATCAGTATCAATGTTTTCATTGTCTTGAAAATTGCAGTCTATCTTTGAATGAGCAACTTCACAATCTTGATAGTAAATTTTCGTTGCAACAACACTTCAATCACTGTCATATCTTTTGATCAGATAAGTTCTGTTCATTTTCTCATTTCAAATGTGCTGTCGTTATGCTCAACAGCATGATGCATTTCAAGAATCATGCGATCAAGATTCACGAAATTTACATGTTCAAGAAGATGTCACTTGTTTCAACGAGAGATGTTTGATAAGTCGTTGCTTCATCTCGCTCAGTTGAGTGCATGAGTTGATTGTAATATCTTTATATCATCACATCATTATATATTTCTGCACTTTGTAGAACTGAAGCGAAATTTTCTTAGCTATGATGTCGTTTACTGTTCTCTTTATATGTCATCATTGCAGAAGTCACTTTGATAATTGAATCTACTTTCATGATCATCTGATCTCTGAATTTCGTTCTTTTATTCGTTGATCTGTATGAATTAATTGAAAGATTTCTTATAAATCAAAAGCTGTTCAAGTCAATGATATGCTACACTTTTTCAGTGTAGTTGATAATAAAGTAGAGAAATAAATGTCTCAAGAAACTAAATGAAGTAAAGAACTAGATGAAGTAGAAAACTAGATGAAGTAGAAAATTAGATGAAGTAGAGAATTAAATGAAGTAGAAAATTAAATGAAGTAGAGAATTAGTTTGAGTAGAAAATTAAATGAAGTAGAAAATTGAATTGAATAGAAAATTAGATGAAGTAGGGAAATAAATGTCTCAGAATCTGACTCGTCTCAAAGTCTTTTTTAATTTAGTGTTCAATTCTTTTCTGAGACTGAATGATATATTATTTTCTCAAATGCTGACAATTTAAGATTCGCTGATCTATATCATACTTTATTGACTGTATGATGAGATTCAATCATAAATAGAAGAAATCTTTTCATCAACCTAATCTAAAATTAGATAGCAATCTCAAGCGAATCACTTTTCTGCTTAAGCTTCAGTCAAAAAGTGCTCAGTAAAGAACATTGAAACTCAGTATATTTTATTTATTCAATAGAACAGTTCTTGATGAATAAATGTTAAATTACTATGCATAATGAGTAGTTTAAACACATTTTGAAGAAATTTACACAGACACTCAACTGCGTTAAGTCTTTGTGTATAAAGATACAAGACATTCTATTTTCTCATCTCAAGAGTGAAGAATTGTATATCAGAGTCTCATAGAAGAAGACATCTTTGTTTGTCGAACGTGTTCAATTCTGAGTGAGAAGAAAACTGCGTGATTTAGTTGAAGAGTATAATGTATCTGACTAAAATGTCTGATCAATCGAATTCAGTTACTAGCGAGTGTCACATGCTTCTAGAAGCTTCTGATTCTACGTACTAAATACGCTCATGCTGCTGATTTTCGATTTTTTCAGAAGAGATCTTCTGAACTCATTTTCTCAGAAAATCTAATACAGTTTGCTTTCTTTTAATTCAATATCAACTCATTTTAGCTGTACTCTTAAGCTCAGAAGAAGTCTTCTGAAAGAAATTAGCTAGAAGAGTCAAGATGATCAGGTAGCAAAAGAACATAAACACTATCTCATTGACTCAGTCATGAATCATTCAGAGTGTCTTCTGAGCTAAGATATCTTGAAAATGTCAGTGAAGCACTCTTTAAGAAGAAATTTCACAAAAATTAAAGAAAGTACTCATCAGTCAAATTCTTCAGAATTTTAAAGAAGTACTCGTAGAAAGAGTATTATCAAAGAGAGTACTCTTCAAGAGCAGATTTCACAAAAATTAAAGAAAGTGCTCATTAGAAAAGTACTTGTAAAGAAAGTACTATCAAAGAAAGCACTCTTCAAGAGCAGATCTTACAAAAACTAGAGAAAGTGCTCATCAGAGAAGTACTTATAAAGAAAGTACTCTTCAAGAACAGATTTCACAAAAACTAGAAAGAGTACTTGCTAGAGAAGTACTATTAAGAGAAGTACTACTCTCAGTTTTTGAACAATTTATCTGTAATGAGTACTCGCTTGACGAGTACTTTCTTCAAATTTGATGAAATATACTCTTAAAGAGTACTTTTTCAACTAGTACTTCTCTTAGTTTTTGAAGAATTTACCTGTGACAAGTACTTTTCTGACGAGTGCTTTTTCAATGAGTATTACTTTCAGATTTTGAAGAATCTCGCTCTGACGAGTGCTTTTCTGACAAGTACTACTCTTAGTCTTTGAAGAATTTATCTGTGACGAGTACTTCTCTGACGAGTATCACTCTCAGTTTTGAAGAATTTGTCTGACGAGTTGATCAGTACTTTTCTCAATTTTCGAAGAATTATTCTTGACGAGTACTTTCTTGAGTATTCTCGATTTCTTGCTCAGTCGTCACATCTTTCATAACAACAACACTCATTAAATTCATTTCTTATTTTGCGTCTACTTTTTATTCTGTTTACCTTTTATGTATCTCATATCTACACGTTGTTTCTGATTTTTCTCTACAGTTATGAAAGAAGAAGTGAATCACGTTGCAGATACTGTCTATCAAAGAACAGAATTTTCTATCATTTGATTGCACTAAGAAAGTTCTTTCTTTCGAAAGAAAGAACTTTCAGCACGTGATGAAAATTTCCTGATTCTTCAAGACAATGCTTAAATTGTTCATCTTTAATTAATTATTCTTGAATCTTCTTGCTGTGTCTCATTCTTTTGAATAGCATTTGTTTTCGACTTTCAGCATCTAGTAGTTTAGTAAATACTAAACTCAAGTGCTTTAAGTTGATAATCATTCATTGAGTCATTCATCAAGCTTTTGAAATACTTGATGTCTGTTGTCAGTTTTCAAACTGATGTGTAGAATCTTCGTTACTTAAAAGTGTCATTGAAGAACTCTTGATCTTTGCAATAGTGCTCTGCTGTTTGAAGTGAATCTCGTAAATGATCTAAAGCGTTGTTCAAAGAATACTCAGCGATGATAATGCAATTATCTTGCGAGCGATTGATCATCTCATGACAGAAGACATCAAGTCTTATTCTGTTATGATTGAGATGTTTTGCTGAAGAAATCTGAATTGCAAAGATAGTTAACAGTGTAAACAAAATGCGCGTTTTGAATGATTTGCGTAGAAGCACGCGTCGCCTGATGTACTGAGACAGACGTTATGTCAAGCTTCAAAGCAAGTTACTTTCAAAAAAGACTCTCTTCAAGATAATCTCTGATTCACGACATCATAAGACATTCGCGTCTTTATCGCTTGAAGAGTTCATCTGACGAGAATCAATCTGCAACTGCACTACTGATAGAATTAGAAAAGATTGTTAATCAAGTTTAAATTTCTTCAACATTTAATTCTTTATTCAAATGAAGACGCTTATTCTGAATCTTGATGTCAGACTGAGATCAAAATTAAGTGATCTTTTTATCTTGATTAACTCAACTATTTAAATTTCGTCAATAAACAATCTTTCTATCTATCAATAAAATGATTATGACGATGCAAGATCTTACAAAGAATTGTTTGAAAGCAGATAGTTAAACTACTAAATGATAGTACTATATATACATATATAAATCAATGTTTTAAGAAAATTTATTAGAATTCAAGAAGTCAGAGTTAGTTGAGGTAAAAATGTCACTTAATTTTGATTTCAGTCTAATGCACTGCGTAAAGATTATCGCGACAGCATTATTACATTGCACAATAATGTTGTATATTGAAATAACGTGAACGAAAGCATGACTGCAAAGTCATGTTTCATCTGTATGAAGAGTTGACAGATTGGGAATGAGACAATGACTTTGCAATGTGAATGTTCATATTTGTTACAAGCGTACCAAGGCTGAATAGAGCTAGTCAGTGTCTCTAGCTCAGATCTGGCTCAGCCTCTATTTTCTTTCATCAACATCTCTTTGTTCAACATCATCTTTCTTTCTACATCACATTCTACTCGTGTCACAAACACATCTTCTTCAAGCTTAGCGCAGTCTCTGAATATTACTTAAATAGAAGCTCTTGTACTCATCTTCTTCTGTATTCTTAATATTCAGTTATAGCTACCTCTAAAGATCAAGCACTATTCAACCCTGACTTTCGCTGATTGACTCATCTAGGCATGATTCTGACAATATTAAGCATATAAAGTCTGTTTAACTAAAGCTGCATTTGAGACTAGCTGTTGCTTAACTTGCAGAACGTTCATATCATCTTTGAACAAGAAGATTGTTCTTGCAACAGTTGAAATTTGAACGCTCAAGCTCTTGTTTAATCATGTGATATGATCATGTGATTGCACTACTGTATATTAACTTGGTGCAGAGTTTTCCTTCTGACAACAACAACATCAAAATCTTCAATATTCAACTGCAACTGTCACAAGCAGAAAGAATCTTATCAAAGTCAGAAATTTAATTGAAAAAGACGTTCAGTTCTCATCATCATGCATTCTTAACTCAACCTCACTCTTGACAGTCGCGAAAGAAGATCATCACGAGATAATACATTTGCTTGTAGAACGTGAGATCTCTGTAGCAGAACAGAATCAATATCAGTGAACGATGTTGTACTGAGCATCAAAGAATGAATACTAAAAGACTGTAGCAGAGCTTCTTTCACATCTGTTTATAGAAGTCACTTTGACTTCTCTGTCAACAAGTAATCTGACTGTCTTCTTGTCTCATTTATCAATCGCTGCATATGATGACGATTTTCTCTCATGATCTTGAGCAAATAAGTCAGATTCTTTGTCAACAAGTAGTGCTATCGTTTCTGTAGATCTACTCATCACGACTAGATGTAACAGTGTTTGATTCTGTTTATAAACGTTGAACAGATCTGCTTCATGCGAATGTACATCGTTACACTACGCTTCTCAAAGAAACTATGAGAGAGTGACGAAGATTTTAATCAACGAAGATGCAAATGTCACAATTAGAAACATGATCTGACACACTGCGAGAAAGTTGATAGTAAAGAAGAATGCTAAGCATGCTTTGAAAGCTTTCAACAGCAAAGAGCTGACTGATTTTCGTTTCTTTCAGAGCGATTTCATCGAGTTGTAGTCTGTTTGCCCCTCATTCTTCTAAATACAGAAAAGAAAAACTTATGATTGTTTTATATGCAACGCTGAGATTTTCATTGACTTTTGTATCACAGACTGTCTTGATGATTGCTCAAATTATTTACAAATTACTGTGTCTTTGCATGAGCGTGAACAAAATCAAATGTTTCATTAATTTGCTTCAATCATCGCACATCAGCTGCGTTTGAAGATACATAATTTGTAACGAGAATTATTGTACATGCACTCAATCTCTCTGCAAGATTTATGTATAGAATGAGCTATTTGCAATTTGATCAGCGTCGTTGTAGTTCTTCTGAAATTTCACGTCAAGTTCGATGACAACTTTCAAATGCAATCATAACAATTGCTTTTTCTCGCTCACAGCAAAAGCATGAGCAGTTGTCACGATATTTTTGATCTAGAAGAATGTCAGAAAATCGATATGCTCATATCTGATTTAAGAATGAATCTGTCGATCATTTACTTCTCTCTTAGTCAGCTGATTGAGATCTTCAAAAGTGTATTTCGCTTAACTTTTCGCTGTAGTCACTTTCTTCAAGAAGTTTTTCCATATTGTCTTTCTCGTATCAAACTCTAAAGATGAGTAATGCAATGTCATTGAAATTCGACTTTGAATTGCATCATTAAAATTCTTGACATGATTTGTCGTAAGAAACATTATTTCTCGATAGTACTTCAATTTACGCAAGAAGATCAAGACGAGATTATTATTTGAATTGATCAAAGAGCGTGTCTGCACAAATACATTAACTTTGTCAAGAAGAACAATTGTCTTTCAATGATGAGCAAGACGAAAGACATGAGATAATTAAATTTCAAGCTGCTTTGTCTTCTGACTCAGCTCTTCAGCAGATATCTAAAATGTCAGAATGATCAGATGAACGAAGAAGAGCATGACATACTGCATATAAAGATTTCTCAAGATATTCAAACAGCTCTTCTGCAGTCAAGATCTTGTCAACTTCAAAGAAGTCATTAGAAGTATATGTCAGTGAGTGATAAACAATTCAGCGTTGAGCTACGTACTGAAGAAGTGTAATCAAACCTTGTCTCTTTTTCTCTATGAAGTTGTTGAATGTATCATTAAATGCACGAAATATATGAGTCTTGACGAGAGTCGTAATGATTTTTTTCTTCGCGATGAGAATTGTAAGATTCTCAAAAGAAGACAAATTTCAGACAATTTCTTTGATATCATTGACGACAAATTCAACTTCAAAAAATATTAGCAGAACTTTTCAATGCAAGAGTGTTACAAAGACGAAGATTTACGTTAATGTTTGTTGTCATAACTTCAATCATAAACAGTCTGACTGCAGATTATCAAGTCATCTTCGCTCAGTATCTTTGAATCAAGATCATTTCTCTTGACTTCATTTAACTTTGTGTCGTAGAAGATGACATAAATATCATTCAACGAGCTTGATTTGATTAATTCATTAATGTGCAATTTGAAATAATTCAAATTGATCTTGCGAAAATAAGACACATTAATCATGATATGACTGTTCACGAGAACTTGAATGTATTCTCTGTTCTCAATATAGAAGATGTTATCACGATATTGCACATGATGTTGACTCATGAGAAAGACAAATTGTTGATCGCATCTTAAAAGATGCTTTCTCATCTCATCTGCATGATGATGATACTTGAGAAAAAGTGTCTCAAGTCTGTTAATTGACTTTGCATCTTGAAACGTTCAAATTTCGATCGCTGTGTAAGCTTTTTCAAACACTTGCTCATTGAAGTCTAGATAGCTGCATTTCACGTGAAAATATGTTATCTTGCTGATTATTCTCTTCTTGACGAAATTGAACTTGTAACAAGCTGACTTTTCGACGTCAAGAATGATCATGTATACTATTGTATTTGACCTGAACAGAGCTCAGAGTAAGTCGTAAGTGATTTCGCGATTTTTGAGATATGATGCAAGACTAGACGTGATCGACGCGTAGATAGTCTTAATGTACTTCATCAAAAGATTGAGATGCTTGAGCTTCACATCATGATAAATATCATCTTCGAATTGTGTTTGACATGCTTCTAGATTGATAAGATAGTGATATAAAAGATTTCGCAAAATTTATTTCATTGTTAGAATTAATTTGACAAGATGAAAGATGTTTATACAGTGATCATGTTCTTTCAAAGAAAGACTTCATGTACGTCTTGCAGTACAACTCTCAGAACGTCTCTCAGTCTCTTTGATTTGATATCAACGAAAAATATTCTTTCAAAGATTTTGCTATCTGAATTCTTCGTCTTAGCATTGAGATAGTCTAGATAATCATCGATCTATTGATTCAAGCACAAGCAATGAACACATATTCATCTAGATTCGTCATCTCTTCTGATGACGCTGCTGACTTCATGATTTTGTACTTAAATGTACTATCATTTCAGCTGAATGATAAAGCGTTAGCAAAGTCATAGTCAATAAGTAGATAACATACACTTCATCAATTAGCTTATACTCAAGCTTCAAGACTTAAGTCTTTGACTTTTCGACTTCAACATTCTTTGTAGCCTCAGATTTGACATCTTCAGATTTATTGATAATATTCATCTTTTTCAATACTTGAATCAATTTCTTCAGAACTCGATCAAAGCGTTCGAAAGTTTTAACTGACAAGAATGCATGCATGCGCAAGCTGTCTGAAGACGTATAAGATCGAAGGCAAGATGAACAGAAAGTAAATAGAGATGACTCAATTAACTTCATTGTATCGAAAAGATGCATCGTCGATGAAGAAGCTTCGATGATGAGATATTGATAATGCAAAGCTATCAGAAGTTTAAAAAGTGAGAATACTTAAAAAGCTGAATCTTGTAAAACGCAGTGAGCAGTAGAAAACATGTAACTTTATATACTCATTGACTTTCACATAGATGTGAAGCATTACATCTTCTTTCAATAGTCGAGTGATAACATCTGATAATCAATAGCTTTGCAGAAACGTAATGCAATCAGATTGATCTTTTCTGTCACATGACAAATTTTTATATCAACACTAAAGAACATCAAATCATGTTAAGATCAGAAGACGTGAAAAGCTTGACTTGTCGAGATCGTGCCTAGATGAGTCAATCAGCGAAAGTCAGGGTTGAATAGTGCTTGATCTTTAGAGGTAGCTATAACTGAATATTAAGAATACAGAAGAAGATGAGTACAAGAGCTTCTATTTAAGTAATATTCAGAGACTGCGCTAAGCTCGAAGAAGATGTGTTTGTGACACGAGTAGAATGTGATGTAGAAAGAAAAATGATGTTGAACAAAGAGATGTTGATGAAAGAAAATAGAGGCTGAGCCAGATCTGAGCTGAAGACACTGACTAGCTCTATTCAGCCTTGATACGCTCGTAACATTACTTCTCTCTTCGAAAATTCATGTTCGCATGAATGTCGCTCGTTTGCTTGCTTTCTTATTGAGTTATTCCGGTACTAGCGTGACTTTCTTGAATATAGCACATGAAATTCGTTCAAAACTTTCTCGAAGTCATCGAATTCACCTTTATCAACATAGTATCATTCATTGTCTCTATCTAGGCCTTTTCATTTGATCTTGTACTGTATTCGACCTTGATAGCGTCTGAAGTTCAGAATGTCATCTATCTCTCAATGTTCATCGTCGTCGTCATCAATAATGATGAGTCTGAGAGATTCTGCATGCTGTTCTGATAAAGAGTCTTCTGAATATGATCGCAGTAGCTTCGAGCTGAACATCGAATGCAGATGCTTCATGCTGACTGATAGACGAAGATGATAGAAGATCTTCGCTTTGACAGTGATTTGATACAATTCTAGTTATTTGTCTTTCAAATCTTTGCAGAGTCTCGTTGTCTTGACGTTTCTGAAAGATAGTCAAACTCAGTCATCTACTTTATAGATGACGTTTCGTTTATGTTTATTGATCTGAACTTCGATGATCAGCTTCGTCTTTTTCAATTGTTGACGATCGAAGCTCAGTAGCTCTTTCATTTGAATGACAATATCGTCTGCTTTTCTAGCTTCAAGTCGTTCACGAGTTGTTTCGTAGTCAGTCGTATCTGAATCGAAACTCATTCGAGGGTGAAATTCTTTATTGAAGTAGAAAGAGATCATTGAGATGATCGAGAAGATATTGAAATTGTCGCTGAATTTCACCATAGATATTCATTTGACTCAGTCGTTCTGCATGTAATTGCAGTAGATTCTAAGTTCGCGTTCAACGTCTTGATTGACTCGTTTCGTCTGATCGTCGATCTTCGAATAGTAGACTGTGAATAGACTAGCTGTGATTCTCAGTCGCTTGCAAAGACTCTTTCACATAGGCAATATGAATTGAGAGTCTCTGTTTGAAACAATAGAACTGAGTAGATCATGCAGTTGATAGACGTTTCATAGCATGATTCAAACCGTTTCTTCGACTGAGATGTCATCATCTTCTCAATGACAGAGAACATAGTGACGTTCTTTGATGAGACGACATATGATTGTGCAAATGACGTTATAGCCTTCTGACAGAGATAGTTCAGTGATGAAGTTCATAGCTATATCTTTTCAGCGTTTCTGTGAAATCGAGAGAGAATGATGAAGTTCATTGATGCTATTTCTAGAGACTTTGCTTCGCTGACAAGCATG
>JAABUV010002310.1_pt1 | contig 26115 bp, 25 predicted proteins | sample 5559971 | NCBI WGS metagenome assembly JAABUV01 (sample SAMN10711881, study PRJNA513362) | rock metagenome | isolation source: Antarctica rocks | place: Antarctica: Victoria Land, Knobhead nord | collected 2015-12-19
CAGGAGGGTCATCATGCGATAGACTGCGGGTGGCATCGGGAGGCTCCTTCCGGACGATATGGTGTCAGCACCCCTATCCTACCAAAGCCCTCCCGATTGCCCCCTTGTTAGCGAAAACTAGAGTTTCCTGTTACACTATTATCTGTTGCGCTCACATAATAGTCGATGACGGCGTTTCGCCGAGAGGAGTTATCATGCCTGCGGTACCGAAGAAAAAAACTAGCCATTCTAAGCAGGGGCGGCGTCGCACCCACCTGATGATCACCCCCACGCAGCTCGTGCCGTGCCCGCGCTGCCACCAGCCGCATCTGCCGCATCACGCCTGCCCGACCTGCGGCACCTATCATGGTCGCGAGGTGATCGACGTGGGAGCCAAGGAGCGCAAGCGCCAGGAGCGCGCCGAGCGCGACCAGTAAGAGTAAGTAGGGGCTTTTATAGACGCGTCCGCGACCGCGCCTGTCGCGCTGCTGTTCCCCGGCCAGGGCGCCCAGTCGATCGGCATGGGCCGCGCCGCCTACGACCAGTCGGGCGCGGCGCGCGCTGTCTTCGCGCGCGCCGACGAGGCGCTCGGTTCCCCGCTCACCGGGCTCTGCTTCGAGGGACCCGAGGAGGAGTTGCGCAAGACGAGTAACCAGCAGCCAGCCATCCTGGTCTGCTCGCTGGCGATCCTGGCCGTGCACGAAGAGCGGCACGGACCATTCAACGTAGCCGCGTCCACGGGGCACTCGCTCGGCCTGTACACGGCTCTGGTCACCGCGCGCACTTTGTCGCTGGATGACGCTGTGCGCCTCGTGGCGCGACGCGGCGCCGTGATGCAGCAGGCCGCCGAGGAGAGTCCGGGCGGCATGGCAGCGGTGCTGGGACTCGACGCGGACGTGGTCGAGGAGGCATGCGTGGCGGCTTCGTATGATGGCATCGACACGGACGACATCGTCGTGGCGGCGAACTACAACGCGCCCGGCCAGGTCGTCATCTCTGGGGCCGTCGCCGCCCTGGACCGCGCCGTCGCACTGCTCAAGGAGCGCGGCGCGCGCAAGGTCGTCCCACTAGCCGTCGCTGGCGCTTTCCACTCGCCCTTGATGCGCACTGCCGCCGACGCCATGGCCGCGCCGTTGCGGTCCGCCGCCATCGGCGACGCCGCGTACCCAATCTACACCAACACGACGGGCCGCGCGATCCAGGGCGCCGACGAGATCCGCCTGGAGCTGGAGCAACAGATCCTCGCGCCGGTGCGCTGGACGGACGCCCTTGAAAATATGGCCGCGTCCGGCGTCACGCGCTTCGTCGACTGTGGTCCTGGCGCCACGCTCGCCGCGCTCGTCAAGCGCACCGTCCCAGGGGCGGAGATCGTGAAGCTCAATTGAACGGGCCACGCGCATGAAAGATAGATCGTTGCGCTCGACCATCAAGCGCGCCGCGTTGCTGCTGGGCGTGCTGTTCGTCGGCGCAGGCGCGGGGACGGCGGTTGGACGCGCCACAGCCGGCACACCTATCGTCGTGCCGGATGAATTGCAGCGCGCCGACCTCGCGCAGCCCTTCAACGATTTCTTTCGCGCCTACGACGTCGTAACCACGGATTCATACTACGCGCCGCTGCCCGACCGCAAACGCCTCATCTACGCGGCCATTAACGGCATGCTCACGGGCGGGACAGGCGACGCGCACACGGTCTACATCAGCCCCGAGGACACCGTGGCGCTGCAAGCCTCGCTCAACGGCTCGTTCGAGGGCATCGGCGCCTACGTCGACATGACCATGCACGGCGTCAGTATCATCCCGCTCCCCGGTTCTCCCGCCGCCGCGGCCGGCCTGCATTCTGGCGACATCATCGTGCGTATCAATGGCAACGATATCACGACGTTGACCGAGGACCAGATCGTGGCGTTGCTGCGCGGGCCGGCCGGCTCACGCGTCACGCTCGGCATCCAGCGCGCCGGCGTACACGGCGTCTTCAGCGTCACGCTGACACGCCGCCACATTTCCGTCCCGGACGTCTCGTCGCGCACGATCGGCGATGTTGCCTACCTGCGCCTGGCGCAGTTCGGGGCCACGACGGGCCGCGACGCGAGCACAGCCTTGCACACGCTGTTGAGCCGCCACCCGCGCGGCCTCGTGCTCGACCTGCGCGACAACCCCGGCGGCCTCGTCGACACGGCTCTCGACGTCAACAGCCAGTTCCTGCCCGCCGGGCGCATCGTGCTCTACGAGCGGGACCAGCAAGGTCAACTCGACGCGCTGCGTTCGCTGGGCGGCGGCCAGGCCCTGACCATCCCCATGGTCGTGCTCGTCAACGACGGCACGGCCAGCGCCGGCGAGATCACGGCTGGGGCGTTGCAGGACAATGGCCGCGCCACGATCGTCGGCGTCACGACCTACGGCAAGGGCTCAGTGCAGCAGGAGTACGACCTGCCCGACAACTCATCGCTGCGCGTCACCATCCGCCTCTGGTTGACCCCCCATAAGCGCCTCATCCAGAATCGCGGCGTCACGCCCGATGTGGTTGTCGACTCGCCCGTCGACGACGGCTCGGCGGCCGATACGCAACTCGCCCGCGCCCTGCGGATTCTGCACGCGGGGCGCTAACAGGCTATCAGCGGATGAATCGGATCGGGCATAACCCGTGAAGTACCAATGCATCAAACTCATGGTGATCCGCCGTCAGTGCTTCACCACCTACCCTACGAGTCAAGGCCAAGCAATAACAGTCGGCCAGCGAAACGCGCACGTAGGCGGCCTTCAGCCGTCCAGCGTCTTGCCAGAAGGCCGCATCCATATCCTCACGCACGATGATGCCCGCGGTTTCCAGGAGCCGCATGGTCCGCTCCGCGGTTGGCACATCGCGGATGCGGACCACATGGTAGTAGGCTTCGCAGAGATTCACCGCATGGACATAGCACGCTCCAGGGTTATCTCGGAGCGTCCGCCGCACAACCAGCGCACCCTGCTCCATGCCAAGAAAGGCGATAAGCGCGCTGGCGTCAAAGACTGTCATCATGCGGAGCGTGATCCGAAGCGCTCCTGCCACCGCGCCTCTTCATGGGCCACCTCAGCCTGCTTCTCGCTCATGAAGTCTTCGCTGGATAGCCCGCTTCCAGCAAGCGCGCCCATAGCCGCATCGATGGCCGCTAGGCGCGGCGCGTCATCGGCGGCTAACTGGGATGCATCGCCCAGCAAACGCTGCCGAACATATTCGGTAAGAGGGATGCCGGTGCGATCCGCCTCAGCCTGTAGACGGTCTACTTGTTCGGGTGTCAAATGCACGGTGAGAGTCATGTAGGCTTCTCCTTGGTTAGGGCAAATGCGGACAGCGAGGAATCACGACCCACGTCCCTGCCTACACTATACTTCCCAGGGTTGGGTCGACTCAAGCTGAGGGAAGCCACTACGTCGGCCATCTCAATGGCGTCGATTGATCGCGGACGCTATGAGAAGCGGGCGGGCATGGAACTTGCCGCGCTAGCTCTGTCATAGTCATAGCGCGCTTTCGCGGCCGACGTTTTCCCTGGCTGGGCCTAATCTACATGATAAGTATTGAGGACCGTCGCACCGCAGGTCCGCACCCGGCGCCGGACCTAGCGTATACTACGGCTGACAGATACGGACGGCATAGCATAGATAGCGTGACGCCCCCGCGTCGAAGGAGAGAGTCTGAATGAGCGAGCAGAAATCAAGCATCCTACCGCGTATCCTCATCGGTGTTGCCATCGGCGCCGCCGCCTTCGTGCTCTATAACCGTCGCGGCATCTTCGCGGGTGTGTCAGGGCCGCAACCGGGGGCGCAGTTGCCGCCAGGCAGCGTGGGCGACACGGTCGTCAACGCCGACGGGACGCCCGCCCCACGGGCGGAAACATTCCAGTTCGATCCTTCGGGAACCACGACCTCCAGGGCGGGTACGAGCGTCACGGCCGCGTCGTCGACGGCGGTGCAAAAGGCGCAGGGGACGTTCGCTCATCTATTGGCGCCGGTCCAGCGCTACATCGCGTCGGCGCGCGCCCAACTCGACGTGGCGATCGCCGAAGGGCAGGCTCAGGCCGCCCGCACGCGCCAGGATCTCGAAGTCCGCTTCGAAGAGGCCAAGAAAGACCCACAACGCGGACGCTCGGCGTTCATGTAGCTGTTAGCTATCAGCTTTGGGGGAGTGGGACGCCCATATTTACGGGTGTACTGCTCCCTCTTTTATCGCGTCTATCTTGACACTCCCACAGCTACAGCCGGTGGGATTCTCCTTCTTGCGCCGTGCCCCTCACGGGGTCGGTCGCGTACGGAGCTTGCGGACTGTCATGGACCGCGCCCGGCGAAACAGACGCCGGCATTACACCGACGCCCCTCTCAAGCACCACCGGGCAGGACGCCCCGACCCAGCGCCCAACATTCCTGCTGGCGTTGTGGTCGGCGTGTCCTCGATACCCGCAACAGGGGCATCGGAAACTATGCCGCTCGCGCTGGCCGATAGCCCCGCAGCGACAACAACTTTTGCTCGTGTACGCGGCGGGCACTTTCTCGACGGGCACGCCCGCCAACGCCGCCTTGTACATGATCTTAGTTTCGAGGTCGAAGTAGGGCCAGTAGTCGCGGTTCTTGTCGGCCTGGCGCTTCGTGTCTTTGCGTTGCTTACTGATCTGCCGGATGCCTGACAGGTTTTCCAAACGAATACCACAACCGTGATCCACCGCGAATTGGACGATGTGCTTGCTGATGACGTGGTTAGCGTGGCGCACCAGCCGCGCCTCTTTATGTTCCAGGCGCGTGATCGTCTTGTGCTTGCCTGCTTTCTGCAAGCGGCGGCGCTTGTCCGCATAGTGTCGCCGCGCCTGCCGCACCACCCCGAACGTCCAGAACCTCGCCATCCCCTGGGGCGTGCTCGCCACGGCCAGATGATTCTGCCCACGATCTACGCCGACCCACTGGCTGCTACCCTCCGTGACAGGAACCTCCATTGTCACGGAGACGAGCGCGTACCAGAGACCCCGGCGCGACCGCCATAGTTTCAGGCCCCCTTTCTTGGTCGTCCCGTTGAGGATGGCGTCGAGCGAACGCGCGGCGTGTGCCCCGTACATATCCAGCGGTATCCGCTTCTTGACACCGCGCCATAGCCCAAAACCAAGCGAATAGGTGTCGCCCACTTTGTGTAGCGTCCAGTTCTGGTTGTTGGTCTCCAGCGGCAACACCTTAAATCGCTTGACGCCTGTCTTGGCCCGCGCGTTGCGAATAGTCTGGTTCATCCAGGCCGACCCCACCTCCACATGGCCGAAGTGCGCCGTGGTCAGCACGCCCTGCTCCTCTTTGGGCATGGACAGTATCGCGTTAGCCGTCGCCGTGTTGATGTCCTGCAACCGCGCAAATTCAGCGGCTTTTGTTGCGTTGAGCCGCAGGAACGGGAGTTTGAGCGTGAGTGTTTGTGTGCCCATGCCGTCAGTATATCATATCTTACAGGCCGTGCAAGCTACATCTAAAGCCGCTACAGCGGGTGAAGCCCTCGTATCCTGGGCTAAACGCGTGGGCTTTACGGGCTAATTCTGTAACATACAGATAGACAAAAATACGTGGGCATCGTAGCTATCAGCTGACGGCTGATTGCTGACTGCTGATTGCTACAAAATGAGGCGCACCCGGTGACCAAAGACGACATCCGTTCGCTATTCATCAATTTCTTTCTGGAGCGCGGCCATGTGCTGCTGCCTAATGTGTCGCTCATCCCCGACGACGACACCGTACTACTGACCAGCGCCGGTGTGATGCAGGTGCAGCCGTTCTTCCTGGGGCTGGCCGAGCCGCCCGGCCGCCGCCTCGTCAACGTGCAGCGCGTCCTGCGCACCGTCGACATCGAGGAGGTCGGCGACGACAGCCACCTCACCTTCTTCGAGATGCTGGGCAACTGGTCCATCGGCGACTACTTCAAGGAGCAGGCCATCGCCTGGAGTTGGGAGCTCATCACCGACGTGCTGCGCTTCCCGCGGGAGCGCATTTGGGTCACCGTGCACGACAGCGACGAGGAGAGTCCGGCGATCTGGCGGCGCATGGGCGTGCCGCCCGAACGTATCGTGGCGCTGGGCGACGAGGGCAACTGGTGGGCGCCCGGCGACACCGGCCCCTGCGGCCCCGACACGGAGATCTTCTACGACCGAGGTGAGGCGTACGGCTGCGGGCGCGCCGACTGCAAGCCCGGCTGCGACTGCGAACGCTTCCTGGAGTTCTGGAACAACGTCTTCACGCAGTACAACCGCCTGCCCGACGGTTCGCTGCAGCCGCTGACAGCCAAGAACGTGGATACCGGCGCGGGGCTGGAGCGTTGGGCTATGCTGTTGCAGGAGAAACCCTCGGTCTACGAGACCGACTGCTTCTGGCCGCTGATCGAGGCTGTCGCGGACGCGACGGGGGTCTCCTATGGCGACGAACGGTTCAACCGCGCGCTGCGCATCGTGGCCGACCATGGCCGCGCGTTGACCTTCCTGATCTCCGACGGCGTCGCGCCGAGCCCCGACGGCCGTGGCTATATCCTGCGCCGCCTGCTGCGGCGCGCCGTCATGAACGGGCGCCAACTCGGGCTGCGCCGCCCCTTCCTGGCCGACGTGGTCGTCCCCGCCGTCGTCGACATGATGAAGGAAGGGTACCCCGCGCTGGCGGAGCGGCGGGAGTACATCGCACAGGTGGCCGACGCCGAGGAGCGCCAATTCCTGGAGACGCTGGAGCGCGGCATCGTGCTGATCGAAGCGCTGCTGGAGCGCTCGGCCTCCGGCGGCGGCGTCAGCGGACGCCGCGTCAGCGGACGCATTGTCGACGGCGCGGCCGTGTTCGACCTGCGGCAGACGCACGGTGTCCCGCTGGAGTTGACGCAGGACCTGGCGCGCGACCGCGGCTTGACAATCGACATGGACGCCTACCGCGCGGCCGAGGAGCGTCACAGCCGGGTCTCAGGCGCGGGGCAGGACTTTTTCGCCGCCGCGCGCAACAACACGGCCTACGGCGAGATCGCCGAGGGCCTGGGCCATGCGCCGGATTTTCTTGGCTATGACACGCTCGACGCGATAGCGCGCGTGGCCGGTATCGTCAAGGATAGCGTGGCGGTACGCGAGGCCGCGCCGGGCGACACCGTACACGTCGTGCTCGACCGCACGCCCTTCTACGCCGCCTCGGGCGGACAGGGGGGCGACAAGGGCACGCTCCTGGAGGGCGTGTCAGCGGACACGTCAGCGGACACCGGCGCCCACGGCGGCATGATGCTGCGCGTGGTCGACACGGAGCGGCCCAAGGGCAGCGCCATCGTCGTGCACACGGGCACGGTCGAGGGCCAGCCCCTGCGCGTGGGCGACGAGGTGTCGGCGCGGGTCGATCCCCATCTGCGCGCCGGGGCTGCGCGCCACCACTCGGCCACGCACCTGGCGCACCGCGCGCTCAAGGACGTGCTCGGTGAGAGCGTGCACCAGGAGGGCTCGGTCGTCGAGCCAACGCGCTTCACCTTCGACTTCAACCTGCCACGCCCAATGACGCCCGATGAGCTGCGCCTCGTCGAGCACAAGGTCAACGAGTTGATCCGCGCCGACCTGCCCGTCGAAACGGCCGTGCTGCCCTACGCCGAGGCGATGAAGACCGGCGCCATGGCCCTCTTCACCGAGAAGTACGGCGACGAGGTGCGCGTGGTCACGATGGGTCCATCGCGTGAACTGTGCGGCGGCACCCATGTGCGCCGCACCGGTGAGCTTGGCGCGTTCTTTATTCTCTCGGAGAGTTCGGCCAGCGCGGGCGTGCGGCGCATCGAGTGCATCGCGGGCGAGGCGGCCTACCTGCACGCGCGGGGACAGATGGATCGGCTGAACGGACTGGCCGTCGCGCTCGACGCCCAGCCGGCCCAACTCGGCGCGCGTATCCAAGCGCTGCGCGACAACGCGCGCGCCCTGGAGCGGCAGCTAAACGCGGCGCGGCAGGAGATCGCCGCCTTGAAGGTGCAGGGCCTGACGGCCGGTGGGCCGGGCGACGGCGCCAAGCCGGAACAAAAAGATGGTTTTCAGTATGTCGTGCAGCGGGTCGACGCCGGCTCGGCCGACGACCTCAAGAGCATCAGCGACGCGCTCAAGGGGCGCCTTGCCCCCTGTGTCATCGTGCTCGGCGCGGCGGTTGGCGGGCGCGCCGTGTTCACCGCGGCGGCGACGCAGGGACTCGACGCCAAGGGGGTACGCGCGGGCGACCTCGTGCGCGCGGCGACGGCGGCGGCGGGCGGCAAGGGCGGCGGCAACCCGACCTGGGCGCAGGGCAGCGCGCCCGATCCTACCAAAATAGAGGACGGCCTCGCGGCCGCGCGTGACCTATTACGTCAATTACCCGATGGCGATCAGCGTTAAGCTGATTACTGATTGCTGAGGGCTGGTATTAATGGGTAAAAATTGGCGCGACGCGCTGCGCTTGCCGGGACGGTTGCCCTTTGGGCGTAATGGGCACGACGACGCCCGAGCCTACTACTCCGTGCTCGACGTGGGCACGGAGTTGGCCAAGGCGCTCGTCTTCACTATCGACGACGACGGGCACGGTGAGGTGCTGGGGGTTGGCCGCCAGCCCCAGGGACACCTCGATATGGACAACGGGCTGGTGACCGACATCGAAGCGGTGGTCGAGAACTGCCACCTGGCGCTGGAGCAGGCCGAGATTATGGCCGGCGTCGGCGGACGCGACACCGTGGTGGGCATGGCGGGGGAGTTGACCAAGGGGTTATCCACGACGACGACGGTGGAGCGGCCCAAGCCGTGGGAGAAGCTGTCCGTGCAGGAGATCGAGCGCGTGCTGCAGAAGGTGCAGAAGACGGCGCTGGACCAGGTCGGCGAGCAGATCGCCTGGGAGACGGGTCTGGAGGGCATCGACGTGCGCCTGGTCAACTCGGCGGTCGTCTCAGTGCGCATTGACGGGCACGCCGTCTCCAACCCGGTCGGTTTTCAGGGCCGCCACTTGACCGTAACGGTCTTCAACGCCTTCGCGCCGCTCGTGCATGTCGGCGCGATGCGGACGATCGTGGAGTCGCTCGACCTGGAGTTGCTAGCCATCGTCGCCGAACCCTACGCCGTGGCCAGCGCGCTCACGGACCGCCCGGCGCTCGACTATGGCGGCATCGTGATCGACATCGGCGGCGGTACTACCGACGTGGCGCTGCTGCGCAACGGCGGCATCGAGGGCACTAAAACATTCGCCCTGGGCGGACGCGCTTTCACCAAGCGCGTGGCGATGCGCCGCTCGCTCTCGTTCGACGCGGCCGAGAACCTCAAGCTGCGCTACGCGCGCAGTGAACTTGACCCAACGGAGAGCGTGTGGATCGCCAACGCCCTCGCCTCCGACGTACAGACCTGGATGGACGGCGTGCACCTCCTGCTGGAAGAGCTGGGCGGTGACGGCCAACTGCCGCCGTACATCTACCTGTGCGGCGGCAGCAGTGGGCTGCCCGACCTGCAAAAGATGCTGGAGGGCTTCGACTGGACGGGGCAACTGGCGATGTCGCGCGCCGCCGAAATCAAGATCCTGACGCCGTCCGACATCGGCGCGATGCACGATACGACCGGCCGCTTGACCGAGCCACGCGATGTGACTCCGCTCGGCCTGGCCTACCAGGTGCTCGCGCTTGAGCGCGAGAGCGGCGTCGTCAACGACGCGCTGCAACAGACCGTCCAGCGCATGGGCATCTAAACGAGTCGAGAGTCGGAAGTCGAAAGTCGGAAGTCGAAGGGAGTACGGATAATGGGCATTCACGCTAATCAATTGTCGGGTATTTGGTCGGTTCCACAAACTTCCGACTTCCGACTTCCGACTTTCGACTGCTAACCATGGCTACCACGATCCGCGTCGATCCCGACGATGAACTACCGGCCATCCTGGACCGGCTGACCGCGCGCGCCGTCTGCATCCTGGTGCTGCCGCCGCACGCGCGCGCGCTCAATAGTGTGGTGGGGGCCAAGCTGCTCGCGCGCCGCGCACAGGCGCTGGGGACGGCCGTCGCTGTGGTCAGCGAAGATCGCTCGGTGATGGCGCATGTGCGCGCGGCGGGCATCCCCGTCGCCGCGTCGGTCGCCGAGGCCGCGCGCCTCTTGCCCAAGGCTCCTCCACCCGACGAGGCGCCCGACCCGTCCCCTGCGGAAACGTCCCTTGCCAGTGAGAATGGGACGACCGCGGCGATCGACGCGCACGAGTCCCTGACGGCGCCGCATACGGTCGTACCGCCCAACGGCAGTACGGCGCGCGATGACGCCGACAACGGGCATGGCGATGGCGATGACGCCGGACAAACGAGCGCCGCACGCACGTCCCAGACCTATCGGCTTGTGGCGCGCGCGCCGTCCGCGTCTTCCCCTGACGCAGCGCCCGAGAACGGCGCCCCGCGCGACCGTCCGGAAGGGACGGAGGAGACGGAGCGGCCAGGCGTGCGCGGGCACAGTGGCGGCGCCAAGGCGGCAAGCCGAGGCGCCGGTGGCCCAACCGGCCGTGGCGCCACCAGCGCGGCCTTTACCGCCGGAGCAGCCGACGCCCATAGCCTTCCGCCCGGCGACGCCGTTACGGGTGGTCCGCCCCCCAGGGATCGGCCCACGCGTGGGCGAGTCGCGCGGCGGCGTGGGCGCTGGTGGGATTTTCTCGGCTCGGAAGGGCTGACGCGCGTGCTCGCGCCAGTGTTGTTAGGGCTCGTGCTGCTGGCTCTGCTGCTATGGCTAGCTACGTCGCTCCTCAACCCCAGCGCGACACTGACGGTGCGGGCGCGCGCCATCCCCGTCACGGCCGAGAACCCTGTCATTGTTCACACGTACACGACGGCGCCCCCACGCAAGAGGTCGGGCGTGTACACGCGGCTGTACCCCAGCGCGCCGCAGGTAGCAGGCAGCGTGACGCTCCCCGTCAATGGGACACAAACCGTGCCGGGCGCCGTCGCCACCGGACAGATAGAGTTGCGCAACCCATCCGGCCACCCGGTTGTCGTGCCGTCCGGCAGCGCGTTCACCACGTACCTCAACGCCCACTCGTTCGTCACCACACAGGGCATCACAGTCCCCGCGGCGCGGTTCACGTTCGACGGCGCGGTGTACGGCAAGGCCGCCGTCGCTATCAAGGCTGCTGTCGGTGGGACGAGCGGCAACGTGCCGGCGAAGGCGATCCAGTACGCCCCCGCCGCGATAAGCATCCTGAGCGTGACCAACGCGGCCGCTACGACCGGCGGCACCAATACGACCCAGAAGATTCCCTTGCAAAGCGATGTCGACGCGGCCGCGCGCAAGCTCTTCGCCCAACTCGAAGTGGAAGCGCGCCAGAAAATCGCCGACACCGTCGTCGTCGAAGGGGTGGAACAGCACACGCTCTGGGAGGCGCGATCACCGGTCCAATGGCGCCTCAACCAGGGTGACACGTCCGCGACGCTCGCGCTCTCCCTGGTGCTGCACGCCGTCTACGTGCACAAGGCCGACCTACAGCAGGCCGCACAGACGTCGATTGGGATGCCACAGAACCTTATCCCCGGTAGCGTGGCCTACACGGCGACGTGGCGTCCCGACAACTCGATCTCGCTCCAGGCGACCGCGCGCACGGCTCCGCCAATCAACTCAGGCGCCATACGCGCCGCGATCAGCGGACAATCGAAAGAAGCCGCGCTGTCGTATCTCGACCACCAGTCTGATATCGCGACGTATCAATTGAACCTGTCGCCGCGTTGGGCCAATCATGTGCCGGGCGACCTCTCGCATATCCACATCACCGTACAGCCAGCGCAATAAAGCATCCCATGTTTGGAGCCTCATGGTACAATACCAAACGTGCGTTATCTTGGACTTGACATAGGAGACCGCTGGATCGGTCTCGCCGCGGGCGACGCGGCCAGCGGCATCGCGTCGCCGTTGCGTACGATGCGCCGCTCCTCACTCCAGGCCGATGTCGCCGTCGTGCGGCGCGTCTATGACCAGGAGGAGGCCGAAGCCGTGGTCATCGGACTGCCATACAACATGGACGGTTCGCTGGGGCCGCAGGCGCGGCGCACGCTGCGCTTCGCGGATGTACTGCGCCGTGCAGGATTTGACACCGTGTTTTGCGACGAGCGCCTCTCTAGCGTGGAGGCCGAGGAGTACATCACGGCCACGCGTGGCCGTCGCCCCAGACCCGGTGAGCGCATCGACCACGTCGCCGCCGCAGTCATCCTGCAAGATTATCTCGATGGAATCGGTCACATCGACGCGTCAGACGCGTCAGGTGTGTCGACCGCGCCGAACGTGGCGCTTGAAGGAGCGTAGAGTATGGCCCGCGACCCCCGTGTAGACAAACTACAGCGCCTGCGGACAGAGCGCGTCACGCGCGCCTCCGGCGGCTACTATGGGACGCGCGCCACAGCCTACGGCAACGTGCGTAGCGGCCCGCGCCAGCGCGATACGGGGCGCACGCTGCTCTCGCTCGTGCTCTTCGTCGTTATCATGGCCGTGGCGATCTATCTGGCGAGCCAGTACATCACGCATGGCTACCGCACCCCCGTGGCAAGCAACCAGCGGGAACAGACGGTTACAGTCACTATTCCACCAGGCGAGAGCGCGTCTCAGCTGGCGACACTACTGCAAGACAAGGGTATAGTCGGTTCCTCTGGATTCTTCTACTGGTATCTTCGCCTGAGTGGAGCCAGCTGGACGAGCGGTCCGCACACGCTGCGGACTGGCATGAGCATGGATGAGGTCGTGCAGGCTATCTCTACCTTGCCTGTGATCCCGGTCGCAACAGTCAGAATCCACGATGGTTGGCGCGCCGAACAGGTGGCGCAGGCGCTGGCCGACGCCAATGTAGCGACGTACGCCGATGTGATGAACGAGGTCCAGAAGGGTAATTTCCAATACGGCTTCCTATCAGATCGTCCGCCTGGAGCGACGCTTGAGGGCTATTTATTCCCCGACACATATAAGTTCCCGCAACACGAGAGCGCTCACCTAGCTATTGGCGAGATCCTGCAAAACTTCGATCAAAAAGTGGCGTCGGCGACTAATGTCGTGGCGCAGGGCAAGCAACGCTATGGCTCGTTTTACAAAACGATCATCATGGCATCGATCGTCGAGCGCGAGGCTGGCACCAACCATGATCGTTATCTGATCGCCAGCGTCTACTACAATCGCTTGCACGACGCCACCCGCCAATTCATCAATTTTGGCGCCGATCCAACGGTTCAGTATATCGTGGGTACCCCCCAGGATTGGTGGCCGCAAATCACGCAGGGCGACATTGCTCGCACTCAAAATAATCCCCTCAACACCTATCACCATCCGGGTTTGCCACCGCAGCCAATCGCATCGCCGACTCTGGCCAGTATCGAGGCGGCTGTGAACCCGCCCAGCACGCCGTACTTCGCCTTCGCGCACACGAACGGCAGCCATGGCATGAGCAGGTTCTGCACGGCACAACAATTCAAGATAGCCCAGGCGACCGGCCAGAGTTGTAACACAACGCCGCAATAAGCGACAATAACAATACTTTGCGACAATTTATGGAGGACCTCTATGATTAACACCGGTGATCTTCGCCGCGGCATCACGATTGACATGGACAATGGTCTGTGGACGGTGCTGGAGTTCAACCACATCAAGATCGGGCGCGGCAGCGCTCAGGTGCGCCTCAAGCTGCGCAACCTACGCACCGGCTCGACCGTAGAGAATACCTTCCAGGCCGGCCAGCGCTTCCAGCGCGCTATCCTGGACCACAGCACCGTGACGTTCCTCTACGAGGCCGACGGTATGTACAACTTCATGAACGCCGACACGTACGACCAGATCGCGCTTGATGAGAAGCTTATCGGCGACGCCAAGAACTACCTCAAGGACGGTATGAGCGCCGAGTTGCTGACCTATGGCGACGAACCCCTGAGCATCGAGCTTCCGCCCAACGTCGAGTTGCGCATCACGTACACCGAGCCGGGCTTCAAGGGCGACACCGCGACCGGCGGTACCAAGCCGGCCACGCTCGAAACGGGCGCCGTCGTGCAGGTGCCCCTGTTCGTGAAAACCGACGACGTCATCCGCGTCGATACGCGGACCAACACCTACATCGAGCGCGTCTAATCCATGGCTTCCGATTCCATAGGGCTCGACGGGCCGTGGCGACGCCGGGTCTCCGACCTCATCGCCGTCCTTGAAGGGACCGATCTGTCCGAGCTCGTCGTTGAGCACGGCCCGTTCGCCCTGCGTATCGAGCGGCAACTGCCCGATGTCACGACGGCCAACCAGGCGTCCGCCGTTTCCGCCGATGTGCTGGACGAGTCCATTCCGATCCCGGCGCTGCTGCGCTCGCCGCAAGTCGGCACATTCTACGTGTCGGCCGAACCCAAGGGCGAGCCCTTCCTCCATGTGGGAGACCCTGTCGAACAGGGGCAGGTCATCGGCCTGATCGAGGCGATGAAACTCATCAGCGAGGTCGAAGCCGAGAGCGCCGGTATCGTGCGCCGCGTGCTGGTGGAGGACGGCCACCCCGTCGAGTACGGGCAGCCGTTGTTCGAGCTTGAGTAGCTGTCAGCCATCAGCTATCAGCCGTCAGCTTTTCACGAGGATAACACGGCAGGTTATGATGACACACGCGCCGAATGATACCAAACACCACTATCAGCACAAAGCTGACGGCTGATTGCTGATGGCTGATTGCTTAAATGTCGGCGAGGTCACGACCTACCTCAAGGCGCTGCTCGGCAGCGACGACGTGCTCGGCGATCTGTGGGTGCGCGGCGAAGTCTCGAATCTCTCGCGCTCGTCGGCGGGCCACACCTACTTCACGCTCAAGGACGACGAGGGCCAGTTGCGCTGCGTGCTGTTTCGCGGGCATGGTCATGGCGCGCGCGGCATCGAACATGGGACCAGCGTCCTCGCCCACGGGCACGTCAGCCTCTACGAGACGCAGGGCAGCGTGCAGTTATATGTCGACTTCGTGCAGCCCGAGGGGCTAGGCTCCCTGCACCAGCGCTTCGAGCAGTTGAAGGACGGATTAGCCGCCGAAGGACTCTTCGACGACGACCTCAAACGCCCAGTCCCGCTGTTCCCCCGTCGCATCGGCGTGGTCACGTCGCCGGGCGCCGCCGCGCTGCAGGACGTGCTGCACGTGCTGGCCGCGCGCTACCCGCTGGCCGAAGTCGTGCTCTCACCGACCCTGGTACAGGGCGATAGCGCGCCGTCCCAGATCGTCGCCGCGCTGGAGCGCCTGGACGGACGCGCGGAGATCGATGTCATCCTCGTCGTGCGCGGGGGCGGCTCGCTCGAAGAGTTGTGGGCCTTCAATACCGAGGAGGTAGCGCGGGCTATCGCCCGCTGCGAGACGCCCATCGTGTCGGGCGTGGGCCACGAGACTGACATCACCATCGCCGACCTCGTGGCCGACCTGCGTATGCCCACGCCTTCGGCGGCCGCGGCCGCCGTCGTCCCCGACTGGCGCGAGTGCGCGGCGAACGTCGCGGCCCTGCGCGAGGGACTGCGGCAGGAGATGGACGACAACCTGCTCGCGGCCCGCCACGCCGTGGTCAACTCCACGCGGACCCTGACGCTGCTCAATCCGCTTGCCGCGTTACGCGTGCGTCGCCAGCATGTCGACGACACGCTGACGGCGCTGGACGGCGCGATGTCGCACACACTGGCGCTGCGCAGGGCCACGCTCAACGCCAAGCGCAGCCAACTCGCCCTCCTGAATCCCCTGTCCACGCTGGAGCGCGGCTACGCCATCGTCACCAATGCCTGGGGCGAGGCCGTCAACGACCCCGCGCATGTCACGCCCGGCGAACTGCTGCGCGTTCGTGTGCGGCACGGCTCCTTCGACGTCTGTGTGTCCGACGAGTAGTCAGTAGTCGGTAGTCAGTAGTCAGAGAGCACAAGGGGTAATTAAGGTTGATATCATAGCATGCATGACGTACCGGCAGTGTATACGCTAAGTCGATTTTCTGACTACCGACTACTGACTACTGACTACTGGGAGGACGAATGAGCGACACCGACCCCCTACGCTTCGAAGAGGCTTTCGCGCGGCTCGAACAGACGCTGGAGGAGATGCGGCGCGACGGCCTCGCGCTTGATCGCGCCCTGGCGCTCTACGAGCAGGGCACGCGCCTGGCGGCCCACTGTGACAAGCTGCTCGCCGACGCCGAACTGCGCGTCATCTCCCTCACGCCCGACGACGACAGTCGCGGCCCGCGCGTCGTGCGCGAAGAGCGGACGGCGGTCTATCTTGAGGGGGAGTGGTAAGGGGCCCTCACCCCCGACCCCTCTCCCGTGCGCGGGAGAGGGGAGCCGCCGCGTCGAGGTATGGGTAATGCTGAGGGAGCCGCCGCGCTATATTCTGACGGAAGCGGACTGCTCAACCGTGCTGTGTCGTATCTCCACGGCCCTCCCCCTACTATTACCCGTGACGTTATAGGGCGGCTCCCCTCTCCCGCGTCAGGGAGAGGGGTTGGGGGTGAGGGCCGTCGGGGCTGAGGGTCCTCTACCGCACTGTGCCTGCGCTGCCGCGCGAGGCGACGGGGCGCATCGTGGGGCCGGCGTCGCTTTGGCTGCGGCGGCCACGGCCAAAGAAGCGGTTGAACTCGCCTGTCTCCCACATCACAGCCAAAGGTGTGGCGTTGAAGATCGAGCTGTAGGTGCCGCTGGCGATGCCGATGAGCAGCGCCAGGATGAAGGTCTGGATGCTGGCGCCGCCGAACAGCAGCAGCGCGAGCAGGGTCAGCAACACCGTTAGCGAGGTCGTCAGTGAGCGGCCGAGCGTCTGCGCCAGCGAGTTGTTGACGATCGTGTAGTAGGACTCTCCGGTGCGCCGCAGCATGTTCTCACGGATGCGGTCGAAGACGACGATGGTGTCGTGCACCGAGAAGCCAATGACGGTCAGCACCGCCGGCACGAAGTACGAGTCGATGCGCACGTTGAAGAAATAGCCCAGAATGGCGAACAGGCCCAGCACCACCAGCACGTCGTGCAGCAGCGCGGCGATGGCGGCGCCGCCGTAGACGAAGGGGTGCGGCAGCTTGCGGAATGCGTAGGCCATGTAGAGCAAGATGGCGATCGCCGCCAGGATCACGGCGTCAATCGCGCGCGTCGTCGTGTCGCTGCTGACGCTGCCGCCGACCGAGTCGAGTTGGACGCGCGCCACGCCTTCCGTGGTCGTCGTGCCGCCGGAGCCATACTTGGACTGTAGCGCGCTCAGGATGTTGCCCTGCGCCGTCACGTCGGCGCCGATGTTGCGCACGCGAACGAGGTATTCCGTGCGTCCGGGGAACGCGCGATCGGTGTTGCCCACCTTCTGCGCCTGCGCCTCATCGAAGTGCGTTTGTTTGCCGTTCGATGCGGTGTAGGTCGCGCCTTTTACGGCTGAAATAACTCCGTCGGCCGTCGGCGTGACGCGCGGGTGCAGCGGCATGGCCACGGTGATCTCGGTGCCGCCCACATAGTCGATGCCCGGCTTGAGCCCACCGAGCAGCAGGAAAATGATGCCAGGCACGATGATGATGGCCGAGATCAACAGGTACAGGTAGCGATACTTGAGTAGATTCATCGTCTTTCCCCTACGCTTCAGCGCCGAACAGGGCCGGGCTGGCCGTGCGGGCGCCCGCGCCAAGAACCAGCCGCAGGAAGGTGCGGCTCACCAGGATGGCCGTGATCATGGAGATGGCTACGCCGATGAACAGTGTGCTGGCGAAGCCGACGATGATGCTGGCGCCGAAGGTGCTGCCGAACCAGTACAGGATAGCGCAGGTGATCATCGTCGAGGCGTTAGAGTCGCGGATGCTCGGCCACGCGCGCGCGAAGCCGGCGTCGACGGCGGCCGCGACCGATAGACCGGCGCGCAACTCTTCTTTCATACGTTCAAAGATCAGGATATTGGCGTCGACGGCCATACCGATGGAGAGGATGAAGCCGGCGATACCGGCCAGCGTCAGCGTGACCGGAATGAGCTTGAACACGGCGAAGACGACCAGCGCGTAGATGATCAGCGCGCCGTCGGCGAGCAGGCCGGGCAGGCGGTAGTACAGCGCCATGAACACCACCACGATCAGCAGCCCGACGAGGCCGGCGATGAGGCTGGCGCGGATGTTGGCCGGGCCGAGTTCGGCGCTGACCTGCCGCACCGACTCAATCGACAGCGGGACCGGCAGCGCGCCGTACTTGAGCTCGGTGGCAATGTTCTGCGCGTCCTGCAGCGTTTGGGTCGAGATGGCGATATCGCCGTTGGGGATGGGTTGCTGCACCGTCGTGTCCTGGTACACCTTACCGTCGAGGGCGATAGCCATGTACTGGTCGACGTGGCTGGTGGTGTAGGTGGAGAGGCTGCTGGCCGCGCCGCTGTTGACGGTGAACGTGACCTGAGGCCGTCCGCTGGTAGGGTCGTACCCGGTAGCCACGCTGCTCAGGTTGATATCGGTACCGTGGACGATGACCGGGAACTTGGCCGTCGAGGCGCCATTATTCAGCGGGGTCGCGGCGTTGCCGACGATCGTGAGCACCCCGGTGTGTTGCAGCGAACTCTCGACGCCCAGCACGTCTTTATCCTTGAGACCCGGCAACTCGACGCTGATGTAGTACGTATTGCCGTTGTTGACGGTGCGAATGATCGGCTCGCGCACGCCGAAGCCGCCGTTGACGCGGGCATTGATGACCTGGCTCGCCGCGTTCAACTGGTCGCTGGTGGGCTTTTGGCCGTGTGGTAGGTTGACGCGCAGCAGGATCTGCGCGCCGCCCTGTAGATCGAGACCGGTGACCGCGGTGATCGGGCGGCCCAGGTTGAGGGTGAAGGCCTTCGAGAGGCCCGAGACGTCCGTCACGATGGCCAGCAACGTGACGATGATGATACCTATGAAGGTATAGAAGCTGCGTTGTCGCATGCGGGATGTTCTCCACAAAGAATAGGGGGGCGTTGGATAGCGCCCTACATGGGTCAATCAGGATTTTCGCGTCTACGCGTAGCGCCGCCACCACGCGAAAATGACGCATACGGCCAGCGGACAGTTGGCGTGGCGGAGTAGGCTACGAGCGGAACGGGTGTGGAGATTAGGCGAGTGGACCGGCGCGGGCGCCGTGGGCGGCGCAGCAGACGTGTCGCGCGGGCGAGACCGGCGCCGCGCCGCGCGTCATGACCGTCAGATCGCGCACGGGGCTGGCCGCCATGACGGTGACGCCTGCCCCTGGCGGTCCCCCCGCGTGATGGTCGCGTCGTGGTGTCCGCGTTCCGCCCGCGGCTGTCGCGCCGGTCATGAACCGCATCGCCTGCGGCAGGCCGGTTGGGACGGCGTTGGCTCCGGCCGGCGCGCCACTCTGGCTGGCCGTGAGCGGCGCGCTCGCCCCTTCCGTCCGCTGGCTCTCCTGGATCGGCTCAGACGCGGCGCCAGCGGCGCTCACCGCCGGCGTCGCGGCGGCTCCAGTAGGCGCGCCGATACGCGGTATGGCTCCGGAGCCGGCGAGAACCGCCAGCGCCAGCATGATCAGCCTACGGCTATACCACATCACGTACCCACTACCACTACCGCGCCGATCAGTAGAACGGCCACGCATTAGACGATTGTGCATGCCTATATCATACAGCTTAATGCTCTTGCAGGCTCACCGTGCGGAAGCTGACTGTTCCCTGCCCGCTATTGCGCAGGTCGATGCGCACATGGGTCGTCCCGGCGGGGCATAGTGCTGCAATGCGCACCGTATGCCAGGCGCCGTCGTTGGGGATGGTAGCGCCGCCGCCGTCAGGTGCGATCAGGTTGAACGCCCCCGCCGCCGATAGGCAGATCAGGAAGCTCCTGACTCCACCCGCACGCAGCCGCGACCGCGCCCCAAACGACAGCGTGTACAGGCGCCCGCTGCGCGCTGGAACAGATGTCGCGGCGATGCTCTCGGCGAGGGCCGCGTTGGTCAGGGTCAGCGCGCGGGCGCCTGTCGTTGTGGGGTCGAGCGCGACGCCGGCCGGCGGCAGCGCCCAGCCCGGCGCGCGTGGCCCCGCGCCCGCGAAGCCGCCGTTGATGGGGATATCGCGGCCGAGGCGCATCCCCGGCCGCGCGTAGAGGTCCAGGTAAAGCGGGAATGGGTAGTAGCTGTGCATGACGCGCGCGTAGCCGCGCCGCGCCAGCACGTCCGCTACCCCCGCGTCGCCGCTGCCGGCGACGTAGGCGAACAGGACGGGCGTGGCCCCGACGAGCGCGGGCGACAACCCGCCGCCGTCCCCGATGGCGATGTGCCGGCCGGTGAGCGCGCGCGGCTGGTACGCGTCGATCAGCGCGCTCGTGACGCTGGGGATCGTGATCACCGGCCAGCCCGTGCGCGCGGCCGCCGCCGTGTCGGCGGCAAGACCGCGCCAGTCCTGCTTCTGCGCATCGGCATACAGCGCGTTTACTGTGACCAGTGAGACCACCACGATGTAGACCGCGCTCACCCGGCCAATCAGGCGCACGGCGCGCGACGCTCGACGGGTCGATGGGCGGCCCGCCAGCGCCGCGCCGGCAACGATGGCCCAGCCCGGTACGGCGTACAGAACGGTGCGCTCGGCGAAGCTCGGGTAACGCAGGCTGACGCCCAGCGCCACGACGATCGTGCCGGCGGCGAGGCAGGCTGCGACGAGCAGGCCGCGCGGGTAGCCGCGCGCCAACACGAACACGCCCGCGATGATCGCCGGGACGAGGCCGAGCAGCAGCAGGCCCTGTAGCGCGGGCCACGCATTCCAGGGCGGGACCGTCGGACCAGCGAAGGCGACGGCGTTGGCCGCGACGCCGCTGAACGAGACCAGCGCGTCGAAGACTTTGGCCGGCGAGAGCGCGAACTGCCCCTGACTGCTCTGCGGCCCGGCCTCGACCGCGAGCGAGGGCAGCCACGGCGCGAACAGCAGCGCGGCGACGATGGCCGCGCCCAGCAGGACGAACGCCCGTCGTCGCTGCCGCCTAAGAGTCATCAGGATGAGCAACGCTTGCGGCGCCAGCGCGAAGAGGGCGCTGTACTCAACGTACATCGCCAGGACCAACGACGCGCCATAAAGAATGGCCCAGGCGCGACGTCCCGACTGCGCGTAGGCGACGAGGGCCAGATAGGAGAGCAGGACCAGCAGCACGTTGAGCGCGTACTGCCGCGCCTCCTGCGAGTACCAGATGTGCGATGGCGAGACCGCCAGGACCAGCGCGGCCGCCAGCGCCACCCACTTGCCGGCGAGGCGGGACACCAGCAAGTAGAGCACGGCGACGCTCGCCGTCCCCGCCACGACACTGACCAGCCGCCCGGCCATGGTGTCGGGCGCGACCGTCGCCACGAGTTTGACCAGCGCGTAGTAGAGCGGCGGGTGCGCGTCATAGCCGCCGTGCAACCCCAGCACGTCCGGCCACGACAGGTGCGAGAACATCACCGTGATGCCCTCGTCGACCCACAGGCTCAACGCCGTGAAATGGTAGACACGCAGCAGGCCGCCGAATAGCACGATGACGACGGCCAGCGCGTCGGGCGATATCACCGACCACGCGCGTCGTCGTGCTATCGTCCGGCTCGACGCCATTGCTGCCTGCGACTCGGCGCCGCCAACGCTCACGCTCATCTATCCGTCGAATCCCAACTCTCGCAGCAGCGGACGCAGTTGGTCCAGGGGCAGGCCGACGACGGTGAGGAAGGGGCCGTCGATGCGCGTGATGAGGCGCGCGCCCTCGCCCTGGGCGCCGTATGCGCCCGCTTTGTCCAGCGGCTCACCGGTGTCGACATAGCGCTCGATCTCGGCGTCACTATAGGCGCGCATCACCACGGCGGCGGGGACGGTCGTGACGCGCTCGGCGCCATCGGAGGCGCGGACCACGGCGAGCCCGGTTACGACGAGGTGCTGTCCGTCGCGCAGCTGGCGCAGCATCTCGGTAGCTTCGGCGCGGTCGCGCGGTTTGCCGAAGATCCGCCCCTCGCGCGCCACCAGGGTATCGGCCCCAATCACGAGCCCATCCGTATGGCGCGCGGCCACGTCGCGCGCCTTCGCCAGAGCCAGCCGCGCGGCGAGGTCTTCTGGGCCCTCGCCCGCGTGCGGCGTCTCGTCGGCGTTGCTGGGCTTGACCACGAAGGGTACGCCGAGCCGTCCCAGGATCTCACGCCGCCGCGGCGACCCCGACGCCAGGATAAGAGATTTGCTCATTATGGTCCCTTACCGCTATGTCGGGATGCGCCTTGGGTCCGGGCCTTACTTGGAGACGCATCAGACATCGAATACGTCCGCGACGGGATGGGAGAAGCCTGGCACGATGTCCTCCCCGTCAAACGCGTCGCCCGCGGCGGCGCGCAACGTCGCGGAGGGGCGCATGTCTTCCGATCGCGGCCGCGGGTCGTCGGCACGCCACACGTCGACCGTCTGCGTATGCGGCCAGACGACCCAGACGAGCCGCGTGCCGCCGCGGAGGTAGCGCGCGGCCTTCGCGGCCATGTCTGCGGCGTCCTGCGAAGGCGAGGCGACTTCGACGGCCAACTCGGGCGGGAAGGGGATGGGCTTGTCCATGTCCTTGACGTACGGGAAGAGCGCCGCGCCGTAGAACCCGACATCGGGGAGCAGGCCCGTTTCCGCGCCGGGGAACCGATAGACCCCATCGGCCCCCGTGACCCGCCCGAGGCGGCGCGGACGCACGAACACATTGAGCGCCGTCAAGATGAGTCCGGCGATGATCGTCGCCACGTTCCCGCTCCCGGCCATACGAACAAGTACCCCTTCCACGACTTCATAGCGCCACCCGTCGTCGGGCAGCGTGAGCAGTTCATCGACGGTCGCCGGGCCGGCGTCCGGGACGACCTCGGCCCATGGCGCGAACGTTTGCGAGCGAGGCGCCTGTGTATCGGTGCTCAAATCGTTTCCCCTGTATTCCCACTATGTCTAGGCGGTTCTGCTTACAGTCGCTCGACGAGCCCCAGGCCCAGGATGCCGTAGAGGTTGCGCATGACCTGCGCGGTCGCGGCGGCGAGACCGAGGCGCGCGTGCAATAGCGCCAGCTCCAGCGGCGGGTTGGCGTTGAGGATGGGGCAGCGGTTGTAGAACTGCGTGAACGATGTCGCCACCTCGTAGGCGTACTCGGCCAGCAGGTTGACCGCCAGCGTCTCCCGCGCCAGGCGCACCATGTCGGGCAGGCGGCTCAACGCGACGACGAGGTCGCGCTCGGCCGGGTCGGTCAACGCGCCCGCGTCGTAGCCGCGCCACGCGCTCTCCGTGACGCCGCGCTCCTCGGCGCGGCGCAGGATAGCTACGATGCGCGTGTAGGCGTAGAGCAGGTAGGCGCCGGTGTTGCCCTCGAACTCCACGATCTCGGCGGGGTCGAGCACGATGTCGGTCATGGGGTTGTAGCGCACCATGACGTAGCGCATCGCGGCGGCGGCGACGCGCTCGGCGATGGTCCGCATCTCGTCCTCATTGAGCGCGCCCTCCTGCTTTTCGCGCACGCGCTCCAGCGCGAAGCCGGTGGCCCGATCGAGCACGTCGTCGGCCGGCACACCGTTGCCGAAGCGTCCGCTCATCGATACGTCCACGCCATCGATACGCGCCGAGACGACACCGTAGGCCAGGTGGTGGAAGCCCAGGCCGCCGTGTCCCGCTACCTTGAGCGCGGCGGACACGACCTGCTGCGGGTAGACCTGGCGATTGTCGATCAGGGTGATCGCGTCGGTGGCCGGAAAATGCTCACGGTGTTCCCCGGCGGGCGCGGAGGTCCACAGCGGTTGCCCGTTCGGCTGCACGGTGTCCTCGACGTAGCGCAGATCATTGGTGAGCAAACCGTACTTCCAGTAGAAGTGCGCGATGTCCTTGCCTACGTAGGTGGGCAGCCCATTGGAGCGCACCAACACCATCTCGGCGGAGTACTCGTCGCCCTCCTCGGCGCCGCCGCCCGTGCTCGCGCCCTTGGGCAGCGCGCCGCTCATGTCCATCACCAGGCAGCCCTTCTTGCGGCCCTCCGTAGCCACGCGCACAGCGGGCGACTCCGTGATGCGCGACAAGGTTTCCTCGAGCAGCCCCTCGCGCACGATGTCCTGCTCCCACACTAGCAAGTCGTAGTAGATGCCGAGCCGCCACGCCGTGGATAGTTGGGCGTTGACGCAGGAGAGCACAAGCGCGCGGTAATCGCCGCGCTCGAGGGCGTGCTGCACCTCCTCGGCGCCGCGCTTGATCGTGTCGATCGTGGCCAGGCGCTCGGCGATCTCCACGGCGTGCGCCTCATATGATGCGGGATGGAGGGCGGCGACGGCGCGCCAGCCCACCAGCCGCCGCTCCAGCGTGGCGGCCTCGCGCTCGGGCGCGCGCTTGCGGTCGAGCGCGTTTAGCGCCCCCTCGGCCTCATCAGCTTGCGCGGCCACGGCGTCGGGCGCCAGGTCTTGCACGCGCGCATCGGTCAGCGCGTCGGCCTCGGCGCGCAGGTTGTTCTCCTCGCTCAGGATCTCGTAGAGGCGCGCGTAGACCTCGCCAAAGAAGTGATCGAGCTTACGTCCGGGCTCGACCTGTAACGCGCCATCGTCGGAGAGGTAACCGAAGTAGCGCAGGCCGTAGATCATGTCGGCGACCTGCTTGCCGGTGTCGTCGATGTAGTTCTCCACCTCGACGGGGTGGCCAGCGAAGCGGAACAGGCGCGCCAGCGTGTCACCGAGCACGGCGTTGCGGGCGTGGCCGATATGCCAGGCTTTGTTGGGATTGGTCGAGGTATGCTCGATCAGCGGGCGGCGTTCGGACGCGGCGGCGTCCTCCTCGCCCCGGCCATAGAGGTCGCCATCTTGCTGTATACTGTCGAGCACGAGGCGCGCGTAGGCCTCTTCGTCGACGAAGAAGTTGATGAAACCGGGCGGCGCGACCCGCACGTCGCGCACGAGCGACGCGTCACGCCAATCCATGCCGGAGGCGATGCGCTCGGCGATGGCGAGCGGGTGGTTTTTGCGCAGGCGTGGCAGCTGGAAGGCGACGTTGCAGGCTAGCGTGCCCATCTCTTTCTTGGGCGGCGGTTCGAGCACATAGCCGGCCGGTTCAGGGACACGACTCTTGATCAGGGCCGCGCATTGAGCGCGGAAAGTGGCGAATGGATCTGTCATGCCCTTAGTATAACGGTAACGCCCTCACCCCCAACCCCTCTCCCTGACGCGGGAGAGGGGAGCCGCCTGTCGTGGCGCGTGGCGCCACCCTCGCCCCTTGAGGGAGAGCCGGGTGGGCTGTCGGAGCGCAGCGGAGAGAGACCAATCCGCATGGGCTGGGGGTGAGGGGTACGAGTTGGGGGTGAGGGGTAATGTCTACATCACACCAGGAAATAGAACTCCGCCTGGCCATCACCAACCCCGGGGGGCTGGAAGAGCGGCTGCGGGCGACGGGGGCGCGGGTGATCGGCCAGGGACTGGTGCGCACAACCGCCTACGACTTCCCTGATCGGCGGCTGCGCCGAGGGCGACAGACCCTGCGCGTGCGCGAGGACTGGACCGGCACGACACTCACCGCCAAGGTCCCCTTGACGAGAGAGTCCGACGAGGACGCCGGCCTAGCCAAGGCGCGCCACGAGATCAACGTGCCATTAGCCCCCGGCTTGGGACCCGACATCCATCTACTGCTACAAAGCATCGGGCTGCACGAGACCCTGCGCTACGAGAAGACGCGCACCTCGTGGGAATGGTCCGGCGCGCGCATCGACATCGACCTACTGGCCGACGGCGGGGCCTGCTACGTTGAGATCGAGGCCGACACACCCGAGATCGCCAGGGTTCGCGCTCAATTGGGGTTGGACGACGCGCCCGTCGAGACACGCTCGTATTTTGACATCGTACGGCAGGCCCGTTCAAGTAGTAGTTAGTGGCTAGTAGTTCGCAGGTAGTAACTACCTGCGAACTACTAGCCACTAACTACTACTTACTTATCGTTGCCGGTGAGCTTGTCCTTGAGGTCACCGATACCCTGCTGGATGTTGCCTTTGCCCTCGTCCACGGCGCCCTGGGTCTGCTGACCGCGGTCTCCGGTGACACCACCGACGCCCTGCTCGACGCGGCCCTTGACCTCGTTGCCGAGGCCCTCCGCGCGGTCCTGCGTACCGTCGTTATTGGACATGACTCGACTGTTGTGATTTGCGATGGTAGGGGCGTGCTGTTACCCTCCAAGGGCAGAAACCGTGAGGAATGAAAGGAAAGGAAGACGCCCTGATGCAACTGCCCCTTGTCGCGCCGGCTCCGC
>JAABUV010002312.1_pt1 | contig 26102 bp, 45 predicted proteins | sample 5559971 | NCBI WGS metagenome assembly JAABUV01 (sample SAMN10711881, study PRJNA513362) | rock metagenome | isolation source: Antarctica rocks | place: Antarctica: Victoria Land, Knobhead nord | collected 2015-12-19
CGCATGCCGCAGGCTTGATGAAGCTGGAATCGCCGGCGATCATTTATAGCACCGTGCGAGCCTCGTGGTGGAGCGTGCTCAAGGCAGGCTGGCGCCTTTGGCCGATGGCGCACCTGGTCACATACACTCTTATTCCGCGCGCGCACCGGTGCGTGCCTAGAGCAGCGTATTGTGCATATGTATTGTTGAGTGTCGTGCTGCCTGTTCGATTTTTTGAGCAAATAACATCGTGCGTGACATAGCGACCATTTGTCCAGTCTTCATCTAAAAAGCAACCCTGTTGTTTTGCAAGTTTGCTGGGACGGAATGGCGCCGTCCATGCATGACGGGCCACGGTCGAAGCGTCATAGTTTGCGGTCAGGTTGCGGGCGTAATTTGCGGACCAGCTGGTTATTTGGTTTGTTGTCATGCAGCAAGGTCCTGCTGCCTGCGAGGCGGCCCTGAGCGTTTTGTTTGCAAACGCAAGCCTGTCTGCGTCATAGTGGTGTCTGTATACTGTCCGAAAGAGCGTCTCGTGGTGCTGCAGCGTGCTCTGGGTGGACACGGTGGAGCTGGCGTGGGTGACGATCCTGGCGCACTACGGCCACCAGCAGCGCGAGCGCGCGGCCGCGCTGGCCGCCCTGGCAGCCGGCACCGAGCTGCGGGTGCCCACCCAGGCGCGGCATCCGCGCATGCGCGTGTGCTTGCGGCCGCTGTTGTGCTGCGCTGGAGTGATGCACAGAGGCCGCCCGTGTCCGGCTTGCGGGCCTGCATGAGCAGGACGCGGCGCGCATGCCGGCGCGCTTGCCGTGTGTTTCAGCTGCATGGCAGGGCGCGCGGCGTGCCGGTCACCGGCGCACAGGTGACGCGTGCCTGTTGGGGAACCTGGCGTGTGTGACAGCTTACACGATGCGCTCGCGCCAGCATCTCAGCCAACAGCGTACAGTCAGGCATGTGTGGTGCTTGCGGAAGAGGCTGGCTGCGCGGGCGCCCCGCTGACGGCCGTCTCTGTCAAAGTATCACAGGACTGCGCAGCGCAGACTGTGTATGAGAAAGATCTTGGTATCTGCGCGCAGGTCGCCTGCGCGCTGCCGGGCGCTTCCTTCACGGAGGAGATCCTGCGCAGCATGGACGGCGCGGAGACCGAGCTGGTATTTAGCTCGGCCGACGGCGACGTCGTGCGCCGCCGGCCCGCGGACGTGTACGCCGAGGCGGCGGCCGCCGCCGCGGCCAGCGCCGGCGACGCCGAGGCGGCCATGCGCGCTGGGCGCACGTCGGCCGCGCGCGATGTCTAGCTTGGCCGCCCTGGATGACTCGATCGACAGGAGGGTTTGCAGCTCTGGCGCACCCTGAATTGATTATTACGTACGTTGTGTGCGCCCCAAGCCGCTGCGTAGGAGTAGAATTTGTGCGCTGCACAGCACAGGGCGGGCATGGGTTGGGCGGGGCGTGGCAGACCCTGGGCAGGTCGTGACTGAGTGGGTACCAGAGAGCGCTGTGGATTGAGAGGGGACTTGCAGAGAGCAGTATCTCGCCCCCATTCAGTCAGCTATAGAGATCAGGTGAGCTGGAGATGGATGTCGAGCGCAGGCGTGGGCTGCAGTTGTGCAGCGTAGGGGTTTGGGAGACAGCATCGTGTGCCGAGATGTGTAATTCTTTTGAATGTTGCTGACGCAATAGTTTTCATCAGATGGTATGCGTGGGCCCCTGTCCACCATCCAAGCTTGACGTTTGAAGTGTTGCATGAGGTTTCGCATGTGGGTAGCGCTGACTGACGCACTGACTGTACACGCAAACAAATTTTGAACAGTGTGGTGTTGTTCTTGCGACGTAGCTAACGTTGCTGTTGTCATGTTCGTGGTGGCCATTGGCTGCACGAGCTTCATCATTTCTCGTGCAGCACTGGTGCTTCGACCACCGCACTGCTGCCTCTTGGCTGGTTTCAGGACTCGTTCGTGTTGGCTGTCGTGATGCTATTCGAGGCTTGAAGGTCAGGGTTGGCCCTTGATGTAAGCACATGAGCAAGGTGCAAGAGTAGCACCTTCACCGTTTCTTCTTTGCACTTATCTTGGCTTTCTTCCTGGCCAATGCAGCTAGCCTTGCAGCCTCGGCAGCAGCTGCCGCTGCTTCAGCCTCAGCCTGCATGCCAGGGACACCACCATGCTCACACATTCAGCACAGTCGAATGAGGCGTGCAGAGCGCACAGATGCTGCATGCGCGTCGTTAACCTGGTAGTGTGAAGATTCTGTGGCTATGCAGTGTCGGCCGGCGGCTGCAGCATTGGCCCGCAAGCCCTCGCGCGATTTTGTGAGGCGAGCAGCCCCGCCGTATGCTGTGCAGTATGCTGGGCACAAGTGCCGCGTGCCGCTTGTCGCTATTCGCATGCATGCCTGCAGCCTGTCTGGGTATCGCACACTCGCATGCGGTCTGCGAACCTGCAGCCGCTGCTCCTCGGCGGCGCGCTCGGCGGCGGCCGCCGCCTCCAGCCGCGCGCGCGCCGCCGCCTCAGCAGCGTCCTGCGCGGCATCCTCCGCATCACGCCGCCGCGCCGCTGCGGCCGCAGCCGCCAGGGCCTCCTCTTCCCTGTCATGCGCGTACACAACAGGCGTGAGCACGGAATGCTTGGCGGCCCCTTGCTTTTACCCGGCAGGCACGATGCACGGGTGGACGCATCGCATGCAGACATCTTTGCCACTGCTTCGGCTACTGCTACTGGCAGCACGTAGTCACCAGCTAGACAGGTGTCTGGGTCGTGCCGCACCTGGCGACAGCCGCGGCCGCCGCGGCCTGCCCCGCTGCGGCCGCCGCGGCCGCCTCAGCCGCGAGCGCCTCGGCGAGGCGCGCACGCGCGGGCGCGCCTGCCGCGGCCACGTCCCGCAGCGCGGGCGCGCAGGCGGGCTGCGCCATCTGCAGCGGCGTGGTGCCAAACCTGTTGCGGCCGTCCTGCGCAGCATGCGCGCAGCCAGGCGGTGACAGTCGCTCCACAGGGCGTGGTGCTGGACTTGCTGCGGCTGTCCTGTGGGCTGCTGCTCCCTTGCGGGGTGTGCACGCGCCCAGGCGAGGTGACAGCCGCAGCGTACAGACATTTATGCACAGTCAGCACATCTCCATCATGCACTGTGCGCCAACTTTGTGAGCAACTGCGGTGCTGGGTGTTGCGCGCAGCGCAGCGGCCACAATGAACAGCACATGCACTTTGCAGGCGCGGACAACATTATCATTACTATGTTATCCAGAAAGTGGTGTCCATTGCAGTGGCCATCATCAAAGGCCGTTATTTACCTTTCACACAGCACAGAGCGTTCACAACAAGTTCCATCTGTGTGCAGAGGCGGCGCAGTGAGGGTACCAGGGAGGCGCCGTGACTCAGCAGGCAGCGCGTGACGTCGACGTGCCCGCCCGCCGCCGCCCAGTGCAGCGGACTGTTACCCAGCTCGCCCGCCGCTTCCTGGTGCATCAAGCGGCCCCGCGCTTCACCCCCAGACAGTGCGGCCTGGCAGCACGTACGCTGCTGAAGCTCCAAGGCTCGTGGGTATCGAGATACGCGTGTGAGGTCAGCGCCCTGGAAAAACAATCAGACAGACCAGCAGCCTTCCACATGTGATTGTGGGGACTTTACAAGTTGGCAAGCAGCGCACAGGCTCGGCCCGTCCTCCCACGTTGGCAGCCACGGGGCGAGCGAGCGTACCAGGTCGGCGCCCGCCGCCACCAGGGCCGCGACCGTCGGGAGATCGCCGGCCTGCGCGGCGAGCCCCAGCGCGGTCTCGCCGCTGCCGGGAGCGCGCGCAGCCACGTCCGCGCCTGCCCGCAGCGCGAGCGCCACTCCGGTGCTGTCACCCTGCCGGGCCGCCAGCAGCCTGCGCCGCTGAGCACCGGCGCTCTCAGCTCATTACCTCCTTTTGCCCGCACCGCTATGCTGTCATACGCTGGCGAGAGGCGTGCAGTGAGCTGCAGGACACTGCTGCGGCAAACGGCCTGAATCTCGAACGGGTGCGACGTACAGTGGCGTGGGGCTGCTGTAACCTTGCTGCTCGTCGGCGTGCATCCCCCCTTGCACTGCAGTTGCGCAGGCCGGTTCAGGCGGCGATGGTCTGTCAAGAGCTTGTGAGTAGGCTAGAAGTGCTTGTGGCTCCGTGCCTGTGTGTGCTGCCTGTCACGCTGCCCACTTGTAGCATATCCTTGCCTGTCCTGGCAAGCTGACTTTGTGGCTACCGCTGCTGGCGACCAGCTGGCTCCCGCCAGCTGCGCCTTCGATTTGAATATAGGGTCAGCATATTGCTTCCCGCGGCCGCCCGCCTCGGTGAGCAACTCCACACATGCGGCCGCCGACTCGGCACATGGCCCATCATGATGAGCATAGGGGGCCTGACTGACAGCAGTGGAAATGGGCGCTGGCCTGTGAGCAGGGAGTGCAGCTGTGGGCAAGGCAGGCCGGGGAGCCGGCAGGCCGCGCTGGCGGGCGAGGCCCGACACAGCGCGCAGCGACGCGGCCGCAGCCGAAGAGCGGAGAGGGCAGCTGTGCATGGGGCAGCTAGGCGGTGAGCAGGGTGAAGCTGGTTCATGCCATCAGGCGGTGGCAGGACCCGGCCACCCCATGTGAGGGTCCTTGGGACCCCAGTACATCTCATCCAGCACAGGGGATTCCTGTCAGAGACTTGCAATCCACCGGGCTCGGAAGCGGTATATTGACTGAGCCAGGGCATGCCAGGGGGTACGGCTGCTCCGCTCCTGCATGCTGCGGGTGAGCAAGTCCAGGCCAACAACACTGGGAGCAGGCAGGCCAGTCACGGGCCGGGCAGCAATGGTGCTCCTCTGTAAGGCGGCAGGCCACGGAAGAGGCAGAGCCTGGGGGTGATGCTGTGAGCAGCGGGTGGTTCTTCACAGGCCATTACAGGCCTTACAGGCCGAGCGCCTCCATGAGCTACCTAGAGCGTCAGGCCGTGGAGGGCGAGGCCAGTGCGGCACCCGGATGCTGCGCGTCCAGAGTGGTTATTGTTGGGCGGGTGCCGGCATGCGGGGGCGCTACGTACCACGCTAGTAGACAGAGGGGGCGGCATGCATGCGTGCTGCACTACAGCAGGCAGGCCCTAGTGCGTGCAAAATGAATTCTGATAGCTAAGAATTGGCCCGTCGCAACCCAATAAAAAGAAAAAGTGCTGTCGGTGATCGCCACTTTCGTTAGGACACCGGCCCCACCTAAGCTAATGGGCGCCCACGCATGTGGCCCGGCAGCATGTGCTGCAGGAGCACCTGTGAGCATCTCTTTTACACTGGCCCCATCCAGTCAGTGTAGTGCTGCGCGTAGACGCCGGCCGTGTCGTCCTTCTCCAGCGCGGCGTCCATCGGGAGGAACATGACTTCATAGGGCAGCACGGTCACGCCGTTGAGCGCATAGTTGCCAACGGGGTCCTGCTGCATGTTGCACCTGGAGTTGCCGGGATGCCTCCAGTCGACGCCCTGGTACCTGCGCGCGCCACACTCGCCACTTTAGCTCCGGAGGGACTACGCCAAGCCCCTTGCTTGTGACTGCCAGCTCAGCCGCAGCGTCAGAGGGCCGAGGACAGGTGCGGGAGCAAGCTGCAGCGCAGCCTTTTGCCTGCAGCGCGGACTTCTGCTTGGGCCCGGACCTGCTCAGAAAGCAGTCCAGGTTGAAGCCTGCCGCGAGGATGGCCGCGGACGCGCCCAGCTCTGCGTGGAACTCGACTGCATCCCTGTCGTCCCAGCACCTCATGACGTCCTCCTTGTCCAGCAAGATGTCCAACGCGACCTGGCCCGCAGCGCGCCGCCCCCCTTGCTTCCGAGCTGCGCCCGCCGACCTTCAAGGCTACCGCGGCTGAAATTAAGCCCCCGAATGCTCCCCTGGCACCTGGGAGCCCGCTCCCGCCTGTCTGCGTGGCGGCAGAGGCAGCAGGGAGGTGAGCACGGGTGCACCTTCTCGATGGCAAGGACGTCAAGCGGTATGTGCGGAACCTTGCGCCTGGCGCCGCGGTACACCTTGGCTGAACAGCTCAGCGTGGGGCCGACCATGCGCACGTCATGCCGCAGTCGCCGCGTGACCAGAGCGTGCCACGGCTGCTTGCCCTGCCGACCCAGCAGCCTGACTGCGTCGGCACGGCGCCGGATCCGGCGTGCTGCTGCCTGATTCGCGTGCGCGGGAGGCAGCGGGAGCGCGCCACCGCCGCGCCGCACCTGCGCGTACGGCGGCAGGAACGGGCCGCGCACGCGGCTGTTGACCAGCACAAAGTGGGAGTACAGGCTGGGCTGCAGCCTATTTCGCAGCAGCCAGCCCAGGTTGCCGAGCGGGTGGCACGGCGCCTCCGCCTCCACCACCCGCACGTTGTCGCTGGGCAGATCCCGCAGGCCCGCCGCCACCTGCGCCCCCAACTGCTCAGCTGCGCGCAATCCGAAAGGGGGTATATGCCTGCTCGCTGCGGGATCGCGCCTTGCTGTTGGCGGCGTGCATAAACAGAAAGTGCGCCTTTGTGTCGTTCGGCTGCACGCCGTGCTTTAAGAAAAATTCAAGGTTCAGGCCTGACTCCGAAGTATCATCTGAAATGCTGTACAGGACCAGCGTCTTTCCGCTCGCCGCAGCTGCTGCATCTGCATGCACAGTGAGGAGCGCTAGGCTTGCCAGGCACCACGCTGAGAGGCTTTGCCTCCGCATGTCGCCCCGAGGGGCTGCCTTTGTGAGCTAGCATTGCAAGCCCGGGCAGAGTGATTTTTTGAATGGCATAACCCCTAACCCCTAGTAACAATGCCATGAGGCGGGCCAAGTTCCGTTGTCGCATCCAGCAGAGGTGCAGGTGCGCAGGTTCCAGAACAGCAGCGCATTGCGCCATCGGCACTCACCTAGGTACCACGCAGCTGCTGTTGCTGTTGAGCCAGCTTGAGGAAACCACTACTGGCAGCTCTTCACGCGTATATGTCGGGGAAGTGAGGCAGACATGCCAAAGGTGAGGCAGACATGCCAAAGGTGAGGCAGACATGTCAAAGGTGAGACAGACGTGCCAGCCGTCTGAACGTGTTACCCATTTCTGACACTCTCCATTTAAAAATGCTTGGCGGAAGTTCCGGTGAGAATACTGTCTTGCAATAGCGCGTCACTCATCACTACTTTCAGCAGGCCTCCACCTTTCCTCCACATCAACATGCGCCTTGATATCATGAACACATGTCTCATGCATATGCTGCACAGATCAATACTATGTAGCTAACAACCATACATGTACAATCATGTGTGTGATGTAATGGGAGGGTGCCTCAACATTACAAGCACGACCCAAAACACCCAAGCATGAACCCCTCAGGACCCCGCAGATAAATGAAACACAATATTAACATGCCCAAACCTGTCTGCCAATGAATTGTCATGCATGCATGCTCCCAACACGACATGTCCACGACAGGCACCTGCCACAAAAGACCCAGCAAGCTCATGCAAGCAAACAAAGCTGGACCACACGACCCACGCCCAGATTCCAGACTTCACGGATGACTGTAGGATGTTTACATGCCAGCTATCAGTTCATACGTTCCACGACAAGTTGCAACCTGCGCCAACTGCTGGCCCCCGCCTACTTCTTCGCAGCCATGTGCATGTCGGTGGCGCGCACGACCGTTGCGGCGCACGCGGGCCGCTCGCCCATGCGCTTGGCATACGCGGCGACCGCCGGCCAGTCCGCCAGGTCCACCTGTGCACGGGCCATGCTCGGCCGGAGCGGCGCTCTGCGTGACACATGTGGCGCGCCCTGCACACAGCTTCAGGGAGCGCGCACGTATACCAAGTGGTTGCACCTCAGGTCTGCAGCTGTCTGGACGCGCGCGCACTGTGAGAGCACCCGCAGCCCTGGCGTCCAGGCGCCGCGCGCTGCAGCGGCGCGCGCGGCAGGCGGGCGCCAGGCAGCCGCACCTGGGGCATGAAGACCCTGAAGAAGAGCAGGTGCGAGGCCAGGGCCACGTCCGCGGCGCTGACGGCCTCGCCGACGAGGAAGGTGCGGCCGGTCAGCTTGCCGTCCAGCACCTTCAGCATCGCCTCCATCGGCGCGCCCTGCTTGTCCTTGTTGAACACCACCTCGGCCTGCGCGGGGGTTAGGGCTAGGTGTGGGGTCGCGCCGCGGGCGTTGCTGCCGCGAGGCGCGGCGCGCGTGCGCGGGCGCTGACAGGGGCTGGGGACAGGTGCGGCGCCGACGGGCTTGCAGGGCGCTGCGACTGCGCCCGGGCGGGCAGCAGCGGCACATGAGGCTGACCAGGCAGGCGCGGCGTCCCGCCTCTGTCCCGCACGCCCGGACAATCCCAACTTCTAACAGCAGGCTTGCAAACACTGGTGTACCTTGGCCGTCACCTACTGCAAGCAACTTTGTTAGCAGGCGTGAGGACAGCGTGACAGCTGCAGGCCGGGAAGGAGGCTGCTCACCAGCGACGTGTATGCAAAGAAGACCCAGTTGGCGACCATCGCCTGGTCCTCGAGCGTCTGCACCTTCTTGTCATACTTCTCCATGATATACTGCAGGATCGCGCCGCTCTCTGTCTGCGCAAGTGCCGCATTGCTTCCTTACACACCTTCCAAGAAGGCAGAAGTGGGGGGATGCTGCCATGAGCAAAGCAGCGCGAGTCAGACGTGACTATGCATGACCACGCTGATCGAATGGGCCCCGGGATGAGCAGCGCACCAGCGTGAGGTTGCCGTCTTGCAGGGCAGGCACCTTGCCGTAGGGGTTGATCTGCGCAACCGTTCTGAGACGTTTGGTGCGCAACGCCTTCATAGCGACGCCAACAAGCTGAACACAACCGGCCACCACAAGGTACACCTGTACCTTGATGCACCTGCAAAATGCAAGTATTGAGTTTCTACGGGACGACGGCGCAAGCAAGCAGTGACCAACCTTGAGGTAAGCCTCCGCCTTATGCTCCTGCTTTGACAGGTCGAAATTCACAGTCTCGTACTTCACGCCCAACTCCTGCAGATACCTGCCGCGCAGCTGCATGACTTAAGCAGATCGCCCGGCTCTACCACCGCTAGCCTGTCCACCGTAGCTGAACAGAACCTCCACCAAGTCATAGCCTGAGTGCAGCTGTCGCAGCGTGCACACCAGTCGACAAATGCGCCGCGAGACTTCTCATTGGTGTACAGCCGCAACTGGGTGCCCGCCATTTGCTGTAAAGTGAGTGTGGTTGTGTGGTGGCTTTGACACTTAGCTCGAGCTTCTCACTGAGCTCGCTAGCTGTGAGTCTTTTGGTGCAAGGAATGGCCTCAAGTAAGCATGTGCAATCATTGTGCACTGTTTGGACAGGGAATACGAAGTAATTCTTTCCGAAGTAGAATGCATAGTGCAGCTGACAAGCGGTTACATGACATGCAAATTGCACTCACTGCTGGCCCCCGCCTACTTCTTCGCCTCCATGTGCATGTCGGTGGCGCGCGCGATCGTTGCGGCGCACGCGGGCCGCTCGCTCATGCGCTTGGTATACGCGGCGACGGCCGGCCAGTCCGCCAGGTCCACCTGTGCAGGGGCCATGCTCGGCCACTAGAGCAGTGCTCGACGTGACACGCACAGTGTGGACGGGTTCACCCCATGTGCACGGGTTCACGAAACCCCATTCTTTGGGCATGCGGTCTGATATGATAACTTTATTTTTGGACTCGCAGCAAACCAGGACAAGGGTAAGCGGGAGGAGGAGCGGCGCGAGGCGCGCGCGGCGTACGGGCTGGACGCCAAGGCGTTGGCGGAGGTGGATGCTGCCCTGGCGCGGCTGAAGGAGGCCGCGGCGGCCGCCGCGGCCGCCGCGCCGCCCGAGCGAGGCGGCGCCGGCGAGGCCGCGCGCCCGCCGCTCGCCGACCTGCTCGGTGAGCGCCCGGCCTGCGGAGGGCCGCGGCAAAGGAACAGTTTGAGCGCGCGTGCGCCGCACGCCCAGCTAGCGGCAGCATGGCGGCGCACATTGCGCGCTGCCGCATGAGCGCGTGCTCCGTACTGCTGGCATGGCGCATATCGGCAGAGTCTGTCTGGATCAGGACCGCGCTGGCCAATGCACCTAAGCAGCGGCGGTGCGCTGACGCAGCCCGCCTGCAAGGGCCGTTTGCTAGATGTGCTGACATACTTATACCATGCCCTGTGAGCAGCACAGTACGAGAAAACCCCCCATGATCTGCTCAACCTTGCGTCCAAGCCTCATCGCCCTGCGCGCGCCCGCTGCGCAGAGGCGGCGCTGGACGAGCTGCCGCGCGAGGCCAAGCTTGCGCTGCTGCGGCGCCTGCGCGCCAAGCTGCGCGCGCTGGCGGCCGCGCTGGCCGCCGAGCAGGGCGTGCGCGGGCGTGCGGTGCGTGCGCCCCGCCGCTCGTGTCTGCCGCTCGCCTGCCCGTGCACCGCTGCCGTCGGCATGGCCCTGATATGCGCGTCTGCGGTCCGGCCTGCGTTGCAAAACCCATAGCTCCACATCGCCCACTCGTAAAGCATGCAATAACCTGAGTAGGTCCTCCACACCGCTGCCGTCGGCATGGCCCTGATGTATGCGCGTCTGCGGTCCGGCCTGCGTTGCAAAACCCATAGCTCCACATCGCCCACTCGTAAAGCATGCAATAACCTGAGTAGGTCCTCCACACTATGTTGTGCAGCCACCCGAGTGTTGCATTTCTTGCATTAGCTCCCTTTAAGGTGCGCTCACCGCGGTGTTGCGGAGAGCACGCATGCTAGGCAGACGCCTGCGGCACAGAGAGTCCGCGCTTACGTGTGCTGTCGGTGCGGCAGGCAGCCGCACCTGACGGGGATCGGGGTGCAGCCAACGGCGCTGCAGAGCGGGGATCGGTGTGGCCACCCCGCACGCCACCCCGGAGCCTTCTGTGCTGCTGTCCTGCTCACAGATGTCAAGAGCTGCTAGCATGTCGCACCCAGCCTGTCCGCCCCGTGGCTACATCGGTCCAGTCCGTGACAGACTTGTGAGAGGGGGGCGCGTCACATTCGGCCAAGCTGTGGGACGCCGTCCAGGAGCCGGACAGGGCGGCGAAGAGGGCGCGCGCCGCGCCCAAGGCCAAGCCCGGCCCGCCCAGGGCGGCTGCCAAGGCCAGGGCGGCGGCAAAGCAGAACAGCAGCCCGTCCGACGATGAGTGCGCGCCCCTTGCTGCAGCCCTGCTGATGCGTGTGAGTGCGCACAATACAGCTTGCCAAGGCCCACATAGGCCTGGGCGGCTGCGAACACGGAGCATGTGGAAGAGGCGGATGCCGCCAAAGACATGGTCAGGGGCCCACATCTATGCGCGGGGCTGTCCAGGGCGCCGCCGAAGCGCAGCCGCAGCAAGCGCGCCGCCGCGGCGCCTCCCGGCGCGGCGCCTGCGGCCGCGGCACCGGCTGCGAGCCCTCGGGCTCCTGTTGCTTGCGCGGCAGAGGCGGCGGCTCGGGCGGCGGACATAGCACAGCTGGAGGTGAGACGGCACCCGTTGTGACTTGGCGATAAGCAAATCACAGACTGTGAAGCGTTGTATGCGAGCCGTTGGTATGCGAGCTGGGAGGTTGTATTCACATCGGGTTGTCCTCACGTCAAGCGCCTCAGCGAAAGCTTACATGGGGCGCCAGGCGCCTGGCAACAGCTGGAGGGTGCTTTGACGCATGTTCGCTCGCGCTTAAGCCCAGGTGTGAGTACGACACGATGTAAAACAGAGCGGCACGGCATGCAGGCCATGGGCTTCCCCGCGTCCAAAGCGCGCGAGGCGCTCGCGGAGACCGGCGACGACCTCGCGGCCGCCACCGAGTGGCTCTGCTCCGCCTGCCTGTGAGCGGGGGGGCGCCCGGCGCCAGGCTGCCACCAGGCTGCCCGTGCCAGAGGGAACAGGGGCCGTGGGCTCGAGCCCATGAGCTCGCCGATTCCGGCGGGACCGGTTTGTCGCCGACTGTCACCGCCCGCTCGCCTGTGGGCATGAGCTGTCTCGACCTGGAAGCGTATGTGGAGTGCGGACTGCGGACTGTCCTAGCTGGTTGCCCTTAGGAGTGGCTTTGCCATTCACGGCCAAGTACTTTGTACAGAGCATTTGCACATGTGTGCGGCGTGAGCAACTGAGAGTAACTGCGTGAGCGAGCCTTAGCGTCTGTGGTACTCATCTCGAGCTGTGCAGGTTGCAACGCATGTTTTTCAGGAATGGTCAAACTCGCTTGAACCCCGGATTGCTAGGTGTGACATTGTGAAGTAAGGAACCGCCACCGCTTCATGGACTGCAGATGTTCATATACATGGCGTGCTCATGCAGCTTCAGCAATCGCCTCTATCTCTACCAAAGCATTGGCTGGCAGCGTCTTCACTGCGTAGCACGCGCGCGCCGGCGGGGCCTCTGGAAAGTAGCGGCCTGCGCAGGGTACAGCACATTCATCACGTCAACGGATACTGATTTCTCGCAGTGGACTCACAGCAGGGGCAACCGCCGCTGCTGCCTGAAGGCGTTTTGCTACAGCAGACTGACCTCATCCCCACGGAACCTGTTATATGCACATGAGGATAGAAACTTGCGCAAGAAAATGGTGCAAATGCAACAGAGTTGTAGGATGTATCCTCGCAAGCACAACTGGAAGACAGCGCAGCGCACTATATACAGCGTTGACCTTGGCGAAGTCGTCCATGCTCGCCAGGAGCACGGTCGTCTTGGCGACCTGCGTGAACGCCCGCCTTCGGCGACGCGGCTCTGGCCGAGATCGCGTTCGGACAGCGAGCGGGGCTGCGCGCGTGCACGCGCCTTGCTCAAGGAGGAGCCCGCGGCCTCCAGAACTGCGCCCAGGTTGAGCATAACCTGCTCCGCCTGGCCCTCCACGTCCTCCGCCGCAAAGTCCTTTGTCTGCGCACACACCGGCTCCAAGTTGTTGCGCCTGCCAACTGTGTTTACTGGAGAGACAGCTCCAAGGGGGGCAGTGCTGTGGGCGACTAGCCCGCAGCGCAAGGAGGTGCACAGCAGTGGGCTGGTGGCTGAAGGGGGCAGTTTGTAAGGCCCCAATCTTGCGGGCCGGCTTTCAGAGCGTGCTGCACAGGTATAGAGAAGCAAAGGCTTTCCGCACCCCAGGTACGAAGCCGAGCTGGCCTGACACAAAGACCAGACCGCCGACCTTGATGGCCTGCGAGTAGGGCCCCACGGCGCCTGGCGCCTTGTCTGTGCTCACCACCTGCCTCCCTACGCAACACAAATGATGCGCCCTCAGCCACGGTGCTCAAGCGAGGGCAGCATTGCGAGGGCAGAATTGGGGTCAATGGCATGACTCACATGATGCACAGCATTCAAACCATGTTCATTGCTCCCACACTCACCTTGCGCAGACACAGACATCTGGCGACGTGGCCGGGGCGGGATGCGTCCGTGGAGACCAGCCACAAACGGCTGCACAGTAACTAGCACAGGGAGCGGCCTGACGCTCACGACCCGCTGTAATAGCCCCTGCATATTGTTTGTGAAGCCAATTTCTCTCATCAGCTGCGGCAACGGCGGTCCAGGGCTTGACCAGCCCTGACAGGGGCTGCCTTCCTTTCTGCGGCGGCTTGCGCAAAGGAGGCGACTGGGAGGGCACAGGTGCGAGCCTCGCAGCTTCTTTCAGTACCTTGTCTGGTTGCACAAAGGCTAGCAACAGCACTTAACGTTGGGCTGTGTCGCAGAGCGGCTGGGGCCAGGATGGTGCAGCCGCTGAGCAAGCCGAAGATCATCAAGAAGTTTGGGCACAAGAAGTTCAAGCGCCACCAGCATGACAGGAAGATTGCCGTCAAGGTGCGCGCGCACGCGCACCGGCGCGGGGAGGCCGCAACAGTTTTGCGAGCTTGTTGCTTGTCAGGCAGCTAGTTGGTTATGAGCGCAAGTGTCTGCGGTAAGCGAGGACGCTTGTCTGCCTTCTTTCAGGGAATCTTCTGCAGCCTGCGAGAGGGCGCGCGAGAGTGTCCACTGCACCTAGGGCGGTGCAGCACTGGAAGGTGCTGGCAACGGTGCTGGCAACTGTGCGGGCAAAGGTGCAAACTCGCAGCGGTGGCGCGTGAGGAGGCGAGGCCGCCGGACGGGCAGCGGTGGTGGACGGTGCTGCGAGACACAGCGCGGGGTCAAACCGGCGGTGTGCTGGCCACAGGAGTCCTGGCGGCGCCAGAGGGGTATCGACTCGCGCGTGCGGCGTAAGTTCAAGGGCTGCGGCGTGATCATGCCCAACATCGGCTACGGGTCGAACAAGAAGACGCGGCACCTGCTGCCCAGCGGTGCGCCCTTGCTGTCCCCTCCTTTCTGAGCGGCACGCGCCCAGGCTGCTGCTGGTGACAGGAAGGCGCTGGACAGCCCAAGCGGCCAGCACTGCGCTGCTATGGCACTTCTGCCGGCAGGCAGCCCAAGAGTGCGGGCAGGCAAAGCTGGTGACCTGCTCACCAGCCACTGTGCGTGTTAGACCGATGCTGCCATAGACGTCCTTCTGTCCACCCGGCGTGCGGCGCCGGAGACGTCCATTGAGCCGCATACAGGACAGAGCGGAGGTCGCGCGCCTGCTCCGCGCGCAGGCTTCTACAAGTTTGTGGTGCACAACCTGAAGGAGCTGGAGGTGCTGATGATGCACAACCGCCGCTTCGCGGCCGAGATCGCGCACAACGTGTCCGCGCTGAAGCGCAAGGAGATCGTGCAGCGCGCCGCGGAGGTGTGTGCGGCCGCGCTCCGCGCAGCGCGCGTCCTGGGCTTGCGGCCCTGGATTTTGCGCCCCACTGTGAGCGTGTCCGTGGACACTCAATTCGACATGTGGAGACCGTGGTAGTAGTCCGCGAGGGGTGGCAGGCTGGCAGCCATTGCTCTATTTGCTGCATAGCTATACAAAGTAAATGATCACTTTGCGGTATTGGATCATGCCATGTTGCTGCCTCACAGTCCCTTCCCTGTTGCGTGCGTGGCAAAAACAATGACCTTCAAAGTGAGTAGCGTTCCCAATATGTGTACCCACTGGTTATTTTGCCCTTGCTGATGCTCTTCCATTACATATGGCTGATGGGATGTGCTGGGCTGGCGCAGCTCCACATCAACGTCCTCAACGGCGCAGCGAAGCTGCGGAGTGAGGAGGAGGAGTAGGGGTGCTGGCGTGTTGCCAGTCACCCGTCGCAGCCCTAGGGGGATGCCGTGTGCGGCAGTGGTTTGCTGTCTGTAACATAGTGGTGCAGTCCTGAAGCCCGCCACTGTTTCTTGAGCACTGTATGCGCACCTACAGTGTGGTGCGCATACCCCGTCTGGGGACTAGAGCGATGCATGCCCCCGAAAGAATGCACCTTACAAGTCCGCTACAGTGCGCATATGCGGTTCAACTTGCCCAGTATGGTTTGCGACAGCCAGCCAGGCACCAGCGGGACCACCTCGGCCAAGACATAAGTAATAAGTGTCTACATCTACAGAGCGTGTCATACCAGGGCGGACGTGGGCGTTGGCAACGCGCAACACGCCCATGCCAGTGAGCGTGTAAGCCCTACTAGAAATACATCATGAGCCAGTGACCACATAGCCAACAGCCACGACAAAACAAATGAAGCGGCGACTCCTGACCTACCGCACACAGTTACTCTGCATCGGCGTCCCGCCGATCGTCACGCCTCCGTCCTGCGCCGCTCGCCGCGCCGGACACAAGGCCGATCGCCGCCCTCACGCCCTGCTTCAGCGCCCATGCGCCCACCGGCGCAGCAGCCTGCGCTCGCGCACCAGAGAGGGCGTCGAGAATAGGATATACGAGCGTTGCTTATGTGGCTCCCACCCTGCATCATGCCCAAATTGCATCCCATATTCGCAAACGTCTGCAAAAGTGGGACACTGACGCAAGCATGTACGTTCCACGCTCTGCCATGCAAATTTACTTTCAGACGCCCTGAGCAAGTCAGAGTAAAAAAAAATCATGATAGCACAAGATAACATGTCATGCGCCAGGGTCACCGCCGCTGGCGCTGGCACCACGAGCGCGGTTTGCACCCATAAGCTGCTTGCAACCTGTCAGAGGTCGGAGCTCAGCACAGCGGCGCGCCTTCAGCGCAGTGCCGCCGGCGCGCACGGTGACTGCCGCGGCGGCCGTGACGCCGCGCGCAGTTGCGGCGCCGACCGGCCCGCGCGCGACGGCCCACAGCGCGCGCGCAGCCGCCGGCGGCGCGTCCTCTGCCTCGTCCAGGCTCGCATCCACCCGCCGCACCGCCCACTCCACTGCGCCGCCGGCAAACGGCTCCGCATCGCGCGTGACGCCGCCGGCGGCAGGCTCAGTGCTATCGACCTACGCGGCCCAGGACAGCAAGCGCTTGCAACAGACCGCGCGCATGCTTGACCGCGACTTGCGGCCAAGTGCAACATACGGACAGGTGTTCTCTGCCTCGCCCAGGCTCGCCCACACGCGGCGCGCCGCCCACGCGACCTCGCTCCTCAAACACAGCCCCCATGCCTGTATGGCCAGGCCGGCTGCCTCAATGCTGTCAACCTTTGCGCTTCAGGTCTGGGAGCACTACAGTAAGTACCAGCCCCGACGGCGCGGCTGCGAAGTTGACAGTCTTGTTTGCACACTTATGCCAACTGCACCCAACCAGCCCATGTGAGCAAGAAAGATATATGGTAGGCAGCAGTGCGCTTTTCCAGAGCGGAAGATTCAAAGCGGAGGACAAACCATTGACAGGCAAATGGCGCCTCGAGGCAACTTGGACAAGCAAGCAACAACGAGACTACATACAGGAAAGAAAAGGATCAGTACACATGGTGTGGGGCACGCCAGCAGCTCCCGGTGCCGCATGACGTATGTCGGCGAGTGCTGGACAGGCACAGGCTCGGGCGGTGGGGCTGCCGGCCGCGGCGGGCGCAGCGACTTCACCACGGGTGCCTGGTGCGCGCCTGACAGAACACAACGCGCCTCAGTTGCCCAGTAAAGCACGCACACGCACGAGCCTACCTACGGCAGGACGCAGCAGTGGCACCACTGCGCCCTGTAGCGTAGCTGTTGCAACAGCTACGCTACACAAACATCCTGCGTCTGCTGCAAGCACGCCAACAGCGCGAACAAGGTGTGCTAGGTCTGGCAGGCAGGAGCGTGCCCTGCGCGCATGCCCGAGCACTCCTCCTTAGTGCACTGCCGCCGGCCCGTCGCCCAGACCGCCTGTTATGCGGCGCTGAGCAGTGCCTGCCCGCAACTGGCTCGCTGCATGCTACTTGGGCAAAACACGCCGCCATTCTGGCAGGGCAGGCAGGGAGTGGTGTCGGCTTTATTGCCCAGCAGGCAGTACGTACTGGCTTTCCTATAGGTAGTCCCGATGAGCTAGCTAGCTCATCGGGACCATCCCACCCTAGGCCTACCCTTCAGCAGGAGCTGATGTTCCAACAGAGGTGGGGGGAGAGTAGGTGGCGTGCTTGTGCAAAGGCTGCCACGGATGGCGGGCTTTGGTACTGGCTTTAGCTTTGGCGGCGGTGCGCGGCTTTTGTTCTCAAATCAAAGAAGCTGATGTCCGTTGCATGTATTGGTTGTGATAGCATTGATGCAAGCGTAGTGTGTGACGAGGTATGAAACAGTCCGAAGAGGAGGCTGACGCATGCTGTTCGCACAGCGGCGTCATCCGCGGCTGCCTTCGGTGCAGCAACAACACCTGCCTTTGGGGCAGCAGCCTCAGCACCCGCGTTTGGCGCAGCCAGCACCCCTGCCTTTGGCGGCGGCGGCGGCTTTGGTGAGTTGATCCCCCATGCCATGGCTTACCTGATTGCGCCCGTTTGGCTGTCACGGCTGCCCTTCCTTGTAATTGAAGCGTTTTACAGCGCCCTTGGACAAGCGCTGCGTGAGCGGCAGCTTCTGCGCCGCAGGCGCATTCGGCGGCGGGGCCTCTGCGCTGGCGTTTGGCCAGAGTCAGCCGGCGGCGTCAGGCGCATTCAGCTTTGGGAGCACGCCCGCGTTCGGCCAGGTGCAGGTGCCCGAGCCGCTCCAAGCTGCCTGCTCTGCACGCTGCATCCCTGGCGTCGCCCTGCAGCTGGCTGGCGGTTGTGTTGAGGCTCGTGCTGTGCAGTGCGTGCTTGCTAGTCAGGTGCTCACGGGCCTGGAGGCGTGACCATGACCGGGCACTGTCACCCACGGCTCACTGCAGCCTTGCAATGCAGGCCTCTGCGCCCTTTGCGGCGGCATCCACACCGGCGCTTGGCCAGCCGGCGGCCGCCCCGGGCGGCTTTGGCGGCTTTGGCAGCGGCGCGCCCGCGTTCGGCGCGCCTGCGAGCACGCCCGCCCTCGGCGTGGCCACCAGCGCCGCCTTTGGCGCGCCTTCCGCGCCAGCCTTCGGCGCCGCGCCCACCACAGGCTTTGGCGTCACGTCCACGCCCGCGTTTGGCGCTGCATCCGCGCCCGCGTTCGGCGCCGCGTCCGCGCCCGCGTTCGGCGCCGCGTCAGCGCCCGCGTTCGGCACCGCCTCCGCGCCCGCGTTTGGCGCTGCATCAGCGCCCGCGTTCGGCGCCGCGTCTGCGCCAGCCTTTGGCGCTGCATCAGCGCCCGCGTTCGGCGCCGCGTCGGCGCCAGCCTTTGGCGCCGCGCCCGCCTTTGGCGCCGCGCCTGCCTTTGGCGCCACGCCCGCGCCGGCATTCGGAGCTGCACCCAGTCCTGCATTTGGCGCGGCGGCCACGCCCGCCTTCGGCGCAGCGAGCTCGCCCGCCTTTGGCGCGGCGTCCACCCCGGCCTTTGGCGCGGCGTCCGCACCCGCCTTTGGCGCGCCCGCGGCGTCCGCGCCCGCATTTGGCGCCGTCGGCGGCTTTGGCGCTGGCTCGGCGCCGGCATTCGGCGCGTCGGCCGCGCCCGCATTCGGCGCCGCCGCGCCAGCTGCGTCAGCCGCGCCCGCGTTTGGCGCGCCGCAACAGGCCGCGTCCTCGTCCGGCAGCCTGTTTGGCGCGTCCACGCCTTCGCTGTTTGGCGCGTCGGCGTCGGGTGCGCATGCCCACGCTTGCATAGCCCAGACGATTGACTGCAGCCTGTCATCAACGCCTACATTCCTCCGCACCTGTCGCCACGTCATTACTTTGCGCATTGCCTGGGGCGCTTGGGCCGGCACGTTGCGCCGCGGACCCACGCTGCGGTGCAGCGTGCTGTTCTGACACACCCATGTGCCGGCTTGAAGAAGCTTGGGCAGACAGCTCCAACTTGTGCAGGCGGCAACCTTTTCACTGACAGCGTGCTTGCCGGTCGTGCACATGATAGCCATGGCGAGCCCACGATGTACACAAGCCGGATCGGACCGCTCGCAGGCGCATCGACGCCCGCGCCAGCGTTTGGCGCCGCGTCGCCGGCGGCGAGCGGCGCGTTCGGCGCGCCCGCGCCCGCCGCCGCGCCGGCCTTCGGGTTTGCGTCCGCCGCGGCGCCCACCGCCTCGAGTGCGCCCGCGCGCCCGACCGCCCGCCCTGCTGCCAGCCTGACCGCGCATGTGGCCCGGCATTTGGTCCAACCTGGCAGTGCCGCGATATTTCTGAGAGAATAGTGATGTTGAGAGCAGTACCCCCGGCGCTGTGGGGCGCCTGCGTTGCACTGGCGGGCAGAGGCGCCCGCTGCTTCTTTGCTGCTGCGGTGACGCCCGGTTGCGCCGAGGCGAGCGCCTGAGCCGCAGCATGCGTCTCGAGCGCAGGCGCCCCCGCATTTGGCCTGTCGGCCGCGCCGTCCGCGCCCGCCGCCAGCGGCACCGGCGGCTTCGGCTTCCCGGCCGCGTCGGCGCCGGCCGCAGCGCCGGCGGGCGCCGCGCCAGCGGCGCCCGCGTTCGGCTTTGGCGCGGCCGGCGCCGCCGCTGCGTCCGCGCCCGCGGCTGCGTCCGCGCCTGGCTTTGGTGCGCGCCGCGGCGTGCGAGCGGCGGCCGCTGACCGGCGCCGCCAATCACAGAGGGAGCTGTTGCGGAGGCCGCCTGTGGTGTTGGATTATTGCAGACTGCCTTGAAGCAGCCTGTCTTGCTGGGGGAGTGCACGTCCCCAGATGGCCATACGTGCAGGGCCGGGGCGGGTTTGCTTTGCGTTGGGTGCTCGCGCCGAAGGTGCCCCCGCCGGAAGGTCTAGCGACTCGTGTCTCAGCACGCGACGCAGGGGTCAGCAACGGGCATGATGCACACGAGTTCGCGTGCAGCCACTGAGCCCGCGTGTCACCCGCACAGGCCTGGCCGCAAGCAGCGCGCCGGCGTTCGGCGCGCCGGCGCCCGGCTTCGGCGCCGCGGCGCCGGCAGCCAGCGGCCCGGCGACGTCGCTGCCGGCGAGCTTCAGCTTCGCCAGCGCGCCCGCCGCCGGCGCGGCGGCCGCCCCGGCCTCCGCGCCGGCGTTCAACTTCGCCCCGGCGCCCGCCGCGAGCGCGGCGCCCGCCGCGTCGGCCGCGGTGGCGCAGACCTCGGGCGATGGGGCCGCGGGCGCGCCCGCCGCCTCCGCCCCGGCAGCCGCGCCCCTCTTCGGCTTTGGCGCGGCTCCGGCCGCCACGTCCGCGCCCGCATCAGCAACCGGGCCGGCCGCCGCCGGCGCCACCGCGCCAGCGTTTGGCTCCGCCGCTCCGCCCGCAGCGTCCGCGCCGGCGCCCGCGTTCGGCTTCGGCGCGCCGCCGGCGCCCGGCGCGCCCGGCCTGGCGCTGACGGTCGCGACGGCGGCCGCGGCGGCCAGCTCGCCGGCGCCGCCCGCGCCCGCGCCGGCCGCGCCCGCGCCGCCGTCCGAGATCCGCGGCAAGTCGGTGGAGGACATCGTCAACGAGTGGGACCGCGAGTTGGACCTGCGTGCGCAGGCGTTCGTGCGGCACGCGCAGGCGCTGGCCGACTGGGACCGCCGCATCCTCACCAACCGCCACAGCCTGCTCGCGCTGGAGGAGCAGCTGGCCAAGGCGCGGCGCGGCGCGGCGTCCCCATTAGGGTCAGGTCGTACATGTTAGGGTAAGGTCGTGCACATGACACTTCATTACATGCCGGACTAGGCGCTGGTCAGGCGCTCCGGCCGGCGGGAGCGCATGCTGGGAGGGGCAGCTGCAGGCTGTGCGCGCCCGGGGAGCGGCCTGTTGGGGCGGGGATGCCGACGGGGGGCGCGGCTCCCCCCGCTGACGCCGGCGGCTGCAGCACCCTCGCCGGCGCGGGGGAAGTACACAGGTCTCCTGGTCGCATGCGCTAAACCATGGCCAGGCGCACAGCGCCGCGTCGCCGCCTCGTCCCGCCCTGTCCGGCCTTGCCTCATCGGGTGTGCGCGGACAGGCGCCCCTGTGGCGGGCGCGCCGGGCTGCATTATGGTGCCCCGGTGGCCTTTGCGATTGGATAAGGGTTAGGGTTCCGATGCCGCGGCCGCGCGCGCAGGCGGCCGCGGGCCAGGACGCGCTGGAGACAAAGGTGCGCATGCTGGAGGCGCACCAGGCGGAGATCCATGCATCGCTGGCGTCCATGGAGGGCGAGGCCGCGCGGCTCTACCAGGTGCGCGCCTGCGTAGGCCCTAAACCTAACCTTGACCCCGTCGTTGCTGCGCACGCTGCGCAGCCTTGAGGTTTCGGGTGTGCTAAGGACTCACACCAGTGCCGGTGTCAGCGTCGCCTCACTGGCGCTCATGCTTGGGCAGCGCTCGGCTCGTATGCCCGGATGGTGACAAATGGCAAGGTCGGTGCCTCCCACAAGGCCCGCGCGCGCGGCGGCCTGCACGAGCCCACCCGGCCTGTCTTGCTCACCGTTCTGCTGCTGGATTTCTTGTAGTATATATAATATGCACGCGGGAGCGCGCGCGCGGCAGGAGGAGCGCGGGCTGGCGGACGAGGAGGCGCGCGAGCGCGACCGCCTGTATGAGCGCGCCGACGCGCTCGCGGCCGCGCTGTCCGCGCTCGGCGACGACCTGCGCGCCGCGGTCGCCGACGTCAACGCGGCTGCCGCCGGCGCGCCCGGCGCCGGCGCCGGCGCCGCCGGCGCCGCCACGCCGCTCGCCAAGGCGACGCGCATCCTGAACAACCAGCTGCAGGCGCTGACCGTGGTGGACGAGCGCACCGATGCGCTCGCGGCCAAGCTGGACGCGCTGGCGGCGGCCGACGGCGCGTGAGGGGCACCGGGCTCTGGCCCGGGCGCCTGAGCTCAAGAGCGGCTCGCTGCGGCGCGCATGCTGCCGGTTGAGGCCGCCGGCGCTCTGGAGGGCCCGCCTGCGGGCGCCCGTGGCGGTGGGACGCGCACGGCGGCGCACCTGCGGCACGGCGGGGCGCCTGGCGGCGGCTGGCGGCGCATGGGGTTGCAGCAGGGCTTTGGCTATGTTGCTGGCCAGCCCTGGCTGGTGGCAGAGGGGCAGGGATTGGTGCAGGGGGCGGCTGGTGGCCCTGAGCGCTGAGGGGCTGCCGTGCGGGCGTGTGCTGCCCAAGCACGTTGTCCCTAGGTGCAGCACACACTGGCGCGTGCGGCATCGCTGGCTGCCGCCGTCCTGAAGTCAGCACGCTGCGCCTCAGGGGCCAGGCAGCCTGCTCGCATTAAGTTGCTGCTTTGGTCCCGGGGAGGAGCTTACGGGTGATAGCTAGCGGCGGCCATGCCCATGCCTGAGTGCGTGGCAAGCCATGGCATGGCCCATGTCAGCTGCCCGGCGCTCTGTACAGCTGGAAAACTGCAGGTAATCGGTCTTGCGCAGCATTGAGCATTGAGATGAGCAGCAGAATAGTCTTGCAAAGCTTGCCCATTTACGCCCAACATAAGAACCCATCAATAGAGCCGAGTGCAGGCGATGGGCATTTACGTTGAGTAAAGGAACACAAGAACCCATCGATAGAGCTAACTGCATTGAAGAGAAAGGTCGACAGGACGCCATACACAAGCCAGTCAACCTCAGTCTGCTTGCTGGCGACCAGAAGTCTTGAAGCTGCTCCAGAGAAAGCACGTGCAGTCTAGGTGCCAGGCAGTGGCCAAGCCCCATCCGCGCCTGCCGCGGGAGCCATGAGGCCCCGCGGCGCGCCTGCCTGGGCGCTGCCGACGTCGCCTTGCCCAGCAAGCGCTCCGCGCGCGCCGACGCGCGCGCCACGCGCGTGCTGCGCGGCAGCCTGCGCCGAGCGCCCGCGCGCAGCAGGCACTCTTCCCGGCGTGCGGCTCTGCCGCGCGCCCGCCTGGGCCCCGCTGCCAGCGCAGGCGTGCCTGCTGCGCCGCCGCGGCGCCGCGCAGCCGCGCGAGCGCTGCCCGGCCATCTGCGCCGAGTTTCGGCGCCAGCCGGGCGCGTCGCCCAGCGGCCGCGGCGGCCCCGGCACAGACTATGCAGACGGCGTGCACCGGCGGCGCGGCCAGTACGACTACGCGCCGCCGCCGGGCGGGCAGCGCGGGGCCGGCGACGGTTTCCGGGACGCGCCGCCGCGCGGCCCGCCGCCGGGCGGCGGCGACGGCGGCGGCAGTGGCGGCGGCATGAGCAACTTCACCAAGGCGGTCATCGCTGGCGCGTTCATCATGGGCATGGGCACGGGCGTGTGGTTCACCTCGGAGGCCAGCTTCCACCCGAGCAACGTGGCGAGCACGGAGATCATCGACCGCCAGACGCCCAACTCGGAGGTCTGCATGGCCAACGGCTACAGCTCCATGGTGTTTGACCAGCGCATCTTCGTCTCATTCAACCCGTGCGCGCCCTGGCCTCCCTGCGCTTGCCTCCTCGCGCCCACGCCGCCCCGGCGCCGCGCCCGCTGTCGGCCCAGTGAGGTGCAGCACGCCCCGCGCCGCGAGCAGTGCAAGCCGGGGGCCTGCGCGGTGTGCGCCTGCTGGGAGCCGCGCCTCGTTCAGGCCGAGCGCTTTGCGCATGCTGCGGCTGCGCGCGCTGCGGCCGCGGCGCCCAGCGCAGGCGCGCCTTGGCGCTGACCCGGACGCCTCCTGGCGCGCGCAGGTTCAACGTGTACGTGGCGCAGCCGGAGGTGAAGCCCGGGTGCGTGTTCCGGCGCTCCAACATCAGCCTGCTGGAGAAGAAGCGGCTGGTTACCGACAAGGAGGCGCGCGCCCGCCGCCCCGCGCGCTGGGCGGTCGCTGCCGGCTGCGGTTGGAGGGGCTGCCGGCCGTGCTGGGTTTCCGGTGGTTTGGCGTGCAGGGCGCCCGCCGAGCGCGCCGGCGGCGGCGGAGGGCGCGCCCCGCGGCGCCGGCGCGCTCGCGGCGCCGCAACGCACCCTGCCGCGCCGCGGGCGCCGCGGCCGGGCCTCAGGGCGTGCGTGCGTGCAGCTTGTCTGTTTTGCTGGTTCCGCCGCGCGCGCACGTGAGCGGCAAACACAAGTCCTTGCTTTGGTTTGGTCGACCTGGCACGCTCGCCGGGTAACCCATGCGCGGACCCAAGCGCAGCGCTCACAGGAGCTGGCGAATGTGTAGGTCACATGCAGTGCAGCTTGTACTGCTGCGCGCGCCGGGCGGCGCGCATCGCACGGGCGCGCCAGAGCCGCGGCCCGCGCAGACCCTGTCGGGCGAGCGGCGCGCGCGGCGCCGCGCGCAGGTCGGCGCGTGCACGCGCAACATGAACACGTTTGCATTCGTGGGCGACCTGGAGCGCTCGCCGGAGGTGTCGTGCGTGTACCACAGCGAGGACGCGGAGAACCAGTTCCTCCAAAACCCCAAGCGCGCCGCCATGGGCGACGGCTTCCAGCCGCGCGAGGACGCGGCTGGCGACGCGGCGCGCGCCGCCGGCGACGCGCGGTAGCGCCGCGCTGCCGCCGCTGGCGCTGCGCCCGCCGTAGTCTCTTGACCCGGCCGTCGGGGGCCGCGGGACGGCGAGGGGTGCCAGAGTGTTGCGTGTGGTGTGAGGCTGGGCGCGCCGGCTGGTACTTGATTCGCCTTTGTCTGCAGTGGACGCGCGCGCGTTGGACGCGGCGGCGTACCGCGCGCACACGGCGACGCCGGGGCTGTGCTGATAGCGAGGCTGTAGCCACGCTTGTGTGCCGCTGCAGTATCGCATGTGCCAGCTGCCTCTGCTGTGCGTCCCTGCCATGCGCAGTGCTTCCAGAGCTCGTTGCTTGTACAGTGCCCTATGCTGGCATGCGCAGCCTGAGGCAGTGGGGAGGACACAAGTGGAATTATGCACGTTGCAGGCTCATGGCATGGCACTGGATGCAGCATTGAAGAGGAGAATGGTTTGGACGGCGGGCACCTCTACATGTCATCCTTACACTCAGGGATCCTACGCTCTCCTCACTGGGACACAGCTCCACACACTCCCAGAGCTGGCTGCGCACGGCGCGACGCACAGGGGCACGCACGGGTGCACGCTGAAAGCACACGGGGTAAAGGTACAGCACGGGAAATTAAATGGTCTGCATCACTTCTCTTGAGGGCCCCGCGATCGTTTGTTCGGCCGCCGCCGGGCGCGCTGTCAGTCAAAATCCTGGGCTTCTGAAACCAGGCGGGGAACAGTCCTGGCGCCGCAGCAGCGCGCTGGACAGCTGGGCGTCTGCCCCGCAGGAGACCCGGCGGGAGGGGCCTGCCCGCACCCACTCCCCTCCCGACCCCCGGTCTCCTGCGCGCCAGACGCCTGGAACCCATGTGCCCGGCATGCCGCCAGCACATCTGGTTGAATAGACTCGCGCCCACCAAATGCTACCGCCGGGTAGGCCCGTCTGCAAAACAAGAAGACGCGGCCCCAGCAGCGGGGCAGGGCGTACTCCCACAGCAGAGGGGCGCCCACAACCGCGCACGCGCGCACTCCTTGGGTCCAGCGCGTTGCGGGCCACGCCCCAAAATGCACCCGCCAAAACCAGACGCGAGCTACCGACCTGCCGCCCCAGCGCACAGGCCCGCCTAGCGAGCGCTCGCCGGCGACGGCCACACTACCCGGGCGGCCCCTTGCGGGCGCCCAACCCTCCCACATGCACCTAGCGCTAGCCTCGACCCTCAGAGCACCGGGACGGACCATACTACTCGGGCTCTCGCTGCGGCCACAGGGGCGCGCGGGGCCCGCGCCGCCTGAATGAGGCACTCTTCCACGTGTTATTTCATCTTCCACAACCCTGGCGAGGGCGCAGCGGGGCTGGCGCAATGGGCGCCGCGGCGAGTCGGGGGCAGGCGATATACCAGCTCGAGCGTGGTAACATAAGCAGCAGCCCCTCCCGCCCTCCCCTCGCACCCCCCGCAGACTCGGCACGCCACGCGACGCGGCGCACATCACGAGCAGGCGCAGGGGCAGGCGACGAGCAGCAGCGCGCGCGCCCACTCGTCGCGGAACTCCTCGTAGCCGTGGCCCTCGTGGTGCGTGCGCCAG
>JAABUV010002313.1_pt1 | contig 26101 bp, 21 predicted proteins | sample 5559971 | NCBI WGS metagenome assembly JAABUV01 (sample SAMN10711881, study PRJNA513362) | rock metagenome | isolation source: Antarctica rocks | place: Antarctica: Victoria Land, Knobhead nord | collected 2015-12-19
GGCTGGGTCATCTGGTCAGCTCCTGCGCAGCGAAGGAGACGTATGAATCAGGTGCGACCGTGGTCAGGGAAGCCCCCCACACGCGCCGGCCTTGCGTCACGATAGGGCTTTCGCAACAGGTCTATTATATAAATGTCAATAATATGACTGACTAATAATAAAAATGCAATGATCATAGAGAATATTATGCCAATAAACCCGCTTATGTTTATCAAACAAGCAATATGTTAATGGCTGTTGCAGATCATAGCACAGGATGTATTCGCAAATCTTACAATTTGGTTGCATCATCCAATCTGATGACCGTCCTCGCGTTGGTCGAGCTTGTCGCCAGGGTGTTGATGACGCCTGTGCGCAGGGCACCGAGAATGGCCGCGGCCTTGGTGTTCTCGCTGGCGATCGCGACGACATCGGGGATGCGCAGCAGATCGCGCGTGTTCAGCCCGATGACCCTGCCTTGCATTTCGGTCGTCGACGGCTGGCCCTGTATGTCGATGAAGTCGTAGCCCATGATGTCGCCGATGGTCCCGGACAGCCTTGCCTCTGCGACCTCCTGCGGCGAGAACCAGCCCATCCTGACCATGTTGCTGTCCTCGCTCAGATCGCCGATGCCGACCAGCGCCACATCCGCCCGGCGCGCTCGGTTGAGCACCATCTTGACCGTCTCGTTCTGGTACAGGGCGTCGCGCAGCATCATGTTGGCAACCAGGGCCGGGGCGTAGAGCGTCTCGCTGTCGCCGCCGAACCGCACTGCGAGGCGCCGGCCAATGTGGTCGGGATTCATTGTCTCCCCGGCGCGGGCCGAGCCGCCGATCGCGGAGACGAAGGTGACCGCCCGCCGCACGGATGGCACGATGCCGTCCGCGACGGCAGCCACGTTGCGTCCCATTCCCGTCGCCACGATCATGCCGTCGCTCAATGTCCGAACCAAGTGGCTGGCCACCAGGCTGCCCACAGCAAGACGCTGGCCCTGCGGGTCACGCTGGTCCACGGCGACAAGCAGCCGGTCGATGCCGAACCGCCGGATGAACTCCTGCTCGAGATCGGCCCGCACGCCAGGCTGCTGGTGCACCCGGATCTCGACCACGCCGTCCGCGCGCGCGCGCTTCAGCAACCGGCTGATCCGGGCGCGGGACATGCCGAAACGCTTGGACAGCTCCTCCTGGGTGATGTCGTCGTAGTAGTAGAGGCTGGCAATCTCCACCACCGTGTCGCCCGAGATCTCTCCCCAGTCGGCGGCACGGGCCCTGTCGGTCGTGGCGCTCATCTCACCTCAACGGCGGGCATTGTCCTCGATCTCCTGGATGCGCCTGACCTTGGGTCCGGACCGCAGCGGCTCGAACTCGGACGCCAGCCAAGCACGCACGATCATCTTGGCCAACTCCGGCCCGACCACCCGGGCGCCCATGGTCAGCACCTGGGCGTCGTTGCTCTTGCGGGCGCGCTCGGCCGAGTAGGTGTCATGGCACTGCGCCGCCCGGATACCGTGGACCTTGTTGGCAGTGATCGCCATGCCGATACCGGTGCCGCACAGCAGGACCGCCCGGTCGTTGCGTCCCTCGACGATCGAGGTCGAGGCCGCCAGGGCGATGTCCGGGTAGAGCACAGGCTGGGTGTCATGGGTGCCGAAATCCTCCACCTCATGCCCCTCGTCCAGCAGGAGACGCTTGAGCACCTCCTTGAGCTCGAAGGCAGCTTCGTCACAGCCGATCGCAATCGCCATTTCGTCCTGCTCCTGTTGATTGTGCGCTGCACAAACGTTCAAAGCAAAATCATATATACATACGCTGCCATAGCCAGTCAGCAGCATAATAAGCTTTCTGAGCCGAAAATCCAGCGAGACGCTGGCTGTCCTTTGGTCCGGACGTGCCGTTCGAACGCATTTTCGCCCGGACCTGGCGAATTAATATTCCGGCATTTGACATATGTGCGCAGCTTGGCTCAGGCTTCCAGGAGAAAGGCGCCGGCAAATCGGCGCGGCCTTCCGGGAGGAAGACATGCAGGTCAGGCTGATGCCGCAGCTGGAGCCGGGTGCACCGACCCCCGTCACGGCGGCGGACACTCCATGAGGCGGGTGATCAACGACCCCGATCAGGTGGTCGAGGACGCGCTCAGGGGCTACCTGGTCGCGCACCCCGATCTCCTCGCCGCAACCGACCATCCGCGCGTGCTCCGCCGGGCCGGCGCCGCGCCGTCCGACCGCGTCGGGGTGGTCACAGGCGGGGGCTCGGGCCACGAGCCGGCGTTCCTCGGCTATGTGGGGCCGGGGCTCCTGGATGCCGTCGCCATCGGCGAGGTCTTCGCCTCCCCGACCGCCAAGAGCTTCCACGGTGCGTTCCGGGCCGCCGATGGCGGTCGCGGCGTCGCATGCCTGTACGGCAACTACGCCGGCGACAACATGAACGTGAAGATGGCGGTCAAGCTGAGCGCGAAGGACGGGACCGAGGTCCGCACCGTGGTCGCCAACGACGACGTTGCCTCCGCCGGCAAGGACGAACGCAGCCGCCGCCGCGGCGTCGCCGGCGAGATCTTCATGTGGAAGGCCGGCGCTGCGAGGGCGGCGGAGATGGCCGGCCTTGAGGAGGTCATCGCCGCCGCGCAGGCCGCGATCGATGCCACGCGCAGCATCGGCATCGGGCTGTCCGCCTGCACCATCCCCGCTGCCGGCAAGCCGAACTTCACCATTGAAGACAACACGATGGAGGTCGGCATCGGCCACCACGGAGAGCCTGGCATCGCGGTGATGGCGACGCTGCCCGCCGCGCAGATGGCCGGGCTAATGGTCGAACGCATTCTGGAGGACCTGCCGTTCGGCGGCGGCGACGACGTGGCGGTGCTGATCTCCGGGCTCGGTGCCACACCGGTCATGGAGCAGTACGTGCTGTTCGGCCATGTCGACGAGATGCTGCGCGCGCGCGGCATCACGCCGCGGCTGAACTACGTCGGCAACTACTTCACCTCGTTGGAGATGATGGGCGTCTCGCTCACGGTGATGCGGCTCGACGCGGAGCTGGACCGGCTGCTGCGCCGCCCCGCCCGCTCGCTCGGCCTGACCGTGGTGGAGGCCTGAATGGCGGACATCGTGCGGCTGCGCGACACCGGGCGGATCGTGCTGGACATGGCCGCGGTGATCCAGCGCGAGCAGGCGTTTCTCGGCGAGATCGACGGCGCGATCGGCGACGGCGACCACGGCATCAACATGGCCAAGGGATTTCGCCTCGCCGCCGCGAAGCTTGCGAAGGAGGACGGATTCACCCTGCAGCACGGCTTCGCGGTGCTGGGCGACACACTGCTGGACGACATCGGCGGCTCGATGGGCCCGCTGTACGGCACCTTCTTCACCGAGATGGCCGAGAGCCTCGGCGAGGCCGAGCAGCTCGACGGCGCGCACTTCCAGGCGATGCTGCACGCGGGAGTCGTTGCGGTGGTAGACCTCGGTGGCGCGAAGCCGGGCGACAAGAGCCTGATCGACGTGCTGGTCCCGGCGGAGCACGCCTTCGCCGAGGCACAATCAGGTGGGGCCGGCTTGGCGGAATCCTTGGTGCGGATGCGACAGGCCGCCGCCGTAGGCCTGGAATCCACGCGCGGCATGGTGGCCAGGATCGGCCGCGCCAGCCGCCTGGGCGAGCGCTCGCGCGGCACGCTCGATGCCGGCGCCGCCTCCTGCGCCCTGCTGCTCGCCACCCTCGCCGACGGGCTGCTGGCCCGGCTCGGCGCCACCTCCGAAGGAACCGCGCCATGAGCGAGTCCGCAGCTGCTTCGCGCCCCAATGCCCTGCCGGCCACGATGCAGGCGGTGATCGCCTATGGCCCCGGCGACTACCGGTTCGAGACCGTGGACGTGCCGCGTGCCGGGCCGGACGACATCATCATCGAGGTCGAGGCCTGCGGCATCTGCGCCAGCGACATCAAGACGTTCGAGGGTGCGCCGTCATTCTGGGGCGACGACAAGGGTCAGCCGCGCTACGTGCTGCCGCCGATGATCCCGGGCCACGAGTTCATCGGCCGCGCCGTCGAGCTGGGCGAGAACGTCGCGCGCGCCGGCACCTACAAGATTGGCGACCGGCTGATCTCGGAGCAGATCGTGCCGTGCGAGCACTGCCGCTACTGCGGCCGCGGCGAGTACTGGATGTGCGAGCGCCACGACGTCTACGGCTTCCAGAGCAACGTCAACGGCGGCATGGCCAAGTACATGCGCTTCCCGAAGGAAAGCCGCACCCACCGCATCCCGGACGCCCTGGAGATGGAGAAGGCGGTGCTCGTCGAGCCGTATGCGTGTTCCGTGCACGCGGTCAACCGCGGCCTGATCCAGCTCGACGACGTGGTCGTGCTCGCCGGCGCGGGGCCGCTCGGCCTGGGCATGGTGGGCGCGGCGCGGCTGAAGAACCCGTCCAAGCTGATCGTGCTCGACACCAAGCCGGAGCGGCTCGAGCTGGCGCGCCGGTTCGGCGCGGACCTGGTGATGAACCCGCTCAAGGAGGACGTGGTGGCCCAGGTCAAGGCGCTGACCGACGGCTACGGCTGCGACGTCTACATCGAGGCGACCGGGAACCCGGCGAGCGTGATCCAGGGCCTGAACATGATCCGCAAGCTCGGGCGGTTCGTGGAGTTCTCGGTGTTCGGGCAGGAGGTCACCGCGGACTGGAGCATCATCAGCGACCGCAAGCAGCTCGACCTGTACGGGGCGCATCTCGGCCCGTACTGCTACCCGCTGACGATCGCCGGGATCGCCGACGGGCGTCTGCCGACCGAGGGGGTCGTGACCGACGTCATGCCGCTGTCGGAGTGGAAATCGGGATTCGACAAGATGAAGAAGGGCGACGGGTCGATCAAGATCGTTCTCAAGCCGTAGTGCGCGAGGTGGCCATGACCGCGACGCGGCCCGCAAGGCGGAGCTTCCGTTCGTTCGCCCTTCCGGCGGCCATCCTGGTGCTGCTCGCCGCGATGGCGATCGACACCAGGGTGGTCAGGATCGGTTCGCCGACGGCGACGCAGCCCGGCACGTTCTCGGCTGCGGACTACGGCAGGTCGGAGTTCCCGAAGGTGCGGGCGGCCATCGAGGGTCGTGCCGTCGACGCCGCGACCCTCACCGCCGCCATCGCCCGGGATCCCGCGGCGGCGTCGAAGCAGTACGGTGTCGCGGCGAGCGGCGGCGCGGAGATGGCCGTCAGGTTCACCGGCGTCGCCGGCAAGGAGGACGCCGGCGTCTACGATGTCGCGGTCGCGGGCGTGCCGGACACGCTGGCGATCCGCGTGCAGACCGGACCCGCGATCAACGGAACCGACCTGCGCGATGCCGCGGGCACGATCAGCTTCGGGCAGTTCACCAACCAGATCGCCTACCAGAACGCCGGAGCCGCCCTGAACAAGGAGATGAAGCGCCAGGTCCTGGCGAAGGTCGACGCCGGCAAGCTCGCGGGCAAGACCATTTCCGTCGTCGGCGTGTTCCAACTGGTCAGCCCGGAGAGCTGGCTCGTCACGCCCGTGACGCTGGACGTGCCGTGAGCGCGGCCGGCGCGGCTGGCCCGGGCCTGGGAGGCGCTGTGCTTGCGGCGCGCAACATCGCCAAGTCGTATGGCAGCACCCATGCGTTGAAGGGCGTGAACTTCGACATCCACCGCGGCAAGGTCACCACGCTGTTCGGGGAGAACGGCGCCGGCAAGTCGACGCTGATGAAGATCCTGTCTGGCGTGGTCACGCCGACCTCGGGCAGCATCGAGCTGGATGGCGAACTCGTGGCCTTCTCCTCGGCGGCCGACGCGCGGGACCGCGGCATCTCGATCATCCACCAGGAGCTGAGCCTGGCTCCCAATCTCAGCGTGCGCGACAACATCTTCATGGGACGCGAGCTACGCGGGCCGACCGGGATCGACTTCGCAGAAGAGGCGCGCCAGGCACGCGCACTGATGCGCGACCTCGAGGAGGCGATCGACCCGCTCACCCTGGTGGAGGAGTTACGCCTGGGGCAGCAGCAGATCGTCGAGATCGCCCGCGCGCTGTCCGTCGACTCCCGCATCCTGATCATGGACGAGCCCACCTCCGCCCTGAGCGCCGTCGAGGTCGAGGTGCTGTTCAAGGTGATCCGCGACCTGACCAGCCGGGGCGTGTCGATCGTCTACATCTCCCACCACCTGGAAGAGGCGCTGCAGATCACCGATTTCGCCGTGGTGCTCCGCGATGGCGCGATCGCCGCGACGGCCGAGGCGAGGGACATCGACCTCGAGTGGATCGTGCGCAACATGGTGGGCGAGAACTTCGATCTCGGCTTCCCGCCCACCGGCTATGCCTTCGGCGAGATCGCCCTTTCGGTCGAGGACGTCAGCGTGGCCGGCAGCGCCGGATCGAACGCGTCGGTCGTCGATCACCTGTCGCTCGACGTGCGCGCCGGCGAGATCGTGTGCATCTACGGGCTGATGGGCGCCGGGCGCACGGAGCTTCTGGAATGCGTGGCCGGGCGCGTGCCCGGCACGGGCGGACGGGTCCTGCTCGAGGGCAGGGATGTCTCCCGGTTCAGCATCGCCGAGCGCATCGAGCAGGGCCTGGTGCTCGTGCCCGAGGACCGGCAGCGCGACGGTCTGGTGCAGACGATGTGCGTGGGCGAGAACCTGTCGCTGCCCAGCATCGGCGCGCTTGCCCGGCGGCTGGTGCTGTCGCGGCCGCGTGAACGCTCGATGGTCGACGAGTCAATACGCAGCGTGCGCATCAAGACGGCGGGCGGCGGCGCGGCGATTGGTTCGCTGTCCGGCGGCAACCAGCAGAAGGTCGTCATCGGCAAGATGCTGACGACCAACCCCAGGGTGATCCTGCTCGACGAGCCGAGTCGCGGCATCGACATCGGCGCCAAGGCCGAGGTGTTCCGCCTGCTCGGCGAGCGGGCTGCGCAGGGGCTTGCGGTCGTGTTCTCGACGTCCGAGGTGGCCGAGTGTCTGAGCATCCCGCACCGGGTCATCGTCATGCGCCGCGGCAGGATCTCGGCGGAGTTCGGCTCCGGCGCCACCAAGGAGGAGATCATGGCCGCCTCGGGCGAGGCGGTCGTGATCCAGTGACCAGGAACAGCGGAGGCCCGATCATGTCCGACGCCGGTGCGAGCGTGAAACAATCCCGCCAGAACCGTTCCGGCGGCGAGGTCGACATCGGCAGGCTGCTGCTCGAAGGCCGGGCGTTCTTCGCGCTGATCGCGATCATCGTCGTGTTCTCGCTGCTGTCCCCGTACTACCTTTCGCTGGGCAACTTCCTGACCATGGCCTCGCACGTGGCGCTGTTCGGAATCCTGGCGATCGGGATGCTGCTTGTCATCCTCAACGGCGGCATCGACCTGTCCGTCGGATCGACGCTCGGGCTCGCCGGCGTGATCGCGGGTTTCCTGATGCAGGGCGTCACGCTGAAGGCGCTGGGCTTGGTGCTGTTCCCGCCGGTCTGGGTGGTCGCGGTGCTCGCGGTGGCGCTGGGCGCCTTCGTGGGTCTGGTCAACGGCGTCCTGGTCGCCCGGTTCAAGGTGCCGCCGTTCGTGGCCACGCTGGGCGTGATGTACGTGGTGCGCGGGGTGGCCCTGCTGATCACCAACGGCCTCACCTACAACAATCTCGGCGGCAGCGCGGCGCTCGGCAACACCGGGTTCGACTGGCTCGGCTTCAACCGGCTGCTCGGCGTGCCGATCGGCGTCGTGGTGATGGTGGTGATCGCCGTGGCCGGCAGCCTGATGCTGAACCGCACCGCCTTCGGCCGCTGGCTCTATGCCTCCGGCGGCAACGAGCGCGCGGCGGAATTGTCGGGCGTGCCGGTGAAGCGGGTGCAGGTGTCGGTCTACATGCTATCCGGCATCTGCTCGGCCGTGGCCGGCCTCATCCTGTCCTCGCAGCTGACCTCGGCCGGGCCCACGGCCGGCACCACCTACGAGCTGACCGCCATCGCCGCGGTGGTCATCGGCGGCGCGGCGCTGACCGGCGGCCGCGGCAACATCCGGGGCACCCTGCTCGGTGCGTTCGTCATCGGCTTCCTGTCCGACGGGCTGGTGATCATCGGCGTCTCCTCCTACTGGCAGACGGTGTTCACCGGGGCGGTGATCGTGCTCGCGGTGCTGCTCAACGCCATCCAGTACCGACGCCGCGGCAAGGCCCCGGCCCTGCCCGGCGGCCCGCCGGAGGCTCCGCGACAGAAAATGGCGCGAATGGCCGACGTCGCCCACGCGAGTCCTGCCGGCTGACCGGCAGATCCAGAAACCAACAAGGGAACGACCATGTCCGTCAAGAAGAGGCTTCTGATGCTCACCGCTTTGGCGCTCGCCGCGCCGGTCCTCGCGGGGTCCGGCAGCGCGGCGGCCGCCGATGCCAAAGGGGGGCTGATCTCGATCATCGTCAACGACCCATCGAACCCATACTGGCTCACCGAGGGCAACGTGGCCGCGGCCGAGGCGGAGAAGCTCGGCTACAAGGCGACCGTCGGCGCGTCGAAGGGCGACACGAACACCGAGAGCAACCTGGTCGACACCGCCGTCACCAACCGGTCGGTGGCGATCATCCTCGATCCGGCCAATGCCAGTGGGTCGATCGGCGCGGTGAAGAAGGCGATCGCCGCGAACACTCCAGTCATCCTCGTCAATGCCGAGATCAACCAGGACGGCCTGGCCAAGGCGCAGCTCGTGTCCAACAACGCGCAGGGCGCCGCGCTCGGGGCGCAGCAGTGGGTGAAGGATGTCGGGCAGAAGGGCCACTACGTCGAGCTGCTCGGCAGCCCCTCTGACAACAATGCCGCCACGCGGTCCAACGGATTCGAGACGGTGCTCAGCCAGTATGACGGGCTCGACAAGGTCGGTTCGCAGGTCGCGAGCTGGGACCGTACGCAGGGCCACGACAAGATGCAGAGCCTGCTGCAGGCGCATCCCGGGATCATCGGCGTGATCAGCGGCAACGACGAGATGGCGCTCGGCGCGATCGCCGCGCTGAAGGAGGCCGGCAAGCTGTCCAGCATAAAGGTCGGCGGCTTCGACGGATCGCCGGATGCCGTGACGGCGGTCAAGGCGGGCGAGCTGCAGTACACCGTGCTGCAGCCGGTGGCGACGTTCTCGGCCAAGGCGGTGCAGGAGGCCGACGCGTTCCTCAAGACCGGCAAGACTGGTGCCGCGAGCGAGAAGCAGCTGTTCGACTGCGTGCTCATCACCAAGGCCAACGCCGGCAAGATGACCGCTCCTTTCACGCTGGAGAAGTAGGAGTCTCTGGGGAGCTTCGCCGGGCTCTCCCCCACCTCGTGCGGTCGGCCTGCCCTGATCGACGGCCACGACCTGCGCGACCGTCCGGGCAAGTTCCGGACCTCTGTCCGTCGCTTGTAAGTCACGCGGCGACGCAAACAACCCGAGCAACCGCTTCTGGAGCGTCCATTATGGAAGGGCTTGGCTGGCAAGGACACAAACCGCTGGAGTGCGCCCCTGCGGGTGGACGATTTCAGGCGGCGGCTTCGACCTGCTGGCGGGCGTGTTGATCCTCGGGACTTCCGGCCTGGATGGCGGCGCTCTGCGCTGCAACTGCGAGCCGGGCATCGATGGAGCGGCGGGTGGCGTGGCCGACGACACGCCTGGACCAGGCGTCTAGGATCGCGGCGACATGGACGAACCCGCCCGCGACGGTGACGCAGGTCATGTCCGCCACCCAAAGCTGGTCGGGTCCGTCCGGCGTCAGCCTGGGAGCCTCGTCCGCAACCGTCGGCTCTCGTGGTCGCTGTCGGTCGTGGCGCCATGCCGACGTCGGCGCCTGGGCTGGAGAGCGTGCTCGCGCATGGGCCGCCGCACCCTGTTGGTGTCTGCCACCAGCCCATGGTGGCGCAGCCCGGCACAAATCCGGCGATGGCCGGACGCCCCGAACTCCTCGCCCACGGCCTTGATGCGGGCGAGGATCTCGGCGTCCCGGTCGGCTGCGGCCGGAGTGTCACGACAGGTCGAGCGGGGCCGTCCCATCAGCCGGCAGCCTTGGGCAACGCCGGGGCCAGCGGGCCGGTGATCACCGACGTGGACGCGCTTCTGCTCGAGCGTGCCTGCTTCGAAGCCCGCTTTGGAAACTCGAGTTCCAGCGCCTGCCGACCAACCAGCCGCTCGAGGACGGCGATCTCGCCTGCGCAGGCCGGCAGCAGGTTCGATGCCTCGACCGCCTCGTCGAACTCGCCGGCCTCTGCCCTGGCGGCCCGGACACGGATCGGGTTGCGGCAGCTGTCGTGCCGCCTGGCAAGGCCGCAGAGCGTCTCTGCGGCGGCATGCTCGGCCACCACCTGGCGCTCGAACCCGATGCTGCGGACTCGATGCCTGGCCATGACCTCGCTCCTGTGAGGCCCGCCAGCAGGGGGGCAATCAGATCGCCTCACCCTGCCCACACACAGGGGCGCACTCCAGTTGGTATGAGTAGGAATGTTGGAAGCGGAGCCTTTGGCCCTCCCGCTTATCGGCCGGTCGACCTGTTCTTGTACTCTGGTCCGGATGGGATCGGGATCGCTCCGCACCGGGAGCTTTGAGCGATGCGGGCGATCCTGGAGGGTCTGGCGGACGCGCAGTTCGAGCGGCGCCACGGCTTGGAAGAGCAATGCCTGGACGCGCTGGGCCTGGACGCGCTGGTGGCGGCGCGACAGCAGGCGGGCATGCCCTGCCCGCGCTGCGCCAACCCGAGGAGCCATGTCCATGGCCGCCGGGTTGGCTGCACGCGCTGCAGCACGCGCTGGTCGGTGACGGCGGGCACCGTCGTGGCGGACACCAGGCTGCCCCTGACCGCCTGGTTGCGGGCCATGCATCCGATGAGCGGCACGAAGCAGGCGATCCCGGCGGTCGAACTCGGCCGCAGGTTGGGGGGGAGCTAACCCGACGTCCTGGTATCCGCACAAACGGCTGCGTCACGCCATGACCGGGCGGACGAACACCCATCGGCTCGGCGCGACGGACGAAGGCGGCGCAGCCCCGGCGGTCGAGGCGGACGACGTCCACCTCGGCGGCGAACGCAACCAGGGACGCGGCACCGCCGGCAAGGCGCGCGTCATCGCCGCGTGCGAGCGCCACGTGGGCGGGCGGATGGGGTTCGTCGCCCTGCAGGGGTCTCCCGGCTTCACCAGCGAAGCAGTCGGGCGTTCTGCGAGACTTCCCTCCCCCCACACGCCACGGTGCACACGGACGGCTCCAGGGCCTTCAACGCCCGCGGCGAGGCCGGACGCGCCCACGTCGCGACGACCACCCGCGCCAGGCGCCCGGCACGCCGACGCAGCGCGCCGTTCCTTGTCGTCAACACCCTGGTCGCCAACCTGGGCACCGCGCCGAAGGCCACCCACGAAGCGGGCTCGGCCAAGCACCTGGCCGACCATTTCGGCGCCTTCTGCTGGACCACGAACCACCGCCGCGCCATGCAGGGGCAGGTTCAGGCGCCATGCCGAGCGGTTGCCGCCTCCTCCCGCACGACACGCAAGTCCGTCTACCCGTAACAGGGTGATCGCCTGACAAGGGGGGTTGGCCTTGCCTGCCTCCTGTGCCTGCTGCACTGCTCGCAGGTTCCAGGTCAAACCGACCCAGGGCTGTTGCTTGACATATCGAGACGACCGGTCATCTCTCGCAGATGGCCAAGCAAGCTCCTCCTGTCCGTGATCGCCTGTTGCAGGCAGGCGTGTCCGTGTTCAGCGAGCTGGGCTTCAACGGATCGAGCGTGCAGGACATCACCGACGCCGCAGGCGTGCCGAAGGGATCATTCTACAACCACTTCGACAGCAAGGAGACGCTCGGGGCCGCGGCCATCGAGCATTTCTGGGACGACAAGGCCAACAAGGCGCTCGCGACCCTGGATCGCGACGACCTGGAGCCGCTGGTCCGGCTACGGACCTACTTCGAGCAGGTTTCCGTTGAGGTCGAAGCGAGGAACTACACCTGCGGCTGTTTCATCGGGAACATGGCGGCCGAGCTTTCGGACCACAGCGCCGTCATCTCGAACCAGCTCTCGGAGATCTATGCCAAGTGGACCCGACGCATCGCCGCCTGCATCGCGCAGGCGCAGGAGAAGGGCGACGTCGCATCCGGGGTTGACCCGACCACCCTCGCCACGTTCACGCTGAATGCCTGGGAAGGCGCGCTGCTGCGGGCCCGGGTGGCGAAGAGCGGCCGCCCGCTGCGCCAGTTCGTCGATACTTTGTTCGTCCAGTTCCTGCGCTGATCGTTTCCCTTTGTCGGAGACCAAGATGACCGGCCACTCAAAGTCTCTCGACCAGCTGGCACCCCCGCTGGGTCGCTCGCCGTCGGGCCGCCGAGGCAAAGGCCGGGTTGCTGCCGGCCTGGTCGTGCTGCTTGGTCTGGCAGGGATCGGCCTCTGGGCCTTCGACGGCCGCCAAGCTGCGCCGGGGCCCGTCGCGGCGGCACCGCCGCCACCGTCCGTGACGGTCAGCATGCCCCTGCAGCGCAGCCTGGCGCAGTCGACCGACTTCACGGGGCAGTTCTCCGCAGTGAACCAGGTCGACCTGCGCGCCCAGGTCGGCGGCTACCTCACGGAGGTCCACTTCACCGACGGCCAGCTCGTGCACAAGGGCGACCTGCTGTTCGTGATCGACCCGCGGCCCTACGAGATCGCCCGCCAGCAGGCCATCGCCCAGTACCAGACGGCGATGGCCGGGCTGGACCTCGCCAACAAGGAGGTCGCGCGCTCCACCGTCCTGCACCGCAACGACTACGAGTCCGGCGAGACGCTCGACCAGCGCACCCAGGTGCAGCAGGCCGCCGTCGCCGCGATCGAGCAGGGCAAGGCGGCGATCCAGTCGGCCCAGCTCAACCTCGACTTCACCCGCATCACCGCCCCGTTCACCGGCCGGATCGGCGCGCGCCTGGTCTCGGTCGGCAGCCTGATCAGCGGCGGCGCCAACAGCACCAATCTGGCCAGCATCGTCTCGCTCGACCCGATCCATCTCGACTTCGACATGAGCGAGGCCGACTCCCTCGCCTACCAGCGCTTCCTGGCCACGGGGCAGCAGGGGCTCGACCGGTCCGTCAAGATCAGCCTGAGCGACGAGACCGGCTGGCAGCGCCACGGCGTGCTGGACTTCATCGACAACCAGGTCGACCGCGGCAGCGGCACGATGCACGCCCGCGCCACGGTGGCGAACCCCGACCTGCTGATCGCGCCGGGCCAGTTCGCCCGCCTGCAGCTGTCGATTTCCGCGCCGCGCCCCGTGCTGCTGGTGCCCGACGCCGCCCTGGTGACCGACCAGTCGCGCAAGCTGCTGATGGTGGTGGCGCCGGACGGCACGGTGATGCCCAAGCCGGTGAGCGTCGGCGCGCTGGAGGGCGACCACCTGCGGGTCGTCACCGCGGGCCTCGCCGCCACCGATCGGGTCGTGATCAACGGCCTGATGCGCATCCGGCCCGGGGCGAAGGTCACGCCGCAGCCGGGCAAGATCGACCTTGCGTCCGAGTAGGAAGGTCCGGTCATGCGCATCTCGCACTTCTTCATCGACCACCCGATCTTCGCGTCGGTGCTGTCGCTGTTCATCACCATCGTGGGCGGCGTCGCCTACTTCACGCTGCCGGTCTCGCAGTACCCCTCGATCGCTCCGCCGATCGTGCAGGTGGCGGCGACCTACCCCGGCGCGTCCGCCGAGGTGCTGAGCCAGACCGTGGCGACGCCGATCGAGCAGCAGATCAACGGCGTCGAGAACATGCTCTACCTGAGCAGCCAGGCGACCGGCGACGGCAAGCTGGTCATCTCGGTCACCTTCAAGCTCGGCACCAACCTCGACACCGCGCAGGTGCTGACGCAGAACCGTGTCGCCGTGGCGCTGCCCCGCCTGCCCGACGCCGTGCAGCGGCTCGGCGTCACGGTGATCAAGAGCTCGCCCGACCTGATGATGGTGATCCATCTCTCCTCGCCCGACCACTCGCGCGACCAGATCTACATGTCGAACTACGCCACGCTGCACGTGAAGGACGCGCTGGCGCGGCAGGACGGCGTCGGCAGCGTGCAGGTGTTCGGCGGCCGCGACTACTCCATGCGGGTCTGGCTCGACCCGGACAAGGTCGCCGCCCACAACTTGACCGCCGGCGAGGTCGTCGCGGCGCTGCAGGCGCAGAACGTGCAGGTCTCGTCGGGCGTGCTGGGCCAGCCGCCGGTGCCGCAGCCCGGCGCCTTCCAGCTCAACGTGCAGACCCTGGGCCGGCTGGTCGCCCCGGAGCAGTTCGGCAGCATCATCATCAAGTCCGACAGCGCCGGCCGCGTCACCCGCGTCAGCGACATCGGCCGCATCGAGCTGGGCGCCCAGGACTACGGGTCCAACGGCTACCTCGACGCGCTCGATGCCGTGCCGCTGCTGGTCTACCAGCAGCCCGGCTCGAACGCCCTGTCGACGGCGCAGCACATCCACGCGACGATGGCCGAGCTGTCCCGCCAGTTCCCGGAGGGGCTGCGCTACGACATCGTCTACGACACCACGACGTTCATCGCGCAGTCCGTGCACGAGGTGCTGGTCACCATCCTTGAGGCGGTGGCCCTGGTCGTCGTGGTGGTCATTCTGTTCCTGCAGACCTGGCGCGCCTCCGTGATCCCGATCGTGGCGATCCCGGTCTCGCTGGTCGGCACCTTCGCGGTGCTGGCGGCCCTCGGCTTCTCGCTGAACAACCTGTCGCTGTTCGGCCTGGTGCTCGCCGTCGGCATCGTGGTCGACGACGCGATCGTCGTGGTGGAGAACGTCGAGCGCAACCTGCGCCTCGGCATGAGCCCGCGCGAGGCGGCGCACCGGACGATGGACGAGGTCGGCGGCGCGCTGATCGCCATCGCGCTCACGCTGTGCGCCGTGTTCATCCCCTCGGCGTTCATCTCCGGGATCTCCGGCCAGTTCTTCCGCCAGTTCGCCGTCACCATCGCGGCGTCCACGGTGATCTCCTGCTTCGTCTCGCTGACGCTCAGCCCCGCCCTGTGCGCGATCCTGTTCAAGCCGCACGCGGTCCCGCACGAGGCCCATGACGGCGGGACCGGCCGGCGTTCGCTGCTGGTGCGTCCCGTGGCGGCGTTCTTCAGGGGCTTCAACCGCGGTTTCGAGTGGCTGTCGGAGCGCTTCGGCCGGCTGACGGCGCGGCTGATCCGGCTCAGCGCCCTCATGCTCGTGGCCTATGCCGTGCTGATCGGCCTGACCGGCTGGCAGTTCAGCCGGGCGCCGACCGGGTTCATTCCGGAGCTGGACCAGGGCTACCTGATCACCGTGCTGCAGCTCCCGCCGGGCGCCTCGCTGGCGCGGACGGATGCCGTGGTCCGCAAGGCGATCGACGTCATCCTGGCGACGCCCGGCGTGGAGCACGCGGTGGCGTTCTCCGGGCTCGACGGCGCCACCCTGACCAATGCCCCCAACGCCGGCGCGATCTTCTCGGGCTTGAAGCCGTTTGCCGAACGCGACGCGCAGGGGCTGACCGCCGACGTGATCCTGGCGTCGCTGCGCCAGCGTCTGTCGGCGATCCAGGACGCCTTCGTTATCACCATCGCGCCGCCGCCGGTCGCCGGCATCGGCAATGCCGGCGGCTTCAAGATGCTGGTGCAGGACCAGCAGGGCCTCGGGCCGGCGGCGCTCCAGGCGGCGGCGCAGGATCTCGCCGCCGCGGCCAACGGCACGCCCGGCCTTGCGGGGGTGTTCAGCCCGTTCAGCGCCGGCACACCGACCATCTATGCGGACATCGACCGGGTGAAGGCGGAGCGGCTCGGCGTGTCGCCGGAGAAGGTGTCCGAGGCGCTGCAGGTGTTCCTCGGCTCGGCCTACATCAACGACTTCAACTATCTCGGCCGCACCTACCAGGTGATCGCTCAGGCGGACGGACGATTCCGTACCACCACCGCCGACATCGCCCGCCTCCGGACCCGCAACGCCTCCGGCGCGATGGTGCCGATCGGCTCGGTCGCGAGCTTCCACGACGTCACCGGCCCGTACCGCGTGCCGCGCTACGACCTCTCGCCCTCGGCCGAGGTGCAGGGCGGCACGATGCCCGGCGTCTCCTCCGGCTACGGGCTGAGCGCGATGGAGACGCTGGCCAAGGCGAGGCTGCCGGCGGGGATGGGGTTCGAGTGGACAGACCTCGCCTTCCAGCAGCGCCAGACCGGCAACACCACGCTGCTGATCTTCGCGGCCTCCGTGCTGTTCGTGTTCATGGTGCTCGCCGCGCAGTACGAGAGCTGGAGCCTGCCGCTGTCGGTGGTGCTGATCGTGCCGATGTGCCTGCTCGCTGCGGTGTCCGGGCTGCTGCTGCGCGGCATGAGCGTGGATATCCTGGCGCAGATCGGCTTCGTGGTACTGGTCGGGCTGGCGTCGAAGAACGCGATCCTGATCGTGGAGTTCGCCAGGCAGGCGGAGGACGTGGGCGCCACCTCGTCCGAGGCGGCGGTCCAGGCGGCACGCACGCGGCTGCGCCCGATCCTGATGACGTCGTTCGCCTTCGTGCTCGGCGTGGTGCCCCTGGTGACGGCGACCGGCGCAGGCGCGGAGCTGCGCCGGTCGCTGGGTACGGCGGTGTTCTTCGGCATGCTCGGCGTGACAGGGTTCGGCCTGATCTTCACCCCCGTGTTCTACTCGGTCGTGCAGCGGCTTTTCCGCACGAGGCGCCAGGCGCAGCCCGCCGTGGCGCCGGTGGGAGAATGACATCGGGTGTGGCCTGGCAAGCGAGGTCGAGGCTCTGCCTCAGACTCCGCAAGGCCGAGCCTTTGGAATCCTTTGCTCAAGCAAGGGGCTTCCAAAGGCCCGGTGCTGGAAGGAGGGGCCTTTGGCGGGTCCGGGCAGAGCCCGGGCTTGCTTGCCGACAGGCCTGTCGGCAGGCGGTGCTCAGGGCGCGGGCGGAGTGTCGAGCAGGGTGGACAAGGTGAAGAGGCGACCTGCGTTGCCGGCATAGGGCGTGAGGCCGGCCGGGCCGGGCTGGCCTGGGGAAAGCAGCGCGTCGGACATCAGGTAGGTGTTCTTGCGCTCCCCGACGCCGTCGCGGGTGTGGATCAGCACGCTGTGGCCGTTCTCGTGCAGCATCCCGGTGTCCTTCACCCTGGGCACCACCGGGAAGACGCACCAGCCGTCCTCGTCGCGGCACAGGGCGCACACATCCACATCACCAAGCGGCTGGCCGCGCGTGGCGCCGAAGCGATGCCAGTGCGCGGCGGTGGTGGCGAAGCAGGTCGACGGGATGAAGTTGTGGGTGACGTAGTGCCCGGCGAGGCCCTCCGCCGCAGCAAGGCGCTGCATCGCCGCGGGCCAGTCCTCCGCAAGCGTCTTGTCGCGGGCGTTGAAGAACACCGACTCGCCGGCGATCGCCCAGTGGCGCGGGTCGTCGAGCAGTCCCTGCCGTCGGATCCCCGCGAACCAGGAGAACGCGTCGCGCGCGAAGACGACGTCGTCCTCGGCGAACACCACGAACGGGTGCCGGTCGAAGGCGTGGTCGAGCGCGGCGCGGCAGGTGGCGCAGGTGCCCAGGTTGGCGGGGTTCTGGTGACGGCTGACGGAGCGGAACCGGGCTTCGTGCGCGGCCACGAAGCGGTCCAGCGTGGCGCAGACCTCGGCGTGCAGCGGGGCGAAGCGCGCCTCGGAGCGGCTGGCGAGCGGGCTGTCGAGCCAGAAGATCAGGTCGAGCCCGGCGATGCCGTCGCAGCGCAACAGCGAGTCGCACAGGTCGCGCAGCGTGTCGGCCTTGACGAAGCACTGGACCACGAGGGCGGTCGACGACATGGCTCACCTCCGCGTGGACGCCGGAGAGGGATCTGACACGCGGCGGCGGCGAGTGGCAAACAGGGTCTGGACGCGGTGGCGAAACTTAACCCTGGCCAGGCCGCACGGGCGGGTGTCCGGCGCGTCGGATGGGAGAGCCCGTGACACCAGCAGCGGTCGGGTGTGACCTCTGGAGCAAGCAAGGCCAGAGGCTCTGCCTCTGGACTCCGCCAGAGGCAGGCCTTTGGAATTCTTTACTTGAGGAAGTGGTTTCCAGAGGCCTCATGCTTGAAGGAGGGGGCCTTTGGCAGGTCTGAGCAAGGCCCGGCCTTGCCTTCTGAAAAGTCGATGTCCGTTGCCGCCGGCACGAGAAAGCCGCACCCGACCAGCCATCTCGCGCGTGGCAGCCTGGACAGGCGCGTCCGCGCCTGCCCAGGCCTGACCTGCGACATGGGTCTGCCACGCCAGCGGCCTGCGGCCAGGATATCACAACTTCTGGTTGCAACAAAGCGGGAGTGTTGAACGCCAGGGACGCGGTGACCATGCGCGGCACGCCGGCTTGGGCGACGTCCCGCGTCTTCACCCGAAGCCTGCCGACCTATGGCACCGCGATGTGCCGCCGGCCCAAGCAATGGTTTCCAAAGGTTCAGCCCTTGGCGGAGTTCGAGGCAGAGCCTCAACCTTGCTTGCTTCGAGCTTTCCCGGTCCGGCCCTGTCGCGACCGGACGACGAGCGCTCAGGGCGTGTCGCGGAAGAAGCGGTGAAACCAGGCGAGGGTGCGGCGGCGGAGATCGTCGCGGTCGACCTCGCGGCGCAGGGCATGGCCCTCGTCCTTGTACACGACGAGGCTGGTGGGCACGCCGAGGGCCTGGAGCGCGGTGTGGAACTCCTGGCTCTGCGGCAGCGGGCACTCGACGTCGCGGTCGCCCACGGCGAGCAGCACCGGGGTGGCCGTGCCCGGCATGTGGGTGATCGGCGAGGCGCGCAGGTAGGGCTCGGGGTTGTCGTACACGGAGCCGCCGAAGCTGACCGCATCGGAGCCGGCCTGCGGCGCCTCGCCCTCGATCGACAGCCAGTCCGACACGCCGGCCACCGCGACGCCGGCCGCGAACCTGCGGGTCTGGGTCACGGCCCACATCGCCATGTAGCCGCCATAGGAGCCGCCGATGATGCCGACGCGCTGCTCGTCGATCGGCGTGGCGCGCGCGGCGGCCTCGATGCTGGCCAGCACGTCGCGCCAGTCGCCGCCGCCGAGGTCGCCGATGCTGGCGGTGGCGAACGCCTCGCCGCCGCCGAGGCTGCCGCGGTAGTTGGGCTCGATCACCGCCCAGCCCTGCTCGAGCAGGGCGCGGGTGGTGCCGCGCGTCGAGGGGAACAGTGGCAGCGCCGCCGCCTGCGGCCCGCCATGGACCGACACGATCAGCGGGCGGGGTGCTGCGGGCCGGGCGCCACCCCCGGAGGCGTGCGGGTCGGGGTCGTGCGACGCGGCGGCGGGCTCCAGCAGCCAGCCCTGCACGTCGAGGCCGTCGCTGCGCCAGGTGATCGAGCGCGCGGTGCCGGGCGACGCAAGGCCCTGGTTGGCGTGGGTGAGCGCGTGCCATGCGCCGATCGGGCCGGCGACCAGCTCGGGCGGTGCGGTGAAGCCCTGCGACACAGCGGCGGCACCGTGGCGGCTGCACGACAGCGACGGGGTGGTGCCGCCGGCGGAGAGCAGGCGCTCGCCCGACCAGAGCGTGCGGGGCGGCTGGCCGATCGCCAGCGACACCGCCGCCGTCGTGGCGCCGTCGAGCGTCACCGCGGTGAGCCCGTCGCCGCAGCGCCAGTCGATCGCGGTGACGCTGGCGTGCAGGCCCTGCGTGAGGTTCACCGGTGCCGGAGCGTCCGGCGCGGCGGCGCTGGCAATGGCCATGGGGTCCAAAGAATGAGCAGGGCCGATGTCCGCAGGAGCGGGGCTGGCCCGGGTCCCGGAGCTTGCGGCCGGGGCGGGCAGCGCGAGCAGGAAGGCGTCGCCGCCGGTGGAGCCGAAGTCGCTCATCCAGCCGCCGATGAAGGCGACGCTGCGCCCGTCGGGCGAGACGGCGGGCGAGGCGAGCTGCTCGCGCGGGCCGGGGGCGAACAGGACGCGCGCCGCGCCGGAGGGCTCGAACGCCCAGAGACGGGCGACCCACCACTGGCTGTCGCCGTCGCCGGGCGCCGCGGTGGCCACGAAGCCGCCGTCCGGGCGCCAGTCGAACTCGTAGACGTAGAGCCCGAGCGGCGAGGCGAGGCGCAGGCTGGCGTGCTCGACCACCGCGATGCGCTGCTCGTCGAGGTCGTCGCCGACCTCGCCCTGCAGCGGGGCCGCGGCTTCGGTGGCTCCGGCGCGCTTGTGGGCGTGCGGGGTGGCGAGCACGGCGAGCCGGTCGTCCGGGCCGCGGCGCAGGCTCGCGAGCGGACCGGGGAATGCAAGCACGCGGCGCGGCGGGCCGCCCTCCGCGCCGACGCTCTCGATCGTGGTGGTGGCGCCGTCCGGCTGTTCCAGCAGGAAGGCGAGCTGGCGGCCGTCCGCGCTCCAGCTTGGCGACGAGGGCACGCAGCCGGGGCGGCCGGCGCAGGGCAGCGCCACCGTCACGGCGCCGCCGTCGAGGTCGCGGATCAGCAGCCGCACCGGCGGACGGATCTCGGCGGCGATGTCGTCGGTCTCGATCGAGGCCAGATGCCGGCCGTCGGGAGACAGCGTGATCGCGCCGAACAGGTGCAGCGCGCGAGCCGGCGCCGGCGCAGGCGGCAGGACAGCGCGGGCGGAAGCCGGCGGGGCGAGGGCGACCACGGCCGAGACGAGCAGGGCCGAGGCGGGCAGGGCGGACACGAGGCGCATGGGCGATCTCCTGGCGACGCTGCCGCCGGGCGGCCACGGCATCTGGACATGCCACGATGCCATGCCGCGGCCCAGTGCGGCCGCACGCCTGAGCCCTGGAGCCTGCAGAAAGCAAGGCTGGGCTTTGCCCAGACCCACCAAAGGCCCGAGGCCTTTGGAAACCGTCTGCCTAAGCAATTGGATTCCAAAGGCTTGCCTTTGGCGGAGTTTGAGGCAGAGCCTCAACCTTGCCTGCCTGATTGGTCACGCCCGGAAGCCGTTGGTACCGGGCGCACGTGCCTCGCCGCAGGCGGTCAGCCCGGCCGAGACGTCCGGCGCGGTGAACTCGCCCAGCAGGCCGGCCCAGGCCGTGTCGTCGCCCTGCCAGTTGGCGCCCGGGGTCAGGGCAAGCTCGCGCAGGCTGACCAGGTCGGCGGCCGGCTCGTCGGCGTGGAACGGCGTGGTCTCTGGGTAGAGCACCTGCAGCAGCCGGCAGCGCGTGGCGGGGAACGTCGCCGCCAGCGTGCGCTGCAACCGGTTGACCCGCGACATCGCGAGCGCGTCGGACTCCGGAAGGTACGGCCAGGCGACCGGAGGGGTCTTGAACGAGCCGAGCCGCACGAACACCACCTCGTCGGCGCGGCCGATGGCAGTCGCGAAACTCTCCCACTTGTGCAGCATCTTGGCGCGCGCCTCCGCGAGGGCGTCCGGCGAGACCACGATCCGGCCGTCGGCATCGTGCGCGAAGTCGTGGTGGTAGGAGCAGCCGTAGTCGCCGCACACGGTGGACTCCGCGGCGAAGGGCGGCACCGCGGGCAGTGGCGACACCGAGCGCGCGAAGCGGGCGCCGCGGTCGGCGAGGATGGCCTCCAGGGCCGCGAGCGGCGTCACGATCCAGTCGAACGGCGAGGCGATCGGCTCGACGTGACGGCGGATCTGCCAGCCGACCTGGCAGTCGCCGCCGAGGCTGGTGATGTCGGACCGGGGCAGGAATGGTATGGTCATGCGACGCCTTCCTGATGCCGGAGTATCAAGTCGCGCGTGTGCTGGTAGCCCTCGTCGAGCGGCCGCAGGCGCAGCGCGGCCCGGATTGCTGGGACGGCGTCGTCGAACCGGCCTGCCTTCATTGCCACGAGGGCCACGCAGGACAGCAGGTCGGCGTGGTCCGGGTTGGCCGAGGCGGCGTCGGTCAGCCAGCCGAGCACCATTTCCGCCCAGCCTGCCTGCGCAAGCCGGTAGCAGACGTGGCGCCATTCCAGTCCGGGCGGGGCATCGCGATGGGCGACGAACAGGCGGAAGGCCGTAGCGGGCCGGCGCTCGGTCAGCCAGAGCGCCATCAGGTAGGCGCGCGTTGGGTGCCGCCGCGCGCCCGCCGCCGTCCGGCGCAGCGCAAGACTGTCGCCGGCGCGGCAGGCAGCGAGCATGGCGAGCACCGTGCCGACCCCGAGAAGGTGCGCAGGACTGTGCCCGCAGAACGCGAGGGGCAGCAGGATCGGCGGGGGCGTGGCGGTCGCGAATGCCGCGCCCAGCAGCGCGGCGTGACCCGCGTCGTCGGCGTCGCGGGGGTCGAACACCACGGCGACGCGGCCGGCGACATCGCCGGCGGCGACGTGCATCCCCGAGTTGAGCGCAGGCCGGTAGCGTGGACCAAAACGGCTGTCGCGGAACAGCACCGGGTCGATCGAGTAGGCGGGCGAGAACGCCAGCACCGCCGTCGCCCGGAGCGCCGCGCCGTGGCGGAGGGCCGCGTGCCCGCCTTGGCTCGCGCCCACCAGGAGCCGGGTGGGAAAGCGCGCCCCCAGCACCGCCTCGGCCGCGTCCAGGCACTCGCGCATGTCCTCCTCGGGGAACCAGTTCGGGCTGCTGGTCTCGAAGCCGAGGCTGCTGAACCCGGCGGCGCGGCCGTATCCCTCGCCCCAGCAGGTCGGGCGCTCGGGGTCGCTGCCCCACTGCGCGAAGGTCGCGAGCAGCGTGTCGCCGCCGCGGTCCGCGAACCAGCAGGATACGTGCTCGGTCTGGAAGAAGAATCCTGTCGCGCGCTGCGCCTCGGTGAGCGGCACGGCGATCGAGCGGCCGGGGCGCGACGGCCGGGGATCGCGCTGCCGCTTGGCGGCGACCAGCGACGCCTCGCGGTGGCCGCACACCCGACGCACCTGCTCGGCCAGGCCGTCGAGGTCGGGCCAGCGCATCAGCACCACGCCCTTGTCGAGCGCGGTGTCCAGCCTGTCCCGCGCGGGCTCGAGGCCGGACAGCACCAGAACCGTGACCTGGTGCGCGGCAGCGAGCTGCGGCAGGCGCACCAGCAGGGAGTGACTCGGCCCGTCGGGGCAGAGGCAGACGCCGAACAGCCCCAGCGTCTTGTGGCGGGCGAACAGCGCGAGGTCGCGGTCATACTTCACGGCGACGTCCCAGCCCTGGCGCCGGAAGTGTCGGGCCACGGCGCCCTCGCTCAACGGCGGCGCGTCGCCGCGCCACGCCGCCAGCCGGTCGGCCAGGGGCCGGAGGATCGTCACCGCATCGTTCCGGGCGCCACAGGGCGGTATGCCGGGTGCGGGAAGCAGGCAAGGTTGAGGCTCTGCCTCAAACTCCGCCAAAGGCAAGCCATTGGAATCCACTCCTTAAGCAAGTGGTTTTCAAAGGCCCAACGCTTGAAGGAGGGGGCCTTTGACGGGTCCGGGCGGAGCTGCCCAAAGGTTCCGATGGCCCGCTTGGGCCATTGCAATGGCAGGCGGAGGGAAAGCCCGGCCTTGCCTGCTGCCTTCCTGCCTCCCGTCGGCTGCGCGCTACCCATCGCACTCGGCGAGCGGCACCGCACGCGACAGAGCCTCGGACCACAGCGCCATGCAGCGCTCCCAGGTGAAGTTCTCCACCGCCCAGCGCCGCGCGCAGCGGCTCAGCGCCGCGAAGTCATCCAGGCCGGCACGCATCAGCGCGGTGAGCGCGGCGGCGTCGTCGTAGTCGCGGAAGTGCAGCGCGGTGGCGCCGGGCTGCAGCAGCTCGGGGATGGTGTTGCGCGGGTGTCCCACGATGACCGCGCCCGCCATCTGCGCTTCGATGTTCTGGACCTCGTAGATCGTGCGCGCCGACCAGCCGCCGGGGTGAAGCTGCTGCACCGGCGCCGTGACGTGCACCGGGCTGCGCGCGTAGTCCATGATGAGGTACAGCCAGATCTCGTTGAAGAACGCCTCGTAGATCGTATCGAAGCGGCCGAACGGGACGTGCTCGGAGGCGATGTCCGGGTGCGGCTCGACGCCGAGCGTGAGCACGCGCAAGCCCGGCACCTGCTCGCGCAGGCGGCGGATCGGCTCGACGTAGAAGCCGATCGCCGCGCGGCCGTCCGCGGTGAACGGGATCTCCAGCCCGATCGTCGGACGCCCGCCCGGCTTGCGGCCGGGGTGCAGCATCACCGGGTCGGCGCCGCGCGGCACGTAGGCGACCTGCGCGCCGTGGCGGTCCCAGAAGCGGGCGTTGGTCTGCAGCTCGACGACGTCGTCGCGCAGCGCGCAGGCCACCACGTCGAAGGTGCGGAACGAGGACACCACGGTCTCGTGGAACGCGTGGCGCGCGGAGGGCACGAACTTGGGGAAGTTCTTGGAGAGGATGCGCGCCGCCCGGCGCAGCGCCGGGAAGTGGGTGAGGAAGTCGTCGGCGTCGTAGGACTGGTAGATGATGGCGTCGTAGCGGCGCTCCAGCGTCTCGCCGGCGAACAGGGGGCGGACCTCGAAGCAGCCGGCGTACTGCTCCAGGGCCCCAAGCCCGGCGAGGCCGTGGGTGCGCAGGAACGACGCGAGCGCCGCCGGGTCCGGGAACGGCAGCAGCAGCTCGACCTTGTGGCCCTGGCGGGACAGGTAGATCGCCTCGAACAGCGACATCACGCCCATGAAGCCGGGCTGCGGGATAGGATGCCGTCCGAAGATCCCCACCAGCATGCCGTCCTCCCGGTGCGGGGCCTCGCGGGCCGTTCGATCAAGGGTTGCGTGGTGCGTGTCGCGTGCAACCCTCGCACGGTGGAGTGGTGGCGGCTAGAGGCGGAGCACCCGCCGGCAAAGGCCGGATGCGACCGGCGAGGCAGGCGAGGCCAGAGGCTCCGCCTCCGGACTCCGCCAAAGGCGAGTCTTTGGAGCCCATTTGCTTATGGGATGAGTTTCCAAAGGCGTCAGGCTGGCGGGTCCGGGCAGAGCCCGGCCTTGCTGGCTGGCAGGCCGATGTCCGGTGCCTGCTGGCCAGCCCAGCGCCGGCTGAAGCGTTGCCGCGCCGCCGCGGCACCTGGCCAGGGCGTCGCGACCATGGCGTCCGGCTCCGTCCAGCCCAGGACCTCGTGCCCCGCGACGTCGGCGCGCAGGGCGAAGTCCAGGAGCGGCAGGTTGGCACCGTCCTCGAGCGACACGTCGAGGCCGCCCAGCTCCACGAACAGCGCTTGCGATACGAGCAGCGTCAGCCCGGCGCGGGAGGATGTGGCACCTCTGTCGGGCGGGACGCCGAACGGCCGATCCAGGCCGGCCTGGCGCGCCGCGGACAGGACAGGCTGGCCGGCCAGCACCGGCCACGCGCCGGCCGCCGTGGCGGGACCGGCCTGCGCCGCAGGGTCGCGCGTCGGAGCGGAGCGGCGCAGCACGCTGGCCAGCGCGGAGGGGCAGAGCCCGTCGGGGCGGAGAAAGACCAGGACGCCGCCGCGCGCGCACCGGGCCGCACGGTTGGCGCGGGCCGCCGGGCCGCCGGTGTCGAGGCAATGCGTCGCGCCGGCGAGCGCGGCGAGCGTGGCGCTGTGTGGGTCGCTTCCGTCGCCGGTCAGGACAAGCTCTGCCCCGTGATGGCGCAGCAGCATCGCGCAGGCTCCAACGCCGGCAGCCCCGTGGCGACTGCCGGCCACGTCGAGCACCAGGCTCAGCGCGGGATCGGCGACCCTGGCAGGAGAGACCCTGGCAGGCGCTGGGGCCAGGTGCAGTCCGGGGCCGGGACGGATGCCCGGCCTGGAGGCCAGCGCGGAGCCCAGCGCGCCCAGCGCCGCCGGGGGATCGCAGGAGCGCAGGCCGGGGCCGAGCCGACCGTGCAGCTCGGCGAGTCGCGCCGAGAGCGCGTCGGCCCTTGCGTGCCAGGCGCCGACGTCGGCCGGGCCGTCGAGCAGGATGCGGCCGAACACCGCGCCGCTGGCCAGCTCGCGCGCCTCGATCCGCGTGGCCGCCGGCATCGGCGAGGGCAGCGGCAGGGCAAAGCCATGGTAGCCGTCGCGCACGCCTTCGCGCAGGAGGTCCAGCCGCAGCCGCGCGGCCACCGCGGCGGCGACCACGGCGCCGTCCACCAGCAGCGCCACCCGCAGCCGCTCGCGCGGGCGCGCGGGCGACCAGCACCAGCCGACGGCCATCCCGCCGTCGCGGTGCAGGTCGCCGACGACGGCCGGGGCAAAGTCGGGGCAAGCCAAGTCGGGACGGGCGGGATCAGGGTCGACCCCGGGTGCGCGCTTCCGGGCGCCGCCCTGGATGTGGATCGGCGTGGAAATTTGGCTCATCCGCAGGCTCGGTGCAGGTCGTTGTCATGCTGCATGGACCAGACACGCCTTGAGCAGGTCGAGCTTTGCTCGCCCGTATCCCTGGCGCTTGATCAGCTT
>JAABUV010002314.1_pt1 | contig 26098 bp, 39 predicted proteins | sample 5559971 | NCBI WGS metagenome assembly JAABUV01 (sample SAMN10711881, study PRJNA513362) | rock metagenome | isolation source: Antarctica rocks | place: Antarctica: Victoria Land, Knobhead nord | collected 2015-12-19
GGGTTGCTTCTTCTGCTTGTTCGTGGGCTCTGGTTGGCATGCGCAGCCTTCAGGTCCCTGGTAACCTGATCCAGCGCTGTTTGTTGTATAGAGGCGCTCGCCTGTCACCAAGCATGTCATTGGATAGGTACATGTTAGTCGCATACAGTTTACAGGCCATGCTCCGCAGGGACATGCTGCCTGCAAAGCAGCCTCTATCGCCTGGACGTAAAACTCAAGTCAGACTCAAGGAAGGCATGCAAACCTCAGTGTGGGAAATGCAGGTGGGACACCAACCTAGAAATGTTACACCCGACCCCGCACTGGCACAGCCTGGGCAGAGCGCTGGTCAGGCGCTGGTGCGCGGCCGCTTGCAGGCGCTGCCCGCCTGGTGCTGCGCGGGCGTCAGCGGAGGCGCGGCGGGCGCGGCGGGCGCGGCGCCGCCCACGCTGTGCGGCAGCGCCGCCGCCGCGGCCGCCGCATGCTGCTGCATCTGCAGCTGCTGCTCCAGCGTGCCCTGCGGCACCTGCGCGCAGAAGGGCGTGAGCGGGCGGCCCGAGCGCGCGGCAACGGCTGGCAGGCCCGGCGCCGCTGCGCGCTGTGCATGGCGTGCCTAGGCGTGCGGGGCGTGCTGCCGGGGCGCCGGGCGCAGGCGGCCCCTCCAGCGCGGCACCAAGCCTGCTTACATGCAGGGCCTGCCACCGGCGAGCGTATTCTGCGTGCTGCGCACTCGCTGGGACTCAGCGCTAGGCGGCCTGCGGTACAGGGGCAGATGCCTAACGGGCAGCTCGCATGCATTGTGGCAATGCTGAACGCCGCTCCGCGCGTCCAGCCGACACAGACAGCGTTGAGCGGGACAGCTTGGAGCAGCGCGTGGACGGATGAAGTGCCAGAGCTGCTGCGGGGGCTGCGGACCTTGAGGGGCACGCGCTCGACCAGGCGGCCTGAGCGCGCCATGTATGCCTGCGCGGGCAGTGAGCTTGATTTCTTGCAGCAGCGCAGCAGACTTTCCAGGGGCGCTGTGCTAGCACGGCAGGGTGCTCTGCACGGCATGCCAAGGCACAGGCATGGGCGGCAAGAGGGTGTGAAGCAGCCAATACCTCATGAGAGCAGCTCATCCATGCTCGGGGCAGCGCACCTCACGCGTCCCACATGCTGCGTCCAGGATCGCCTTGGCCTCCTGCATGCGCGGGAAGCGTGTCAAAGGTGCGATGGCAGGGTCCAGGGCCGCTGTGTGTGCCCCTAGAGACCTTGCTGCTGATGCCCAGGGCAGCGACGGCATGGTTGCCAGGATAGAAAGTATAGTGAATGTGTTGCATGAGCTGCACAGGGGCGGGACGGGCAAGGCACCGTCAGCAGCGCATATTGCGCCGCGCCCTCGGGTGCCGCGAGAGCCTGCAGACGCGCAGAGCAATTTGCATCTGTGCGCATGCGTGCAGACGCGCAACAGGTGCTGCGACGGCGGTAGGGGGCTGCCATGCACGACGTGCCAAAGCAGGATGACTGATGGCATGACGGGCTCAGACTCTGCACTGAAAGCAATAATAGCAGGAGCAGCGTGACCGGCAGCGCACCTCGTTCATCTTGCGGTCTGCCATGTTTGTGAGCACGACTGCTTCCTGCATCGCAGTCCACACGTCACAGCAGCGCGAGCGCATGCAAGTGCAACACACGAAGCGTGGCAGTGCCTGGGCACGTTCGCGGTCGCAGCAGGCATGCAGCCAGGCATATGCGGCAGGCGTGGCTTGCGCACTCGCAGTGTTGCAACCGTCGTTCGGGAGGGCGGCGCACCTCATACATCATCCAGCGCGTCGCCTCCGTGACGACAATGATGGCCTGCACACGTTGGCAACATGTCAGAGGAGCATACGCGCGTGAAGACGCGGCATGGGCAATGACCATGTGCACGTGCTTTCACAGCAAGCAGAGCATGCACGTAGACCCTAGAGAGAGCTGAAATTGTACAGTGGAAGAGCGCAAGGCGCGCGCCAGCGCACCGGAGTCTCCACAGGGCAGGCCTGCTGCCCTGTTACCTGGTCTTGCACGCGCTTCATCGAGCTGCGCAGCGCGCCCTGTGCGTCAGTGCGGGATCCTTGCATCGCTTGCGGCGCGAGGAAAAGCGGAGCCAACTCCCTGACTGGCAAGCATTTTCACCTGCTGGTCTACAGGCAGTCGCTCAAGCACGGGAGGGGTCGAGCTGCGGCGCAAGCTCTAGGCGTACCACAGGCGGCGGCTGCTGTGGAATCTTTCTGACGGAGCGTCCAGTGCCAGGTCGGGGCTGGGCACAGCCACTACTCGTCAGGAACACGCTATCCGGAAGGGCTGCAGACTGGTGAAGCCCTTTCACGTGTTCTGCGCGGCCAAAGTGCAGGCTGCCTGGCCAAGCTATGCAGCCATTGTCTTTGCAGACAAACGCAACGACGACTGGGGCTTCAGCTGCAAATTCTGGCGTCCTTGAGGCCATATTGGTGAGCAGACTTTTGCTTGCAAGACCTATGACATCCCTAACATAGTCCAAGAATTTGGCATCTAGCTTTACTAAATGTTTTATGCGAGGCAGATATCTATGGGCTATGCCCATAGAGATATGGACGCCAGCCACACGTTCACACATGCATGCAAGCGGCAGCGACGACTTGAGAGCAGCAACGCACGCATACAATGGTTTGCTGAGCCATGTGCAGTTCAGGAGGTTAAAGCATCCTTGCAGCCATGTCCCATAAAGGAGCGAGCATGCAAGCACAGCGCACAGCGTGCACATGCAAGCACGCATATAGGCGTATGCAGCGGCTGCTGAATGCATGCTGCATACTGCCTGCGGCATGGACATTGGCCACTGCTCAGCGCAGCAGAAGCGCTGTGCTTGGTCCCGGGTGGCCACACTCGCTCTCCCTGGCCTTTGCATATTCACAACATGTAAGTTATGACTTTGACTTGAGCTGGAGTGTGCTTAATACATACACATTTATTCTTATGGCCAAGCGAGGCTGGAGACTGTCCGTGAGCAGCCCACTTGCCGTATAGAGCACACCCATAAAACTAGCCGCGCATTTGCAAGAGCTTGCTGCCACGTATTGCTGAGGCTGCTCACGGGTGGGTGAGTGCTCCAAATTGTTTGTGCTGCATAGAACACTCGACACCGAGGCGTGAAGTCGAGGGATGGTGGCTCTCAGCGCCACGCTCACCACCTGAGCAGCGCGGTGGTGGGCTGCTACGCCAAGCAGATGCATGACAGAGGGGCACATGCGCGTTACTGCAGAAAAGCAAGACACACAGACATGCTAAACATCTGATTTCTGACCTGCAAGCACCAGCAAGCACTTTCTCGCTATGTTAAACTCTGCCACAAGCAAGCACTTTCTCGCTATGTAAACTCTGCTTCAAGCCTTACCTACCTACAAACGCCTATTCTGCCAAAAAACCAATGTCTGCTACCCGGAGAAGGCGAGGGTGTTTGTCTTGAGGATTTGCAAGCGCAACCCCCAGAGCCAATGCGCAGCTGCAGCTACCCTCTGTGCCAAGCACTCACCAGCCAGCTCATGCGAAGCCGGCCTCGCCGCCGCGCAGCAGCACCTTGGTGCTGGCGCCCTCGTCCAGCGCATGCTCGAGCGCCTCCTCGAACTCGGTGCCCAGCTGGTACCTGCGTCACGCGCCTGGCTGAAAAGCTCGACATCCGCTCTGAGCTTTCTGCAGGATCGAGGGCACCTCTACTACTGTGAAGCCATGCAAATGAGACATGGCTCACCCATGGGTGACTGTGAGGTGTTGCAAGATCAGGGTCTGCAGGCCATGCAGGCTATCAAGGCAAGCTGAACAGGCTTGCCTCCATGCCATCCATTTGTCGGTTGACTTTCTGTCCCATGGCCAGCCACATGCAGTGCAAAGATGCGCGGGCAGGCGCACTCGGTCGTGGCAATCTGCAGCTTGCCGGCCGCTGCCAGCTTGCCGAGCGACGCGAGCACTCCCGGCACGCGCTTGCGATTGGCGGCCAGCCACTTGCGCAGGTTGAAGCCGCGTACCTGCAGGCACGCCGGGGCGTTAGCTGGGCTCGCATTGTTCTCCCGCAAGGCCAGGCCTTTTCTTCGGCATGCAACCCGCTCCGGGATCCGGCCCACCTTCTTGCAGGGTGGGTCCTGCTGCCGCATGCAAGTCAGTCCTGGGCACCAGGGCACCAGCCAGGGCGGCAGCCAGGGCGCCAGCTAGGGCCCGTAGGCATGTGGCCTACACATGGCTTCTATCGGAGGTGGACACAAAGCTGCGGCCCGTGGTACACCTAGGCCCGCCACGGCGGGGCGTGGGCGCGTGGCCGCCGAGGCGGGCGCGCCACCAGCGTGCTGCCGCTGCCCGGCGCGGCGCTCGCGCGCGGGCCATGCATACGAAGCGGCGCGGGCGCGCGCGTCGGGCGCGCCTGCAGCCCATGGTGCACCCAGGCCTGCCACGGCAGCGCGGGCGGGTGGCCGTCGAGGCAGCCGTACACGACCAGCGTGCCGCCGTCTGCGAGCGCGCCGACCAGCCGGCCCGCCGACGCGCCGCCAACCGCGTCCAGCGCCAGGCGCGGCAGCGCGGCCAGCGGCGCGGCTGCGTGCAGCTCCGCCTGCGGGCCGGCCTGCACTGAGGGCTGCGTGTGGCCTCGGGCCGGCTGTGCGGAGGCGTGGCACTAGCGCATTGTAGCAGCAGACCCTGTGATGGGTTTCATGGCCGCACGGCCTTCCGTGTCCAGTGCCGGCCGAGGCTGCACGGCCACTGGCGCAGCGCACACTGCTCCGCCGGCAGATGCCGCTCACTCCCTCAGCGCTGCGCTGCACTCCCTTCCATCTTTGACCTCTTTCTTTATTGACCCAAATGGGAGCTGCTTGGGGAGCTCATACACAGCAGCAGGGCGGTGCGTTGCCCCACATGCGTTGGCTCACAATGGACTCCGTGATCGGCGCGACACGGCAAATAATAACTTTCATTACAAGACATGTGCGGCCCACCTGCAGGGAGCCAGCATCCACCAGGACCAGCGTGGCGCCGAGCGCGGTCAGCCGCGCGCGCGTCGCGGCGTCCGCCTCCGCGCCGTGCGAGCGCACGACCGCCAGGCAGCGCAGGCGCAGCGCGCCGCCGAGCTGCAGCAGCGCCTGGCCGACCGCGCTGGTCGCCGCGTTCAGGATGACAGCATCCCCCGCCTGCGCGTGCGCCCACGCAGCCCGCTCACCCGCCACTCCCAGCCAGCCACTCTCTCAGCTGACTGCACAACAGCGAGCTGCTTGTGCTTGGTGCAGAGACGCCATGCCTCGTGGTTTACAGCGTGTGAGCCGTATGCCGTGATGCCAGGTGTGGCGCGCCTGCAGCCCCGGCGCCTGCTCCAGCAGGCAGTAGGCCGTGCACAGCTGCGCCGCCAGCGCCGCCAGCTCTACCTGCGCGCGGGCGCCTGGCTCAAAGTCTGGGCTTTTAGGCAGGTTTCAATGAAAGTTTGGGCTCGTAGTACGGTCAAACGTACGTCACTAACATGTGGCATGAATGCCATGAGTGCTTGCTTGCCTGACAAACCCGTTGCCTGAGCAGCCCTAGCTGGCTAAAACAGGCTTTTGACCTACCATTCCTGGGTGCGCTGAAGCACTCAGAGCTCATATACAGATATACATTAGGTCCATTACTTCCAATAGCACCGCAGGCGTGCGGGCCGCAGGCGGAGGCGGGCAGCACGGCAGGGCCCCGCGAGGGCAGCGCGTCGGGCGGCAGGCGCAGCAGGTCGCGCGCGCGCCACACCGCCAGCGAGCGCCAGGTGCCCATGTGCGGCCGCAGCGGCATCACCAGCTCGCCCTCCGCCAGCGCCGCGCCCTCGCCGACCTGCCCCGCGCGCAACCTGGCGCGCGTCCGCCTGGGCCATGCAGCCGAAGGGGGCTCCGCGCGGCCAGTCAGGGCTCTTCCCTTCCGTTCGCATTTTGTGCTGTTGCCTCTCTGTAAAGGCGCACATTGACACGTTTTGCAACAAGCGCAGCTGCAAGTGCTGGAGTACGAAGTGGAGAGCAGGGCGATCGCCGTGCGCTCCGTCCACGCGCACGCTGCGGAGATCTGGCACATAGCGCCCTGCCCAACAGACACCGCGCTGGCCACCACTGTGTACAACGAGGGTGAGCCGAGGCCACCACTGTGTACAACGAGGCTGCACCTGGACGCCTTGTGCTGTTTCTTGCGGCCGCACGCAGACCAGAGGCGTGCACTGCTGGGGCCGCGCCGGACGCGCTGGCCAGCCTGGACGAGGGCCACCTGCGCACCTGGCGCCTGGGCGACGGCGGCGCGCAGGTGAGGCGGCGCAGGGGCTCGCCTGGCCCTGTTACGCCGACAACTCGTCTGCGCTCGTCTCTCAGGTCATGTGCGGCTGCCCGGCGTGCCGGAAGAGCGCTCATCGAGGTGCCTGCCAGAGCTTTGTAAGAAGTGGGGTCAGGCAACCAGTCTTGACCGGTCTCGGTCAACACGAGGTGTAGGCTAGTTGGTACAGAAGGGCCAGCCTTGCAGCCCTGCAAGGCTGGTATCCAGGGTATGCAGACCAACAGCGGCGCTGCGCAGATGGCAGCGGCCGAGTCGGCTGGCGAGCTGCCGCAGCTGTGGGCGGGCGCGTGGGACCCGCACGACGCCAACCGCTTCGTGACGGCCGGGGGCAACCACCTGCAGGCGCGCCTGCAAAGCGGAGCCGAGCGCGATGCGCCATGGCCGGGGCCAGCGTGCACGGTGCCGTGATCTTTGCGCTCTGCCAGATGATCACCATGCATGCGATAACGGCTGCACAAGCACAAGGATGCCGAGGATGCAGCTCGGCAGCAGCGATTGGCACCCCTGCGTCACCCGCGGCTCGCCGGCCTGCGCACGAGGTTGCCAGGCGCTGCCGTACTTGCTGCGCGGCCATGTTTATCCTAACGCGCAGACAGCGGTGACGCGAGGCAGGTGTGGGACCTGCGCGCGATGCGGCGCACGGCAGAGGTGGCCGGCGCGCACCAGATGCCCGTGCGCGACGTGGACTTTGCAGCCGGGCGCGAGCACCTGCTGCTCAGCGCCGGCGACGACTGCCGCCTGCGCTTCTGGGACCTGCGGCGCGCCCCCGCCCCGGCCCCGCCGCCGCCGTGCCGCGCACTGGCAGCAGAGGCGCTTCTGGGACCTGCGGCGCGCCCCCGGCCCCGTGCTGCCCACTTGAAGCAGGGGCGCTTCTGGGACCTGCGGCGCGTCCCCGCCCCCGGCCTCGCCCCATGTGCCGCGCACTGGAAGCAGTAACGTCTCAAGCGAGGGCTGCGGCGGATCGCCGAGCAGCCGTGCCAGCGCCTCCAGAGGGGCGGGCATGCGAAGGCGCTCACCAGCTTTGCCGGTGTGCGGCCAGAGACCGAGGAGATACCAACCTGTTAAATTTCAAATCGAAACGCATGCCTGTGTGTCCCAGCACACCAACATTTACAATGGGCCTCAAGGGCCTGCCAGGCGGCTGGCATCACTTGACGCCTGGTCGCGTATGTGGGCAGGCTGGGCAGCGCGGCGCGGCCGCTCGCCGAGCTGGGCGGGCACTCGCACTGGGTGTGGAGCGCGCGGTTCTGCCCCGCGCACGACGCGCTGCTGCTCTCAGGCTCCTCCGATGCGCTGGTCAACCTGTGGCACGTGCCCTGGATGGGCGCCGCCGGCGCGGCAGCCCCACCGTCTCCCTCCCTGTCTTCATCGATGGGGCCTTCCCGGGAGGCGGACGGCGGCCGCGGTAAGCCCGAGCTCGCGCCCGGGACCATCGCGGCGAGCGCAGTGCGGAACGTTGCCAGCGGCGCTGCGGGCGCTGGGCTAGGGGTTGCCCGCGGCGGGGGGCCTCGGGGCGGCGCGCGCGACAGCCGCGTGCGCGCGTTCGACGACCACGAGAGCAGCGTCTACAGTGCGCCCCTACCGCCTTGCCTGCAGCAGTCGGCTTGCCTTGCTGCGGCTGCCGCCGCTGCTGGCCGCCTGCGAGCCTGCATGCTGCGCTGCATATTTGTGGCTGTCGGCGTGCCGGCGGCATCGGCAAGCAGCTGAGCGCCTCCGCCTGTGCATGCTAAATGCGTGGGCAAGTGCAGCATTATGAGGGCGCCGCCTGCGCTCCGCAGGCGTTGCATGGAGCCCAGCAGACCCCTGGACTTTTGCGTCGCTGTCCTATGACGGGCGCGTGGCCGTCAACCACGTCCCGTCCGCAACCAAGTACAAGATCCTGATATGAGCGGTGCCCAGCTGCCGCTGAGGCGTGTGTAAAGCGAGCGGAGCTCCCATTACATGCTCTGCGGCAGAGCTCCCATTACGTGCTCTGCGGCAGAGCCTCCTGCCTGGACGCCCGGAGGGGAGCTGCACATGTATGATGCTATTATATTACTGTGATGCAGGCTGCTGCCTGCCTTACATCTATAATGCAACCTTTGAAATGGGCAAGACTCCATCCATGTGCCATCCACTCCTTACATGACACGCATGAGACAAAAACAGCTGTGAAAAAGCACTGAAGCGAGACCTGAGGCGTTGCGCCAACTGTTCATACACTTTGATAGCCAGCCAAAGCGCCTCTGTCCAAAAAGCTAGCTAACGTCTGAGCGGAGGCCTGCCCACGCATATGTCTTGTCAGCGGCTAATTTTAAGCTTTGAGGACTGCAGCAGGAAGCACCCAGTAGAGGCACGCTACCTGTGCAAGCACCTAGAGGCCGCTGTGGCCTGGTGCTTAATAGCCAGCGTGTGCCCAGATGAGGGTGCGCTGCAAACGGGCTCTTGTTTTTCCCAGCTGTGTGCCAGCATCAACCTGCAACTTGCCACTGTACAGGGCAGTCCTGCAGCAGACAGGTAAAGCATGCAGAGTGGCGTGACCGGTGCATTGAGTTGCATATGGAGTAGTTTCAGCGCTTGCTGCAGAGGTAGAGCCAGCCGAGAACACTCAAGGACTGTGAGTTGGGCTCTGATGCATCGCGGCTGAGCAAGGTAGTGCGCGCCGCAGTTGCCGATGTGGAGGCCTGCGTGGGCCGCGGGCATAAGCGGCTGGGGCCGCCAGCCATCCCGCGCAGGTGCCAGAAGGCCGCCGAGCGCCTGGACGACTGCCTAGTGCAGCGTGCGGCGGAGGTCGAAGGCGGCGTGGGTGACACGTAGCGGCGCAGCGTGTGGAGGGTCTTCTGGGTGGCCTGTGAGCCCTTCACGCCAGGTGCGCTGCTCCGCTGGTGTGCCTTGGGGAGGAGCACGGGGTGTTAAGGTTTGGGCAGAGGAGTGAAAAGTGCAGCGCCGAACTCAGTTAGCAGGTGCAACAGGAGTGGCATAACTGAACCGAGTCGCGCAGCAGTGGAGGCCGGGGCAGCGTTCTCTACAGCAGTGCCCGTGCCAGTGCCTTTGCCAGCCAGAATGATACACATAACGGCACAGGCCTGACCTGCTGCTATTCTCCATGCGTTGTTGGCCGGCTCCAGGCTCCTGAGCTGGTTGCGCGCCTTGGAAAGCTTTCACAAATGCCTGTAGCAGCATACGCCCAGCAGCAACTCATCAGAGGGGCGGCGATGCATGCTATAGCTCTGCTGACACCTGATCACGTACGAAGAGGTGCCAACAGAGGCAGTGAGCCAAGATGGCACCGAACAGCAGCGAGCTTGATTTGTGTGCTGGTCACCTGCAGCGCTCTTGACGCTGGAACACAGCAAGGCAACGCATGTGTGGAAGGCAGGGGGGACAGCTTGAACGACAGCCGGCCAGTCCGCAGGTGGCAGGGACCACTGAGCGCGTCCTGTGCGCAGATGACGGAGCGGCGGCCGAGCAGGCCATGACAGAAGAGCGGGCGCCATCAGCGGCGGATGCCAGCAAGGCTGGCAAAGCTGGGGCAGACTCTGCAGTCTGTGCGTGAGGTGCAGGGGCGGTCTGCTGTCTGTGCGCCAGGCCCATGGCCATGTTCCGGCCATGTCCTGGATTTGTATTTCTGTCTAGGAATCCATACACTGACAGAAGAGTAAATCGGCCCAGCGTCAGCGACGCCAGGTTCGGCGCCTGCGGCAGCGTGTCCCATAGCGCATGCGCTTGACTCGGGCCTGCATGCACGCCGAACTGAGCACGAGCTGTGTTGCTTTGAGTATCAACGCACTGTGCGCTGAGGCGCTGAGCGTACAGACCATGTTTCTGTGATTCCATAATGGGGCTTCCAATGCCTGCACACCAAGCAAGCCATTTCGCCCCTTGATGGACAAAAGCAAACCTCCTTGTATGTTCAATTCACGTGCTACGGCCTGCGCAGTTACACTTGATCTGCCCTCTTGTCTGTTATCAAGTATGTCCAGCACCAGTATCAGGGTGTGCAAGCTCGGGCACCCTTCCGCCCTTCTCACACCTGCATAGAAAAACAGGCCCCTATGATGCGCTGCACGAGCAAGGCCTGCTCGCGCTCCAACTCCAGGCAGTTTGCGAAGACGCTGTCATCCCTGCCCCGCTGCACCACTTGCAGCCGGTGCTCCGGTGCACCAGCTTCCCGGCTGATGCGGTGGGGCAGCACCGCGGCCGCCGCCGCCGCCCTGAGCACTGCCGCCTTGCTGAGGTACTGCAGGTCGCAGGCGCGCAGTACGGGTCGCTCGGGGTCATGCGTCATGACATAGAGCGCCCCGGCCTGCGCGCATGCGACCCGCTATACCCCAGCAAGGCGGCCGTGCACAAGGCTGCTGCCGCCCCGCGCCACCCCGAGCACAAATTGCTCCACCTGCGCGGCGACATGCTCAGGGATGGCGGCCGGCGGCACGCGCCGAGCGAGGTGCACTGTCGCCGGCTGAATACTGTGACGGGCAAGCTGGCGCGCAGCCTTGGCGTCTACACGCCCGCAGAGCGCATGCAGCATGCAGCATGCAGCGTGCGCACTGCGGGCGTGTACTCGCCCTTGCCGCGCGCCAGGTCGCGCCCCACAGTCTTCAGCTGGCGGTAGGTGACCTCGCTCTGCAGCACGCCTTAGATGTCATGTCTGCACAGGCCCCACTCCGCCAGCTCCGCCAGGATCCCACGCTGCTCTTGCGCTGGGTGCGCCCACGCCCACCGTGCCGCATGTCATAGCGATCAAACAGGCGCCTGGCCAAACCCGGGCTATCTGTCAGCAGCGCGCAACACCATGCAGCATGCCAGGGTGCCCGGCACCTGCTCGCACGCTGCACTCCGGCGGCCCCTCCCGCGCCCGGCATGAGCAGCACATGAGCTGGTAGTCGGGCGTCAGGCGCAGGTTGCAGGAGGAAGTACTGCTCGCCGGCGGGCACAGTGCAGTGCGGCAGCGGCTGGCCGTGCAGACGGCACACCGCGCGGGGCCACGCGGCCGCTATGGCTGCACCTGGGGCGCTGTGTGAGCGCCCGGGGCGCGGCGCAGATGGGCGGTTACGTCAGCTCCAAGCCACTGCTGAGGCCCCGCTGCCGCGTGCGGCATGTGGAGGTCCACTCCTTCGCGGGCGATGTGGTCATTGCCGACGTCCTGCTGGCCTTTCCGGCGCGCGGCCCGCACGCCTGGCCCTGTCCCTCGCGCTGCCAGCCCGGTCAGCCTGTGCGGAACCCGCGCCGTACCGCAGCGCCTGCTGCGCAGGCCTTCATACTATACTAGATGTGCTGCGCCCAGAGCTGCTAGGTTGGCTGCAAGACATCTTCTAGGAGCTCATGCAAGGGCGCCATGTCTGCCCTTCTGCAAGCGCACATGCGGATGCATGCGACAATGCGCAGTTAGAGTGTAAGCATGCGCTTGCATATGCATGGCACGCGCATGCGCAAGCATGTAGGAGGCGTTCACAAGCATGCGCATGCATGCATCTGTGAAGGCCCTTGGCCGCCGTGGCCATAGATGCGCTCCATGCTAGTAGCCAAGCTCGCACAATGTGCCGACATCGCTCAGCCTACATACTGCACATCAACATCACTTGCAGCCCTGGCATGCAGCACCTCTGGTGCTGGCTAGAGCATATGCACTGCACAGCCAGCGCACTGGGGGCTGGTGCGCGGTTGGCGTGTCAGTCGGGCTTATGCAAGGAGGCAGCGCACCAGAGGCGACGGCACCGATGTGCTGAGGACGCGTAGGCGCTCGCTCTGCGCCACTGCAGACAAGTACCATGCAGATCTTGCATGCCTGGGGCAGAGGAGCCAGGGTGCTCCACATGCAGGGGCCCATCTTCAGGGGCAGCACGCACGCCCAGCGTCGCGCATGTATCGCAAGCCTGCTGGCGGCCGTTGCGGACAACGAGCGCATGCGCGTCGCTGGGCGCCAGTGTTGGCACTGGAGATGGGCTGATGCATTTGGTGCACCTGCAAGCGGGCTCTCCTGCCCCAGCTCGCAAAATCTGCCTAGTACTTTGCGGCTGTCGCGCTGATCGAGCACCTGCCCATCCTCAGCACATCTATTCCGTCACATGCGGTGCGCTGCCTTCTGCATGGGCACCAGCTGGACCGCCAACCTTGCAGTGCAACCCCCAGTGCACTGGCTGTGCAGAGCATATGCTCTGCCCAGACCTGCTGAACACTCTTTGTCTGAACAGGTATAGGTAAGACTTCTTCTGCAGGTCGTTCAGCCTAAATGTTCAAGGTTAGGTCAGGGGTCCTCCGCCCAGACATGCAAGATACTGCGCGGTGCATTTTCTACTACGCATGATATACATGCCTTAACGTAAAATGTGACAGGACCGTGCCTGGGCATGCCGTCGAAGTTTGCAACTCGGCCCGTGCCCTGCGCTTTTAGGGCAAACTGCTGAGAGTGCTTGCAGTACGGTGGGAGGCGTTTGCCATTTCCAGACTGTGCAGACGCATACCCCAGCCTACACAGCAGCATCTCAGGCTCGCCAGCGCCGACTGAGCAAAGCAGAGACGCACCTGAGCCGTCAGCCAGCTGCGAGATTGCTTCGTCACGCCACTGCAAGTGGGTGCACCAGGACCTCCTCAGCACCGGAGTGGAGCGCTGCGCTGACTCGCAGCGCGGCCACCTGGAAGCACGCGTCCATGAAGTTGGCGAGTCGGTTGGAACTTCGCCAGTGCTGATGCTCTGCCGGGCCGCGTCATGGACCGGCAGAGCATCACCATTGGCGGCGGTCTGCTTGGCTTGCCAACCTTGGGACCCATATGAATGTGCAGCTCAAAGAAGCCGCTCTGCGCTTTAGCACAGCGCCCCACTCCAATGCTGAGGAGCTCCTGGGTCGCCAGAACATCAACAGGCCGTGGCACTTTTGACCTGACAGTGGAGAGTGTGTCCTGTGGTGGGCGATGTCAGGCTGCAGGGCCGTACGTGCTCGGCCAGCTTGCGCCAGTGGCAAAGGTGACGCTGAGCCCATCAGCGTGGCAGCTCACCCGCCAGCTGTATCGCTGATACAAGATACACATGGTAAGCAGCCATGCCTAAATGAGCGTACGATGGCAGTCAGCAGGTACTGTTGGACCTTGGACCTTCAAGCATTGGAAAGTCCGAGGGCTTTGAGGCCCTTGCACTTGTGCATCGGCATGCGTCCTCGAGCATTGCACCACACATTTGCCAGGCGCGCCACTGCTTGACGCCAAAGCATGCGTTCCTGCACGTCATGCCTGTCGCATGTGCCGGACAGTGGCAGCTGGCTCCAGCAGGTGCGTGTGTATATGTTGAAGCATACGATTCGAGTACTTTCACCATGCAATTACCGAGTGTTGTAGCACTGGTGGGGGGTGCGCCCGCACAAATTGCAACTCCTTAGCCCAGGTCCCTGCGCTCCGGGGTGCTATGCTCCGGGGTGCCTCCGTGGAGCTTGCTTTATGGCTGCCCTCTGCTTGGGCGGTCCAGGCACCGTACTTGCAGTAAACACCTGGGGCTGAGCGCCGTGCACAACCTGGAGCGGATGCACCTCCGCTTGTAAGTGTGGGCAAGCTGCGCAGCGCTGAGCTGCGCACTCATGCTGGAATAACGTATATGTACCACAAGAGCTGTGATGGCATACCCCGGCATGCTGCGGTCAGCCACAGAGTCATCCAGCTGTGCCAAATGTTCTCAGACATATTGAAACGTATTGCCATCAAGTGTGCAGGTATGCCTGTATAGTCTATTGTGGCCAGCGATCGTGACGTTGCAACCTTTGCCTGCATGATTGTACCAGCTCCGATCTTACCCACCCAGTGATGCTTGAAGGCAGCCGTGAAGCTGCTGATGCAGCAAGTTTGACTCAAACACATGTGCTGGTTGTGCCTGTTAGACATGCCCGACATAACCGCGCATTGATAGGTGAGCTTGTTACATATAGAAGTAACAAGTTCAAGGTATCCTGCTACTTGCATGTGCGTGTTTTCAGACCAGCTTGCAGACATGCACAGACCCATCCTGCAACCTGCCTTCCCAAAAAATTTACAATGCCGAACAGGGTCTGCTCGCCTTATCGTTCAACGTTCCGGTCCTAAGAGCCTGCCCAACATGGTGCTAAATTTGTTGAGCAGACTGGCTGCAACAACGATACTGACCCAGTGCTGCTCAGCAGCGCATGCCGGCACGGGGATGCATGTGCACTTGCCGCGCGCCCACGGCGCAGCAATGAATGTCACACTCTTTGATTGCTGAGATGGAAAGCTCCAAGATGGCAGGTATGCCAGACATGGCAACCCAAAGCCGCATTCAGGGTACATGCTGCTGTCAACCTGAGTCTGACTTGGCCACAGGTGCGGGCCAACTCCCCGCAGCACTCAGCGCTGGGGGAAGCCTGCGAAGCCTGCTGAAGCGCTCAGTCATGCCACCAGCGCCCTTGCGTCTGACACAAGGTGCGGCTGGTTGATGGCCGTCTTGAGCCGGTTCCAGCTGCGGCCTCCCGGGTCCACCGTGCGCACCGCCTGCAGCGTGCACATTGTCCTTGTTTGAAACTGAAAGCTCACGTACCCTGCACTTTGCACTTTCTGCTGCTCCCCATACGCCCTCCACAATGTCACCACTGCCTCCCGCTGAATAAAGCTGCTCTGTGCACCATGACAGCGCAAGCCAGTCTGCTGTCTCTGTGAATGGAATGGTGACAGGGACATACATAGTGACTTCTGCTTTCACTTTGGATGAGGCAGGCAGCGCTGCAGTGCAATGACACGGCACAGAGCCTTTAGCACCGCGCCCACCAGCTGCCCTGTCAGACGTGTGGCGCGGCTGATCCGAGGTTTCTCAGCGTGCCACACTGCACATAAAGGCGAGCTGCAACCTGCCACAGAGCATGCAGCAAGGGACAGCAGAGCAGACGCGAGCGCGCCTGGATGATGACGGGGATGGGCAGGAACGCATAGTGCGTGTTCAGCAGGCCGACCGTGAACCCTGTGTAGCCCGCAAACGCGCCGTGCACCGCGCCCTGGCCGAGCACCTGCCGCGCGCCGCCAGGCGGTTGGCAGGAAGCCTGGGTTTGACAGCAGGCGTGCAGTGCACAGAAGGATCGCGTACTGTCGACATGTGGTGGTGTCAGAAGCGGGCAACAAACAGCAGTGGCATGCGAAGCAGCAGGAACCAAGGCCCCACCTTGCAGTAGATGCGGTCCGTAGAGTTTGTGTGCACAGCCTGCGGCGCCAGCCCTCATGTGAAAGCTCTCACTTTGGCAACAGCATGATATTTCAATGGCACCAGATTGTCGCATACATGACCAACCGCAGGTGGCCCCTGCATGCAAGGCTACGGGAGCGGCAGCAGTCCAGATGGGTTGGCGCACCCGAATCAGGTATGTAGGGTCAATGTACTTGACGTCCACATCCTGCATGAATACGGCCAAGCGCGTCATAGTACGATGGCCGCACAGTGCCCCTTAGCTGCTAACGGCGCCGGACACTCGCAGAGACAGCATGCATGCATGTGCAACACGCTCGCAGGCCAGGAGAACATGGCCAGGATGCCTGCAGCGCTCTTGCCCTTGACATGCAGGACATGGGGCAGGCAGGCGACATCAGAATGAGGGCGTTGAGGTCACGGCCGCACATCCAGGTTGCGCTTGAAGGCCTCTTTCAAGTATGCGCCAATGTCGCTCAGGATCCTGCGCAGCCACCAACCACCCACGGCACGTCAGCGTTGTCTGACAGAAAAAGAAAAGGGAAAAATAAGCAGCACCATGACAGGCCTGCCATGCATGTGGTGGCTTGCATCAGCAAGCATAGCTGCTTCTGTGCCCACCACAACAGATCATAGCAGCAGTGACGCTCTTGATCATAAACTGCACTACCCTGGTATTGCACTTCTATTGGAGCTTGGACTTGCACACCGCAAAGCAGGCGCGCTGGGGCAGGCAGCAGCAATGCACGCATGTCATCATTGCAGGCGCAGCAGAACTTTGCTTAGGCGGCTGAGCACACAGCTCGCATCGCACACTACGCCGGGCTGCCCGCTGTAACATCCCAGCCGCATACTGAGGCAGGGGTGTCCATTTCAGGGGCTGTCTTAGGTTGTAACGTGAGGCAATGCTTGGGGTTTGCGTGCGGGCGCACGCGTTGCCGCTGGCGTCCAAGGCGTGGTTTGCATCAGCCACAAGCTTCTGTCCAGCACCCTCGGCGACGCACACCTGCACGGCAACATGTAGATGCGGTTTGCACATTTAGACCTGCATTGACGTGCTCTAAATGTATCAGCTGGTATGCCAGCACGATTGCGTGCTTTGAGTACTAGCAAGCTGTAGGGAAACCCAAGGTTGGGAATGCAAGGAGAGTGGATTGCTGTCCGCCATGAGCACCACACTCCCACTCCCGCTGCCAAGGCCGGCTTTCAGCTCACCGCCCTGTGCTGCAAGCTGGTATCATGCAGTGCTGGCCGATCTCTGACGTTGCCACAGCGCTGTGCTGTGCACTGCTCAGCACAGCAAGGCCACACGCGCTCACCACTATGTGACTCTTCTGAGCCAGCAGCAGCCGCGCGTGCGCCATCAGCGCAGGGACGTCAAAGTCCACTTCCGGGACTAGGCAGATGTCCACCACGCCTGCGCGCATGGATGTTCAATCAACACAAGCTTGCGTCCAGCAGGTGACATGGAACAGCAGAACAATGTCGCATATGTCTGCGTCACATGGGAGTTTGCCTAACGAGCTACATGGGCGCACAGAGGGAATGCTGCAGAGGGTTCAAAACATAATCCGTGTCGTAGAACGAGCCAGCCACGCACCTGAGGCCATGCTGGCCTCCATGGTGATAAAGCCCGAGGAGCGGCCCATGAGGCGCACGAGGCCCACCCCATTCAGCGCTGACCCCGCCTCCACCTGCACATGCCAGCCTCGAGCTCCAGCTCCCCCATGTACAGCAGCGCAAAGTTGTCCCGGACAGCTTGCACCTAGCAATGCTGGCATGATGTGCAGCGCAGCAACTGAAAAGGTCCTTGTGCTGAGACACCATGGCATAGCATCAGTGCCCGTGGTCTGATTGTGCAGCCTGCGTGATGGAAAGCACGTGATAAGAACAGGTGCAGGAGGACTTGCAGCTCGTCGACCGCAGTGCCGCACCTTTGCCGCAAGCAGCGCGCGCTGCGCCTCCTCCACCGCCGTGTCAAACCCAAAGCACCTGTCGATCTGCATGCAGCCTGTTGTTACACGCAGCGCTTGTCAATGCCAGGTGCTCAGACCGCAACATCCATGACATCACATACATCGCCTGCATGCAAGAATGGTAACGGGCTGAGCGCACCAGCAAGATGTCGTTGTCAATCTGCATTGCATGCCCCTGTCAGCCTCGCAGATGGTGGACAAGGTTGCGTATGCGACGCTCCAGCACTAATAGTTCAAGTGACAAGCGCACCGACTTGGGAATGCCAACAACGCTGCACAGCACGCTCTGCCGCTCGCACTCCTCCTGGATGGCGTTAGCAGCGGCATTGCCACCTGCACGGCAGAGCATGGAGCTCACTACCCTCTGCAGCACCGCTTGCTAACAGGTGCCCGTGGTCACAGAAACAAGGTTCCCAACAGGTCCCTCAGGGTCAGCTGATGTGCCACAATGAACCCATGTCAATCTGACCGCACATGCGGCGTGCGGGGCTGCAGAGCCAAGACAGGCACAGCAGGGGCGCACCGTTGCCGCCGACGACAAAGAGCATATTGACGCCCCACAGGGACAGCCGCTGCACGATCTTCTTAATGTCGGCTCCCCCGCGCGAGGTCCCCTGCCAAGCAGCACATGGGGCTGTCAGCTGGCCAGCCATCAGCGGCACCTGAAACTCTGCACACAGCGGGCTGGCGGCCGGCTGGTGGCCGCGTCGCAGGCTTGACGCTCCTCTGCACCTCTGCCCAAAATGTCACATGGCGGCCTCAGCCGGCACTGTTCGAGTTCATGGCCTGCGGGCACTATTCGAATACATGGCCTGCATGGAGAACAAGGCCTTTTTGGAAGCACTGGAGCCTCAGCGTGTCTAAGGTGGCAGCCAGACAAGCAAGACGAGCTGCCAAACAAGCATGCACTCAGACAGAGCAGGCGAGTGTCACCACACTACACCTGAACCCTAGGCCAAGCATGCACCAGGATCGTGCCGCCCAGCAGGTGGATGCCGTCCACCGTCTTCTGGTTGAGCTCCACGGGCTTGGCGGAGCGGTCGTAGAAGCCGCGCAGGCCATACCTGATCCCAAATATCTGCGCCGGCGCCAGCTGCCGTGTTACTACTATTGTGCAGCTGGCGAGCCCCGCAGAAAGAAAGTGCAGTCCCGCGACAGCCGTGGGTAGATCGGCAAGTGACGCTTTGCATGGTTTACCCGTAAAGTCCTGTTAGGACGTCAGGACAAGATTAATTAGGATGATTTTGCTTGCATGCCCCACCTAGCTGCAACAGTGATCGTGCGTATGTTGAAGAAGGGCCAGCTTAGACGCGTGCATGTGGCTAGACATTCACTTCCTGAGCCCGGAAGCGCGCGCCGCACCGCGTCGGAGCGCACGCCATAGTCCTCCAGAGTGAAGACGATGTTCTGGATCACGTCATTGAGGCCCGGGCAGAGGCCGCCGCAGGTGACAATCGCGGCAGTGACCGCCCGCGGCTCCCAGTCTGCCGGGCGCGCACCGCGTGAGCGCTGCACGCAAAGCTTGGACCCAGAGTCGACGTCGAGCTGGCGCAAGGGGGCTGACGCGTCGCCGCCAAGTGGCACGGGTGACGCAACGACACTGTCAAATGACGATCATGAATGCACCACCCCGCCCCAAGCTGGGGCCCGCACAGATAGTGCGCCGCGGCCCCGATCGGCGCGCCCAGGGCGCGATTGGCACACAGCCGCCCTCCTCGGCATTGAAAAGCCCGCCGTTGCACGCAGAGCCTGCCGCCAAAGTGCTCAGCCGCTCCTGTATGACAACAGTTGTGTGCGCAAGCGGTCTCGGGCATACACAGTGCCCCAAGGCGAAGCCAGCTGCTCCACCAAAAGCATTTCACGTGACAACAGTTAGCCCAGGGAAGGGCACAAGTTGCACCTGAGCTGTTCTCGTCCTCGTACACTGACGCTGAGGTGACGCACAGGTCGCGGTCTCCTACAAAGCCCCTGCGAGATAGACGTGGTCAGGACACCGCTGAGTGCAATGAATACATCGGCTTGGCTTGAGGCCCCACGCACCCGCCGCTGTTGTTGTTGAAGGCGAAGGGGCTGTCCCTGCAAGCAGAGCACCACAGTCATCCTGCTTGCAGCACACGCAGACGCTCTAGGTGAAGGCAAGAGCGCAACGACCAAACAAGGCCTGCCTTGGCTCCAGGTCCCTCCGCAGCGTCTTAATCTCAAGGATGTCCTCCTCAGCTGCGCACGCACCAGGCACTAGGTCTGCAAGGTCCTGCTGTGGTACGTCTAGTTCACTCGCGCCGGATCAGGCGTCATAACAAGAGGCAAGGAGTAGTGTGGTGAGGTCATGCACTGCTGGTTGGGAGCCTTACGTATGTCAGAGCTCCGCAGCCAGCCAGCGTTGCCCCTGCCGATGCTTGCCAGGCACGGGCGGGCACGAGGCCGGTGGCTGTGGAGGCAGCGGCGCCTCAGCAATTGACTGCATGCACGGCTAGCTCTACAGGCTGTCTCCGCTCGCGGCCAGCACAGCCCAGGGCATGGGCTGGCCAGCTGCTTGTGCATCCGAGCGTGCACAGGCCTGGTGAGATAACACACGATAGTGGCAAGAGGTTGGACAGCCGATGTTGTATGTGACAAACTCACTAGCTCTTCGAGCGCTAGCGGTGCCTCCTACACAGGGCGAGTGATCTGCTACAGGTGCATGACACTGCGCCCAAGGTGCTTGCTTGCCTTCTTGTTTTTGGGTCTTGGCGGGCTCCTGCCGGCAGCGCGGGCGCGACATCGGCGTCGACATCAGCGCCGAGGTGGCCGCGCTGTCGGCCAGCGCGGACTGGGCGGCCGAGCTGGCGCGCGCGCGCGACGCCGCGCTGGCGTACCCCGCGTACTACACGCAGCCCTTCCACGCCTACCCCGAGGGCAACCTGTGCTGGCAGGCGGCGCTCGAGGCGCGCGCCCAGCGCCGCGCGCCCCTCCCGGCGCCCGCGTGCAGCCCAGGCCGGGGCGGCAGCTTGGCCTCCCAGGGCTCCCTATGGCAGGCGCGCTGGACTGCAGACGGGGCGCCGCCTGACGCGCGCTGCAGAAGGCTCAGCCCTGGCCGTCAAGCTCCTCTCTGCTGCATCAAGCTGCGCAGCCCTGCCAAGCAAGCACGCAGCATGTCCGCAGAGGGGGGACACGAAGGCAAGTTAATATCTCCAACAATCTCTTGGCTCAGCCAGGCGCACGCGTGAAGCCAGACACGACAAGGAAGCTGCGGGGATGCAGGTCAATGCGGTGGCGCGCGCGGTGCATGCGCCGGTCATGGACCCGGCCGGCAGGCGCATGGACCCCGCCGGGGACGCCGCGCTGCGGGGTGCCTTCAGCGGCCGCCTGGTGGAGCTGCTGGGGGCCGCGCGCTGTGCGGCCGTGCGCGATGTCGTCGACGCGGGCTGCGCGACAGGTGCAGGAGCCCGGGAGCGTACGGCGTTGCACTGCTGCAGTAGCACTGTAAAGCGCTGTTCTGGCACAAGGCGTGCTCCTGCTTGCCTTTAGGTCGGCGCCTTGGCGGCGGCGCCTCCGCGCGGGAGGCGCATTCCGCGGCCATATCTGACGTCCTTGACGTTGGCTCCGCAACTTTCATTCTGATACTTTTGATAACATACTCTGCTGTACAGATGTTGTACAGGTGGCTTGGACAGGCAGTGGCCGTCAGCTTGCGGGAGCTGGAGACGCCAGCGGCATCGCATAACTGGCTGTGTGGACTGCATCAGCATGGGCGCAGCCTTGCTTGTGTGGCGCAAGACTGCAGAGAAGCACATTCGAGCCTGTGCGTCTTGCGTGCAGGCCTATCCACGCTGGAGCTGTGGCGGCGCTTCCCAGACGCGCGGACGCTCACGGGCGTCGACTTGTCCCCGCATTTCCTGGCCGTCGCGCGCGTCCTGCAGAGCCGCCGCGGTGCGCCCGTCACTGCGGGTGAGAGTAAAAGCCAGGCGAAGGCGCGAGTCTCGTGTGCTTTGCGAATGGAAGACATGTGCGTGCACAGGATGGAGGCTGTGTGAGCCCAAGGCGACTATTGCAGAGTAAGTGCGACCAGCAGGGGCGGCTGCAGCCGACGGATGCTTTGTTTGATGAGGCTGCCGAGCATGAGCGTGGAGGTGTGGCCGTGAAGGTCGTCGGCCTTGCTGCGCGCAGGCACTTGCATGTTACACAGTGGACTTCTGTTTTGCGAGCACCACTACATAGCTCAAGTAAGAGACAGCGGCGGGCGCGGGCGGGCCAGCGAGCTTGTCCTGCGGTCGTGCATGTTGCGGCGGGGTTTTGGCGCTGCCAGCCGTGAGCTCCTGGCCCAGAGGCACCAGCTGCCAGTGCGACGCAGGGTCGGCGTTGCACGGCGCGTCTGCCAAGCGCTGAGGTGTCTGGGGGCGTGCGATGCGGCAGAGGCGAATGCAGGCGCGCGCGAGCCGCTCAGCTTTGTGCACGCCGCCGCGGAGGCCACGGGGCTGCCGGCGGCGAGCGCCGACCTGGTCGCGGCATGCCTGGTCGCGCACGAGCTGCCGGCGGCCGCCACGCGCGCGCTCATCGCCGAGGCGCTGCGGCTGCTGCGGCCGCAGGGCTCTATCGCGATCATGGTGCGAACCAGAGAGCTCCGCGACGCTTCTGCCATGCGGCCCTTATCTGGATGTTGGAGCGCGCTTGTGCTCTCTCCCTTCGTGTGCTGGAGCGCGCTTGTGCTCTCTCCCTTCGTGTGCTGCTTAAATTGTGAGCACCATGTCTGGTTGCAAAGGTTAGGGGCAAGGGCAGGAAGCTTTTGCTTCTCAATGCACATGCGCGCAGGAGATGGACCCGGCGTCGGCGGCATTCCAACGCGTCTTCGACAACCCCTTTGCGTACGCCGCGTTCAAGAGCACGGAGCCCTGGCTGCTGGTGCGCCCACTGACCCGAGCAACCAGCAAGCCCTCTGCTGCCCAATCTGCATGCCGCATGGCAGAGCAAGCAGCCCTGCCAGGACTGGCTGGATCCATCGCCAGGGAAACCCACTCATAATGTGCACTTCCACATGTACAGCTATGCGGCCTGCTGAGTAGCGAGGAGCTGGACGCGCCCGCGGCGCTGCAAGTGGCGGCAACCAAGCGGCGGCAACTTGCATGAGAAGTAAATCAGTACGCATGTGCAGGAATACGCAGCGCTGGACGTGCCTGCGGCGCTGCGGGGAGGCGGGCTTTGTGGACATTCGCTCGGCTCCAGCCTCGCCGCGCCACTTCACAATTGTGGCCAGCAAGCCAGGTTGAGGCTGTAGACTAGCTGTTGCAATGTTGTCCTATGCACTAGGCCATGGGCAGGTCTTTTTGTTTGCTAAGAAATGGTGCAACAGCTGGCCACTTGATGCGCTTTCTGCTCGCCTTGAGCAGCTTCACGGCCTAAATGTGCCATGCTCAGCAGCAGGCTGGGGGTGGTAATGACAGAACTCGCATGCACAAAGCCAGACCATTACCTAGGCATCAAAACGCATAGTGTGGAAGGCAGAAGAGCAGCGGGCACTGCACCACGACCTTCGCGTTGTTACAGCCTCTTCAGCAGGCATCTCAGCCAAGCTGGTTCACCTCTCATGTGTACACCGCCAAGCACCAGCCTCCAGCGTGCTGACGCAACCGCTCGACGGCGACAGACAACCCGAACCCCCCAAGTGCCTGCATTAGTTCTCCAACAAACCGAGCCACCTGTTGTTCCCATAGGCAGCGCCGGAGCGTCACGGTGGTCCAAGACAGTGCTACCTAGATGGCTAGCGTGCCACAAGCCGCATGCATGAGCCTGCCCGGCTGACGCATTGCTCTAAGAGCCGATCTGCGAGGTGCTGAGGATGAGGTTGGCGCCGACTGCCAGCAGCACCGCAACCAGACCCGCCCTGCACGCGAACCAGCACGCAGCACGTCAGCCCCGCAGCACTTGCATCACCCTGCAATCAGTCTGCGTACAATCACTTCTTGAACCTTGTCACGTCAATGAGCTTTGCAGCATCCTGGGTCCAAAAAGGTTGATGACGCTCACGCAGGCACTGCACACAGTTGGCAGCCACGATAGGACTAATGCCCCTCTGAACGCGCATAGCATAGCAGAGGCTCAGGCAACATGCTCTTCCTGAGTCTACTCTGCTCCCTGCATTGTTTTCACTCTAGCCTCTGAGACCTTCTTCCAAATGGACTTGTGTAGTTTGGCCTGTAGCGCTCCTCCTTGTGCGCAGCGCCCTCACCCCACAGCCGTGCAAACGCGGTAATGGTTTCCCGGGGCACCACCTTGCTTGGCTGGCGTGAGGATGGTGTAGCAATGCATACAGAGCGGCTAAGCACAGCAGGTGGGACGCCGCTGGCCGCGCCGGTAGCAAGCTGAGCCGCAGCACAGCGCGCGCCCACGCAAAGCCGGGCAAGGATGTGACTAAGAAAAAGACAGCGAGGCGCGCTGGCAGCGCACCATGCAATGAGGCCCTTGACGCCCAGCTTGTACTCGGCGCCGGTCTCGGACCAGGTGTCGGGCGTGTAGATTGGCGAGTAGCCGTCCACGTTCGCGCCGTACTTGTCCGCAAAGCGGTACACGCCGAAGCCCTGCACGGCGCGCCACCAAGCTCGCACGCGGCGCGGCGCAGAGCGTTGCAGGAGCAGCGCAAGCGCGCGCCTCGTGCGCATCTCCCGCCGCGCACCTTGCCCTTGCGGCCCTGGGAGTCGGTCCAGTTCTTGTCCTTCATCTTGCGGGAGGTGCCCATCAGGTTGTTCCGGATCACGTCGTCCTTCACGGACGACAGGCCCTGCTTCTTCATGTCCGTCTTCTTGCTGTTAGCCATAACGACGTTGCGCGTGGCGGGGCCGCGGGACCTGCTCGCGGCAGCCACATCCCCGGTCTCAACACGCTGCATCCCGCCTGCTGCTCGGCGGGCCGCCTCCGCAGGCCCGCCAGCGGCAGGCACGGCGCTCGCGCCCGGCCACTTTCAATCCCGGCCTCCCAGGGCGGCCACGGTGGGCTGGCTGGGCAGGAACGCACTTGGGGGCCTTGGCCTGCACGGAGGTGCCCAGGAAGGTGCTCTGGGCGGTCATGGTGGAGGCCATTGTGCTGGGTTCTTTGCTTGCGGCTCAGGCACACACCAGGGGCTACAGAATCAGCAAAGTCTGCTGACTTATCTGCGGCCGAGTGGCAGGGTTGGCCCTGGAAAGCCAGGGCGGGAGGGCTTGTTCTCAAAAAAGGCTGGAACCAGCCTTTTTCTTAGAGCCGAATCACAGGCCATTTGGCATGCACGGTCACGCATTTTTCCAGCCAGGGCGCAGCAATTTACACTCGCATGTGGTGAAGCGCGTTGAAAGCATTTAACGCGCACTTCGCTGTGTGTTTTGGCCACAGTGCAGTCGCGTGAAGCACTGCCGCAGGCACTTGGCAAGCAGGGCCACTGGGCACCACCCATGAGAAGGGCGTAGCGCTCTGCGCACACTTCGTTCAGCCCAAACCCCCCAGCAACCTGTCCGCCCCAAAAACCCACCATCTTTGGCAAGCGTGCCCACATGCGTTCAGCACTACACAGATATGAACGCATGCTCCGCAGGAGCAGCGCACTGTGCTCTGCACTCGCACAACACGCAGCGCCCCACTGCAGCACAGGCCCTGCATCAGTTTCCCCAAGCCTGCCCGGTGGCGCGGCGGGGTATCTGCAGCGGCCCGAGCTCAGCGCCTCATGCTCTGCATGCAAGTCGCCGTCACAGGCAAGCCGCGCTCACAGCCCATGCGGCCTGGCAGCTGCGCGCGTAGCGGCCGGGCGCGCCTCCGCGCGCGCTGCTCGCACAAGTTCACCACGACCAGGTCGCGCCCGCGGCCCAGCGCGGCCCGGGCCCGTGCGGCCGGCGGCCGGGCGCGCGCCGGGCGCGGCCTACTCGTACACGTCGTCGTCGTAGAAGTCGTGCTCGCGGTCGCGCACGACCAGGTGCTCGCGCGCGTAGCGGCCCAGGCGCAGCTCGGGGTTCTCGTCCGCGTCCTCGATGTCGTACTCGGGCAGGTAGCTGTCCGGCACCGCCTCCGCCATCTGCACGCCTGCGCGCGCGGCCGCCCGCGCGCTCGTGCCCGCCGGCGCCCTCGCGCGCGACACACTTGTGGCCAGACTGATGACAACTCCGTCAAGGTGCGTTGGCACCCCCTCTGCTCAGCTTGACGCCTGTGTGGCTGGCCAGCTGCCTGGCCGTGTCATAGGCGTAGTTGGTGTGGGTGTAAACGTACACGCCTGAAACAGCGCGAGTGCAGGGCCGGCTTCCCCCCGCATGCTGCGTCCCCAGCAGCGCCCTGCTGCGCGCCCTGCCCCTTGATTGGCGATCCCTGGAAGTGTGCATGTGATCAGCATGCGAGAGGCCGCGAACTTGCGGAGACCTCTATGCCGGTCCGGGCACGCGTCGGCGCTGCCGCGCAGGCTTGGGGCGCGCACGGGGCAGGCTTGCCCGGCGGCGCAGACCGCCCGCGGCCCCGCGGGCACCCGCCCCCAAGCCAAGCATGCCCGCTGTCTGCAGAGGCGCGCGGGCGCGGGGCGGCGCCGCGGCGCGGCGCGCGCGCGGCGGGCAGAGGGGCCGGGCGGCGCACTGGGCGCGTGCGCGAGGTGCCGCAGGTTTTCGAGAACCTCGCGCCGGATGCGCTCCAGCTCGGCGCGCGCGTTGCCGTTGTCCATGGCCTTGCGCGCGTGCAGGTTGAGCCGGTGGTCCGG
>JAABUV010002315.1_pt1 | contig 26093 bp, 28 predicted proteins | sample 5559971 | NCBI WGS metagenome assembly JAABUV01 (sample SAMN10711881, study PRJNA513362) | rock metagenome | isolation source: Antarctica rocks | place: Antarctica: Victoria Land, Knobhead nord | collected 2015-12-19
GCTGCACAGGCCGCCGAGGCGCTGGCGCGGGACGCCAAGGTCGCCGGGCGCGCGTACTTCATCACCAACGCCGAGCCGCGCCGCTTCTGGACGTTCCTCGGGGACTTCCTGGAGCCGCTGGGCTACGAGCGGCCCTCCAAGCGCCTGCCCTGGCAGCTCGTCTACGCGCTCGCGTACGTCTTCGAGTTCCTCACCTGGCTGCTGCGGCCGTTCGTGGTGCGCGCTGCAGCTTGCCGAGTGAAGCACGGCGTGTGCTTGAGGGCATGCCACTCGGACCTGAAAGCGGTTGTCAGGCAACTGGCACAAGCTGCAAGCCTTGCTGGAACGGCTATGGTGAGGCGCCGACCGGGAGGCCGCAGGTGATCCAAGCGTCAGAGTTCACGCCCATGCGCATCCGCATCGCCAAGGCCACTCGCAAGCTCAGCTGCGCGCGCGCGCGCGCCGAGCTCGACTACGTGCCGGAGGTGTCGCTGGACGAGGGGCTGCGCCGCACGGTCGCGGCCTTCTCGCACCTGCGCGCCGACAAGGCGCCGTAGCAACCTCCAACAGGCAGACATGTCGCAGCCTGGATAGCTTTGTTTTTTGTGCAATTTTGATGATTAATTTCCCAGAGCAAGGTGATCTCAAGAGCCACATCTGAAACCTGTGGGGCCCTGCATTTGAATTTAAAAGTAAAGCTCGGCTGGGCCCAGCGCGATGGCTTTTTGACGAGCTACAGGTCTGAGGGCTGCAGGCGCCTGCTAACGGGTCTGATTACAACAGTGCAGGAGATGATAAGTAAGGAAAAGAATGCACGCAGCGCGTTTGCTGTCCTGCAACACGCGGCTAAGTGCAAGACACCCACAAGCTGCGGCAAGAGCAGGAGCTCCCAGAAGGCCAAGCTTCAAGAGGTAGCACCTGAACCTGCGTTGTGCAAGCATCCTCTAGTGAGTGAATGCGCAAAGCACTGACTGGCGACTCTGCAGGGATCTGCGTTCGAGCGCTGCCCCGTCTGCGAGCACCTCCTGCCCAAGGCGCTCCTGGCCTCTCACGTGAACGCATGCCTGGACACAGCGGCGAGTCACGCACGCTTGCAGGCGTGCCAGCCGCAGCCAGGGGCTGCCTGCGGAGTTGCGGGGCCTGGCAGCCATGCAGCAGTGCAGCGCAGTGCGGCTCGCACAGCAGAGCTGAGCTGCAGCAAAGCGGCCTCGGACTGCCCAGGCACTTGCTTTGAGGAACCTGCGACAGCGCGCCAGCCCACAGGCAGCAGCGCGCCTGCCGACTCCAGCGCTGCAGAGCCCTGCAGCGACGCACAGGCTGCGCCCCTGGTCCCTGACAGCCAGCCGCCTTGCGCCGGCGAGCCGCCGCACCTCAGCTCGGGGCCTGCCGGGGGGTGCGATTGCTTGGCAGGCACGGCCCAGGCAGCCGCCAGTGCTGCGAGCTTGCCGACGCTGTCGCGCAGCACCAGCGCCGAGGCACAGACCGGGCCCGCCGGCAGCCCGCCAACGGCGCAAGCAGCTGCAGCAGCAGACGTGCCGCTCGGGGCACCGCGCAGCGCGGGCGCTGAGGCACACCGCGGGCCGGCGAGCGGGGCGAGGGCGGCGCCGGCAGCTGGCGCCGAGGCCAGCCCTTTGGCGCACGCGCTTGACGGGCGGCCGGGCGATGCGCTGGCGGCGCTCATGGCCGCGGAGCGCGCGCGCGCGGCCGCGCACAACTTCTTTCTGGAGCTGCGCCCGGACAGCGGCTGGCGCTGGTGTTGGTGGCCAGACACGCTGCGCGGCTCGGACGTGGACCAGTCAAGGTCGCCACAGGCAGCTAGCGCGGCGCAGCCCGCTGCTGCGCCCGTCAGGGACAGCCCGTCGGGCGCGCCCGCGGCCGGTGGCGGGCCTGCGGGGTCCATAGCGCCCGGCAGCGCGCAGCAGGCGGCCCAGCATGGCAGCGCTGCATGTGGGAGGCGGCACCGCGGAGCAGCCGGCAGCGCCGGCAGAGGGAGCGCCCTGGTCGACGGCCGGCCGGCGGCCACATGGTCGGGCGCGATGCAGGTGGATGCGGCGGTACTGGGAGGGCTTGGCCAGGGCCCCAAGGGGCCCCGCGAGGGCGAGAAGCCCCCGGGCGGCCGGGCAGCCGCGCCGAAGCTCACGCTGCGGCTGCTGACAAACACGCTGCCTGGCGCCGGCGGCGAGCTGGGCGGCGGGCCCGGGCAGTTCTCCGGCGGCGCGGCGCTGCTCAAGAGCGCGCTGCAGAAGAACGTGCGGCTGGGGCGCGTTGCGCAGGCGCACAGGTGCCCGCCCAGGGTGTGGTCTTAGAGTCGCGTCTGTGACTCGCCTCCACGGTATGCATCGGCACTCTACCGCAGCATGTAGGCTCGAAGCCCTTCATTGCTTGAACCGCATGCATCGCCTCACCCGGTTACGGCATCGCCGCCACTGGTCACTATTTGCTGATCCCGTTGCTCCCCAGGTCTGCACTGCGGCTGATGCAGCTGGATGCGTCGGAGTTCCTGCGGCGCATCACAATCATCTGCCTGGAGGTGGGGCCCCTCGTCAGCTGAGCAGCGGGCCTGCACGCCGATTCTGTGTCGCCCGCCAGCAAGCATCCATTTGTTCTGGTGTGCTGCGGCGAAATGCTGTTCGAAAGTTTATGTGGCAGGGTCAGCCCTCATCCTCCCTGATTGCTTCCCTGGTGCCCTTTGCTTTAGTGTGCCAGCTCAACCACTGAATCGCTCTTTTACCTGTCTTCATACCCGTGCCAGTCCAAGAAACTGTACATGCAAGGGCAGCCCAGCATGGGACGCCCGGCATGGGCAGATAATGGGCGCTCATGCAGGACGCGTTGCTGCACCCGGCGCTGCCGCTGCTCGTGTGGCTGATGGCAGCCGCTGCCAAGGGCTACCGGCTTGGCCGCGCGCATGCAGCAGCCTGCCTGGCCATCGTCCGGCAGCTGGCGTGCGGGCGCCTGCGCGATGCATACCCTGTCTCCAGCGCGGTCAGGCCGGTGGGTGCCAGTGGGCTCACAACGCATCAATGTGCCTGTACACATTCTCCGTCGCCGTGCTGAAACTGCCAGTTCAGCGTGTGCGAAACAGCTGCACAAACACGGCGTCTCTGTCAGCCTGCCTGCTCATTTTAAGCTCTGGAGACACACATCTGCCGTGCTGTTCCAGCAAGCTGAACGCTCACTGCTGCCGCAACGAGCAGGTCGAGGCTGAGCCGCGCGGCAAGCCCGCCGGCTGCGCGGCAGCGCGCGCGGGCGAGGCCGCGACGCTGGTGATGGCCGTGCGGCTGCGCGCGGCGTTTGGCGGCATGCCCGGCGATGTGCAGATGCTGCACGGCTTTGCCGGCCTGTGGGCAGGGCGGTGCGCGCCGCGCTGCACATGCGCGTGCGCATGCGCTGGATGGGTGCACCTTCCGATGTCACCCCCACGTTGCCAAGTCAGGCATGTCCATTCATCAGCCTACTCATCAGTCCCAGTTCCGTCAACCCCACTCTCAGCGCCGAGTTGTGTGCGACTGCTCTGTCCTCCAGGCCCGGAAGACGGCCAGACGCGTCACGTTCCGCGCGCCATGGTGTCACCGTGCTCATGTGGCGCTGGCCTGCGCCTGCAGGCTGTCCGGGGCGCTGGGCGCCCCACCGCGGTGTGCGGGCCTGCCGCACAGCGCCACCTGGCTGGACCTGCTGTGGGCGGCCTGCGGCACTGACCCAGGTGCGGCAGCCCGTGAGCTGTGCGGCTGCTGTGCAGGACGTGGCGCCTTTTGCTGCGAACTTGCCTGTGGCACACTGTGTGCTGTGCGAGCGCATCCGCCAGGCGTGACTCACGCGGAGCGGGCCCCGCTCGGAGCGCATGCTCCACAGGCAAGTCTGAATGCAAAGTTGATGCGGTACACAGCATGCACGTGAGCATCAGCTGCCAACCATGCCCTGCATGCTCTGCAAACTGTTAAGGGCTGTGAAGTGTTCCCTGCGCGCCGACCAGGGGAGCCCGCTGGCTCGCCCGAGCTGCGCTCAGCGGACCTTCCCATGTCTGCCGTCGACTTCCACGTCACCAACATCGTGCCGGCCCTCCTCGCCAGCTGCCCGCCCATCGCGGCGGCCGCGGCCGCCGCCGCCGCCGCCGCCGCCGCCTCGAGGGCTGACCCAGAGGAGAGGCTGCGGCGTGCCATGTGGTGTGCGGCCTGTCACGTTTTGACGTGAGTGATATCCTGCACCAGCGCACGCTTCCAGGCCCGCCATTGTGCATGTATCAGCTAGTGTTTTTCAGCGCGGCGCGCAGAGCGGAGGCATGCCGTCTCTCACCTGTGGTGTCAGAGTGAGCCGCTGACACCTGTGGCTCCTTGCGGCGCGGCAGGCTGTTTGCGAGCAGCACGAACCGGCGCGCGTGCGTGACGCCGCGCTCGGAGGCGGAGGTGGCGGCCGATGCGCAGGAGCGCGCTGCGCTGACGCCGCTCTGGCGCGCGGCTGCGGCGCCGGCGGAAGCTTGGGCGGCGGCGTTCCTGCGAAGCAAGTTCAGCTGTTGACACTGTGTGGAGGCGGTAGCGTGCAACAAGTCGGCAGGCATGGTCGCGCTCTGTATTGCAGGATGGCATGCACATGGCCAATGCCTCCCGCGCAGAGAATATAAGCCGGCTCCATGGACATGGAGGGTTTCACAGGCGCAAAGTCAGCCACCGCCAGCAGAGACAGGTCCAGCAGGCAGGCGCCCGTCTGGGCATGCGAATAAGGACTTCGGGTGGGCAGTGTTGGTCTGGCAATTCATGCCAGCTAGTTGGCGACTAGCCAATGCAAGGCTTCCGTGCCTCCCAACATGACATGGCGCCAATGGGGGCTAGTGCCCTGAGAAAGAGGAATTGAGCAGCGTAATTGAGCAACAATTACTGTAACTGTGTACGCCCTGTCGTAGAGCCATGGAGGCGCCTCTTGGCGACCTGCCGCGGGCTCTGGAGGTGCAGCGCTTTGCTGCTGCACGGGAGCTCGAGGTAGGACCAATGTGCATTCCACCTGCAAGTGCCCATGCTCTTACTGCTGCTGAAAGCCTGCGTGCCCCGCAGATAAACGCGTTGTGCGGCACCCTTAAAGCGAGTGGCAACTGGGGAGCAGCCGCACTGCCACGCCACTTACGCAGGTGCAAGCGACGTGCAATGCTTGTTTGACGCGGCTGTCACCTTTGGTTTTTACGCTTCAGCCTGTGCTTGCAGGCGGGCAACAAGTCACAACAGGTACAAACACCGCCGGAGGCCAAATCTGCAGCTGCAAGCCAAGCGACAGCGCATCGCGCACGACAGCGACCAGGCAGCGCCGTCAGGCGAACAAGGGGCGTCAGGGGTCGCTGCACCATGTGTGGTGAGCGCCCTGCAGCACATGTTCCAGCTGCTCCTTGTGGTTATTGCTGAGCGGCCCTGCGCAGGCTGCTCGGTATGTTCTAAGCCATACGTCGAGTGAGCCCCGTTACACTGCCTGTAAATAATATGGGGCTGTGCAGGAGCCAAGCACGCCAGAGGTTTGCAACCGGGCAATGCGCCGGCGCCGCGGCCGCCTGCAGCGCAGCCTGGAGGCCGCGCTGGCGGGCCGCTGCGCAGCCGAGCAGGATTCTGGTGCTGGGCAAGCGGCAGACCCCCGTGGCGAGAGCTGCGAGCGCCCAGTGCACCTGGAGACGCACGTTTGGCATGCCAAGCGTTTCAGTATGGTGCGAAGGTGTGGTTCCCCCCACCCCCGTCCTTCCATGCCCGCCTGCTTGAACCAAGTGTCCTGGCCACTATACTGGCGCCAACCTTGGCGCAGAGCCAGCCTGTGGGCTTTGTGTTTGGGCTTTCACACGCCTGCGCGCTGCATGTAGCTAGACCTGCTCAAGGAGCGCTGGTGGAGCTACTGGGGAAGAGGGTTGCAGCAGGGCTGGCATGCATGTTTGGCCACAGCGAGATCATGCACAGTGGCCTGCTCTGCCAGGCGGGTTGTGATTAATCTGTACGGTCTCGGGCCTGAGTACAAGCGCACAGGTGGGGCCACGTGCTGGCGGAGGGCGCGCCCGGGCGCGGTCGCGGCAGCCGCGCGGAACTGGCGGCGCTGCGCGGGGGCGCGCTGCTGCACGACGCGTCATACTGGCGGCCCGTGCAGCTGGCGGGGCCGCTGGCGGCGCTGCGCTCCGCGCTGGCTCTGCTCTGGTACGCCCCACCTCCCTTATACTCCTGAGTCGTATATGCAGTGCGCCGCGCAGTCTTGTGCGCTCACTGGACGCTGCACACTGGTGAGATCGAGGGCTTTCTGAGCATCAGTAACCTATCAGCTCACTGGCAAATACTTGAGCGTGCTGGCCGAGGGCGCCAAGTATCGCGCCTCGTATGTCTGCGCTGACCAGGATCCACACCTCGCGTTTCGCCCTGGCGCCCTGACAAGACTGTGGTTTGGCCGGGCGGCAGCGGGCCGGAGGCACGGCGCCTGTGCGCCGCAGGCAGCGCGGCCGCCGCGGGCCTGGCGGAGCTGAGCCTCATGCTGCACCGGCCGGGCGAGCACCCCCGGGGCGCGCTGTGTCCGGCGCGCGCGCTGTTTGACCTCGCGCCTGCCGCTGCCGCTGCACAGCCTGCTGCGTGCGCCGCGAGGGCGGCGCGGCCAGGGGTGCACGCGCAAGCTGCCGCGCTGCCCGCTGCCGCGCCTGCGCCAGCGCCGGCTGCACCCGTGGCAACGCCTGGAGAGGGCATAGAGAGCGCGCGCGCGGAGCCTGCTCCTGACGGCGCGGGCTCGGCGGGCAGCGGCCGCGAGGCTGCGCGTGGCGGGCGCGCGCCTGTCGACAGGCGGCTCTGGCTGTGGCTGCACCCGGCGGCTTTCGAGGACGCTCTGGCGGCTCTGCAGCACGCATGCGCCGAGTGCGGCGTGAGCGTGGTGCCCCGGTGCGGCAACACCGTTGGGCGCAGGAAGCTGCTCACCAGGCGAGCATGCTCTCCGTGTGCTGCTGCCTATGACCAGGGCCTCACTGCTGTTCCGGAGCGCTGGTCGTGGGCAAGCGTGTGCCTGCCGTGCCGTGCGGCACAGATGAGCAGTTTGACTTGGCCCCCTTCTCTGCTTATGGATGGTGCAAACCAGCAAACTTGCACCTGTACCAGCCCTGTGCTGCAGTGAAGTGCAGCTCTGCCGGGCTCTGGCGGCCTTTGTGGCCTTGTGGCAAGCCTTTCAAGTGGTCGGTCCTGCTGAGACGAGACATGTTCGGGCGCACCTGGGCACAACTGCATGCGGCCGCAGGGACGGCCTGAGGCGGCTGGAGCTGGCAGGCTCTGGCAGCGACCGCATCATTGCGGCAGCGCTGGGACACCAGGCGCCGCAGGAGGCGCCCCGGGCCAGCGGCCCCGAGGACGCGGGCGGCGTAGCGCGAGCGCTCTGGGCGCTCATGCGCAGCACGGGTGCGCGCGTGCGCTTGCGGCAGCACTGCATGCTGCGGGGCCCGTGACTGCCCAAGCACCGAGCTGCCGTCAGGTCAGCAGCAAAGCTAGGAAGTGCACTTGCGCTTCAGGTTTTCGTGTCGTCTGAGTCAGCGTCTATCCTGCACAGGGCTGTGCAGGATAGCACACACGCGCTTGTGCAGGCTGTGCTGGTGCTGTGGTGGCCATGACCCCGCATCACGCGGAGCGGCGACAGGCCGTCCGTGCGGGGACATGCTTGTCGCTCGCCTAGCTGCGCATCACGACATGCCCCATGTGTGCATAGCAGCAAGACCCGGGTGTGCGCGACTCGTGCCCCCGGACAGATGCCAGGCTCCTCACGGCTGTCTGCGCCGCGCGGTCCGCCTGCAGGCGGCGCGGTGGGCGAGGCGCTGCCCAGCGGTGCCACGCTGGCCCTGCGACTGTGCGACCCGCGGCTCGTCCAGCCCGTCGCGGGCGCGGATGCGCTGGCAGCGCACAGCTCGCCCGAGCGCGACACGACGCGCGCGGCGCCTCTGGCGGGCGCGCCTGTCGACGGGCCGGGCGCCGGCCGGCGCACGCGCGGCCGCCGAGCGTTAGGAGCGCACGGCGCGCTGCCTACCTATGGTGCGGGGCTTGGCTGCCAAAAGGCTGTGCAGCGCGCTGCCTCTGAGCCCTGCGGAGTCCTGCATGGCGCCTGTATGCTTCCAGTGCACTGCCTCTGTGACCGGGACGCAGGCTTGTGGGCAGGTCCTGGGGACGTCTGAGGCGCTCACATGCCATGATGCGCCTCTCTTCAGCAATGACCTGCTGTGGCCGGGACACGGCATGCGTCGGATTCAGCCAAAGTCAGGGTTTACAGCCCTCTGGACGTCGCGGCTGCAGCCCTCTGGTCGTCACGGCTGTGAGGCGGCCCCGGCCGCCGCGCGCGCACAGAGCGGGAGCTCTCGGAGGCCGGGCGCCTGGTCCGGCAGCTGCGCACGGCCCCGCCAGCGGCGAGCAAGCTGTGGGCGGAGCGCCCGCCGTCCCCGCTGCCGCCCGAGGCGGTTGTGAGCGGCATGCGCTGCCGCGCCCGCCTGGCCGCCCTGCACCTGGAGGGCCCGGCGCCGGCCGCAAGCGCGGTGCGGCCCGCATGCGTGTAGGCCGGGCGGCCGGGCGCATGCACCGTGGGCTAAGGCCGGGCCAGCTGGGCAGGCACGTTTGCTTGTGTGCACCCGAAGACAGACGCGGCCAGGAAACAGCCAACCTCGGGAGGCTGCGCCGCTGGCAGCACCACTGTGAATGCACGTGCACAGGTGCCGCATGGCGTGGCGGCGTGTTCATGTCGCCTCCTTCCTGGCCATCGCAGGCCGGTGTGCAGGATGCTTGCCAGCCGCTGTGCTCTGCGCTGCAGGAGGGCGCCAAAAGCGGCGCAGTGCACGTGCCGCTCGTTGCCGTGCGCCGGGCGCCCGCCGACGCCGCCGCTGCGCCCGCCTGGGCGCTGCTGGTGCCGGCCGGCTGCGTGGGGCCTGTCTGGCGCGCGCTCGTGTTCGCGGGCGCGCGCGCCGCCGGCCTGCGCGAGTGCGCCCCAGCCGGCGTGGCAGCACGCCTGGTTCCTGCCGCGCGCTGCACCTCGCAGGAGTCGCATGCGCGCCAGCCCTGCACGCTTCCTGTCGCCTGCCTGTCAGCTGCGCACAGCGTGTAAGAGTGTTACAAGAGGCGGGGTATCCCAAGCTCGCCGCGCACGCAGGTGGCGGTGGACGGCGCTGGCTCAGGGCGCCGCAGCGTTCCCCGACGACTGCCCGGACACGCCCGCGGCTGCCGCCGCAGCCGCGCGCGGCGCGGCGGAGGCCTGGGCGGCCGCCCGTGCGCGGCCGCCGGGGCGGCGGGCGCAGGCGTGCAGAGCGCCCTGGAGTGCCCGCGCGGGCTTCCAGCGGGCCTTGCCCGCTAATGCCGGCGCGTGGGCAGGCGCGCCGCAGGGCGCATCGGGCCCCGCAGCCGCCACCGCGGCCGCGCTCGCGGACCGCGACGGCGTTGGCGCGGCAGATGCGGACGGCGCAAAGGCTGCCAGCGCGGACGCGGCGCCGGGCACGCTGGCGGCGGGCGCAGGCCCCATGGACATCGACGTGGGTCTGCCCGCCGGGCCTGGCGCCGCGGCGGGCGCGCTCGCGCCGCAGCGGGCGCCGCATGACAGCGCAGCGAGGCCCGCCGCCGCGGCCGCTGTGCCGGGCCATGCGGAGCCCGCGCGCGTGCCAGCCGCAGACGGCCACCGCAGCGCCTCCCGGGGCCTCCTGCCAGCCGGCTGGTATGTGGCGCGCTCGCCCGGCGTGCTTGCTGCCGCGCTCGCGCCGCAGCGCGGCGGGCCAGCTGTCGGGGGTGCCGCGGGGGGGTCTGCTCCCGCAGCCTCGGCGGCCCCAGCAGGGCCCAGGTGGGGCTCAGCCCGCGCGCGGCCAGCGGGCGCGGCCGCGTGGCAGGCGCCGGCGCTGGCCGGACACAGCCCGGAGTCGGCCGCGTGCGCCGACCTGCGCTGCTGTGTGCGCGTGATGCTGCGCATGGCCGGGCGCGGGGTCGCGCGCGCGGGCGCCGCCGTGCATGCTGAGGCCGCCGCCGGCGCGCAGCTCCTAGCTCCTGCCTCCGCCCTTGAGGGCGAGCTGCCGCCTGCCACGCCAACAGCTGCCGGGGTGATACATGCCGCAGGCCGGAGTGGTGCGAGCGTCCCGGACGTCAGCGGCCAGGCCCCGGGCCGCGCGGCTGTCTGCTTAGGGCCTGTGATAGGATTTGTGACGTCTGAGGTCCCGCGCGGCGCGCCCGCCTCGCGCGGCGCGGTCGCGGTGTGCCAGGCGGCGCCGCTGCTGGCCCTGCGTGGAGGCACGCAGGACAGGCGCACGCCGGCCCACGTGCTGGTAATGAACCCGACGGGGCCGCCTGCCAGGGCGGCGCATGCGACGCTGTGCCTGGAGGCGGCCGGGGACGATGTGGCTGCGTGGTAGGCGACGACCTGGAGCGGACTGCCTTGAGATTGTCTTGGAAGCATTGAGGTCAGTGTGCGTGTTGCACAAGAGAAAATTGCTCATCCACAACTGTTGGCATTCACTTTGTATATGTATAGGTCAGGCTGCTGAACACAATCTGCACTCGGACGTTTAGATAGGGAAAGTTTTCAGGACCTTGTTACAACATCTAAGCAGCTCAGCCAGCATGTAGTGCGACATCAGCTCTTGCGTCAGAGCGCACTTCTATGAGGGGGAAAAAGGCATGCAGGGTTGCATGACCCTGCTTCTGAAGCCCTCTCGGGGCGGAGTTATGGCCTCCTGAACATCAGGACCGTCTCCTTTCTATTCAGTAGCATATGGCCGGCCAAGTGAAGCGCAAGGTGCAAACAAGAAATTATTTCCTTGTGCAGCACTACTTGTACTGCAAATGTTTCAGCGTGGTCATGCGCATACGCAGGTAGTCCCAGGAGACTTAGAAGCAGACGCCAGTGGGCCAGCGCTTGTTGTGCACTACGAGGTGCAGTTCTTTCGGCGGGCTCTTGGAAAGCGGCGCTCCTGCATGCCTATGCCAAGGAGTACATGCGCCATACGCAGGTGCAAGATGTTGTCACAGCAGCAGACGGGGCGCGGTCTGTTCTGAAGCGCACACCAGGTACAAAACGGTGCGCTTTGCAGCGGCTGGAGCGATATATTACAGCTGCACATCGACAGGATCCCTGTTCACCTAAGAACAGAGCACTGAACCAAGGCCGGGCAGGTTGGAGGTGCCAGGCCTCTACACAACTGCGGATTTTGCAGAGCTAGCGCGAGACCTGGTGGCAGGTTGCCGCCTAATCCACCCCTCCAGGGTGCGCTCAAAGCGCTCCATACTCTCCTGTTAGGGTGTCCACCACACGGAAGAGCAGTGGGCGTGCTGCACTAGCTTCTATTGCTCATTCTAGGGACCGGCAAATGTGTGTGACGATCGTGGCTGCAGGTGGGCCTGGTGGAGGAGCTCTTGCGGGAGCTGCAAGCGCAGGAGCTGCATGACAGCTTCGAGCTGCGGCCCAAAGGCATGGTGCCATCGCAGACCGTGTGCCCCTTTGCGCCTACCGCCTGCATGCACCTGCTCTTACACTCTGCTGCGCCCAGGGCCCCCGGCCCGGCCCGCTACGGCTTTTGACGCCTGGCAGAGAGCCACCTCTGCAGCAAGCATGGACCTGGGCGACAGCAGGCGCCTGAGCTCTCTGGACGACCTGGGTAAGCTGGATGCCATCACAGTACGCGCCCAGCACCCTTTACGCTCCGTACATGCATCAGCACTATGCTGCTGAGCGACAGAGCAGTGCAGCCGCTGTCTGTTTGACAAGTCTGTGTTTCTGTTGTCTCTCGGTCATAGCACCCTGTGCATCTACACGCACTACTGTATATACAGCCAAACGCAGCCGAAAACATGCTAGGAGATTTCAAGCTGTGAGCCTGCGGTTGTCCGCCCATGACAAGAGCTGTTTCGTCAGCAGAACCCCTTGCACTGCATGCCAAAGCCCATGAGACACATCTGCAGCCAGACCATGTCGGCTGCGCCCCAGGAAGGCCTGTACGACGGGGAGCTCGCGGCGCGCGCGGCGGCGGCGGAGCGCGCCGCGGCGCTGTTCCGCAGCGCGGATGCGCTGCCGGCGCTGCTGGCGCAGGGCGCGCTGGTGGCCGCGCTGGCGCGCTGCCTGCGCGAGGACGGCCACCGCAGCGCGCGCCTGTGTCTCGCGGCGACAGGTGCGGCAGGCTGTAGTCCGGCAGCTCTGTCCCCCATGTCACCTCCAAAATACTGCAGCCGGACGATGTGCATTATCACATGAAGTTGGTCACATAACGTCCTGAAGGTACGCAAGAAGAAGAGGCAGCTTATAGCAGCGCCCGCTTCTGCGCCTCGCGCGTGACCCTGCACCGCCCCGCGCAGGCGCCCTGGCGGTGCTGAGCCTGTTCAACGCGGCGCACGCCGCGCTCGCGGGCGCGAGCGCCGGCGCGCTCGCCCTGGACGTGCTCGTGCGCGAGGCGCGCCGGGCGGACCACCGCGAGCAGGCGCGCACATGCGCCGGCAGTAGGCAGCGCCTCCAATCATGCGCATGTAGTCTCCGGTACCTGAAACAGCACATGATTTGGCGCCATGCCGATTGGCGCTGCGAAAGCACAGGCGCTGTAAATTTCCAGCACGAGAAGTGGCCGGCTCGATAGCCACATGCGCGCTCGACTGCACCCCCCAGGTTTCGTTGCAGCGCGGGCTGCTGACGGTGATGCCATGGCCTGCGCACAGGACGAGTCGGCGCCGTCGCCGGGGCTGCTGGCGCGCGCGGCGTCGGCGGCCCCGCGGCGGCGCGCCTTGCTGGCGCCGGCGGAGGCCGGCGCGCTGGCCGCCGGGCGCGCGGGTGAGCGGCTGCAGGGCCTGGCTGTGGCGCTGCTGGGCAACCTGCTGGCCGCGGGCGCGGCGCCCGAGCTCGGCGCCGGCGCGCAGGCGCAAGTGGGACGCCCAGGGCGCAGCGAGCCTGGGGCACCTGCGCAGTCCTGTGCATGCATGACAAGCGCGCATGCAGCATGGAGGCCGCCGGCACGGAGTGCCGCAGTGGATGCGATTTTCCTTTTCATCTGGGTTTACGAGCTTGCTTCGCTGCCGCTGGGAGTTGGACGATGTGTTGACAAGCAACTGGTCATTCATTCCGTGCAAGGGCATGCACACGACCCACGCGCCAGGCCCTGCGCGGCGGGCGCGCAGGCGACAGTCACCACGCTGGCGCGGCTGCTGGACAGCGCGGCGCCGCACCTGGCGGCAAGCGCGGCCGGCACGCTGCTGCGCCTGTCCGCCACGCCTGCGGGGCTCGCGGCCGTGCAGGCGGCGGGCGTGATCCCCCGCGCAGTGAGCCTGCTGGGCGTGGGCGCCTGGAGTACCCTGCAGGGTGCAGGGTCCGAGGCGGAGCCTGCGCCCGGGCAGCTCGTGCAGGCGGCGCCGCGCAGAGCCGCGCCGGGCGGCAGGCGGGAGGGCGGGCAGGCTCGCGGCGAGGGGTGGGAGGGCGGGGACTGGGACATGCAGGCCGGCGGCAGCGCCGGAGGTGCAGGCTGGAGCCCGGGCGCGCTGGCGGGGCTGGCGCTGCGGCTGCTGCACAACCTGTCGTTCGACGCGGGTGCTCGCGCGGACATGGCGCGCTTGGGCGCCATTCCGCGGGTGCGCCGCCGGAGCTCGCTCCCGCGCGGGCTGCCACGCCCGCACTGCATGTGGGCAGGACCACTGCGTGTTCGCGCTAACACTCCAAGCAGAGGACAATCATTGCAAGCAGCTTGAGCTAGAGCAGCTTGAGCTAGAGCAGACGCGGCATGCCTGCATCCAGGCCTGAGCAGACATACGCGACATCGTCCGGGCATGGATGCACCACTCGATGCATCCACATTGTCCGGCCTGCGCTGGGTGCCAGCCACCCACGTCCGAGCCTCTGACACAAGTGAACCGAGCCGCCGGCAGGCGCTGGCGCTGCTGTATGCTCCGGCGCTCCGCACGGGTGCGCTGGGGCTGCTGTACCACCTGTCCATGGAGCGCGCGCACCGCCCGCTGTTCCGCGCCGCGCCGCCCGGCGGCCCCGGCGCCGCAGCCGCGCTGCCGGCGCTGCTGCTGGCAGCCGGCGACCTGCGCGCCGCGCCAGAGCTCGCCGCGCTCGCGGTCAACCTTTCCCTCGATGACGCGCTGGCCGCGGCGCGCGCGCCTCAAGCACGCATGCGGCCTGCTCTTCCTTCGTGACCCCATATGCCTCAAATGGCGGGCAGCCGCACGTTGATCGCATCATGCTTTCGGAGCAACAGATGCATGCCGTTGCAGTGCATGCTCTCCCTCAGATAGTGACAGGCATGCTTGCTGATACCGCCTAGGCGGTCGTAATGGGGCAGCATGGGTGAGCACGCGAGCGTGTGCAATGCACGGCGGCCGTCCCTGCACCCGCCAACGCCCAGGTGTGAGCAAGCCAGCTGCTGAGCGCACTGTGTAACCGGCGTACGGCACGGCGGCCGGCAGCCGGCCCTGCTCCAGCCAGTTGCCACCTCTGAGCAAGCCGGCACGCGGTGAGCGCTCATGCCCGGCGCAGGACATGGCTGGCGGCGGCGCGCTGGGCGCGCTGCTGGGCAAGGCGCTGGCGGCGCGCGACCCGCTCGTGCTGCGCATTGTGCGCAACCTGGCCGAGCGCGCCGCGCCCGCCGACGCGGCCGCGGCTTTTGCGCCGGCCGCGGACGCGCTCGCACGGCTGCTCACGGCGCGCTGTAGCCGCCCTGCCAGTCTGCACCTGGTGGCATGGCCGATGAGTGTTGCCCTTGCAAGGAGGGAGCAAGGGGGCAGCAGACCACGCTGGCCCATCTAGGCGTACACCGCATGCGGCGTAAGCTGAGCCGGCTCCGTAAGGCAACTGACCTTCTGCTTGCCGTGACGCTGGAGCCATGCATGCGTGCTATATATATCCATGCGGCGTGCATGCAGGATGTGGTGAGAAGGGGCGCTACCCCTGTCCAGGCGCCAGCCAGCAGTGCAGGCCAGTCAGGCGCTCGCAGACGCGTTTGCGCACGCTTCAGCGATCGCCGAACACCCGAGTGGTGCAGATAGCGTTCCTCAGAGCCGCCGGCGCCGCTCAGGACCCGGCAACCGAGGCGGACGTGCGCGTGGAGGCGCTGCGCGCGCTTGCGCACGCCGCGCTGCCGCCGCTGGCCTGGCACCCGGCGCTGGCGCGCTCCGGGCTGCCAGCGTGGCTGGCGGCTGCGCTCGCGCCGGGCGCCGTTGACGACGACATTGCGCTCGAGGCCGTCATCGCCGTCGGCGCGCTGTGCCAGCCCGACACCGCGTGCCTTCTATCGGAGGCTGGCGCGGTGCGGGCCGCCGCTCGAGCAGGTCATGCGAGGCGCTTGGGACGAGCAGATGGGGCAGGGAGCTTGGGCATGCGTGTGGAGCTGCCGCGCCGATGGTGCTGGCACTGCAGCGGGTGTGGTTGTGCAATCTGCCGCGCTGCGCTCTTCAGCGGGTGGCGGCTGATGCGCACAGGATGGGCAGACTGCACCGCGTACACGGCTGCACGCGAAGCTGCGGGCCGCAGCTGTGCGCTCATCCAGATCCTCCTGGAGCTTTCCTGAGCCCGCGGCGCCTGCCATGAGGCAGCGCTGAGCGCGGCGCGCGGCGGGCAGGGGGAGGCGCTGGTGGCGCTGCTGGTGGAGCGGCGCGCGGACGACGAGTTCGTGCTGCAGGCCGTGCTGTCGCTGGCCACGCTCCTGCAGCATGAGCCGCTGCGGGCCCTGCTGGCGGCCACGCAGGTCTCGCGTCCCATCCTGCAGGAGGACATGGGCTTGGGAATGGCACAAGACAGCTACGGACGGGGCAAGCCTGTCTGCCTCGCCTGCACGCAGCGACAGCCATGGAGCAGCCACCTTCAGCGGTTTCTGTAGGGATGGTGCAGCAGTGCTCCCATGCAGCGCTCCCGTGCGGAAACGCAGCCTGCCGCCAGGCACCGCGCTACCTGGTGGACCTGTTGAAGGACGAGCACGCCGGCATCGCCGCCGCAGCGGAGGCCGCACTCGACGCGGCGGCAAGCGCTGGCCCGCCCTGGGCGGCGCAGGTGCGCGCACGCCGTGACGCTGTGCGGGAGAGACGGGGCAATTTTGGGCAATGCTGGGTGCCTGGAGTGCTAGGCTTGTGGCCATGCTGAGCATGGCCTTGCACTCCAGCGTGCATTCTTGCATGTGGAGCTGCAGCGGCATGTGCGAGAAACTCTGCATGGCCGCCCAGGGTAAATGACATGCCTGCTCGTGTTGCGCTCGGTGCTCTATCATGTCAAACGGCATGCATCACTGCTTCACGATTAAACTGAGCAATAGATAGGTAACCACAGAAAGTTTGTTGAAGCCACATCTGCCGGCCTGCGCAGGTTGGTGACCTGAGGCTCGAGGTGCGTCAGGCCTCCAGGCATGGCGCATGGGCGCCGGGCTGAGCTTGGTGCTGGCCAAACAGGCTGTCGGTGGTGGCCTGGCCAGCACTTATGCCTGCCAGATGCACTCACTGTGACATGAAAGCTGCAAAAAGCAAGTTTGGTGTGGCACTTTTAACACACCGCTTCCCTCCAGCCTCTCAAACCTGTACCATATGCTGACCTATCATGCATACATCGGATGGCACAACGTGCAGCCTCGTACAGTCTCCTGGCCCACTTTGTGTGCCTGTGTGCACATGTACATGGCATGTATGGCTGAGGTCATGGGGCAGCTGTACTGGCAGGGGAGCCGCAGCCTAGAAAATGTTGTTGGCGGCCATGCATGTCCAGCCTCTTAAGACGTCAGCTGGCGGCAGGAAGAGCTCGTGGCATGCAGGAGCTTTTGCACAAAGAGGCCCTTGAGGCCAGACATGCCAGACTTTTTTCCGGACATGACATGAGATGCAAGGGGCCTGCATGGCCAAAACATGCCGAACTTTGCTTCGTAGGTGGTAACACCAGTACTGGTCTTGGGACCTGAGCTCAAGCTGTAAAAGCCTGCCTGGCTGGGCGCCCGCACCACGCGGCGCCTCTGAGCCCGCGACGGCGCGAATGAGCATGCCGCTCGCGCGCGGGATGCCATGACACCTGTGCGGCCGGGCGCCCGCAAGCACTTTATGCACCGCTACATTCACGGTCTGCATCACACGATTGAGGATATCGTCGGCATGCAGGACCCGCAGACCCTGGACGATGCTATGCGCATGGCCCTCATCGCCGGGTCCATTGCGACTGCGCCGTTCACACCAACCCACACCGCCGCGTTGGTGGCAGCAGGCCGACGCAGCGAGCCAGCAGCCCTGGACGTACATCGAGTTCAAGGCTAACCTGCAGGCGCATTTTGGCACGCCGAACGAGAATAAGGCCGCGTGCGCCCTGCAGCAGACCACCACCACGAGCGCCATCCACACGAACGACTTCCGAGAGCTCATTCCCGTCGCGACCGGCAACGGCGAGGAAGACTACATCCACCGCTACGTCCACGGGCTCCCTCACCCAAGATTGAGGTGATCGTCAGCATGTTCGACTCTCAGACCCTGGACGACGCCATGCGCATGGCCCTCACCGCCGAGACCACCGACCGCGGCGTCCGGTCCAACTCGTACTGCCGCATCATCTATAATAACACTGCCATGCCCATGGAGCTGGGCGCCCGCCACATCCGCATGCTCTGGGATGCAGGTGCTGGGCCTGCCGAGCGACTGCGAGTTGACAAGAGTGGCAGCGGAGCGAGACAGATGAGCTCGCGAATGGGCATGGCAGTGTTGTCGAGCCAGACGCGCGGTACGGGTTGGTGCGGACGGCGCGGCGGACGACGGTCTCAGCGGTGAGGGCCGTCGCATGGCGTAGTGCAGGTCGAAGGGTCCTGCATGCCGATGATCTCCGCATGAGTATCTTGAGGTGCAGACAGTGGACGTAGCGGTGGATGTAGTCCTCCTCGTGGTTGCCGGTGGCGACGGGGATGTGCTCGCGGAGTCGCTCGTGTGAACGACGCTAGTGGTGGTCGGCTGCAGGTGGGCGAGGCCGTCGCGCGCGGCCTTCCTCTGGTTCGGCATGCCAAAGTTCGCCGACAGGAGAGCCTTGACCTTGGTGGACGTCCAGGGCTGCTGGCGCGCTGCGTGGGCCTGCGGCTACCAGCTCACCGCCGTGCCCTTGAGGCACGCGGTCGTGAAGGCGACCTTGTGCAGACCCAAGGGCAGCTGTGCGGCCAGCTGCAGGGTTGCGCTGTCCGTCTGGGAGCAGGTCTTGAGGACGCCAGGCTCGCCCACGCCGTCAAAGTACTCAGGCGCAACCACCAGGTGAGCGGGCAGCAGGGCTGCGGCTGGGACAGCAGCGTTGGCCGCTGCCTGGGCGTGGGCGGCTGCCTGGGTGGCTGCGTTGGCTGCCACGGTGGTCCTATTGAGCCAAATGCCTGCTAGCTCAGCGGCAGCGGCTTCGCCAGCCTGGGCGGCGGCCTCATTGCTGCTGCCTGCAGCTGCGTCTCTACCTGCGCACGCAGAAAGATCTCGCCTGCACCCTCCATGCTTGGTCGCTGTCTTCCAGCGCAACTCCTGACTGGGGACGAGGCTGACTGCGGTCAGGCTTGCCACAGGGGTGGCTGGGTTGGACGGTGGCGTGGGCGTGGGCAAGGGCTTGGCCACACTGGCGCAGCAACGGCAGAGGTTGCGTAAGTGGTACGAGGCAAGGCAATGCCAGTGCTATTTCAGTGGGCAAATGTGAATCCAGGCGAAGCACAAGGTGTTTTCGAACAGGCTGTCGTATCGCCCTCGGGTAGGCTGCTGTCTGGCAGCTCGCGTGCCTGGATGAAGCAGGCTGTGAGGCCCATAGCTTCGAGGGCTCTCGGGTAGCGGGCAGCGGCAGGCGTTCCCCACTCCCAGCGCCTTTTCCAAGGTCGTAGACGCGGTCGGAACTTTGGGTCGGGCCGAAGTCGAAGCGGTAGCGAGTCTCGGTGGCGGCCCATTAGGCTCAGCTAGCACAAAAAAATATATTGCATTTCCGTAGTACGGCACATGGCCACTATCTATCTCCCCACAGCTGCCAATCTACAGCATAGTAGGGCGCCCAGACCTGTGCCGTCGGATGAGCCTGGAGCTGCGAGCTGCAGTCGGGCGCACTGGCGCGCATGCTGCGCGGGCAGGCCTCGCTGCAGGAGCTGCTGGGCAGGCCAAAAGGTTTCCTGCGCCGCACGGCACCAGCGCTAGCAGGCGATGGCTCCTTCCGTGCGGCGAGTGCGCCGGCGCCGCTCCCAGTCGCAGCAGAGGCAGAGCCAGAGCCCCGCCAAGCGCTTCAGCAAGGCGCTGCTGCTGACCTAGAGCCCGGGCACTGCCCAATCTGCCGCCAGGCAGTGCCGCTGGACGATGCGGATTCCACAGACCGCCACATCGGCAAGTCCTTCCTCCGCGCTGAGTGAGGGTCGGATGTGCAGCTCTACTGCTCATGCAGCACTGTGCAAATCCTGACAGAGTGCTGTACACGACACTGTATACGATGATGCTGCACGTCGCGCGCATGCTTGCCCCGCAAGCAGAAGTAGTGCGCCGTCATTTACCCCCCGCCTGGGCGGGCGCGCAGAGCGCTGCCTGGCGCGGAGCGAGGCCGGCCGCTGCCGGGCGCAGCCGACCCTGCTGCGCTTTGCACGCTCCGCGCCCGCGCCGGGCAGCGCGGGCTCCGCCCGCAAGCGCCGGAACCTGGGCGGCCCCGCGGCGAGCCCTGCCCAGCCGCCGAGCGCAGACGCGCGACCCGGCGCGGCCGGCCCGGGCGAGGGCGCCGCTAGCCGCAGGCGCAGCGCGGAGGAGCCCGCCAGCGCCTTTGCCGCCGCCAGCCGGGCCCCACACGGAGCGGCCGTGGCGGCCCAGGCGGGTTGTGCGGCGCAAGGGCCGGCGCCGCCTGCCAGCCCGGCCGCAGCGCCCAGCTCCGCGGTGGGCCCTGCGGACGGGCGTGGCAGCCCAGGCGGCGGCGGCGGCGTCGCGGCGCCCGCCGACGCCGCGCAAGCCGGGATGCTCGCAGGGCTGCGGCCGAGCGCCGGGGCTGTGGAGGCAGACGCGGCCACGAAGGGCGGCTGCGGCATGGCCGCGGACGCCGGAGCGTGCGCCGGGCACTTTGTCACGTACGCGGTCGGCCGCGGGCTGTTCCCGCCGCTCGCGGAGCAGCCGCCGGCCGGCCAGCCGCTCGCCATCCAGCCGGAGCCGGGCAATCCGCGCGACGCCAACGCGCTTGTGGTTATGAGCGCCGGGGGCCCGGGCCCGGGCGCGGGGCTGGGCTACCTGCCCGCGGTGGTCGCGGCCGTGCTGGCGCCGCTGCTGGCGCAGGGCCTAGTTGCCGCGAACGGCGTGACAGCCGAGGCGCCCGCCTCCGGCGCTGCGCCGCTGCGGCTGACGCTGCACGTGCGCGGGCCCTGCAGCCCCTCCTTTCCGTGCGTAGCATGCCTGCGCAGCGGGGCTCAGCCCAGAGGTGTGAATGCCTGGTCACGGCACCCCAATTTTGCACTTACTTCAAGTTCGCTTTGTTGCGCCTGCCGATCAGGAGCCACGGTAACACTGTCAGCATGGGCAGCGCATGCATGCTGACGCGCGCAAGGCGCAGGTGTGCGGCACGGGCAAGGCCGCGGGCGACTCGGCCGCGGCCGCGGCGCTGCGCGCGGGGCTAGCGGTCGTGGCGGCGGCGGCGGCGGAGCACGCGGCTGGCCCGGGCGCGCGCGCGAACGCGGGCACGGGCGAGGTGCTGCGCGGCAACTTCCTGCTGCTGTGCGACGCGGTGTGCGACGCGGACGCGCACCTGCTGGCCGACGAGGAGACCGGCTTTGTGGCGGGCTTCAAGGCGCGCCCGGTCGGGGCGCACCCTGTTCCCTTCGGTGGCTGTGCAAGTGGCAGCAGGGGCGCGGGCGTGCACAGGCCTGGGCGGTCTGGCGCAGGCTGTGCTGCGGCCAGCAGTCTGGCTGGCTCAACCCGCCGCAAGCACCGTGCCGCGGAAGCCTCTTGCGTGACGTCACTCGCTTGCTGGCTGCGCCTCATGCATCTGAACAGGCCAGGATCAGGTTTGGTTGTGACTGCAGACCCTTCTCTCCTGTGAGGTCCGCGGGTTCTTGGAGCCAGCGCGCGTGCGCGCGCAGCTCCAGCGCCGTGCCGGCCGACGCAGCCGCGCGCGGGCGCGGCAGGCGCTCCCGGTGGCCGCGCAGTGCCTGTTCCTGCGCCTGCACCCGCGCCGCGGCCCCTGGTTCCGCCTGGGCGCGCTGGCGTACTCGGAGGTGCCCGAGCCGGCCGCCGCCGCGCGCGCGCTGGCCGACGCCGGCCTCGCGGCGCTGCTGGAGCGCGCGGGCCCCGCCGGTGCGCGGCGGGGCTGCACGGCGGGCCGCGCCGGCCCCCTGTCGGCGCCTCGTGGTGTAGTTTCCTTGGACACCTGCGCATGCATGCATGTCTGCACCAACGGCTCTGACTGCCCCGCCGCCAAGCAAAGGTCACTGCGGCTGATTCCTGCCTGCTTCACAGAGTCAGGGCGTTATTACAGGGAACTGATGGCCGGCATGCTGGCCGGCCGACGTGCTGGCCGGGGCGCGCGCGCAGACGCGGAGGCGGTCGTCAACGTGCTGACCGCGCCGGAGCTGGCCGCGCTGGCGGCGCGCCTCAAGCTGCACCCGCCCGGGCGCGCGAGCGGCAACTCGCGCGCTCAGCTGCTGGCACGGGTCGCTGGCGCGCTGCGCGCGGGCGAGTTGCCCGCGGCCAGCGGCCTGCGGGTGCGCCGCGGCCGCCGCTCAGCGGCGGGCGCGTGGCGCGCGATGCAGCGCGGAGCCGTGCGCGTCGTGCATGTTTGTCAGCATGTTGCGCTAGCTGCTCAAGGTCAGGATGTCGCGCTCACCACAGAGCGTTCAGGGCCCTCGTGCGAGCCTGGTCCTGAGGAGAAGAAGCGACCTGATGCAGGAGGTGACGGCGGGGCAGCCACAGACTGCTCATGTTTTATTGCCGGCGCCAGGGCGCCGGCGCGCGAGCGGAGCTGATGCGGACGGCGGGCGCGTGCGTGCGCCTGGCGCCCGCGGCTGCCGGGGCAGCGCGCCGCCTGCAGCGCCTGTTCTTCCTGCACGAGGGCCACGACCTGTCGCACTTCCTGGTGCGCAGGCATCCCCCCCTCCCCCAACACCAAAACGCCTGCTGCTTGCATGATCGGAGACCGTGCACAAGCGCTGCATGTGTTGCGAAACTGAGGTGCGCCACAGTCAGCACACAGGACTGTCGGGCGTTGGTGCAGGCGGGCGTTCGCGCTGCGTGCGTACAAGGACCGCCAAGCACCTGCCTCACAATACAGATCCTCGGACACCTGGCGCCGCCGCCGCAGCCCTGGCAGTTCTACCCCTCGCCGGCGGCGTGCGCGCATGGGCGCACGCATGCGAGCGCCGCGCCCGCGCACGCGCAGGTCACGGACCTGGGCTCGGCGCGCTACCCGCAGTACCGCGTGTGGCGCACGCGGCCGGTCTGGCGCACGCGCGCCGCGCTGCTGGCATACGAGGCCGCGCTCGCGCACGCGTCCGCGCTGGACGCCGCGCTGGAGGCGTGCCGCCCCAGGCGCACATTGCGTGACCCTGGTGTAGGGTCCTGGCTGGCCTGCAGGGTCTCTGCGCGACGAGGAAGCCATGCGCGCCCGTAGGTTCAGGAAGTAGCTGGGTGGCCGGAGGCTTGAACTTGCTCTCTTGACGCTTTGCATTTCAGGAAACCGTTGTCTTTGCCAGTGTCTGCTGACACTGGCGGCTCTGGTGAGCGCTCAAACAGCCGAGTGTGCAGAGTGTCCTCAGCTGGCCCACCCCGGCAGGTTTGAAACCCACTCAGACAGTGTGTGCAATGTTAGCGCAGGCAGGCAACATGGCGGCTGCGGAGACCGCGCTGCAGCCGGCCTGGGCGGCGCTGGATGTGGGCGAGCACAAGGTGCCGCCCACGCCGCCGCAGAGGTCGCGCGCCGCGGACTTGGCGCTGGGCCCGTCCCCCGCGCGCACGAGCCCCGCGCGCGCCGAGCGACTGCACAGGGGCACGCCCGGAGGCAGCGCGCCCGCGGCGCCCGCCAGCAGCGCTCCTCATGAAGGACTGGCCGCCGCGTGCAGCTACCAGTCTGCGCCTGGGATGGCCCAGAGCGGGGTGGCTGTCAGCCCCTTCAGCGCGGCGCAGCCCAGCGCGACCGCTGCGTGTGGGAGCGCCTCGGGTGCAAGCGGGTGGTCGCCCAGCCCCGAGAGCCGACATTGCGGCGGCGGCGCCGGGGACGCTGCCGCGGATGCGGAGCGCTGCAGCGGGGGCTTCCGGACGCCGCCGCGCACGCGCAGCTGCAGCATGGCCAAGAGGGCGGGCGCCGGACAGGAGGAGGCGGCCCGTGCCGCGGGCACCGCCGGCAGCCAGCGCGGCAGCCCGCTCTCCAGCGCGGCCGTCGCGGCCGGGTGCGGCCGGGCTGGCAGCCCGGGCGCGGCGGCGGCGGGCGGCGGCGCCAAGCCGGCGCGGCCGGGCGCGGCCGGCGACTGGCCGGCCGCGCCGTTCCTGCGGCGCTTCAGCGCGGCGTGGGTGCATGTCTCCATGGCGACCGCGGGCGTCGCGCTGCGCGAGCGCCAGCGCCGCTACGCCGACGCCGCCGATCTCCTGCGCCTGCTGCTCGGTGCGGCGCCGACCCAGCACGGGTGCACGCGCTTGCCGCGATGCACACGAGTCCGAGCTGTGCCTTGGTGTGGGGGCTCTGTCCAAAGCCAAATGCTCTTGATTCATGAACAGGGCTCGAGGGTGGCAGGTGTAGCTGCTGAATGATTTGGTGCATGCCGTGGGGTGTATGATGCATGTGATCTGGGCTGTGGATCCCTGCCGCATATGCTGCCCCGCACCAGTGAGGCGGCCTTGGACGAAGCCGCGCGCGCGACGCCCCGCGCGCAGGCGGGCAGTGCTGCCCAAACAGGCGCGGCGAGTGGTGGGTGCGGCTGTCCATCGACACCGAGCACCTGGGCCGGCCCGAGGAGGCCCTGGAGGCGCGCCGCCCCGCCCGACTGCCCGCGCAGCCGCCCTGCTGCGCGCGCCGCGCCGGCGGCTGCGCAGGCAGGGCCCGCGCGGGACTGCACAGCCCTGCCAGCTCGTCCCACCTCCCTGTCACAAGTCGGAAGTAGATTTATTTCTTAGTTGGAAGGATGCGCGCCCAGGTATGCCTTTGGCTTGCGCCCAGGCATGGTGGCGCCTGTGTGTTTTCTAAGGCAGGCCTAGGGTTAGGGTAGCCTGTCACGCGCGTGAGGCGGGCGCGCAGGTGGCGGAGGCGGCGCTGGCGGACGAGCACGTGCGCGGCGGCGAGCGGCTGGACCTGCAGCGCCGCATCCTGCGCCTGGGCAAGCCGCCGCGGCGCTGGCGCCGGCCGGCCTGGGCCGCCGCCCTGCCGCGCGAGCCGCCCGAGGCGCGCCCGGCCCCGGGGGCGGCACCCTCCCTTTCAACCAGTCCATACGTGCGTGCATGCGTGGTTGCCAGTGCAGGATGCGAGGAAGGCGCGGCGGCGCGCTGCCGCTGCTGCCTGACTCTTGCTCAGCCGAGGCGGATGGCCATGCGCGAGCTCGCACCAGCAGTAGCGGGAGTCGCGGCGCCTGCGCGCGGCCGAGCGGCGCGCCCGGCGGGCGACCGCGCCGCGCGCGCGCGCCAGGTGCGCATCGAGGGCCGGCCGATCACGAGCGTGCTGGGCGCCAAGAGCCGCTTCTGGGCGGCCGACGGCAGCGCGGTCGGCGTGGAGCAGCTGGCGCTGCTGCACTACGCCGCGCCCGAGGCCGGCGGCTGGAAGGGTGGGCGCCCCCGCCCGGCCGCGCGCGCCACGCGCGGGAGCCCAGCCGCCGTCCCGGGGGCCACTCGACGCGTGGCACTTCACCTGTCATGCTCAAGCTGCTCTGCGCTGTATCCGTGCTCCGGAATGCGCTTCTTCCCATGTCCGGAAGCATGCGTGGCAGCGCATGGCAGCGCATGGCAAGCTGCGGCGCGAGGTGCGGCGAGTCGCAAGGGCTGTGATGCCCATGTGGCTCGGTGTCCGCGCGTGAGCACCACTTGATGGAGATGCGGCGAAATCCTGTCGAAAGCATGCCTGGGAAGACCAGCAGGTCAAGATCAACCAGGGTTGCACGCTGCGTCACATGAGGCGCGCGCCGGCAGGCGCGCACTGCGAGGGCGGCGTGTGGGCGACGCTGTTCGGGCTGCTGCTCTGGCCGGCGCTGTTCGCGCCCGTGCCAGACGCCCTGCGCAGGTGCTCTTGCTGCCCCTGTCGGCGCCTCGCGTCGCAACCCGCACACCCGAACTGACCGAACGTGGTGCCTCGCCCAGAGTGCAGTGCTCGAGCAGCCTGCGCATCGCTCCGCTCCCGCGGCCTCACGCGCCCTGACCGGTGCCCGCGGCTGTGCGCAGCGCGTTCCAGACGTCGCCGCTGGATCTGTCGACGCCGGGCTTCTACGTGCACCGGCAGGCCGCCATTGAAGCGCGGCTGGCCGACGTTGCGGCCGGCCGGGGGCCCGCCCTGCTGCGCGCTGCCTGGGCCGCGCACGAGGGCGTCATGTGCGTGGGCGTCAACTGGGAGCGCCACGGTGCGCGCGGCCGCCTGCCACTCCTAGACGGTCGCCTGCAGCCGCATTGTATCATGCGGCCGTCCTCACGCAGCAGGGGTGGGGAGCGGCGTCACGAAAAAGGCGCATGGCTCGTGCACGCGTCATTACCCAACATGGTCATGGGGCCAAGGAGCCGCACAGCCTTGTTCCAGGGCAGAGAGCAGGCGCTCTCCTGCTCCTGATGCAAGGCAGGCGTGCAGCACATGAATCTTGAGTGTCAAGGTACTCCGTCCCGAGCCCGTGCCCTGACGGCGCGCCGCAAGCTGGGTGGGCGTCGCGCGGCAGCTGTGGACGAGCTGGTGGAGATCGCCGAGTGCGTGGGCGGCCCCGGGCTGGCCGGCGTCTGCCGCCTGCTCGCGCAGGACCACTCCGGCTGGGCAGGTGCGCATGAGACGCACCTCCTGCGCCAGCGCACCGGCGCGCTCACGGCGCGCTGCACCTGTCTGTGCTGCAGGAGGGCCTGCAGGTCGCGCCGCAGCCTCGTCTCTGCGTGCATTGGCATAGGGTAAGGCAGGGTCGGCATGCGAGGCGCTCTCCATTTCTCGCGCGCGCCTCGGCCCGGCCGCTGTGAGGCCGACCTGAGTGCGCGGCAGGCGGGATGCCGGACCTGCTGCTGTGGCGGCCCGGCGTGCCAGAGGGGACGCCGGGCTCGGCGCGGCTGTCA